>Ga0255338_1000672_pt1 | contig 91134 bp, 75 predicted proteins | sample MeOH1_35cm_T4_19_FD_203715 | JGI IMG/M metagenome (GOLD analysis project Ga0255338, IMG submission 203715) | Sandy soil microbial communities from University of British Columbia, Vancouver, Canada - MeOH1_35cm_T4_195 | ecosystem: Engineered > Artificial ecosystem > Sand microcosm > Unclassified ... | reverse complement strand
GTCGTGCCGAGAATGTCCGCTGCCTCGCGCTGCGATTTCCCCTCCAAGGCAAACAGGACGAGCGCGGACTTGAGCTTATGAGGGAGCCTGTCGATGGCCGCTTGTAGCAGGGCAAATCGATCTCGCTGCCCTGCCTGCACGTCGGGCAATGGGGCCTCATCGGCGACTTCCATCGGTGGCCGGTCTTCCGGGCCCGGAGCATCCAACGACACCATGCGTTGGCGCTTGGACATCTTGCGCCCCTCGTCCCGCGCCAGGTTGAGTGCGATGGTGTAGATCCATGTCTTGACCGACGCACGCGGTTCAAAGCTCTTCGCCTTGAAGAAAACGCGAACGAAAGTCTCCTGAACCACATCCCGCGCGCCCGCCTCGTCCCGCAGGTAGCGGAAGACAAAATAGAAAAGCGGTTCCCGGTGGCGATCGATCAGCTCATTCAGTGCCGATTCATTGCCCGCCTGGAGTGCCTCAATGAGCGGCAGGTCGGGGTCCACTGGGATCAGGGAGACTGCTCCAGTGCCTGTTGGGCAAGGACCAGCAGTTTGTCACCTTGCTCCGGGGTCAGCACGGCGCGCATCGCGAAGACGTGCTCGATGGATACCTTCTGCAAGTCGCCCATGCAATGATGCACGTGCTCGACTGCAGCTGTTACACGCGGGGTGTATGCCTTGTCCTCGGCCATGGCCCGGGCGAGTTGGCGGTTGGCCTCCCGCAGCGCCTCAGCCAGGCGACGCTGCTTGTCGCCAAAGCCCTTTTCGATGGGTTCGAGCGCCTGAAGCTGAGCGTCGGTGAGCTTCAATTCCCGATGAAGCCATTCGTGGGACGCAATATCGTCCGCGGTCACCCGGGGTTGCGCCACTCGCAACGTGAAGTAACAGGCGATTGCCGCCACGGCCGCTATGGCGGCGAGAAAGAGCGCGACCTTTTTCATCGGTGGGCCCCCCGGGCCGCAAGACTAGGTTGGGTAAAGACGGAGCTGAGCGAATTCTGGCTGACCGCGAAAACCTCGAAGTGGATGGACTGGCGGGCGAGGCGCCGCTCGTTCTGCGTGCGACCAACTACCGCCGCCGGCACCATCCCGACCAGGGCCGCAAAGGCGAGCGCCGCGACTGCCATCCTCGGTTCCAAAAACAGATCGCGCAGGTCCAGCGTGGAAAAAATGCGGGTCCAGCTCGATTGCTTCCGGCGCTGGTCAATCGCGCCCCAGATTTCCGAGCGCGAAGGGCCCTTGAACTTAGGGAGCGGTTGTTTGGCGTATGCCTCCAGCATGGAGTCGAGATCGTTGCTCATGGTGCATTTAACGTAAGCAGAAGGGGGTTTCCCTCAAGAATCTACTGACCGGCTTGCAGGTTACTCTAGGCCCGGGCCGAAAGCCAAGCAGACCGCAATATCTGCGCAGGCCTCGACAATAACTGCATGAGGGAAAGTGCCCTCCAGGGGAGTATAACCTCATGTAAACAAGATCAACTCAACCCAATCACTGTCATGAATACCATGTCTCTCATCAAACCCGCCGGCCTCTCCCTTGGCCTGCTGTTCGCAGCCCTGATTTCAAGCAACGCAGTCGCCGCCCACCAACACTCGGCGACCCAGGACATGCCGAAGGCCGACGCCACCTCGGTTAATCTGTGCTCCGGCGCAGAAGTGGTCACCTCCACGATCATGAAGCCCGCCATGGCGAACGGCAAAGGCCCGCTTGTTCCCGTGCAGGTTGGCACAAAGACGGTCTGCCACATGTGCCCGGTTACCTCGTTGGTCACCAAAAGCGCCGCAGGCAACGGCAAGGGTCCGGTTACGGTCACCGAAGTGACCAAGACGGGCGCCGAGCACAACTGCGCCAAATGCACCGGCACTCCCGCCAAGACCTGACCAGTCCTTCAGTGAACATGCCTAAGCGGTCCTCCTAGCCTCCTGTTCCGGCCGCCCGTTGCAGACTGCAGCGGGCGGCCCTCGTCTCGCACTCTACATGAAACCATTCTCCGTAACGCTGCTCCTGTCTGGATTGCTCGTGCTCGTATCGGGCTGCACCGTTCCTCCCTCTGCAGCTGAGAAACAGGCACGGAGCGAATCAACCCGCCTTGGTCAGGTGCTGCACTCAGCCGAGCAGCCCCTTCCGGCTCCAAATGCGCCGATCGCCGACTACCTGCGATATGCCGTGTTGCGGCATCCCCAGGTGCGTGCGGCCTACAGCGATTGGCGAGCGACCGTATTGGCGATCGCACCTACCCGGGCGTTGCCAGACCCGCAACTGACGTTCGAGGCCGACGTAGCGGACACGCTGATGACTTTCATGCCCGGGCTGATGTTCGATTTCATGACGCCCGGTAAACGTCGGGCCATGGCAAACGAAATGACTGCCGCCAGTCAGGTCGCCTATCGCACTTACGTTGCCACCGTCCTCGAAGTAGCCACCAGGGTGCGCAAGGCATGGCTGGAACTGGCGTATGTGGATGAAGCGCTCCGCGTGCGCGACGGTGCCCTCGGGGAGCTTAATCAAGCCAAGTCCATGGCTGGAGCAGACTATGTCACCGGCCGCGGCATGGGCACCCTGGAAGCCCAGCTTCGCCTGGAAAACGAAGCCGCCAAGGTGCGTTCAGAACTCGCCGCGCTCGGCGACCGCAGGATTGCCGCGCATACCCGCTTTAAGTCTGCATTGGGGCTCACCACTTCGGACGCCGATCCGGCCTGGCCACAGGCGACGCTCGCTCCCACGGTGCTCCCCAGCGAGGACGAACTCTGGAGCCGCACCTTGGCCGCCAATCCGGACCTCGGGAGGATGCGCGCGATGGTGGAAATGGCCATCGCCAGCGTCGCAGTGGCCCGCAAGGCGGGCACGCCCGATTTCACGCTCGGCGTGATGGCTGATTTCAAAGCAGACCCATTGATGTTCCGGCCGACTGCCACGGTCACACTGCCGATCTGGCGCGAAAAGATCCGATCCAACATCGCGGCGGCCGAAGCCCGGCGCGATGCCGCTGTGGCGCGCGTGAGTGCCGAGCAGCTCAATATGGCTGCCGAACTCGCCCAGATGCTCTACATGGTTCGCGAAAGCGACCGGATGATCGAGTATATCGACACAACCGCGCTCCCGAATTACGAGCGCCTCATCGCGAGCATCGAGGCCGGCTACCAGGCCGGCATGACCGGCCCGGGGATGATCCCGGAGACCCGGGTCATGGCGCTGGCGATGCGGCTCGAACGCGCCGCCGCCCTGCGCGACCGCGAGAATGCCGTTACCGATCTCCTGCTGATGACGGCCGACATAGCCCCGGCGGGAACGCCACTCCTGGCCGACGCCCCGCCCCCCAGTCGCTAACCCTTTTTACAATGAAATCCTCCCTTCGACTCCTCCCGTTACTACTGCTTGGGCTTTTCGCCGCGACCGCACTTCTCGCGGCGGAACAGCTCTACACCTGCGGCATGCACCCGCAGATCATCAAAAAGGAGCCTGGCAACTGCCCGATTTGCGGGATGAAGCTGACCCCCATCCGCGCCAACACGGCAGCTGCGCCGGGCGAAAGGAAGGTCAAGTTCTACAAATCGACCATGATGCCCGGCGAGGTGAGTCCGAAGCCCGGCAAGGACTCGATGGGCATGGACATGGTCCCGGTCTATGAAGGCGGGGACACCGCCTCGGCGAACATTCAGATCGATGCCGCCACGATTCAGCGGATGAACCTCCGCACCGCGCTGGTCGAGCACGGCCCGGTGCGCCGTGAATTCCGGACAGTCGGCACCGTCAACTACAACGAACAGGGCCTGCGCGACATCACGACCAAATATGAGGGATGGCTAGAGAAACTGTTCGTCAATGCCACCTGGGCCGTGGTCAAGGCGGGCGATCCGCTTTTTGAAATCTACTCGCCAGACCTTTACAACGCCCAGCTCAACTATGTCGTGGCGCTGCGCGCGGACGGCGAAGCCGGCGGCTCCTTGAGCCGCGCCGCGTTGGCCCGTCTGCAGTTGTTCGATGTGCCAGACGAGGTCATTGCCGAGTTGAACCGGACCAAAGAGCCTCATCGCACGATTGTTTTCCGTGCGCCTTCCGATGGCGTGGTGATCGAGAAGATGGGCGTGGCCGGACAGATGATGAAGCCTGGCGAACGTATCTACCGGCTCGCCGACCTCTCCACGGTTTGGGTGCAAGCTGAGATTTACGAGAAGGACCTGCCTTACGTGGGCACAGGGGCACCGGCGCTGGTCCGCACCAGTTACGGCCTTGAGCGCACCTTTGAAGGCCGGGTGGACCTGCTCTTGCCGCAGGTGCAGGAACAGACCCGGACCGCCACTGCGCGCATCGTCCTCCGCAACGCTGATGGCTTCCTCCGCCCTGGCATGTTCGTCGATGTGCGGTTCTCGGCCCAACTTGATGATGACGCGGTCCTTGTTCCCGACATGGCGGTCCTCAGAAGCGGGGAGCGAAACACGGTATTTGTCGCGTTGGACGGTGGTTTCTTTGAGGCCCGCGAGGTGAAACTCGGCGTGCGCAGCGAGGGCAACAACTACCAAGTCTTGAGCGGTCTGAAGGCGGGCGAGCGAGTCGTCACGTCGGGCCAGTTCATGCTCGATTCCGAGAGCCAGCTCCGCGAGGCGATCCAGAAAATGCTCAAGCCCGTCGATGCCCCGAGCGGGCCCGCTCCCGCCGTCGTGCCGCCGGACAAAACCCCGAAGCACAGCAGTGCCATCGTGGCGCCGGACGCCCTCAAGGAATTGGCTTTTGCCGGTGCTGATGCAGCAACCCCGTTGGCAAATGACGATCTGGCCGGCTATCAGGCGCAGCTGCCGGCGCTCCGGGCCGCGCTTACGGCGTTCTTTGCCGCAAATGAGCACGCCGCGCACGGGCCCTTTGCTGCGTTCAAGGATGGATTGGCCGAACCCACTGACCTCAAGTCCGCCCGTCGCGATTTCGCCCCGCTCAGTTCGACCATCGCTGACGCGGTGCGCGCTGCAAAACTTACTACGGTAACAGGCCTGCACGTATTCGAGTGCTCCATGGCGAAGGCGCGCTGGCTGCAGCGCGACTCGGGCACCAAGAACCCGTTTTATGGCGAGAAAATGCTGACCTGCGGTGACGAGATCGACGGACCGGAAACAGCGCCCAAGACAGGCATGACCCACGGTGTCCCGCCGCTCGATGCGCAGGCCATGGCTCTCGCGCTGCCGCCGGGTCATCCGCCCATTGGCAACGCGATGTCCGTGGTCGACTACCTTCGTGCGCAACCGGGCATTGCTAGCAATGATGCCAAAGCCGGTGCGCCAGGGGAGGGCTGCGGTAGTTGCGGCATGTCGGCAGCGGCCATGGCAGCAGGCGAACCCTGCGAACACGACAAGAAATAGACCAATTGCCCACCCATTAACTTAACACCAGCCGCGCCTTTGCGCAGCTCCTGACTCCCTCCGAACGTGCTTACCGCGATCATCAATTTCTCCCTGAAAAACAAGTTCCTCGTGCTCGCAGCCACCGTTGCCCTCGTGCTTGGCGGCGTCTACGCGTTGCAAAGGATTCCCCTCGATGCGATCCCGGATCTTTCGGACACCCAGGTGATCATCTATACGGAGTGGCCCGGGCAGGCGCCGCAGATCGTGCAGGATCAGGTAACCTATCCGATCACGACCAAGATGCTGTCCGTGCCTTCGGCGAAGGTCGTGCGCGGCTACTCGTTCTACGGCTTTTCGTTCGTCTACGTGATCTTTGAGGATGGAACCGATCCGTATTGGGCCCGCAGCCGCGTGCTCGAATACTTGAACGGTCTCCAGGGCAGCCTCCCGGCCAACGTGGCGCCCCGCCTCGGGCCGGACGCTACCGGCGTCGGTTGGGCGTTCATGTATTCGCTGAACTCCAAGAATCACGATCTCGCCCAGCTCAGATCGATGCAGGATTGGTTTCTCCGTTACCAGCTTGCGAGTGTGGATGGCGTGGCCGAGGTCGCCTCCGTTGGCGGATACGTGAAACAATACCAGATCACGGTCGATCCGCATCGGATGCACGCTTACAACCTGTCCATCGCCGATGTGGCGATGGCAGTGCAGAAGAGCAACGGTGAGGTGGGTGGTCGCTCCGTCGAAATGGCAGAAAAGGAATTTGTCCTCCGCGTAAAGGGCTACGTCACCTCTGTGGACGATTTGCGCAAGGTCGCAGTGGGTCGCGGCCCCGGCGGAACCCCCATATTGCTAGGCGAAGTGGCGAACGTCGGACTCGGCCCGGACATGCGGCGCGGCGTGGCGGAACTTAACGGCGAAGGCGAAACCGTGGGCGGGGTCGTGGTCGTCCGTTACGGCGTTGATACGCGGCAGGTCATCCAAGGCGTGAAGGCGCGGCTGGACGAGGCGATGAAGAGTCTGCCAGAGGGCGTGACCTATTCGGTCGCGTATGATCGCACCGCCCTCATCGACCGCGCGGTGCGCACGCTAAAGGAAAAGCTCATCGAGGAAAGCATCGTGGTCGCGCTGGTGTGCCTGCTCTTTTTGATGCACCTGCGGAGCTCCTTTGTGGCGATAGTCATCCTGCCAATTGCCGTCCTCGCCTCGATTACGATCATGTTCGGCCAGGGCCTCAGCGCGAACATCATGTCCCTTGGCGGCATCGCCATCGCCATCGGAGCGATGGTGGATGCCGTGATCATCATGGTCGAGAACGCACACAAGCACATGGAGCATGACGGCGGCAAGAAGCCGCACTGGGACATCATTCGCGATGCCTCGATTGAGGTCGGTCCGACGCTGTTCTATTCGCTGCTCGTCATCACCGTGTCCTTCCTGCCGGTCTTTACGCTGCAATCGCAGGAAGGCCGCATGTTCAAGCCACTCGCGTTCACCAAGACCTATTCCATGGCGGCGGCGGCCATCCTGTCGATCACCCTTGCGCCGGTGCTGATGGGTTTCTTCATCCGCGGGAAAATCCCCGCCGAGGACAAGAATCCTGTAAACCGCTTCCTGATCTGGCTCTATCACCCGCTGCTGGACGTGATGATCAAGTTCCGCTGGGCCGTGATCATCACCGCCGCCGTGATCGTTGGCTGGGTGTTCTTTCCCTGGAACGCCGTCGTTGCCCGGGTCCTTCCGGACGGTGGCGTGAAGGACGTGGCCATGAAATTCGGCAAGGCGTTTCCCTACCAGAACATCGGCTCGGAGTTCATGCCGCCCCTCTACGAAGGCGACCTGCTCTATATGCCCACGACCTTCCCCGGCATCTCGCCGACCAAGGCGCGCGAACTCATCCAGCAGACCGACCAGATCATCAAGTCGTTCGCCGAGGTGCATCACGTCTTCGGCAAGATCGGCCGTGCCGAGTCGGCCACCGATCCGGCCCCGATGGACATGATTGAGACCACGATCATGCTCAAGCCCGAGGAAGAATGGCCGGTCGTAGACATCCAGGACGACACCGGCAAGGTGATTGCCCACCGGCGGCGCACGATCGATGAACTCACCGCCGCGATGAACAATGCCGTGCAGATTCCCGGCCTGACGAATGCGTGGACGATGCCGATCAAGACGCGCATCGACATGCTCGCGACCGGCATCAAGACGCCCGTCGGCATCAAGGTCGCAGGCTCCGATCTGCGTGAACTGGAGCGAATCGCCCAAGAAATTGAGGGCGTGATTCGCCGCGCACCCGGCACCAGCAGTGTTTTTGCTGAGCGCGTGATGGGCGGCAACTACGTCGAGTTCGACATTGATCGGGATGCGATTGCCCGCTTCGGGCTGACCGTCGGTGAAGTGCAGGAGGTGCTGCAGGTCGCATTGGGCGGCATGCCGCTGACCACCACGGTGGAGGGGCTTGAGCGCTACGGCGTGATTCTCCGCTATGAACGCGACTACCGCGAAAACCTCGAAGCTTTGCGCGAAATCTTGATTCCTGTGAAAGGCGCCGGTGTCGGCGGAGGCATGGGCGGTGCCGGCAGCTCGTCCGGCATGGCGCAGGTGCCGTTGAGCCAGTTGGCCAAGGTGCGCGTCGTGGCGGCCCCGATGGGCATCAAGAGCGAAGCGGCGATCCCGAACGCCTGGATCTATGTCGATGTGCAGGGCGTCGATCTCGGCAACTACGTCCGGGGTGCGCAGCGCACGGTCAACGAGGCCATCCAGCGCGGCGAAATCAAGGTGCCGGCCGGCTACACGATCCTCTGGAGCGGCCAGTATGAATACATGCAGCGGGCGCAGGCGCGCCTGATGCTCGTGGTGCCGCTCACGCTGCTGCTGATCATCTTCATCATCTATCTCAACACCAAGTCGTGGATCAAGACGCTGATCGTTCTCCTGGCCGTCCCGTTCTCGCTCGTCGGCGCGTTCTGGGCGCTCCACCTCTTCGGCTACAACATGAGTGTGGCGGTATGGGTCGGCATCATCGCGCTGGCAGGCCTCGATGCCGAAACCGGCGTCGTGATGCTCCTCTATCTCGATCTGGCCTATGACGAGTGGAAGACGAAGGGGCGCCTCCTCACCACCACCGACCTGCGCGATGCGATCTATCACGGCGCCGTGAAGCGCGTTCGCCCGAAGGCCATGACGGCGGCGGTCATCATCGCCGGCTTGATGCCGATCCTCTGGAGTCACGGCACCGGCGCAGACACAATGAAGCGTATCGCCCTACCGATGGTCGGCGGTGTCATGACCTCCACCCTGATGGAACTGTTGGTGTATCCCGCTATTTTCTACCTATGGCGCGTGCGATCCCTCCCCAAGGGCACGCCACCCGACGCACCCACGTCAACCGAGCCAGCAATCTCGAGTGCCTGAAGATCCGACTTCAACCGCAAGCCCGCGACGCATGAAACTTACCACCGTGTTTCTCGCCATTGTTGGCCTGCTTGCAGTGGGCGCGACTCTTTCGGTCGTGTATTCGCGCAGCACGACGGGCGAGGTGCTCAGATCCCAGGAGCAGTTCGCTCAGCTGAAACCCGGTGACCGGATTCTTTACCTCTGCCGACAGTGCGACTCCCGGCGTGAGGTCACTTTGACCGGCGCCACGGACGTGGCGGAGCTCTTCAGGGAAGGCACCGTGATCATCTGTCCTGGCTGCAATGACAAGATGCGGGTCGTGCTCGGCCCCCGCACCGGCTCGGGACCTCAGTCTTATGTCCGCTTTGTGAACGAAAGCGGACATGAGTGCATGTATGTCACCAAGGCTCCGCCCGAAAAATAGCCGTCCACGCCGCCGGGCTCACAGGCGGTGCGATTTCTACGCCCGTGGGGGCGCACTCCAAAACAACAAAACCCATGAAAACCATCGCAAAGCTGATTCTCGTCGCGGGCCTCATTGCAGGCGCCGCTGGTCCGGTCATCGCCGGTCCTGGTCCCGAATACTGGGAGACCATGCGCAAGAAATCACAGTTCGAGGCCGTGAAGCCCGGTGACAAGATCGTCTACGTCTGCAACCAATGCCAGACCGTGACTGAACAGACGGTGCAAAGCCCGGCCGAGATCATGGATCACTGCAAGGAAGGGGCGACGGTCAGTTGCCCGTCATGCAAGATGAAAGTGAAGGTGGTGACCAAGGGGCCGCCGAAAAACCCGATGCCCACGCGCGAGGTGACTTACGTCAACGAGAAGGGCGAGGCATGCTTCTTCATCGCGAAGCTCACTGACAAGAAATGATGCGGCTTTCTTCCTCCGGATGCAGCCGCACGCCGGACACTGCCTCCGCAAACCGCTGCGGGCCGCCCCAGATTTGAAATGGGACGGCCCAAAGCCCTCGAGCCATGAATGATACCAATGGGACCTGCGCAGTCTGCGGGAAGGATTTGTCCAACACCAGCGGAGTAGCGCACCTATATCATGACGGGAAGCCGTTCCCGCTATGCTGTCCGCTGTGTATGGATTTGTTCCAGCGCGCGCCAGCACGCTTCGCAAGCGGTGAGCGTCCCCAGACGGTCGTAGAAGAACTCCTTTCCGAAATGAAATGGAAGGACTCCAGCCGCGAGTAAGTTCCATCCATGAAAATGATCATGATACTGCGCAAGTTGCTTCAGGCCTGGAAGGTGTCGCCGCCGCCCGCTCCCGGATTCCGGGCCGCGGTATGGCGACGCATTCGCATCCGGCAACGACTCAAGCCACGTTCGTGAAACCGGTGGTCTGCTTGAGACAGTAAATACCGGAGGGATTGGGCGTCTCAGTCGCGTTCAAGTGGTCGCCGGCACTTCGGCACCTTCCGACCATGAAATCCACTGCCTGCCTGTCCCTTGCCCTGCTGTTCCTGGTCGGCTGCGCCACCCCGTTCCGTGCGCCACCCGATGTCCGTGACATCCAGCTGGAGCGCATCAGCTCACCCGTGGTGGAGGTCGATAAAATCTGGTTAGAGCGACAAGCAGGGCCGCTGGTCCTCAAAGGCTCTGTGGTAAAGCGATTGGCGGCCGAGGACACGACTCAGACCCATCTCGATGTGACACTCTACGACTCGGCCGGCCGGATGCTTCGTTCCACCGTGGAGTATTTCGAGCCAAGACAAATACGCCGGCAGTGGCGCCGGCCGGGATACGGTGCCTATGAGGTGGTGCTTGAACCAATGCCGCAGGGCACAGCCCGAATCGAAGTGCGCGCCCATGCAGGTATCCACCCCTCCCCCTAGAGGGGAGTGAAGTCATCCGCTATGGTTTTCCCTATTGTTCCCATGCCCAACCCCAAACGGATTAACGCTCACCCCGTGAGCGCTCTTGTCTTGATTACCTGTTCGATACTCTTGAGCGCCTGCACCACGCCACCGATCGCTGCACCCGCTGCTATAATTCTATCCCAAGACCTGCGTTTCAACTGGGTGCCGCCCAACCTTGGTCATAAAATGGAAATCTGCATTTCGGCCGGGCGCTACACCCGATCCGCCGAGCAGTGGGACACAATTTACTACGAGTCTGAAGATGGTTTTGTCTCCAGGGCTTACGTGGGACTACCGGCTGAGAAGGTGAAGGGCGGCATAGGTTATTTTAAGCAGAAGAGACGATACTTTGTTTGGGAACTCGCGCCCTCTGTCGTCGCGCAAACACCCTGGGGTCTAATATCAAATATGGGCGAAAAGGGACCCATGGTGCAATTATACCTAGGGCAAGTTCCGAAGGAACTGGAGCCCCGCCTGCGCCTTGAAAAGTGAGACTACGCAGAGTGGCTCCGTTGAGCTAGGCATCCAAAAAAGGTTGAGGGATTGGGCGGCGGCCGACGTTTAACCTCTCGAACCATCAATCAAATCTATGCAACTACTCCGCTCTCTCTCCATTGCTGTGGTCCTCTTCGGTGCCGCAGCGACCGCCAGCACGGCCTTCGCCCTCGAAGGTCATAATAAGGGCCAACTGGTCCCGGTGACCGAAAAGGACGCTGCCTGGTTGGCTAAGGCCAAGGCCGAATACCCGATCACCACCTGTATCGTTTCCGAGGACAAGCTCGGTGGCGACATGGGCAAGCCGGTTGATTTCATCTATCGCGTCGAAGGCAAACCGGACCGCCTGATCAGCTTCTGCTGCAAGGACTGCGTCAAGGACTTCAACAAGGATCCCGAGAAATACCTCAAAATCCTCGACGGCGCCGCCAAGAAAAAAGGCGACGCGCACGCGGAGCACAAACACTAATCCCGCTGACCAGTTTGCTTCGCCCGGCCTGCACCCCGGGGGTTGAGCGAAGCCTTTGCCATGAACGAACTCCCGGAACTGTTGGGCCGGCTTCATCCCGTAGTCTTGCATTTCCCGGTGGCATTGCTGGTCGTTGGGTCGGCCCTGGAGCTTTTTCGGTGCTTCCGGGACAGCCCTTTTCTGGCGCAAGCCGTGCGCGGGCTCTTCGGTTTGGGCGCGATTGCGGCATTCCTTGCGGTTGGCAGCGGCTGGCTCCTCGCTGCCCACGAACATATCCGTTCGGATCAACGATCATTCCTGGAGTTTCATCGGTGGATTGGGCTCGCTGCTGCGGTCTGGGCCGTGGCTGCTTGGCTTTCGGCCCGCACTTGGGGTGATGCCAAAAGCGCGCAACAAGTTTGGGGGCGGCGTATCGTGGCAGTTGTCACTCTCGTGTTAATTACGGTCGCCAGCCACCTCGGCGCCGCCCTCGTGTGGGGCAACGATTGGTTTTCTTTCAATCCATCATGACCCGCCATTCTGTGCCCAATACAACGCACTTTCCCGCTCCAGCCCACAGTGCGTGTGAAAACCGACGTGTAGTGAAACTTTCTACATCAATTTAGAATGAACCTGATGAAAACCGTTCTGTCCGCCATTCTCACGCTGGCACTCTTCGCCGTTCCGTTGGTTCGGGCTGATGAAACCGCCGACCTGACAGCGGTGAAGGCTGCGGTTGCGCTCTACAAGCAATCGCTGGAAACGCTGGACGCGGCCAAGGCGAGCCAACTGTTTGCCGACGATTCCCAGGTGTTCGAGTCCGGCGGGGTGGAAGGCACCTATGCCCACTACCTGCCTGTCTGGACTGCCATTGCGCGCCGATGGCGGGAAGGGGCAACCCGGTGTAAGATTCCGCGGTCGTATCCGTCTACAGGGGTGAACCCATACATCCCATGCCCAAAAACACCAAGGAAATCTCCGCACCCTGCAGCTGCCAAAACTGCCTTTGCCAACGTGGCAAGCGCTGCCGCTGCCACGATCTTAACGCCCTGCTCGCTCTCGCGCTCTGGGATTTTGGCCGTGCGTCACGCCGCCGCAGGAACCTCAACTAACCATCGCCATGAAACACGATCACTCCTCCTGCCAGCATGGAGATAACGCAGATGGCGACCAGCACGGCCACCACCATCATGACGGCGACGTTCAGCCCGGGAAGGGCGCAAAATACTTCTGCCCAATGTGCGAGGGCGTCGTGAGCGACAAACCGGGTGATTGCCCCAAGTGCGGGATGGCACTCGAACGCAATCCTGCTTGGGTGGCGCCTGCGGCGGCCAAGACAATCTACACTTGCCCGATGCATCCGCAGGTCGAGCAGGACCATCCCGGCGCTTGTCCCATTTGTGGCATGGCCCTGGAACCTAAGGTCGCGACCGCCGAGGACACCGAAGAGGAGAATTCCGAGCTGCGCGACATGACCCGCCGCTTTTGGATCGGTGGCGCCATGGCGCTGCCAGTCTTCGTGCTGGCGATGGCACACCTCGTTCCGGCGTTCGCGCACATTGCGAACGGAACCGTGAGCCGGTGGGTTCAATTTGTTCTGGCCACACCGGTGGTGTGGTGGGCCGGCTGGCCGTTCTTCGTGCGTGGAGCCCGGTCGTTTCGCACCGGCCATTGGAACATGTTTACGTTGATCGCCCTCGGCGTGGGGTCGGCCTGGATTTACAGCACGGTGGCATTTTTCCTGCCCGGTGCGTTTCCGCCGGCCATGCGGATGCACGAGGGTGTGGTGGACGTGTATTTTGAGGCCGCGGCGGTGATTGTCGTGCTGGTGCTCTTGGGTCAGGTGCTCGAACTTCGGGCCAGGGCGCGCACCTCAAGCGCGATCAAGGCTTTGCTGAATCTCGCTCCACCCACCGCTATCCGGATCACGGAGACCGGTGACGTCGAGGTTGCCTTGTCGGAAGTCAAAGCCGGCGACCGCTTGCGCGTGCGCCCGGGCGGCAAGATCCCGGTCGATGGCGTCATTGAGGAGGGAGCTTCCTCGGTCGATGAGTCCATGCTTACCGGCGAATCGTTGCCTGTGGAGAAAAAGGCCGGCGACCGCGTGACGGGCGGCACCGTCAATGCCACGGGCGGATTCGTGTTGCGCGCCGACAAAGTTGGCGCGGATTCGCTGCTCGCCCGGATCGTGCAGATGGTCGCTGACGCGCAGCGCAGTCGTGCGCCGATCCAGGGCTTGGTGGATAAAGTATCCGGCATCTTTGTGCCGGCCGTTGCGAGCATCGCGGCGCTGACGTTTCTGATCTGGTATTTCTTCGGTCCTGAACCGCGCCTGGCCTATGCCATCGTCAATGCGGTGGCCGTGCTCATCATCGCTTGCCCGTGTGCGCTCGGGCTCGCGACGCCGATGGCGATCATGGTTGGCGTCGGACGCGGCGCGCAGGCCGGCGTCCTCGTGAAGAACGCCGAAGCACTCGAGCACCTCGGCAAAGTCACCTACCTGGTGGTGGACAAGACCGGCACGCTTACCGAGGGCAGGCCAAAGCTTACAGACGTCTTGCCGGGCTCTGGTCTGGCTGATGCGGAACTGATCCGGTTTGCCGCCGCGCTGGAGCGCTCCTCTGAACATCCGCTCGCCGCCGCGATAGTGCGCGGCGCTGAGGAAATGAAAATCCTGCTGCCGGAAGTGGCAGACTTCCGCTCGGTCACGGCGGGCGGCGTTGCCGGGACCGTGGAGGGGAAGAGTGTTCTTGTGGGCAAGGCGAAGTTTCTCGAAGCCGAAGGTGTCCCGGTTGAGGCCACGGATGAGCGACGCGCGGCGGAACTGCAGAGGGACGGCAAGACCGTGTTGTTTATTGCCGTGGATGGCGCGATGGCTGGACTGCTGGCGGTGGCCGACCCCATCAAGGAGTCCACGCCCGAAGCCATCGCCCTGCTGCATGAACTCGGAGTGCGATTGGTCATGGCCACAGGCGACAATCGGCGCACGGCCGAAGCCGTGGCACGCCAGCTGGGTCTTGATGAATTCCAAGCAGAGGTCGAGCCGGCCGACAAGATCAAGAAGGTTAATACGCTCAAGCAAAGCGGCCAGGTGGTAGCGATGGCCGGCGATGGCATTAACGACGCCCCGGCGCTTGCAGCCGCCGACGTAGGCATTGCAATGGGCACAGGCACCGATGTCGCTATGGAAAGTGCAGGAATCACGCTGATCAAAGGTGACCTGCGCGGTATCGCGAAAGCGATCCGACTTTCCCGGGCCACGATGAAAAACATCAAGCAGAATCTGTTCTTCGCGTTTGTTTACAATGCGCTCGGTGTGCCGCTAGCAGCGGGAATGCTCTACCCGTTTTTCGGCCTGCTACTGAGCCCGGTGATTGCGGGAGCCGCGATGTCGCTCTCCTCGGTTTCCGTCATCACCAACGCGCTCCGCTTGCGACGGGTCCGGCTGTAACCGTAATCGCCTGCCCGGACCCTATGGCAGCCCGGCGCCGGCCAGCGCCGGGAGTGTAAGCCGGCGGAAAATCGCGTCAGCATCGGCCGGCGGCAGTTTGGGATTGTTTTCGAACCACCAAAGCAAAATCGAAAACAGGACGTCCACCGTGAACTGAACCACGGCCTCGCGCGGAATCTCATCCGCGCGCCCTGCGGTCTTGGCGGAGCCCAAGTCCCGGCGGACGACCTCGGCGAGCATCCGCTTGAACTTGCGCGTCACGACCGGCCCGCACTCATAAGTGAACCCCACAAGCCAACCGGTGAAGGCCAGCGTGCCAAAGAGTAAAAAGGCGCGTTGAGCAGCTTCTCAGCTATGAACGCCCCTCACTGCGGAGCAAAGTTCGCTTACATCAAACTGAACACCCCAATAGCTTGCCCGCCTCGTGCCGCTTGTCCCATGTCAACCGGAGGAGCCCCCCGTTGCCTCTTTCATCAACGATGAGCCCGACCAGAACTGTGGTAGGGATGCGACTGCCCAAGCTATGTGGGGTTGAGGTTGAGCGGTTCCGCTTGGGTGCTTCAATCTGCAGGAACACCAAAATTCTGGCATGCCTACCTTCATGAGATACCAGGGCGGAATTGCCCCCGTCCCACACTCGAAAGCCGGCCATTACAAAATAATTTGCGCCTCGGTTTTTCGTGTTAAAATACCCCTCGCTCCGCCATTTTCCCCCTCGGGGGGAGGTTTGGGCGAGGCTAGGTTGCCAGTTGACGTGGCAACCTATGCATGTCCTCCCTCACATCGTTTACCATTGCGCGGTTCAAAAACCGCAACGGCACATCATCCTGGCGCGTCTCGGGCTGGCTCCACGGCGTCCGGATTCGTAAAAACCTCCCAACCCGGGAAGAAGCGGCGGCCGAGAAGACCCTGCTGGAAATCCGCGCCGCACAGGCGGCCACCGGGCTGCGGCCGGCGACCACCTTCCTGACCGACGCGCAGTTGCGCGAGGCCGAGGACGCTTTCCGCCGCTTGGCCGGCAAGCCCCTTTCCCTGCTGGCCTACCTCGACTTGGGCCTGGCCACCTACCGGGCGCCGGAACGTGACCAAACACTGGATTTGGCCGTTGCTGGCTATCTGGCGACAAAGACCCGGGAACACGAGCGGGGCCTCGTGTCGGTTTGTCAGATGGTCTCCATCCGCCGGGGGCTGGCGGCATTCCAGAAATACTTCCCGAAGGAGACGGTAGCGCAGCTGACGGTTGCCCGGCTCACAGCCCATTGCGAACGCGGCAACCCGTCCCTGAAGACCTTCAACAACCGGCGCGGCATCCTATCCACCTTTTTCAAGTTCGTCCTCCAGAAGGATTGGATCGAAGCCAACCCCGTCGAGAAAATCCCCTATCACCGCATCGCCCATCGCCGGGGCTCCGCCCCGACCCTGACCGCCACCAAGGCTCAGGACATGATGACTTTCGTAGAGGACTTTGAAGGCGGACGGCTAGTGCCGTATTTCGCGCTGTGCCTGTTCGCCGGCATCAGGCCGTGCCTGCGCACCGGGGAAATCTTCAAGCTCCGGCCCGAACAGGTCCGGCTCGATACCGGGGTGATCCAGATCGAGCCCACGGTGGCCAAGACCGGGATGAAGCGCAATGTCACCATCCAGCCCAACCTGGCAGCGTGGCTGCGCGCCTATCCGCTCGATAAAATTCCGCTGGTGCCGCCGAACATGCAGCACCTGCGGGCGGCCATCGCCAAGCGCTTTGGCCTCTCCCATGACATCATGCGCCACACGTTCATTTCGATGTTCGTGGCGAAGTTCCGCTCCATGGGCGAAGCGGCCCTCCAGGCGGGCAATTCCGAAAGCATCATCCGCAAGCATTACCTCGACCTGAAGAGCAAGGAGGAGGCGGAGCAATTTTTCGGTATCCGGCCGAAGCGGGCCAAGGATTCCGCGGTCGTGGTGCCGATGCCGGCGCTACGCGTCGCGGTCTAGCCCTTCGGTTGACACGCCACGAAGGGTATAGACACGCCACCAGATACACTCGTCAAAAACCGGCTGACGGATGTCCTCGGGCTCCGTGGGTGCGGGATATTCCCGGCCGGCAAAGAGCCCTCGGTGCGCACCCTGCGGGAATGGACGAAGCTGCGGCGCATCCCGTATCACCGCGTCGGGCATTTCGTCTATTACAACCCGGCCGAGGTCGCGGTCCATATCCGCACGAAGCTGAAGGTGCCGGCGCGTGGCTGACCACGGAATCGGGCCGACATCGCCCGTTCGCTACATGCCCATCCTGGGTCCGTGGCCTTGCCTAGGCCTGACGTCGACGCTGGGCTCTATCTCCGACGCAGGCGAGACCAGCTGACTGGCCTCTGGCACCATTTTCATCTGCCAGCGGTAGGCCTTTCTGATGCGTTCAAGCGGAGATTCGGCGAATTCTGACGGCAAGAGGGAACGTGGCGCGATGCCTTCTGCAATGAGAGTGCTGGCGATCTTTTTGTTCTGGAGCGTCCGGAATGCGCGAGAGAATACTTCGAGGGCCTGCTTCTGCTTGATCGGGTCCGCGACTGCGCTCTGGTGGACATCGCGCAGAAACTCCGGCACGCAGCGAACGATCAGTTGCAGGTGGAGTCGATCCTGACGGGGCGAAGGACTGTCCTGCGGAATGTCCCGCACATTCATCGCCTTGGCTTTGAGCATCGCGACCGGATCCAGCACCCGATAAGAAGCGCCCTCGAACTCGACGTAGGCGGCTGCCTCGAGATCGGATTTAGTGAGACCGTGGACGCTGTGGAGTATTTCCACAAGAAGCGGGCGCCCATCAGAGCTGGTGCTGCGTAAAGCGCCTAATCGTGAGTCCAGCCAGTTTCTCGTGTCCTTCGGCTGGAATACCCAGCCGGGAACCTTTTTTAGATGGGTGAACGAATCTTGGCTGACGACGATGTCCAGATCCTTGCTGACCAGGTTCGCTCGCGGCACTTCCGGGGTGAGGTAGACAATGGCCCACAAATTTACGGCTTGTCCGCCGACAACAGTTGGCGCGGGCTTGCATTCACAGACGACTCGATAGTCGTGTGGTGAGGTCTGGGATTTTAAGGAGGTCACTCGAAACGAACGCCACCAAACCCGACCAACCGCCCTTTCTCGCCCTCTTTGATCCCCATCAGGCGCCGGTTGCGGGCCACGATTTCAGCCCCGCGGCCCTGCCGCAGCAATTCCTGGTCTTCCCGCCGGAACTGATCCTTCAGGGCAGCAACCTCCCTGTCGGCTTTCGTCAGATTAAGCCGCGAGAGTTTGTTGAGGATGTGCCGCACTTTCACGGTGGATACGGTAGCGTGAGACGCCGCCGGGTCAACTGCGGTTGCGAGCTGCGGAAACGCCGAAGCAACCATTTTAACTTGGGCCGAGGAGACGGCACCAGCCGGTCGGCTGGGCTTATGGTTTGGGAGGAAATTCATGGGGAGGTGTTTACAATTAACGCTGGGACCGGTTCGGATTGGTCCGGCTGGGCTGCGTTACCCATGGGCATGTTGTCAACCGGCCGGGCGATTGCGCTCAGTTTGATTCGAGATCGACTGGGCGAACCGATGGCTGGAGGGCACGCGCGCGGACCGCATCAATGAAATCCGTGAGGGGTTGAATCTCTTCCAAGGCCGATCGGGCGGTGCCCGGGGACCAGCTCCGGCACAGGTTGCGGTGCTGCACGACCATGCGACAAGCGGCGCGCAATTCGCGCATCAGCTGGAAAGTTTCCACGGAGCGCAGCGCCCCGGCGACAGCCGTGGACCGGTGACGGCGGGCGATGTGGGCCCGGATGCGTTTGCGCAACGCGGCCGTCGATAGTTTTTCCGCCTCGGCCAGCGCCAGCCACCACTCGATCTCGTTGGGATTGGCGAAAGCCAATCCCACCTCGCAGTGATGGGTCCAGCTCAAGGCGTCATGGCGACATGACACAGGAATGCGGGAGCAGACCATCTTGGCGTTGCGCAGCGTGCCCGGTTCCAGGCCGGCTTCTCCGGCACAGGTGGCGATCCGGCCCCGGTAGCTGATTTCACCATAGGCCAAGGCATCGCCCAGCCAGGCGGTCAGCGTTTGCCTCGCCCCGGTCGTTGTGCGGGTCAGGCGGGCGAGATGAGCTACCAAGTGGCCCCAGGTCTCCTGATCGAGCTGTGGCGCCAGCGCCAAGCCGAGCCGGCCAGCGTGCGCGATGGCAGTGTCGGGCAGTTCCGCCACGAGTTGCTGCACGTCAGTTCGCATCGCTGTATGGCATGGGCCGCTGTGGCAGGTTGAGCCGCCGTTGCATCGCGAGGACCTGCTTTCGGAATCCCTCATGCGACAGCCCGTGCTTCTGGGCATAGTCGCGCAGGCTCACTTGGTCGAATTCCGCGACACCCGTGGCATGAACGAGCACATCCACGGCAAGGTCGCGGTTTTTCGCCCCAGCCAGCTCGTAGACCAGGTCGCGCACAGCCTGCAGGGCGGCTTGCTGGTCGGGTTTGGCATCAAATCCGAGTTTGGCGCGCAGTTCGTCCATGAGGCCCATCTGGGCACAATCTCGGAGCAGGTCGGCGACATTGTCTGTCCCCAAATAACGCGAGGCCGGCGCCACGGCGCCGGTCCAGGGTGTTTGCTCACGTTCCACTCGATTCATTCAGGATTTCGGAAAGGATAGTCCGATTTCGCGAAATTTCCAATCGCACCTGAACCGCACTCGATTCCGCCCAGTCACGCCTCGTCGGCCAGAGGCTAGCGTCGGAGGCCGACGCGAGGCAGGGCCGCGCAGCCGGCAACCCAACGCCCACCCACGCTTAAACCCGACCGTCCCTAGCAATTCCGGGCGGCGTCCGGACGGACGCCGGGAGATCAGCTCCGATTGCGGCGCACAGACACGAGTGATTATTCGAGCACCAATGTAGTAGCAGACGAGTAGCGAACGAGCGACGGTTTCCTTGCTGCCGGCTAAAATCTTTAGGGGTTCTGCGTCCCCTATTCTATTGGTTGAGGAGGCTTCCTCCCTGAGTTGGATTCTTCAGTGGTTGTCGGTGGTTCGGTGGAGGCGGATGCTTTCTGGGGTGGTGAAATTCGTGGGTGTGAATTGTGATGTCAGACAAGTGAATCGTTGTCTCGGAGTGGTTTTCAATGGCCTGGGTTGGATCTATGGATGGATCGTCGATACCGGGATTCATCCAGCAGGTTCTTTCGTCGCTGGGGGGCAGGCTGCAATCGGGCGACCACCAGGAGCCGGGCTGCAGCCGGAATGCCTGTGATCAGTCCGGCCCGCAATCGCGCGGGCACGGCGGGCGGCGGAGGCTGGCACCAGCCGGAGCAGCTCCGACGGGACCGCGCGTCAGCGGCTGGCGGCATTCGGAGCGAAGTGGGCGGACGCTTGAAGAATGCGGGTATTACAGCCGACTGTTGGCTGAGGACCCCACCCGTGCCGTGCGGATTACTATTCCCGGCTGTGTCCTGAAAGTGGCCGCCCTTGATGCGCGGCAGCGTCTTCGGCGGCAGGGTGGGCGCCAATTGCACCCGGAGCGTTTCGGGAAGGGGACCACTCGGACGTGAGGGTGAGGTGTAAACCCGCGTCGGTGCCGGGGTTCTCCTTGCAGAACTTGATAAACGCAGGAACCCATCCGCACGGCATCATAATGCTAGCCGAGGTGAAGACGCCGTATTCCAAGGTACGGATCGTGTCGACGTCGGTCTCGTGGGACATACCAACATCATCAGAGTGAAAAATGACGACGCGTGCACCACGCGGAAACCCCAGACGTTCGGCGTACGTTTGCTCCTGCGCCGTGGCAGTCCAGCTTGCAGCGAGAATTCCCAAGATGACGAACGCGAGTCCAAAGGCGATTCTCATGATTCGCTGTATGTTCGCTATAAAGTATGGGACGGAGGCGACGTCGTAGCTTTTTGGGATCAAGGACCACATGTTTGATGCGCTCGCGTTTCCACGTATAAGTGATGTGCACGCGGTCGTCGCTGGTCTGAATGACCGCTGGATACGAGTACTCGCCAGGCTGTTCCTCGAGCGTTGCAAGCTCCTTCCAGTTTTGGCCGTCCTGCGAAACTGCAACCACAAGCGGGGTGCGACCACGCGCCACTGGATTGTAGACCAGCAAATGACGCCCATCCCTGAGCGTGACGGCATCAGTCCCAGAATTCGGATTCGGAAGCCCTTCAACCATTGTCATTTCACCCCACGTCTCGCCTGCATCGCTCGACGAAACCGAAAACACTTTTCCCTGTCGCGTCCGACCGATGGCCAGTAACTGCCGGCCGCCGACTCGATCTTGGAAGAGGATGCTCGGCTGAATCGCACCAATCCGTGTGCCATCATTGAGAAACGGCGTTTTCGTCCAGGTTCTCCCCCCGTCGCGGCTACGCTCAAAGTAGACACGCCACCTGCTCGGCGGCTCATTCGTCTCGTCACTCGTCGGTGCTAGGATCGTGCCATCCGCCAGCTGCACCGGCTTGTTCTTGGTGGGGCCGTGAAGTCCGTCGGGCAGCCGCCGCGCGGCGCTCCACGTTTTGCCTCCATCGCTGCTCGTTTTGAGCTCGCCCCACCATGTTTGTGGCGACGGGCCGACTTTATAGAACAGCATTAACGCCCCGTCGCGGTGCTGAAACAGCACCGGATTCCACGTCGGGTGGCGCGTGCCGTCGGCCTGCACGCCGTTCGCCACCTCAATGCTTGGCGTCCATTTGCCTTGCTCGTAGCGTGAAACCCAGATGCACACGTCGGGATTCTTCTCCACCGTGCCCCCGAACCACGCCGCGACAAGCTCGCGTTTATCGGTCTCAACGATGGTCGACGCGTGGCAGGACGGATACGGTGCCTTTTCGTAGATGAACTCGTTCGTAATAATCGCGGACGATGCTGCGAGCCGCATGGCTCCGAGAAAAACAAGGAGAGGGAGTGGTTTCATGGGAAATGGGTGTGCCGGCGATGCGTGAGGGCGAGTGAACCATGGGCCTTAGGCCCGCTTTCGTCCTGTGTCCGCCACGCTAGCGGCAACAGAAGCGCGCAGAGCACACGCGCCTTGCGCTTCGGAAAAGATGGATAATTCCGTGAGAACTATGGTAAAGTTCCTTGGGGCGCGGCCCCGAGGCGTTGCTGAACAGCGGGCGACATTCATCCTCGAATCAAGCTCCGAGGAATTCTGTCGTCCACAGTAGGGTTAAAAACGCCCGCTGATCCCAGCGGAAAAACGGGTGCCGTAATCATCTGCGATGGTGATGCGGCGTGGATCGTCGCCCGTGTAGTTCTCGCCCCATTTGTCGAAGATGTTGATCACATCCACGAAGATCGCGAGCTGCGGGCGGATCGTATAGAGGAAACTGACATCGTATTTCTCGATCGGCCGGAGCCGGTTGCGCTGGAACGGATCGGCGTTGTAATTACGCAGGTAGGAGCTCGAGTAGCGATACGAGATCCGCGTTTCGAAAGCGCGCCAACGATACGTCAGGCCGGCATTGGTGGTCCTCGGAACGAATCCCGCCAGCTCCGTAGCACCCTCCTCGTATTCACCACTGGTTGTTAACTGGGTGTAATTGGCGAAGACAGATAGGCCGTTCAGTGGCCGCGGCAGCATCGAGAGCTGTTGGCTGTAGTTGAGCTCGAAGCCCTCGATTTTCGCCTTACCCTGGTTCGTCGTGCTGCTGAGCGTGAATCCAGCATAATCGCCGCCGAAGCCGTTGTCGGGCCCGGCAGTGATTTCGGTCGTGGAGCGGGCGAGGAAGTCGCGAATGTCTTTGCGAAACCAGCCCGCCGAGAGCACGCCAGCGGGCTCGAAATAGTATTCCAACGAGACGTCGTAGTTCTTGGATTTCGCCGGGCGCAGCCCGACCGCGTTCTGTGACACCGTGCCATCGGACCCCGTCGCGTCGTAGGTCACGGTGGTCGTCGGATAGAGATCGCTCATGTTTGGGCGCGCGGAACCGGTGCTAAAACTCGCGCGGGCCACGAGGCCCGGCCGGAACTCGTGGCGAAGATGCACGCTCGGGAAAATACCATCGTAGTCGCTCTTCCGGGCGGTCTGCATCACCACCGGATTTCGTGGGTCGGAGAAGCGACCTTTCGCATCCACCTTTGTCTGCTCGAATCGCACGCCACCGAGCACGCTGAATTTACCGACTTGCACGCGGCCCTGTGCATAGGCGGCATAGACGTCCTCCGTGATTTCGCTGAGGTTCGGTGGCGCGGTGACGGACGCCGCCGGAAGGAACCAACTCGGATTCGCGGCGAAGACGCGCTCGATGGCGAGGATGTCGAGTATGTCATTGCCGGCATACAGATTATTGAACACACCGTAGGCCTCTGTGCTCTGCCGGAACTGGGCGAGGTTATCGTCGTTGCGGCCTGTCGCGGCATTGGGTCCGGCGACACCGTCGGGGCCGACAAACGTCCAACTCGGAGAGGCAGTGCGCAGCCAGCGGTGCTGGTTTCGCCAGTTGACACCGGCTTTCAGCTGCACCGCGAATCGATCGGCCTGCAGCTCCTTCAGGTAGTCTGCTTTGACGTTGGCTACCTCTTCTTCGGTGCGCTGCGGAGTCGTCGTATACGTCGCGTTGTAGAGGTCGAGATCGCTTCCGAACGCAATGGAGGGCCCATACGTCTGCGTGAAGATTGGCCGTGAGCGATTCTGGCGCGTGTCGATCGCCATGCCGATCGTCGGTCGGAGTCGCGCGTTGAACGTCGGCAAACTCGCGGCAAACCAAGATGGGCTGTAGGTCCCCTGAAATGAGATCTTCTGATCGCCGGGCAGCTTCTTCTCTCCGCCAATTTCGCCAAGAAAATTGCGTCCGAGCTTCTGTGTATCGCCCACGGCGTTGGACCAGGTCGCGCTCACCAGTTCGGTGAATGAGTCGGTAAAGCCCGGCGCGACGCCCGCGGTCTGGTTGCTGCTGTCGCGAGCCGCTGTGCCCGCCTCGATGCGCGCGCGGCTCACGACGTTGTAGTCGGCGACGCGGCGGGCGCCGGCTGCGGATGCCTGCATGTCGTGCCGCATGCCCTCGAAGCGGTAATAGTCGTATTTGAATTTCAGATATGCGTGCGAAGCGGAATCGGGTTGATAATCGAATTTGAGGCTCATGCCGGCGCGCACGCGCGTATTCACCTCATCGAGAGTCCGCGCCGCTGTGGCCTTGCCGTTATTTTCGACGCGTGCCGTCTGCACGCGATCACGAGGTGTCTCCGTGTCCGTGTAGCTGAGCGACAGCGCCATGCCGATCGAGCGGTTCCGGCCGAGGCGCGTGAGATAGCTCATGGCCGCGAGAGGCGTCACGTTGCGCAGCGTGTCGCGGTAGGTGTTGTAGTTGCCGCCCACGCGATACGTCAGCACGTCTTGCTTGTAATCGAGCGCGGACTTCGTAACGAGATTGGCGGTGCCGCCGATGGAGTCCGCCGGCATGTCGGGTGTCGGCGCCTTGATCACCTCGATCTCCTTGATAGATTCCGCGGGAATCTGGTCGATCATCGCGGCGCGGTCGCCCATCTGGCTGAAGCCGGCGATTGCTCCGCTCGAGCGCACGCCGTCGACGTTGACGGCGCTCAACTCGGCCGGCGTGCCGCGGATCTTGATGCCGATGATGTCGCTATTGATCGCGTCCTCGCCTGCGATGCCCGGCAGGCGCGCCATGAAGTTGCCGATGTTGCCGTCGGCGACATTGCCAAACGCGTCGGTGGCGACGACGCTCTTTACGTTGTCGGCATAGCGCTGCTTAGTGATCGAGGCGGCGTTGCCTTCGCGCTCGGCGGAGACGACGAGCGTCTCCAGTTGCACCACGCCCGCCGACAGCGACACATCCAAATACGCAGTCTGGCCGGCGCTCACTGTCACGGAAGGTGTCGCGACGTCCAGACCTGTGTAATAGACGCGAAGCATTTGCTGCCCCGCCGAAATTCGGTCTATCGTGAAGAAACCATTACGGTCGGTGCGCACCGGCGAGATGTTGCCGATACTCACTTCGGCACCCTCGAGATATGCGCCTGTGTCTGCGTTCACGACCCGACCGGTAACGGTGCCGACGGCGACTTGCGCGCGAGCCGCGGCGGGCATAACTAGTAATATCGCGAGGAAAACAGCCCCGCGGACAAGTGAGGCGAGGGAGGAACGGAATGACGCATGTAAGTTCATGACGGGTTTGTGTCTGGGGCGGGTTGGGGTTGTTATCTTGGGAGCAGCCCACGACGGTTCGCGAGTTGCCGGCTAAAACGATGTAGCGGATGCTACATCGTGCGAGGCACAGAGCGCCGATACTAATTAGCTAGCAAAAGCAGGAAAAAGGTAACGTTTGCGGCGCGCGTTCCCTCGGGTGCGAGCCTCGCTGCCACATTTTCCCTTTCTGAGTGCGTCTTTTCCTCTCCTGCGTGGACGCTGGCAAGTTGCTTCTGTCGCTCAAGTGACCGCACCAGTATCATCGCTGTGCTGACGAAAACGTTCGAGCGGCCGGCGCGGCTGTCGGTGTTGCGCGTGCTGGAAAGAAAGCGGCCGACCAATGAGGACCTGGCGTTTTTCATGGAAGTCTCGCGCTGGATCGTGGATCTGGGGGATAGGACACTTTTCTGACGAACGAGCAGGATCGCGAAGTCTCGCTCGTCCTCGCGCCCGGACAGGTGCTTTTCCATGAACCGTATAACTGGATCTATCCGGTGCCGCGGGCGGAGTATCGGTCGTTGGGCGTCGTATTTCGCGCCGATCCGCCCCGCCTCACAATCCATGCGCGGCGCACCTGCTGCGCCGGGCTCCACACGCTTCGGCGTCCGGCTTGTGGACGTGGCACCCGTGCGGGTCGGCCATCCCATGAATTTCGCCCTCCTGGCTGACTAGGAGCTCCAGTATGTGGCTTTCTATGATTTGAACAGGCAGCTGACCGCGGGTCAGCGACGTCAAGGCACCCAAGACTGCCTGTTTCATCATCTGCTTTCGCACACCCAGTGGGACAGCCATGGAGTGGAAGCCGTGAGGCAGTCAGTGCGAGCAGTCTCCAGACTTGGCCAAACCCGACACAACTTCGTGTCAGCCGCCAAATCTACTGCATGCGAGACCGCCATGAATGCTCTTCAGACCCAGACCTTGGGACCAAAGAATAACCTGCAGATCGAAGCCAGGCTCAATGAATACGTCGAAGCCATCAAAGAGACTCTGTGAATTACAGCAGGCTTGTGGCAGAGATCCCTGTGCATGCAGTGAGTACACTCATGCTGTGGGATATGCAGCTGTTCGATGTGACAATGAAGCGTGTGAATAAACACCTCCTTGGGGCCAAGGCACTATACGAAGCACAACCGCGCGGCATTCGCGCTAAAATAGACGATGCGATCGCCTGCGTGAACGAGGATTTCCGGACGCTCGGCGTTACAGAACATATAGTCCGGCCAGACTGCTAGATTGCCGGCGGTCGTCGAAGTCGACGCTGGTGTGGTTGCTGGCAGAGCGGCGGGTGAAGCTGGCGTTTTTCAATGATGTGGAGTCAAGCCGCTTGAGCCTTGGTATCCCGCCGTGCAATATTTCAGCACGCAGGGCTTCTTCGGTTCCTCCGAGGCTGACTCGCTTGGGGTGGTGACGGAAAAAATGACCGACGCGTGGACCGCTGCGGTCGTAGAGTGGGTTCGCGGAAACCTGTGGACGTGTCTGAGCGTGCGCGTCACATGCTCGCCGCGCAGGCGGACAAGGGATTTCCGCTCACGACAGAGCCTGTTCTCTCACGTCTTTCGCTCGCTTTGACGGCGGCCGGGGTGAAACATTCGGTAGACTCGTTGCTGCGCAAAGTTCGTCTGGCTCGGGACATTCGGCTCGGTCGTGGTAACGCCAGCCGGCTGATGTTAGCCGCGGGGCGAGAGGCGCTGCGAAATTGACCGAGCAGAAACCATTGTAAAGCCGCCGGACACATTTGCGGCAACGCTACATTTTTCATTATCTGAGTCTGTCTTTACACTGTGGCACCAGCGGCAAGGGCAAAATAATGGCCGTGCCTCATGAATCTGGAAACTTTTGTGACAAACGAATCGTCCAACCGCCCTGCCTCGGTTCATTGTTTCAGCAACGTCGACATAGTGATTGTCGGCGGTGGCATGGCGGCCGTAATGGCGGCACTGGCGGCAAAGCAGCCCGACAATCGGGTGCTGATCATCGAATCCAGCAACGTGCTCGGCGGTCAGGGGACGGCGGGTGGCGTAGCTGGGTTCTGTGGCGATACCGCCCGGGTCAACCACGAGTTTGCCGAATTGATCGCCAGGCTTTCGCGTCACCGCTTGATCGAACCATACCGAGCCAACGATGACCGCCGAGCCTATGACCTAGAGTGGTGCGCATTTTTTCTGCAGGAAATGGTGACCGCGCGCGGAGTCGAGGTGTTATTGCATGCGCGTGTGATCGGTGCCCGGGCGGAGAACGGCACTGTGCGGGAACTGATGATCGCCACCGCGGGCGGTTTGATCACACTGTCTCCGTGCTTCGTGATCGATGCGTCCGGAAGCTGCATCGTTCCGTTCCTCACCGGATTCCCGGTGGAGCATGAAGGTTCCAACCGGCAGCTGCCCATGAGCCTGTATTTCACCCTGTGGGATACTCACAAAAAGGTGACCCCCATCCTTCCTGACGGATGCCCGCGGTGGTCCTACGACGACGAGATCCCGATGACGAGCCTGCACCGGTTTCCGACGGGAAAAGTTGAGGTGAAAATGAAGGTCGTCGGCTTTGACGCCGCCGACGGATTCAGCCGTTCTGCCGCGGAGATCTTCGCCCGGCGGCAGATGCACGGATTGATCTATTACCTGCAGACCGTCGGTTACAAAGGCCGGAAGCTCAACACGCATGTGCTGGCCTCGGTTTCCCGCGGAATCGGCGTGCGGGAGGAACGCCGCATCGTCGGCGAGCATGTGCTTACGGAAGCGGAGGCACGGCGTGCGGTGATCTTCCCCGACGCGGTGGCGGTAAACACGTATCACATCGACTATCATTGGCCGGACAAGATGGAGCGGGCCGGCACGGGCATCACCGACATGCTCGATCCGCATCATCTCCCGTTGAGGATGATGATCCCGAAAGGCGCGCGTAATCTCCTCGTGCCCGGTCGCGGGGCATCTGGGGACCAGACCGCGATGAGCGCTTTTCGGGTTATGGCCGTGGTGGCGCAAATGGGCTTTGCGGCGGGGCAGGCGGCGCGGCAGTGCGTGACGCGCGGAGTGGATCTAACCCGGATTGACGTGCCCGCGCTACAGGCGGCGATACAGGCCGGGGGGCAGTCGCTCGATCTCTCGGATTACGGCGAGTATCTGTGCAATGATCGCTTTGCCGAGGAATGGCTGCCTCCGGGTGGCGGACGGCCGCGTTCACCGGCCTTGCTGGCGTTGAGCAACGGCCGGTTTCTCGCTGCGTGGGAGGCCGACGGCAGGATCTGGATTTCCGAGCGGCGGGAAAAGCAGTGGAGCCCGCCACAGGCTGCGGATCCGGCACCGGACATCGTGGTGACGCAGATCTGGCTCAGGCGCGGAGATGGCGGACGGCCATTGCTTCGTGTTCGTGATGCGGCGGGCGTTTATTGGCTGATCGGATCGAGGGACGACGGGACGACTTGGGACGCTCCGGTCGAGGACAAGCAGAGCCAATCCGGTGGTGAGCCCGTCGAGGGGAAAGGTGTGCAGTTGGTGCTCGCACCGACAGGGACGCCTGGGCAAAAGCAGGTGCGGGTGCAACGGAAGTTCCGGGATAATGACACGGCGACATACGGTGCAGTCGTAAGCATTGGCACTGGCGGAACGGCGTTGGCCGTGCTTGACGATGGCACGGTGGCCTTGGCGTATCGCGGACGCGTTGAGAACGGAGTGGGGCCGTTGAGCGTAGCCTTTTCCCGTGATCACGGCTCCACATGGTTTGAGAGCGGCCAAATCCACGGCATCGATGGCCCCGACGACGGCGTGGACATCGTGGCGACGCGGACGGGACTGGCGCTGCTCGCACAAAGTGGGGATCGGCTGATGTTCTGGCATGGCGCCACGGAGCGGATCCTCAACGGCCCGCCCAAGGCGTCAGCACATATGCTACAGGCTTGATTGCTATGAAACTGCCACAACCGCTTACCGGTATAATTCCCCCAATGGTCACGCCCTTGAGTGGCCCTTCGACGCTCGATTGCCCTGGGGTGGAGCGACTCGTCGAACATATCTTGGGAGGCGGCGTGCACGGCCTGTTCATTCTCGGCACGACCGGTGAGGGGCCAAGCCTTGGACCGGCAGTACAATGTGAGTTGATTAGCCGCGTATGCACACAGGTTGCGGAACGCGTGCCAGTGCTGGTCGGCATCACAGACACCGCTAGCAGCGAGGCTCTCATGACGGCACAGTACGCCGCAGCCGCCGGGGCGAGTGGGGTCGTGGTGGCGCCGCCGCCGTATTTTGCGACAACCCAAGCCGAACTGCTTGGTTATATACGCCGACTTGCCGAGGCGGTGCCTTTGCCAGTGATCTTGTATAACATGCCCACACACACGAAAGTGTTCATCGGAGCAGACACGGTGCAGGCGGCGGCGGATATCCCGGGGGTCCTTGGCCTCAAGGATAGTTCCGGCAACCTGCTCTATTTCCACGAGGTGCAACGGCGTTTGGCAGCGCGGCCGGATTTCACTCTCTTGGTGGGGCCTGAAGAGCTCCTTGCCGCGAGCGTGTTGTTGGGCGGGCATGGCGGCGTCAACGGCGGGGCAAACCTCTTTCCACGACTATACGTGCGGCTCTTCGACGCTGCACGCGCAGGCGATCTCTCGCTGGTCCGTCGGCTGCACGCCCAAGTGATAAACATCAGCAGCCAGCTCTACTCCGTAGGATGTTCGGCAGCCAGCATGCTCCAAGGGGTGAAGGCGGCGCTGGCCGCACACGGGATATGTGCCGGCGCGCTTGCAGAACCGTTCCAATCGTTTGGCGTGGACGAGCAGGCCGAGATACAGCGTCGGTTGGAGACGTTCGTAGCTCGTGGGGAATCACTGACAAATAGCATCGGCATCCCAAGAGCTGCTCACATGCCCGCGGGAGGGTAATGTGACTTGCCTGAGGGGAAGCTGGAGGCATATCAGACTTCACCCATGCGCTTTTCCGAGGATCGAAAAAAAGTTCTGGCTGCGCTTACCAGTGTCGCGTCCATGGTCGCTGCTCAACCGACCATCCGTATTCTGGAAGGCAAGCGTCCGCCAAACGAGCAACCTTCGTTTTTCATGGAGGTGCCTCGCCTCATCATCGTACTCCAGGGTTGCGGGACATTTCTGACGATGGAGGAGGGTGAGGAAGTGTTGGTAGATGTGCATCCCGGCCAGGCGCTGTTTCTTGCCCCCTATACCTGGATCTGCCCGGTGCCTCGTGAAGCCTATCGCTCGCTGGGTGTGATATTTCGGCCCGATTCCACCCGCATGATGATACATGCGCGGCGGGCGATGACCCCCGACGGCAAGATATCATGCCGCTATCTCGCCCAGTGGCGCACGGCGCAGACGCTGGGGACAAAAGGCGAGTGTCTGCTGCAGCTTTTCCGCGAGAAACCGTCGTCACGTCTGGGGGATCGGACGTTCATGCTGCTGATGGAAGTGCTATTTGCCGAGCTGACCGCCTTGGCCGAAACCGCACCCGAGCATGTGCGGCCCGGACAATCGGTGCTGTGGCAGCTCGTCTGCGATTACGTGTCGGAACACTGGTCCGATCCCAATCTTACACGCGAAAGCACCGCTCGCTTCTTCCGGCGGCACCCGAACCATTTCACCCGTTTCTTTCATGCGCAGACGAAAAAGAACTTTCGCGCGTATCTAAACGAGATACGGCTCGAACGGAGTCTGCATTTTTTGCGCGATCTGCGTTACAACGTAACCGACGTCGCGGGTCTGTGCGGATTCACCGACGTACAATATTTCATTCGCTGTTTTCGGGAGCACTTTTCCTTCACGCCGGGTGACTATCGGAAACGGCACGAGGACTGAGGGACCGTTGCTGAGATCACACTCTGGGTTCGTCGCGTCTTGGGGTGTGACCAAAGTTACATTTCTCCTCTTTTGCATAGTTTTTTCATGCGCTTCGAAATGAATCACTCGCGTAGATTGGCGGCAGTAAAACGGCCAGATCGCCGGCCGTAGTCCCCTAACCCCCATGAAACCCTCCCCAAAATCCGTTGCCCTCGTGGCTGCCTTGGCGGCGGTTATTGCAACTCTGCTTTCGCCCCGGTTCGCTTCTGCGCAGATGGTCAACGATACTTCCGCAGCGTTGGAGAGGAAGGATGAAGCCATTGTGCTCTCGCCATTCGAGGCGTCCACCCGAGGCGTTATCGGCTACGGCACGACATTGTCCCTCTCCGCGTCTCAGCTTGCAGTGCCAATCACCGATATTCCCGCGTCGGTGATCACGATCAATGAAAACTCGATCGCCGACACTGCTGCCGTCGACATGCGCGATCTGTATATGGCCGTGATTGGCTACAATTGGCGCAATTACACGGTGCGTTTGCGCATCGAGAACATCGATGACGATTTTAATACGCAGCCCAGCACGTTCTATTCCGGGATCGGCATGACGAAACCGTTGAACTTCCGGTTCAACATCACCGCACGCTTCTAGCCCACGATGCTCCGACGGCTCCTTATGTTCCACGCGATCGCGGCGTTGCCTCTTGCAGGCGCGCCGGCTGCGGCCGGGTCCGGTGTCGCCCTGCAGGTCACCGGACTGCCGGCGGATCCGTCGAAAATCGTCTGGGAGCGCCTGCCGCTGCTCCCGAGCGAGCGGATCACCGTCTTCCGGGGGGTGGAGAACGTAAGCGCGTTCAACCACCATCCGACCATCGCATGGCACGACGGTCGCTTTTTCGCTGCGTGGAGCAGCGGGGATCGGGACGAAGACGCGCCCGGTCAGCGGATCCTCTATGCGACCAGTGTCGATGGACGGACCTGGCCGACGGCCGTGTCGCTGGCTGACGCCGTGCCGGACCACGGTTACACGCCCGGGGGGTTCTGGATCCGCGACGGAGACATCTACGCGTTGGCTTCGCTGCGGTCGTCCCGCGGAGCGACCCGGGAGAGCGAATACGAACTGCTCGCCTACCGCTGGGACAAAGCCAAGGCGGCGTTTGTCCAGCCCGTGCGGGTGGCGCGGAATTTCTTCTCCAACGACGGTCCCCGTCGCACCGCTGGCGGCCAATGGTTGATGCTGGGCAAGAGCCAGGCCCCGGCGGCACGTGTCGCAGCCCGGGTTGCGCGGGGTGGAGTCGATTCCTTGGATGCCTGGACTTTTGGCACACTGCCCGGCGCCACGATCGCCCACGATACGTTCTGGTGCGCCCTTGCTGACGGTCGCCTGGTCGCGATTGAAGCGGCGGGGCGCCCGCCGGAGCGTCGCCTGGTTGCGATGTTCAGCGGCGACTCAGGTGCGACGTGGAGCGATCCGCTCCCCTCGAACTTTCCGGATGCCGACAGCCGGCTGCACGGACTCCAGCTGAGCAACGGATACCACGTGCTGCTGAACAACCCGAATCCCTCGCGTTATCGGATCCCGCTGAGCCTTGCGCTATCTCGGGACGGCCTGCAGTATGACCGGATCGCAAACGTGCGGATCGAGCAAACGAACAAGAAATATTCCGGCCACGCGAAAGCCCCCGGCTATCAGTATGCGCGGGGCATGGAGCACGATGGGCGGCTCTGGACGATCTATTCGGTGAACAAGGAGGACATCGAGATCAGCACCATCACACTCCACGAGATCGAGCGCCTGGCGAAATCCGAGGAAACCTATCCGACGCACGATCTGGGTCCTGAAGTCATCGTGGACAATCGCGACAGCCGTTTCGCATCCCACCGGCCATGGCCAACCTCCCGCGAGGCGCCGGGGTATCACGGTCTTGATTATGCTTATCTCCCGGCAGACACGGCCGGTTGGGCGAAATGGAGCGTCGTGGCGCCGGAAGCCGGGGCTTACCGCCTTTACCTGCGCTGGACCACGATCGGTTTCTCCCAGAAAAGCCCGATGGAAGACATTGCGCCGTTGGAGATCCGGCATCCTGGCGGCATCGATCGCACGACGGTCGACCAGACCCGTTATGGCGGCACGTGGGTTTGCCTTGGCGTCCATCCGCTGCAAGCCGGGGAAACGATCGAGGTAAAGATCACGGCCGGCGGGGATGGCATCACAGTGGCGGACGCCATCAAGCTGGTGAGAATCGCCTCCGATCCCGCCCGTTAAGTCGCTCATCGTCACGCGAACGCACCTTGTGAACCCAGCTGCACTTTTCTCCTTTCGGATTCGCGCCGCCGTCCTTGCGCTCGCGCTGATCCTGCCGGCGGCTGCGGCCGGCTTGGCGCCGATGCTCGATCTATCCGGCACGGGCCGCGATCCGGAAAAGATCGATTTTTCCGCCTTGCCCGTGCTGCCGGGACACCACGCCCTGATCACTGCCGGTGCCGGCAACGACCGCGGGCAGCAAGCGAGCATCTTCGACCGGGCCGATGTCGACGATCCGGCCAAGTGGCACTTTCGCCTGCATTCGTATCTGGCCTATCACGACGGGAGATACTGGGCGATGTGGAGCCATGGCCGGAAGGTCGAGGATCATCCGACCCAGCATGTGCGCTACGCAACCAGCCCAGACGGGCTGACCTGGAGCGAACCGAGTTTGGTCGTCGGCCCGTCCGAGCGCGACGGGTTTCGCTGGATTGCACGGGGGTTCTGGGGGCGTGATGGCCGTCTGCTCGCCCTGGCGAGCCATGACGAGGCGTATCGCGACAACCGCGTGCATTTTTTCGGGTCGGGCCTCGAATTGCAGGCTTTCGAATGGGAGCCGGCCGGAAACAGGTGGAAACCGCTCGGTGTGATTGCGGACAAGGCGATCAACAACTTCGCCCCGGCGCTCATGCCCAACGGGGAGTGGGGCATGATCTGTCGCGGGGCCAACTACCAGAAGGATGTCTTCATGCTCACCGGCGGCGTGAAATCACCCGCAGATTGGACGCGTTCGCCGATCGTGACGGCACCTCCGGCGGATGGGTTCCGGCCGGAAGAGCCCGACTGGTGGACGCTGCCCGATGGCCGCCTCCTGGGATTGTTCCGCGACAACAGCCGCTCGGGCCGGTTCTACCGGGCGCTTTCGACCGACAACGGCCGCACCTGGAGTGCGCCGGAGAAAACCAATTTCCCGGATGCGACCTCCAAATTCTTCTGCCTGCGCACGTCGCGCGGGTATTACGTGCTCGTCTCGAACGCCAATCCGAAGCAGCGTAATCCGCTTTGCCTTTCCGTGTCGGAAGATGGCGTGACCTTCACGCACATGGCGCGGCTGCCGGTGCCGGTCGCACGTGAGGGCGGAGCCTTCGACGCGGCGCACACGTCTGGCACAGTGCAATACCCGCACGCGATTGAGCGGGACGGGCACGTGTTTGTTGTCTACTCTCGCGACAAGACGGCGATCGAGGTCATCCGCGTCACGCTCGACGATATCGATCGTCTCCGGCGTTGACCCGTGCCTGAAGCGGTCCGGGACGAATTGATCATGGAAATTAAAGTCCGCTTGCTCGATGCCGTCGTGGTATTGGTTTACCTCGGCGGCATGCTGCTGTTGGGTTTTCTCTCTGCCCGCCGCAGTTCGAGTGCAGAGCATTATTTCGTCGGTCATCGCAGTTTCCCGGGCTGGTTGATCGGGTTGTCGATGCTTGGAAGCATCGTCAGTTCGACCACATTCCTCGCGCTCCCGGCGGCGGCGTTTGTGCTCGATTGGCGGCAATTGACGGTGAACCTGATGGTCCCGCTGGTGGCGGTGGTCGCGGTCGTGGTGTTCATCCCCTTTTTTCGGCGCAACCGCCTGACGTCGGCATTCGAGTATCTTGGCGAGCGTTTCGGCCCGGTCGCGCGGCTTTATGGCACGATCGGTTTTGTGCTTCTGCAGCTGATACGGCTCGCGCAGGTGCTTTTCCTGATGTCGCTGCCGATGCAATTCCTGACCGGGGCTCCGCTGGAGATCGTGATCGTGGGTGCCGGGATATTCGTCGGGCTCTACACGATCGCCGGCGGCATGGAGACGGTGGTCTGGGCGGATGCTATTCAGGCGCTGGTCAAAGTCTCGGGCGGGATTCTCTGCGTGGTGTGTGTGGTGCAGGGATTGCCCGGCGGGTTCGCCCAGGTGTTCGAAGTGGGAAATGCGCACCACAAGTTCAGTCTCGGGAGTTTCGATTGGGATATGCACCGGCGCACCTTCTGGACGGTTGCGGTCCTCGGCATCCTGAATTGGCTCAACATCTACTCAGGAGAACAGACGATCGTGCAGCGTTATGTGGCGGCAAAATCGACGCGGGAGGCACGTAAGGCGACCATCCTGTTCTCGACGATCGCAGTGCCCGTTTGGACGATGTTCTTCCTTATTGGCACCGCATTGTATGTGTTCTATCACGTGTATCCGGATGCCGGGGCGGCGGGGCTGCAGCCGGACCAGATGCTGCCATACTTCGTGCTCACACAGGTGCCCGCGGGCCTTGCGGGCCTGATCATCGCCGCGATCCTTGCGGCGGCGATGAGCGCGCTGGATTCCGGCGTGAACTCGATCGCGACCGTCACGGTAGTGGACCTGATGAAGCCCTATCTGGCGAAGGGACGCGACGATCGATTTTACCTCAACGCGGCGCGGATCGTCACCGGCGGCGCGATCCTCGTCGCCGTGGCGGGCGCACTTTTCCTTTCCCGCTTGGATAAGGAGAGCATGAACGACGTCAGTTTGATCGTGTTCAGCGTGCTCGGCGGCGCGGTTACGGGACTTTTCCTAATCGGATTTTTCACGCAACGGGTGGACGGATTCGCCGCCAACATCGCGCTGGCGCTCTCGATCCTGCTGAACATTTACCTCGGCCTGGGGGTGATGGGATTGCTGCCCGAGCGGTGGCGGGTTGACGTGCACAGCTACTGGGTCGGTGCGGTGGTGAACCTCTTTTTCATGGTCTGTGCCTATACGGTGAGCGTTCTCCGCCGGAACCGGCCGGGCGCTCTGCCCGGATTGACGGTTTGGACCCAAACGAAAACGGTCGATTGACGTCTTGGGTGATTTCCATGCGCATGTCGGAAAACAAGCTGCTTTCTCCCCGATCGTTTCCCTGCCGGTCGTCCCGGGGTTGGGTTCATAATCCGCTTCCGGCCATGAATCCCGTTCCGCTCCATCCCAAGGTCCGCCCCCGCTATGCGTGGCTGCTGTCGTGCTTATGAAAATATCATTCTCGTTGATCCTCTTCTGCTTGGCCGCGCTGCCGGCGACGGCGATCGTGACGGAAGACAACAGCAGCAGCATTTCCATTCCGCGCCTCGCCTACAACGATCCCGGCCTCGTCACCGATTTGGGCGTCGGCCTGTGGGCCTGGCCCCTGCCGATGGATTACAACCAGGACGGCCTCATGGACCTCGTCGTGGTATGCACCGGGAAGCCCACCAACGGCATCCATGTTTTCCTCAACACCGGGCAGGTCGACACCGTGACGAAGCTGCCCCTCTTCGGCCCGGGCACGATTGTCGGCCCCAGTGCGCCGTCCCCCCAGCTCTCGCTGGTGAACGGGCGTCCGGTGGTCACCTCCGCCGGCCAGGTCCACCCGGATTTCATGACCAAGGGCTTCAGCCAGCCGGTCCGGCTCGGCGATCCGAAGAAGATCCATCCCGAGGAAGGCCGGATCCGCGCCAACCAGTGGAAGTTCGTGGATTACGACGGCAACGGCGTGCAGGATCTCGTCGTCGGCATCGATTTCTGGGGCGATTACGGCTGGGACGACGCGTGGGACAAGGAAGGTCGCTGGACCAACGGTCCGCTCCACGGCTACGTCTACCTTCTGCGGAACTCCGGCACCGACGAGCAGCCGGCCTATGGCGCGCCGCAAAAGATCCTCACCACCGACGGAAAGCCCGTCGACGTCTTCGGCATGCCCACGCCGAATTTCGGCGACTTCGACGGTGACGGCGACCTCGACCTCCTGTGTGGCGAGTTCCTCGACGGCTTCACCTATTTTGTGAATACCGGCGCACGCACCGCGCCGCGCTACACTCCGGGCAGCCGGCTCACCGTCGCCGGGCAGCCCCTGAAGATGGATCTGTGTATGATCGTGCCGGTGGCCTGCGATTTCGACGGCGACGGCGATCTCGATCTGGTCGTCGGCGATGAGGACGGCCGGGTCGCCTTCATCGAGCACACCGGCAAGCTGGTCGACGGGATACCGCAGTTGCTGAGCCCACGTTACTTCCGTCAGCAGGCGGAGAACGTGAAGTTTGGCGCCCTGGTCACGCCGCATGCGGTCGATTGGGACGGCGACGGCGACGAGGACCTCATCGCGGGCAATTCTGCGGGCTTTGTTGCCTTCATCGAAAACCTCGGTGGTCCATCCGTGCGCTGGGCGGCGCCTGTTTACCTGGCGGCCGGGGATAAACTCATCCGCGAACAGGCCGAGCCCAACGGCTCGATCCAGGGCCCCGCGGAGGTCAAGTGGGGTTACTCGATCCTCAGCGTCGCGGATTGGGATGGCGACGGGTTGCCCGACATCATCACCAATGGCATCTGGGGAAAAATCCTCTGGTATCGGAACATCGGCACCCGCGCCGCCCCGCGCCTCGCGCCAGCCCAGCCGGTCGAGGTGGCCTGGAACGGACTGACCCCGAAGCCCGCGTGGACCTGGTGGAATCCGACCGGTCGCGAACTTGTCACGCAGTGGCGCACGACGCCCTATGCCCTCGACTGGAACCGCGACGGTCTCACCGATCTCATCATGCTCGACCACGAAGGCTTTCTGGCGCTGTTCGCGCGCCATCGCCGGCCTGACGGCCGGATGGAACTCTTGCCGCCACAGCGCGTGTTCGTGGGCGAGGGAACTTCTTCCTTCGACGCCAACGGCGTGCCGCAAAACACGGAGACCGGCCTGTTGCGGCTAAACGTCAATCCCATCGGCAAGAGCGGCCGGCGCACGTTCTGCATCACCGACTGGGACGGTGACGGGACGATGGACCTGATAGTCAACAGCAAGAACGTGAATTTCCTGCGCGGCACCGGGCGCGACGCCCAGGGCCGGTGGACCTTCCGGGACGAGGGCCCGGTGACGCACCTCATCATCGGCGGCCACGCCACCAAGCCCACCACCATCGATCTCGACGGCACCGGCCGTCGCGAGCTGCTCGTCGGCGCCGAAGACGGCTTTCTCTATATTTTCAACAATCCCACAAATAAATAATCCATCTCCCATGTCTTACCCTGTCCCCCGCAAGGGCATCCTCGCCGCGCTCTGGCTGCCGACCGATGCCGCCGGCAACCTCCTCCGATCCGAACTGGCCAGGAACCTCGCGTTCCTGAAAATCCAGGGCATTTACGGTGTGCTCGCCCTGGGCAGCACCGGCGAATTCCCGCGGTTCGACCTCGAGCAGCGCAAACGTGCGCTGGCGGTCATCGCGAACGTCAGCGACATCCAGCTTCGCGACGTGCCGTATCGGCAGGTCACGAGTTCCGAGATCGGCACTGCGCTACGGTTGCCAAGGGAGGGTAGGAATCCATCGACGACACCTTGGTAGCATTGGCACGTGGGTCCACCAAGAAGAGAACATATGGTGGGCCCTGCACTAATCGCCGTTAGGAGCAAATCGGCTACGACCACCAAACGATTTATGAATCTACTCCTTCTCGCCGCTTTCGTTGGACTGCTGCCGATGGTCGCTGGTGCCAGCGAATTCGCGCGACAACTTCCACGGGTTTTCCTGTTGGGGGATAGCATATCGATTCAATACGGTCCGGCCTTAGAGAGTTATCTGCAGGGTGTGGCCGACTATGATCGCAAGCGCGATGGTGATACCGATCGCGCGGCTGCCGATCTTGATTTGCCGCAGGGAGCTAACGGAGGTAACTCCGCACGCTTACTCGCCTATCTCAAAGCTCGCCGCGCCAACGGAGGGATTCCCGCCGACTGGCTCGTGTTTAATTGCGGTTTGCATGACATCAAAACCGATCCGGTGACCGGCCGACCGCAGGTTGTGCTTGGGCAATATAAAGAGAACCTGCGTGCCTGTCTTGCCGAGGCGAGAGCCATGCACTTGCGCGCTATCTGGATCAACATCACGCCCATCATGGAGGATCGGCACAATCAACTCCGCACCGATTTCAAGCGATTCACGCGGGACATCGATGCTTACAACGCGGCGGCGGACAGGATCATGCGCGAAGCGGCTGTGCCGGTCATTGACCTGCACGGGTTTAGCATGCGGCTAATTCCCGCGGGGTTGGCCGACCACGTTCATTTTAACGAGTCGGCCCAGCATCTCCAGGCAGCGTTCATTGCGGGTTCGCTTCGCGTCTTGCTCTATCCATCTACGCCTAACCCATGAAAATTGTGACCGCATCCCGCCTCCTCTTGGCATTGGTGGTGAGCATTCCGCAGCTGCGGTTGCAGGCTGCTAGCTCCAGTGCGACAAAGCCCTTCGCTGCCCACTATGATCTGGTGGTTTATGGTGCCACACCTGGCGGCGTGGCTTGCGCAGTCCGGGGTGCGCGGGAGGGCATTGCCGTGCTACTCGTCTCGCCCTGGGAACACCTGGGTGGCGCGCTTTCAAACGGACTCACAACGATGGATACGCTCTACAACGGGGCGCGTGCGCCGCTCTATGACGAATTGCGTCAATCCATCCACGACTACTATCGCAGCGCTTACGGGTCTGATTCAGAGCAGTTCCACCGCACGCTGCCTGGTCAGCCAAAAGCTAAGACGGAGTCGCGCGTCTTTGAGAAACTCATCACCGACATGCTGCAGCGTGAGCCTGGCATTACCGTCATGCGGGGTTACTATCCGGTCACCGTTGAGCGGAAGCAGGCCCTTTTGCAGACCGTGACTTTCCGGGCTATGGAGGGAGAGCACACCTTTTCTGCTGGTGGATTCGCATTTGCCGATTGCTCCTATGAGGGGGACCTCGCCGCTGTAGTCGGGGTGCCGTATCGGATAGGCCGGGAGGCACGAACGGAATTTAACGAAGAGCATGCGGGCAGGATTTTCATGACGAAGTCCCAATGGCCGGCGCCTGCCCACGTAGATCCAACCTACATCGCAGATTATCGACGGCTCAATCTAGTGCATTACAACCGCTGGTATGATATCATTCACCAAGCGAGCACGGGTATCGCGGATCCCACAGTCCAGGCCTACAACCTCCGCACGATCATCACCCGTGATCCTGCCAACCGCTTGCCTGTGGGAAAACCGGAGGGCTATGATCGTGATGCGCTGCAACGACGGCTGATGAACGACATCAATTGGTCGATCTCCTCGGTGCCCTCGCCCAATCAGCCGAATGAAAAGACTTACCTGAACCTTCCCGAACTGGTCGGTCTGCAGCGTGAATATCCTCTTGGCGACTGGGCAACCCGGCGACGAATCGTCGCGGAGCATGCCTTTATCACCCGCTGTCTGCTCTATTTCATGCAGAACGATCCTTCGGTTGATGAGAAGGTGCGTGCTAGTTGGCGCGAATGGGGACTGCCTCGCGACGAGTTTGCTGACAACGGCCATCTCCCATATGAGATATATGTGCGGGAAGCCCGTCGCATCGAAGGCCGCGGGGTGATGTTTTCAGAAAACGACGCCCGACTTGCCCCGGGTTTGAAGCGCGCGCCGGTATATGCGGATGCGATCAGTATCACCGAATGGTTTCTCGATTCCCATGCCTGCACACCTGAACACGTCAATGGTAGTATGTTCGAGGGTGAGCTGCTTCTAAACCATATCACTGTTCCGGGCCAGATTTCGTTCCGCGCGATCCTTCCCCAGGGCGTGGACAATCTACTTGTGCCCGTCTGCGCTTCATCGACCCACATCGGCTGGGGCGCTATTCGACTCGAACCGACGTGGATGAGTCTCGGCGAAGCCGCCGCCTATGCGGTGGTCTTGGCAAAGGAACGCAACGAGGCCCCAGCCCTGGTCAATCCCCGCCAGTTGGTTCGCCGGTTGGCGGAGAGGCGAATCATGCTTTCGTTCTTCAACGACGTGGAAGTGGACCCACGCGAACTCTGGGTGCCGGCCGTGCAGTATTTCGGCACGCAAGGATTCTTCGGTTCATACGAGGCTGATCCACTCGGCCCGGTTAGCACAGCGATGGCCGAAGCCTGGGGTGAGGCGGCCGCGGAGCTGATTTCCGGCAAGAAGGTCGACGTTACGGAACGTGCCCGACGCATGCTGATAGCGGAGAAAGATGTGACGGACGCTCTCACGGTCGACGAGTTCTCGGTAATCTTCTCCCGGGCGCTAACACGCGCGCAAGTGGCCCATACGATTCCGCAATTGCTGCGGGAGGTGCAGCTGGGCGGTGACATCCGGATCAGCCGGGGAAATGCCTGCCGGCTCATGTGGGCCGCCAGCCGCTGATGCGAGGTCGACAGCAAATCTATCCAACCGTGAATACATCACCTTGGTTCACTCGTGTCACCTGTCTGGCCCTGCTGCTTGTCTGGTTGCCGGGCGTCCTGAACGCTGCGCCATCTCCAATCATGTCCGCCGAATTCGTCTACGAGCAGGCGCCATTTCCACAATGTCACGCCTCGACCATTGTCGAAACCAAGGCCAGCACCCTGATCACGTCTTTTTTTGGCGGCACCCACGAGATAAACCCTGATGTCGGGATTTGGATTTCACGCCAGGAGGGCGGACGGTGGACCATGCCGATTGAGGTGGCCGACTGCGGTCGGTATACCAAGCGCGACGGCACGGTGATGCGGCATCCCACATGGAATCCGGTGCTGTTCCAGCCTTGCGACGGTCCGCTCATGCTGTTCTACAAGGTCGGCCCCTCGCGGCAGACTTGGTGGGGTATGCTAATTACCTCCATTGATGACGGTCGCACTTGGAGCGAGCCCCGGCGTCTCCCCGAGGGCATTCGAGGTCCGATTAAGAACAAGCCGATTCAACTTGCCGACGGTTCGATCCTCTGTCCTTCGAGTGCCGAAAGTCCGGAAACCGGCTGGACCGTGCATTTCGAGCGCACGCGAGATCTACGTCGCACTTGGGAACTGACCGGTCCGATCAACACTAAGGCAGAGTTCAACGCCATCCGGCCGAGATTTCTCAAGCACCGCGATGGTCGTTTACAGATTCTTGCGCGCAGACAGGAGAATGTGATCGCGACCAGTTGGTCCACCGACGAAGGCCCGACTTGGAACAAAATTGTATCGGCTAAGCTGCCAAATCCCAACTCAGGCACGGACGCCGTGACGTTGGTCGATGGATGGCATGTGCTGGTTCACAATCACAAAGTACGAAAGCCGGACGGTAAAAGCGGGCCTCGGTCGCCATTAAACGTGCGATTTCGAACGACGGGCTCGTTTGGAAGGATGTGGCAGTGCTGGAGACGGACGACGTGTGTCACGGTTATTCTTATCCGGCGGTTATCCAGACCGCCGATGGCCTAGTCGCTATCACCTGCACTTGGCGGCGCGAGCGCATCAGGCACGTCGTCCTTGATCCCAACAAATTACGGTAACACCTATCATGAACATTTCCTGTCCAAGCAAAGGCATTTTCGCCGCCCTCTGGCTGCCGACGGATTCTGTTGGCAAACTGCTCCGCGCTGAACTCAGCCGGAATCTGGCCTTCCTCAAACGCCACCATATCAACGGTGTGCTTGCTCTTGGCAGCACCGGGGAATTTCCCCAGTTCGACATCGAGCAGCGCAAGGCGGCGCTGGCGCTGGTCGCGGAGCTGGCGGCCCCGCTGCCTGTCATCGCGAACATCAGTGATATCCGGCCTCGCGCCGTGGGCGAGTTGGGCAAGTTTGCGCGCGAAGTCGGCCTACCGGCCATCGCCATCATGTCGCCGGGCTTTTTCCCGTCTACCCAAGAGGATATACTGGCCCACTTTCTCCATGCTTCCGAGAAATCCGGCCTGCCGGCGCTGCTTTATAATTTTCCGGAGCTGACCGGCACCCGCATCAACCTCGAGACGGTCGGCGCCTTTGCCGCGCAGGCGCCCATGCTGGGGATCAAGCAAAGCGGGGGAGAATTCACCTATCACAAGGATCTCATCCAGCTTGGCCGCGAGAAGGGGTTTTCAGTCTTCTCCGGAGCCGACACTCGGTTGCCCGAGGTATTTTCGCTCGGTGCCGATGGCTGCATCGGCGGCTTGGTCAACATTGCACCGGACCTGATGGTACATCTCTACAAGGTATGCCGCGAAGGCACGTCGGGCGCGATCAGTCCAGCCTTCGAGCAACTAAAGCAGATAGGCACGACCATCGACCGGCTAACCTTCCCGCTGAACGTGGCCGCCGGCATGGAGGCGCGCGGTCTTGCCACGGGGGAACCCAAGGCCGTCGTGTCGGCCGAATCGGCCAGACTCTTTCAGGAGATTGTCGCGGAGCTGAAGAACTGGTTTGCGCAGCAGGGTCTGGCCATGGCTCCTGACGCCGGCCAATAACGACAGCCTCTTCACCCCGCCATGCCTTCCACTACGCTTCGCTACGCTTGGTTCGTGGTCGCCCTGCTTGTCCCGGTCGCTCTGCTCAACTATCTCGACCGGCAGATGTTGGCGACGATGAAGGCCTCGATGGTCGGGGACATTCCGAGCATTGCGAACAAGGCGGATTGGGGACTTGTTCTCGGGTGCTTCAAATGGACCTATGCGATCCTCAGTCCGTTCGGCGGCTACGTCGCTGACCGTTTCAGCCGGCGCTGGGTGATCACGCTGAGTGTGTTCACGTGGTCGCTCGTCACCTGGTGGACGGGCCACGTCAACTCCTTCCACGAACTCATGGCGGCGCGGGCCCTGATGGGTCTGAGCGAGGCGTTCTATATCCCGGCGGCGCTGGCGTTGATCTCGGAGTATCATTTCGGTAACACGCGTTCGCGCGCCGTGGGTCTCCACCAGACCGGCATATACCTCGGGCAGATTCTCGGTGGTTTCGCCGGCTACATGGCTGATTCCCCAGACCACGGTTGGCGCTGGGCCTTCTCGACATGCGGCATGATCGGCGTGATCTACGCGCTGCCGCTGCTGGCCTTGTTGCGTGATCCGGTGCGGCCGGCGCAGGAAGCGGTCACGGCCAAGGATCGAAGCAGCGGCGTCGTGCGCGGACTGCTGGGCAACCGGAATTTCCTCCTGCTGGTGCTCTACTTCACCCTGCCGGCGATCGCGGGCTGGGTGGTGCGCGACTGGATGCCGGAAATCCTGCGCGAAAAATTCAACCTCGGTCAGGGCAAGGCCGGCGTCAGCGCCATCCTCTATGTGCAGATCGCCTCGATCATCGGCGTGGTGATCGGCGGCACCCTGGCGGACCGGTGGATGCGCACGACCTCGCGGGGCCGCATCTTCACCAGCGCGATCGGCATGCTGATGTTTCTGCCGGCGCTCTTCAGCGTGGGCAACGCCTCCACGCTGCCCATCGCAATCCTCGGCCTGATCGTCTTCGGCCTGGGCTGGGGCTTTTTCGACTGCAACAACATGCCCATCCTCTGCCAGATCGTCCGGCCCGAGTGGCGCGCAACCGGTTACGGCATCATGAACCTCGTCAGCATCAGCTGCGGCGGGTTTGGCGACTGGGCCTTCGGCGCGCTGCGGGACCAACATGTGACGCTCAACCTGATCTTCGGCGCTTTCGCCGGGGTGGCGCTGCTGTCGGTGTTCATCGTGCTGCTCATCAAGCCGCGGGAGGAGACCACGCCGAGGGCCTGACGGGTGCAGGCCCATGAAGTTGGCCTTATTAATCATCATGAAGACCCTCGTCGCAGGCACAAGCATCGCCAGCCTGACGGAAACTGGAATGGAACGGCAGATCACGTCGGCTCCACACGGGCACGTCCTGACCAACGTCAACGTCTGGTCGCCTGACGCGCAGTGGATCGTCTACGACGTGCGCGCCGGAGATGCTTTCGACGGCGCGGTCATCGAGCAGGTGAACGTTCGGACGGGCGAGGTGCGGCGGCTTTACGAATCGGGCGACGGGGCTCAATGCGGGGTCGTGACCTGCAGCCCGGTTGAACCGAAAGTGGTTTTCATCCACGGACCGGGAAAACCCACGGCGGACTGGAGTTACGGTTTCACCCGCCGGCGGGGTGCCGTGGTCGATGTGCGCGTCCCGGGTGTCGCCCGCCCGCTCGATGCGATGAACTACGTCCCGCCGTTCATTCCAGGCGCACTACGCGGCGGTTCGCACGTGCATGTATTCAGCCCGGACGGCCACTGGGTCAACTTTACCTATGAGGATGAGGTGCTGGCCCGGCTAGATGCCGAGCCAAACGCTGCGCCCCACGAACCCAACCAGCGCAATGTCGGAGTCGCCGTGCCGGCCGGCCCGATTCGTGTCAACCGCAACCATCCACGCAACCACGACGGCGATTGGTTCTCCGTCGTCGTCACCCGCACCGTGGCCCGGCCGCGGCCAGGCTCGGACGAGATCAGTCGGGCCTTCGAGGAAGGCTGGGTGGGACGCGGGGGCTACGTTCGCTTGGATGGTTCCCGTCAACGACACGCGCTGGTCTTCCAAGGATTGGTTACGGCGCCGGATGGAACCCAGCACGCCGAGGTATTCATTGTCGATTTACCGGACGATCTCACCCAGCACGGCGAGTCGTCGCTCGAAGGCACAGCCACCCTCCGCCCGGCGCCGCCGCGCGGCGTGCAGCAGCGGCGGCTGACTTTCACCTCCGGCCGGCAATATCCCGGGGTGGCGGCCAGCCCTCGCCACTGGCTGCGAACATCACCGGACGGTACCCAGGTCGCTTTCCTGATGAATGACGATGCGGGGATCGTGCAGCTCTGGACGGTTTCTCCCCGCGGCGGCAAACCGAGTCAGGTCACCCACAACGCCATGCCGATCGCTTCCGCTTTCACTTGGAGCCCGGACGGCCGGAACATCGCGCACCTGATGGACGGAAGCGTTTGCATCACGGAAATGGCGACCGGCCGGACGACCCGCTTGACGGAGCGACATGAGGGGGCGGCCAATCCCCTGCCGCAGGCCTGTGTCTTCTCTCCCGATGGCGCGTCGATCGCCTACATGCGCAAGGTGGCGGCTCCGGCGGGGACATTCACTCAGATCTTCGTCGTCGCGGCGCCCGCTCCGGCCGGGCCGCACTGACCGGTTTTCCAGGATATAACTTATGCACTATTACCTTGGCATCGACGTCGGTACAGGCAGCGCCCGGGCCGGCATTTTCAATGAACGTGGGCGCATGATGGCGTCCGCTGCGCAGCCGATTCGGATGTGGAAACCGCTGCCCGACCATGTCGAGCAATCCGGCGATGATATCTGGCGTGCGTGTGGGCGCGCCACACGCGCGACGCTGCGGCAAGCAGGGTTGCGGCCCGGTGCCGTCAAGGGCATCGGCTTTGACGCCACGTGTTCGCTCGTCGCCCTGGATGCGGCCGACCGTCCGGTCTCGCTCAGCACGACAGGCCGGTCAGAGCAGAATGTCATCGTGTGGATGGACCACCGCGCCATTCCGCAGACAGGGCGGATTAACCACACCCGCAATCCAGTGTTGCGCTATGTGGGAGGCGCTATCTCGCCGGAGATGGAGACGCCGAAGCTGCTTTGGGTGAAGGAAAACCTGCCACAGGCGTGGCGACAGACGGCACGCTTCTTCGACCTGCCGGATTTCCTGACCTATCGCGCCACGGGCGACGACACCCGTTCGTTGTGCAGCACGGTCTGCAAGTGGACCTACCTCGGCCACCGCGACCGCGGGCCGGACGGGACGGGTTGGGACGCCGACTATTTCAAACAGATCGGCTTGGGCGACCTCGCGACGGAGGGTTTCAGCCGGATCGGTCGGAAAGTCCGGCCAATGGGAGAACCGGTGGGGCAGGGGCTCACAGCCCGCGCCGCCGGGGAACTCGGTTTGGTGCCCGGCATCCCGGTCGGGATTTCCATCATCGACGCCCATGCCGGCGGCTTGGGCCTGCTGGGGGCGCGGCTCGATGGCAAGGCCCCGACGGTCACCGCCCTTAACCGCCGTCTCGCCCTGATCGGTGGCACCTCATCCTGTCACATGGCGGTGTCGGCCAAGCCGCGTTTCATTCGCGGGATCTGGGGCCCCTATTCCTCGGCCATGATTCCCGGCCTGTGGTTGACCGAGGGCGGTCAGTCCGCGACGGGCGCGCTGATCGACCACGTGATCTTCTCGCACGCCGCGGCTGCGCCCCTGCAAGCGGAGGCGAAGCGTGCGGGCCGGACGATCTACGAACTGCTCAACGCCCGGCTTGACGCCTTGGCCCGAATGGAAAAGACAGCCCATCCCGCGGCCCTGACGTGCGCGCTGCACGTGCAGCCGGATTTTCACGGCAACCGTTCGCCGCGTGCCGACCCCACGTTGCGCGGTGTCATCTCCGGTCTCACGCTTTCCGCCACCGCGGACGATCTGGCCCGGCAATATCTCGCGGCCATCCAGGCCGTGGCTTACGGTACACGACACATTATAGAGGGGATGAACCGCAAGGGCTACGACATCGATACCCTGTTCATCTGCGGCGGTGGCACGAAGAACCCTGTCTTCCTGAGAGAACACGCCGATATCACCGGCTGCCGGCTCGTGCTGCCGCAGGAAACCGAAGCGGTTCTCCTCGGCTCGGCCATCCTTGGCGCTGTCGCTTCGGGCCGCCACCCCACCGTGCTGGCGGCGATGCGTGCGATGAACGCTGTCGGGCGCGTCGTCTCGCCCAGCCGTGGTTTGGTTGCTCGCTATCACGATGCAAAGTATCGCGTGTTTCACCGGCTTCACGCCGATTTCTTGGCCCACCGTCGACTCATGGCTGCCGGCCGCTGACCAATTATCCCGATCTGTCATGACAAAAAGACTCCCTGCCAAACACCTCTATGTGGTCGCTAGCGGAGACCTCCGCCAGTCCGCTAACGAGGCTTGTTGGCCCGGCCAAGCGGCTATGGAAAAACAATTGGGGACTGCCATTACTAAGCTTGGCCATAAAATCGTGTGTGGCCATCCATACCATTGTGAGGATTACCCTAATTTCATTGGGATTTGGACGCGCCACCCCTAACGCACGCGTTAGGAAATGCCGGGTGCCACCACCACCTCGTCACCACCACCACCACTACTACTACCACCACCACCTTACACACTATTACGATAGGAGCGCCATGCGGCCGAAAAGATTTGGGTGTTTTCAACCAGCATGGTCCTCGATGTGCGAGGGCTGCAATCTGACCGCAAGCAGAACTTGGGATGTAGCCGGCATTCGAGGTGATTCGAGCTGATGCGAAGATTGCAGGCGGCGATGCGCCAAAATTCGAATGCTCGGTCGGTGTTCGCGCTCATTATTCGGCTCTCTGTGCAGGCAGTGGCGCTTGAGCACTTTTACATGGTGGTGATAAAGTGGTGGTCGAGTGGTGGTCGAGTAGTGGCGTAGCGAGACACTAACGATTATCGTTAGGGGAGGCGTGTGCACCCTGGTATAGGTAGGTGGTGAGGCTTTTGCCGCCATGTTCTGAGTCAGACATGACCTGATAAGCGTGATTTTAACCGGGGTTCGGAGACACGGGAAAGTGTTCGTCAGTGAGGGCGATTTCTTGGTCTTGGAGTCACGGCTTCGCGATCTGTTTGCCATCGGTTCTGCCCAGGGACGTATCATTCGTGAAGCCAGTCTCAGGCGGTTATCTATTGAGAACTGGTAATGCTAGGAAATGCTCTCTTCACACCCTTCGAAGGCATTTTCATCCAAATCGTGGTGTCTAGCGTGATACTTCAAAGAGAAGAATGCATTACAGGGTAAGCAGAACACCTCAACGCTTCACCGCCGGGTGACGGAGCGAGGGTCCGTCGACCCATTTACCTTCGACCATTTCAAGGCGTGGATTGGCGGGGATGCCGAAATCGCGACTTGCGATATGACCAGCAAGTAACTCAACCGCTCGGGCGCCCAACTGTCGCTGGTTATGCTGCAAGCCCGCGAATCCCGTGCCTTCGAGAGTGTGGGTGACGACCGCAACGCCCAGATCCTCGGGCACTCGCACGCTGTGTTGGTTCAGCACGGTCCGGAATTCATCGAGCATGTGGTGGAAGTGGACGAAGAGAAGCGAGTCGGGTTGCTGGCCATCCAGCCAGTCGGTAAGCGGGCTCGCCTCCACTTGGTCGAGTCGGAGGATCGGCAGCGCGTGGGGCAATCCTAAGCTGTGTTCGCACCAGCCTAAATAGGCGGCCGAGTAATTATGCGCGCCGCGCAGTTCTTCATAGCGGCTGAGCACCAGACCAGGGCGGCGGTAGCCGAGCCGATGCAAGCGGTTCAGTGCCTCTACTGTGTCATTATAGGGGTGGCTGGTCACCCGATGCAAATGTGTCCGGATGCTCAGGCCAATCGTGACGACGGCGAAATCATTCAGTTCTTCGGGGAAGTCCTCATCGACATTCGGGCTGCCGAAACAGAGCAGCCCTTCGATGCCGCGTGCCTTGAGCATGCTCTTAAAACGCCGGTAGTTCATGCCGGGGGCACGCAGGCAGAATGGTTCAAGCCGATAGCCAAGTTCATCGGCGCGGCGGGTCATGGCCTGGAAAACGCGATTGGAATGGAACGAATATTCCCATGGTCGAAGCGCGTCATAGAACGATATGACACCCAGACACGCTGACTGGCGTTTGGTGCGCGGTTTGCGCAATTGCATCATGATGGCGGAGAGCCGTGGATCAGGCCGGTAACCGTGCTGCTGTGCGAGCCGAAGCACGCGCTCCTTCGTCGCGGCAGAGACCTTGGGGCTATCACGCAAGGCGCGCGAAACTGCGGAGGGGGACAGCCGAGCGAGACGGGCAAGATGGCGCAGGTTCATTGAGGGCAACAGTTGCCTTAAATACGTGTTGGCTAAAAGACGAGGCGGAATATCCGAGTGAGTTGCCCCCGCCTTGATCGTGTTTCTGCGATCTCAGGCAAACTCCACGCCCCCTTTCTTGCTCACTAGTCCATGGTCACCCTCACCGGTTGCGATTTCCACACTCATGGAAATTGCATCCCCCCCGAACAAACACCCAAACAACATGAACCCCATATCCTACCCCCCCATGAATCACCCCTTACGACGCGGCTACTCCAGTTGTGCCGTAGGCCTGTTCGCAGCTGGAATCACCGCATTTGTCGCGGCCACCACGATGATCGCCCAAACTGCTCCCGGATCCATTCCTGCCCCAAGGGATGAAGTCGTCCAGCTGTCAGTCTTCGAGGTTTCCGCCACGAAGCCCAATCGCTACCAGGCGGCCGAGGCGACCAGCGGCGGGCGCGTGCGCACGGACATCTTCAATTCGCCGCAGACGATCAATGTCGTAACGGAAGAGCTCATCAAGGACGTCGGGGCGAATCGCATCCTTGACGCTCTCAAATACATTCCCGGTGTCACCGAATCCACGATCCCCAACGGCTTGGACCGTGTTACGGTTCGCGGCTTCCAGATCGACGGACGCACGGTGGATGGTTTCTACTCAATTTCGCAGGCCAATCTCGATCCGGCTACGATCAGCCGCATCGAGGTGGTCAAAGGCCCCAACGCGATTCTTTCTCCTGCCGGCAGCCCCGGTGGGACGCTCAATGCGGTTTCTAAGAAGCCGCTCTTTACGCAGCAGACCAGCCTGACGGTGCGGGCAGGGCTCTTCGACGACAGTGGTATCGAACTCGACTCGACCGGCCCGGCGGGCGGCCCCGACGCCAAGGCGGCCTATCGTGTGGTGGGCGCTTATCGTAATGCTGACAATTATTACGACGGCACGGAGACGGTATCCCACCTCTTTGCCCCGTCGGTGACCTATCGCTTTTCCCGCGATACTCAGCTCACGCTCCAGGGTGAGTTCTCAAACTGGCGCACAATCAATTACCTCGGCATTCCGCTTGATCCTGCGTCTGGCTCCACCAATACAGCCGTGCTGCTCTCGGGTGTGCCGGAGAAGATCGCTCTCTATAATAGCGACGTCTACCGCAAGGACGAGCTTCAGGAAATCCGTGCTCTTTTTACCAGTCGGTTGACCGACAATCTGTCCACTCGTGTTGCCGCTCGTTATAGCGAGTGGAACCAAGACACGACACAGCTGACCTTCAGTCCGCAGGGGGGTAACCAGGGGGGTGCCCGCGATCCCCTTACGGGTCTTTGGACCCCGGGCCTCGTTTATGGTCCAGGACCGACTTTTACCCCGTCGCCCGCGCCGGTCCAGAGCCGCATATTTACGCAAGGCGGTTCTGATCAGATCATGCATGAGAAGTTTCTCAATTTCCAAAACGATTGGGTCTATCAGCGCACGTTTGACAAATTGGAGTCCACCACGGCCGCGGGTTTTGCCTACAGCAAGAATCTCCCCAAGGGGAATTCCGATCTCACGATTGAACCTATCAGTAATTCACCGTTTAATATCGACGCTGTGGTTCTGCAAAATGCTACGAAAGCGGGCACCTTAAGTGCACGTCAGCGCAACACGGCACACAACTCCCAGGTTTATGTGAATCAGATAATCTCTGCGTTCGAGGGTCGGGTCAACCTTTCGGCCGGTGTCTCGCATGTCGCGTTTTAAAGCGAGTCCCTTAATCAGCTCAATACTGTGCTCACAATCGTCGACGCGAAGAAAAGCACCTATAATTACGGTGTGGTCGTGAAGCCCGTGAAGAACGTCTCACTCTTCTACGGGCATTCGGAAATTGCCTTGCCGGTCGCGAATAATTTCTCGGCGGCCAGTGTGCCTGCATTTTCTTCGGGCAAACAGAATGAGTTTGGTGCGCGGGTGCGGCTCCTCGACAACCGCCTTCAGGCTGGGTTCACCTATTTCGATATCAAGCAATCGGCCTACTCCGTGCCGAATCCCGCCAATCTTGCGGTGCCGCAGCCTAATCCGTTGTTTCCCCCGTTGTTCTCGGACCGTCACGCGAAGGGCTGGGAATTTGAAGCCACTTATGAAGTGTCGAAAGGCTTCACGGTGATCGGCAACTTCACTGACTTTACCAACCGCGATCCGAACAACGTTGCGTTCCGTGGAACGGCAGAACGTTCGGGCGCCACTTGGGCGCGCTACGAGTTCCAGGGCGAGTCCTTCAAGGGGCTGAGTGTTTCACTGGGTGTCAATTACCTCGGACGTCGCCCGGGCGACCAAGCCGGCGGCCTCACTGCTGCGAGCACTCCCACCAATGTGATCCCGAACCAACCTAGCTTCTGGCTCCCCGCTCGGACGCTTGTGGATCTGTCGTTTGGCTACACGGCCAAGTCGTGGGCGTTCCAAGCGAACGTAGACAACATTTTCGATAAGAAATATCTGGCCGCCTCGATCAACCGTTTTCTGGTTTACCCAGGGGCCGGCACCAACCTTCGGGTCTCAGCCACCTACAAGTTCTGAGGATTTGAGCATCGGCCCGGTGGTCCAAGGCGAAGCTTTCGCTGTAAGCACCGGGCCTGTTTGCTGCGGCCGAAGCGGCATCAGCCAACCTCGGCCACTTCTGCTTTCATGAAAAATATTAAAGCCTGCATCGTCGGCACCGGAGGTATCGCCCGCCAGCACGTCAGTGGTCTGCGCGAGCATTCCGACCGGATTGAACTGGTCGCCGTCCAAGACGTTAACGCTAGCGCCGCGGCCGCTTTTGCTGCCGAATTTGCGGTTCCGGCGGTCTACACTGAATTGGCTGCGTTGCTCGCCCGGGAAAAGCCGGACCTCGTGCATATCTGCACGCCGCCCAGCGTGCACTCGGCACTGGCGATTCAGTGCATGCAGGCGGGTGCCCATGTGCTGTGCGAAAAACCGCTCTGCGCCTCGCTCGCTGAGCTGGCGATGATCCAGGAAGCCGAGCTGCGCACGTCGCGCTTCTGCGCCTCGGTGTTCCAAATGCGCTACGGGTCATCCGCTCAACACGTTCGCTCTGTGATCGGCGCAAATGAACTCGGGCGTCCGCTGGTGGCCGCGTGCCATACGCTCTGGTATCGCGATGTGGCCTACTACCAGGTGCCCTGGCGTGGCAAATGGACCAACGAATTCGGCGGCCCGACCGTGGGGCATGGCATCCACGCCATGGACCAGCTCCTGTTCCTCCTTGGCGATTGGAAAAATGTGCGGGCGGTGGCGCGCACCCGGGACCGGGCGATTGAAGTGGAGGATGTGTCCGCTGCCATTGTGGAGTTTGCCAATGGGTGCGTGGCAACGGTCATCAACAGCGTGATTTCACCGCGGCAGGAGACTTTTCTGCGTCTCGATCTCCAGGATGCGACCATCGAGCTGACCCATCTTTACCAATACAATAACAAGAGTTGGCGGTTCACCGCTGCACCCACCGCAGACCCCGCGGCGTTTGTCTGGCTCTGCGCGCTGCCGCCGGACAAGCCAGCCACCCATGGGGCCCAGATCGCGGCGTTGTTGGAAAATATCCGGCTTGGCACAGTGCCGCTCACTGCTGGGGCCGAAGCTCGCAATACCATTGAATTGGTAACGGCCATCTACAAGTCGTCGTTCACGGGCGAAGTTGTTGTGCGTGGCTCGATCACCGCGAACGATCCGTTCTACGGGAGCTTTCACGGCGGGCAGGGCGCGTCAATGCGCGTGGCATGAGAATCATCAAGACAGTCGAAGTGTTTCCGGTCGGCGTGCCGATCACGCGAGGGTTCACCTTTGCCTCCGGCAGTGCGGGCGCGGCAGGGCAAACCGCGGTCATTGTGCTGGTGAAGGTGACCGACTCGACCGGGGAGACCGGCTGGGGTGAAGGCCGGCCGATGCCCACATGGTCTTACGAGACGGCCGAAACGGTGGTGGCGACGCTGCGTCGCCAGTTGGCACCGGCAGTCATCGGAGCGGATATCTGGGACCGGGCCGGTCTGCACCGCCGGATGTTCCAAGCCGTCGGCCGCGGGCCCAGCACCGGTCAGCCGATTGCGAAGGCCGCGCTTGACCTTGCCTTGCATGACCTGTGTGCGCGTGCGGCGGGTGTGACCTTGCGGAATTTCATTGGCGGCGGGGCCGAACCCGCAATTTTGCCGCTCAGTTGGACCTGCACTGCGCACACCGCCGACGAGGCGGCCCGCGATGTGGAAGCCGGACTGGCGGCGGGGTTTGTCCACTTCAATTTCAAGGCGGCGGTAGCTCCGGACACCGATATTGTCGTAGCGCGTGAAATTGTGCGACAGGCCCCGCCGGGCGCGTTCATCTGGGCGGACTGCAACCAGGGCTTTGCCCTGCATGAGGCGGTCCGCATAGCGAGGGCCTACGAAGAGCTGGGGGTGGGCCTGCTGGAACAACCGCTGGCGGCCGACCAAATGCATCTGTTCACGCAATTGCGCGCGCGAACAGGGATTGCACTCGCGGTGGACGAGGCCTGCGTCAGCCCGGGTGACTTTTTTGCCCATGCCCGTGCCGGGCTGGTGGATTTTCTTGTGCTCAAGCTCACTCGCAGCGGCGGGATCTGGCCGACCATGCAGCAGCTAGGTGTTGCCGCTGCTGCCGGTCTGCCCACGGTAGTAAGCGGCCTCACCGACGGTCTGCTCACAAAGATGGCGGCGTGCCAAGTGGCGGCGGCCTTTGGCGTGAAGCACCCGCTTGCGCTCAATGGTTCGCAGTTTCTCGATGAAATCGCGCTCTACCCGGAAAAGGAGAGCTTCGAACGCCGGGGCGCGGTGCACCTTGGCCGAGCCCCTGGCATCGGTGTGCAACCATTAGAGGCAAAGGTGCGAACGCTTACCCTAAAGATTTTCGAGAATCTCTGAAATGAATCCATCTTCTTTTCCTGCGCACTATGCGCCTATAACCAAACCTGGTCAGGTAGTAAAGCCGGGCGAGTTTGTTTTCGCAGCAGCCTGCCTCGACCACGCCCACATTTATACCCAGTGCCAGGGTCTGATCGAGGCGGGTGCCGAGCTAAAGTGGGTCTTTGATCCTGATCCGGCCAAAGTGGAGGCATTTCGAGCGAAGCATCCGCAGGTGTTAGTCGCGCGTTTCCTAGACGAAATCCTCTTGGATTCCGCGGTCCACCTTGTTGCCACGGCATCAATTGCGAGTGATCGCGGACCGATTGGCTGCCGGGTAATGGATGCGGGCAAGGATTACTTCACGGACAAGCCACCGTTCACCGCCTGGGCTCAGTTGGAAGAAGCGAAGGACAACGTCGCTCGGACCGGCCGCAAATACATGGTTTACTACAGCGAGCGCCTGCACACCGAATCGGGCATGTTCGCCACCGACTTGGTCGCAGGCGGGGCGATTGGCCGCGTGATTCAGGTTATCGGCCTCGGACCGCACCGGCTCAATAAGGCGAGTCGCCCCTCGTGGTTTTTCGAGAAGCACCAGTATGGCGGCATCCTATGCGACATCGGCAGCCATCAATTCGAGCAGTTCCTCACCTATTCTGGCGCTACCGACGCGACGGTCACGCATGCGGCGGTGGCCAACTACGCCAATCCCGATACGCCGGGGTTTCAAGATTTCGGCGAGGCAAGTCTCCTGGGCAACAACGGTGCAACGAACTATGTGCGCGTGGATTGGTTCACGCCTGACGGCCTCAGCACCTTCGGCGACATCCGCACCGTTATTCTTGGCACGAAGGGGTTCATCGAACTCCGAAAATTCGTAGACATCGGTCGCGAAAAGACCGGTGGCCATGTCTACCTGGTAGACGACAAAGGCGAGCATCACTTCAACGTCGCCGGTCAGGTAGGTTATCGGTTTTTTGGCGAACTTATCCTCGACTGCCTGAATCGCACCGAAAAGGCGATGACCCAGGCGCACGCTTTCAAAGCCGCCGAACTTTCGCTCAAAGCCCAGGCATCTGCGCGTGTGCTCAACACTGCCTCCGTTTAACACACTGAACCCATGTAGCGGCAATTTTTCTTGGTTTGCAGTCAAAGTTACCCCAACCCCCAACCCCAGTCCCGACATGAAACTCCGGTTACCTCATTCGAGTAGAACATTGTTACTTCGGCAGCTCGCCTTGGCTATAGCGATATCGGCTAATTCTCTAATCTACGCCACGACCTATTACGTGAACAGTGTGACAGGTTCGAATTCTAACCCCGGAACCTCGTCAGCGGCTCCCTGGCTGGATTTCACCAATATCAACGCGCATGGTGCGTTCGTGGCGGGCGATCAGATCTTACTTGCCAGAGGAAGCGTCTGGAACCAGCAGATGGACCTCTACGGCTCAGGCTCGTCTGTTTCTCCCATCATTCTAGATGCCTATGGGAGCGGCAATGATCCCCGGATTCAGCGCAATTCCAATGTGAACGACCGCACGATCGTGATGCATGATCCATCCAACTGGATTGTTCGCAATCTCGAGGTGTGCAACGCGGGCGACGGAATTGAGGCTATGTATACGAGCTTGGGCCATGAGAACCTGAGATTCGAGAACTTGTTCCTGCATGACATAAATCTGATCATGAATGGCCTGCCTTCCAGCACGCCGCACCTATATTATTCTTCAGGGATTTACATTTTTGCGCCGAGCACAGTTCCCCTTTCCACGTCGTCCCAATGGCTCTGCCGCAACATCACCATCGTCGATAGTGTATTCATCAACACGACTGCGGCCTTTCTTTTTGTTCAGCAGGACGCAGCCGGTAATGAAACGCCATACTCCTTCCAGAATGTGCGGATTAAAAGCTCTCGTATAACCAATGCTCGAGGCGCGATGAGCATGCGGGGCATGACCAATGGGAAAATAATCAGTTGCCTGATGAACAATCTCTGCACCTCAGCTGCTCCCCAAGGCACTGCTGGGATATTCCAGTGGCGCACTAGCAACATATCTTATCTCAATAACATTACTGAAATTGTCCCGGATACTGGATCTGCGGATCAGACTGTTCTCGACCTCGAAGGCTACAACGACACCACGTTGCTAGCTGGGAATTATGTGGCCTGGACTGCTGGACCGGGCATTGAATTTCTGCAACTACCTGCCGGAGCAAATCCACCGAGGAATCCGGCGACCGATTATAACACGAACAACACGCTCATCGGAAATGTGTTTGTGCAAAATGGGGGTTATGCTCTCAAGGTCGTGACCAGCGGCAACATCCCCACCGGCGCTCTCTCCGCCAATCTATATCACGAACCCAGCAGCGGATTTACCACAGGCAATTTCAGCGGGTTTACGCAGAGCAACAATACTTCCGTTACGAACCTCTCGAGCATTTACAATGCCGGCAAAGACTACTCCGGCACGCAGGGAGTGAATCACTGGTCCTACCAGCTCTACAACGGGACGGGCTATTCCAACCTCAGTTACGACGCAGTGAATGAATGGTGGGGCACGTCGTCCGGTCGGATATCCCAATTCGATGCATTGCCGGATTCCACATCCAGCAACTGGATCGCACGGGCATGGACCGCTCCATTCGCGGGTGCCGTCATGATTCGCGGCCGGGTCTTGAAAAACGACATCAATGGGGGTGACGGCGTCAAAGCCAGGGTAACGAAGAATGGGACCGTCATCTGGCCAACAAACGGCATACCGCAGACCATTGGGGCAGCCGATGATAGCGGAGTGGATACCAACCTGGATGGTGTCTCCGTGGTCCTGAATGATGTGCTCCGGTTCGAAGTGAACAACGGCGGAGCGGGTAACAGTGCCAACGATCTCACCAGCTGGAATCCAACTGTGGTGTTGCCGACAGCCGCCGGGGCGTTCCTCGAATCAGGCGGCAAGGTCAGCATTGAGGCCGAGACCGCGACGGAAAGCTCGGCTTACGCCTATACCACAACCCGCAGCAGCCATGCATGGAGCAGCGTCACGGGGACTTCAGGCAATGCAATGCAGGTGACGCCGGACAACGGCAGTTTCTGGACGGATACGGCGACCCTCAATGCCAACAGCCCGGAAATGACCTACAACGTCAAGTTTGCGACAGCTGGGAGTTATAAGGTATGGATGCTGGTCTTTGCGGCGAACGGCGGCACGTCAGATTCTATCCACGTGGGTTTGGATGACATCTACACGCTGACGAATATCACGATCCCCAACGGCAGTTGGATATGGGTGAATATCGGCACTATCAGCAGTATCACTGCCGGATACCACGACATCAACCTGTGGGCACGTGAAGACGGCTTCATGGTGGACAAAATTTATCTCACCACCGGCACCGACACCCCGACCGGCACAGGCCAGGTCCAGAGTACTCGGGAATCGATTACGTCATCAGGGGCGTTCCTCGAATCAGGCGGCACGGCCAGCATTGAGGCCGAAAATGCGACCGAGAACTCAACTTACGTTTATACCACTGATCGCAGTAGTCATGCATGGAGCAGCGTCGCGGGGACTTCAGGCAATGCAATGCAGGTGACGCCGGACAATGGCAGTTTTTGGACGGATACGGCGACCCTTAATGCCAACAGCCCGGAAATGACCTACAACGTCAAGTTTGCGACTGCCGGAAGTTACAAGGTATGGTTGTTAGTCAAGGCGGCGGACTATGCGGCAGACTCGATCCATGTGGGGCTCGACGATGTTTACAAACTGACGAACACCACGATCCCTATTGGTAGCTGGACGTGGGTGAGTGTCGGCACCATCAGCAGTATCACCGCTGGATATCACGACATCAACCTGTGGGCGCGAGAGGACGGCACTATTGTCGATAAGATATACCTCACCACCGGCGCCGACACTCCGACCGGCGCTGGCCCGGCCCAGAGTGCTCGCGAATAACTGACTCCAGCGGTTTCGTTCGGAGAAACCCCTTCACGATTCATCCGGCTGGCCAGCATTCCACTTGGCAAGTTATCTGGTCAGCCGGACTCCTAATGAGCATTTTTAGACTACGACAAATAGGAGACCGGACACCAAAATCGATGCATTCGAATAGTGACCGCTTTATGTGGGAAATAGCTTTTCGCCGTTTGTTGCTGTTGGATGATCGCGCCTGACTCCTCCAAATGTCTGTTGAAATCAAAGCAGCGGATCAGTCCGAGCTTGAGAAGATCAACGCTCCTCCAGTTGGTGCGAGAAACGAGCTCGTGGAGGAGAGGCTTCCGCGTGCAACCGTTGCAGCGTATGGTCTCGGGACCATCCCAAGCAACGTGACGGAGCACGCGATCGCCTACTTCGTCAATCCGCTCTACAATGTGATTCTCGGCGTCAGTCCGGCGTTGATTGGTAGCGCTATGACTGTCGTCCGACTGCTGGATTTCGTTTTGGATCCATTCGTATCCCATCTCTCGGACAACAGCCGCAGCCGGTGGGGACGGCGCAAGCCGATCTGGCTGTTCGGCGGCCTGTTGGCAGTTCTATCGTTCCTGGCGTTCTTTTTTGTCCCCACAACGTGGTCCCCCGCGGCCTATTCGGTTTATCTGGTCGTGGCCTTGGTCTGCTTTGAAATCGGGCGTTCGCCGATGTCGATCGGGTATGTGAGTATGCTGCCTGAACTGTCGCCTGATACGAGAACTAGGACGACCGTCCTGGGGGTGCAGCTTCAGATCAGAACCTGGGCGGTTTTTGCTACCGTGTGGGCGTTACCTTTTGCCCAATCGGCCTTGTTCAAGAGTGTGACGGTCGGGCTCCGGGTCTATGCAGGGGCGCTGGCGGTGCTCGCGTTAGTCGCGGTTGTCGGCGTCGCAGTTTATGTCCGTGAACGCTTCAGCGATATGGTCGCCCAACAGGCTCGGGTGTCATTGCTAACCACCCTGCGGGAAATCGGGCGGATGAAGCCGGTTTTCAATCTGCTCGCTGGGACAGTGCTGTTCGGCTTTGCGGGGAATCTGGTCAACAGTCTTGGCTTTTATCTGCTGGTTTACTATGTCTATGGCGGAAGCTTGGAGAAGGCGGCGTTCTGGCAGTCAATCATCGGAACAGCGTATCTGGTTTCAGTGATCTTGATAACACCCATTGTGATGCGGTGGTGTCAGCGCTTTGGCCAGGAGCGGGTCTTCGCCGGGTGTGCGGTATTCATGATCTGCGGTTCGATTTCGAAGGCGCTCTGTTTCTATCCTGGCGCCTCTTGGAGCTTATGTATTCCGTCACTACTGATTGCTGTTCCCTGGTCCGTGGCCAGTGTCATCCTGGGAGCCAAGGCGGCCGATTTGACCGACTGGGATGAGCTGCAAACCGGCCACCGCCGTGAGGGCATGATCAGCATGGTGATCGGCTGGGGCAACAAGGCGATCCTGTCGTTCGTTTATGCCGTCGCCGGTTTCTTGCTAGTCGCCTCAGGATTCGAATCTGCGCGCGGCGGGGCGCAATTGCCCGCGGTGTTCAGACTGTTGATGGCGTGGTATGTCTGCATACCGATCATATTTGTTCTATTGGGGATATTGATCCTGAAGAAATTCCCGATCACGCAGCAGAGGGCGCTGGAGATTCGCGCCGAACTGGAACTTAGGCGCGGACGAGTATGAGCTGTATGCGGTATCGCAACACGGCCCGAGACTACTGCTTTCCCGGGAATTATCCTCCTCTCCAACAGCAGAACCAATCCTCTCACTTTCCCTTCCATGATTATATCAAAGGCAAATTCGCCCCGCCCCCTTGCTCCCATCCGACTTTGGGAAGAGGACGCCCCTGGTGCGCTCGGTAAACGACCGCAGGATATTCCAACGCTGACGGTTTTTCCGGCGAATCCAGTCTTAGCGAATGGCGCGTCGATGCTCGTCATTCCAGGCGGAGCATACACCATGCTCGCGGAACACGAGGGCGGCGGCTACGCCGAGTGGCTGGCTGCGCGCGGCGTCTCGGCCTACGTCCTTAAATATCGACTGGGTTCCGATGGATACCATCACCCTATTGAACTGGGTGACGCGGCACGCGCCCTGCGGATGGTCCGGGCCTTCGCAAAGCGTGACGGACTTGATCCCGCACGGGTTGGTGTGATCGGGTCCTCGGCCGGCGGGCATCTGTCCTCGACTCTGGCCACGCACTTCGACGCGGCTGATCCAGGCTCTCCGGATCCACTAGAACGGGAGAGTTCCAGGCCCGACTTAGCGGTTCTGTGCTACCCGGTGATCACGTTCGGCGAGTTCACGCACGCGGGTTCGCGAAGTAACCTGCTCGGAGACAGTCCGACTGGCGAGCAAATCAGAAATCTCTCGAACGAACTGCAAGTCACCAGTGGCACGCCGCCTTGTTTCCTCTGGCACACAATTGAGGACGGCGAAGTGCCGGCTGAAAACAGCCTGCTTTTCGCCAACGCGCTACGCAAAGCCGGCGTGCCTTTCTCTCTGCACATTTACGAAAAGGGTGCGCACGGGATCGGCTTGGGTCTGCCTGATCGGCCTGCGCCTCCTTGGGCCGACCAGTTGTGGTATTGGCTCGGCGAGCGTAATTTTTGTCCGGCAGATCGTGAGTGCCAATAGCTCCGACCGGCCGACCGACTCTTCCACCGCATTTAGAAACTTTCACCACTCATGAAACAAAATCCTCGTCCTCAAGTAGCCGTCTATTATTTTCCCAACTACCACGTCGATGCGCGGAACGAAAAGGTGCATGGCCCGGGTTGGACAGAATGGGAGCTGGTGAAAGCGGCCAAACCCAGGTGGAAGGGGCACGCTCTCCCTCGGACGCCGCTGTGGGGATATACCGACGAAGCCGATCCGAAGCAGATGGGGCAGAAGATCGCGGCTGCGGCGGACCATGGCGTCGATGCCTTCATCTTCGACTGGTATTGGTATAATGACGGTCCCTATCTCCAACGTGGCCTCGATGAAGGCTACCTCGGGGCCAAGAATCGTTCGCGAGTGAAATTCGCCCTGATGTGGGCCAATCACGATTGGACGGATATTCATCCGCGCAAGTTGACCGAGGATCCGCGGGTGCTCTATCCGGGCGAAATCAGCCGAAAAACATTCGATCGGGCCACCGCGCACGTCATCAAGCACTACTTTGCCCAGACATCGTATTGGCGGCTCGATGACTGTCCGTATTTTTCCATCTACGATCTTCCCCGTCTCATCTCGAGCTTTGGCGGCATCAAGGCGACCGCCAGGGCGCTCAAGCAATTCCGGTTGCGCACGCGTCAGGCGGGTCACCGCGACTTGCATCTGAACCTGGTTCTCTGGCAGCACGGCATCCTCGCCGGCGAACGCTCCATCCCCGTGTCGCCGAAGATGCTCACCGAGTTCGGCTTCGACAGCATCACGTCCTATGTCTGGATTCATCATGTTCCACTAAAGCCTTTCCCAGTGATGCCTTATCAGAAGGTGTGCGACCAATACCTCAAATATGCGGACCGGACGGCGCGACGCTTTCGGGGGATGCCTTATTTTCCGAACGTCACGATGGGTTGGGACGCCAGTCCGCGCACCCTGCAGACGGACCGCCATCTCGATGTCGGCTATCCTTTCATGGGGGCCATGAGCGGCAACACTCCGGCGAATTTCAAGCGGGCGCTGCAGGCGGTCCGGCGCTGGCTCAAGGATCGTCCGGCCAACCAGCAGATTGCTACGATCAATGCCTGGAACGAATGGACTGAGGGCAGCTATCTGGAGCCGGATACGGAACAGCGGCTCGGCTACTTGGAGGCAATTCGGGAAGTATTCCCGAAGTAGGCAGTGAACGATGCATAACATCAGGCATGTCCGTCCGGAGAGATTCGCAACGCAGGCTGCGCGGCGCTGCTTTGGTAGGATCGTTTGCGATGAGTGGCCACTTGGTTGCTGCGCGGGATTGGCGCGTCGGATAGTCCGAACCGTTTGCTGCGGTGCGAGTCTACTCATACTCGGAGCGGGCTCGCTCTTGTCATCCGGAGCGGAAGAGAACCGATTTGGAGAGCTATTGCAGAATTCACCTTTCGGAAACGAGCCAACGCTTTTAACAGCCGAGCCGACGTTGGAATTCCGCGGCTATGTCAGTGAAGAGGGGGGTGCCTGTTTTCCCTCGCCAGTCCGGATGCCAATGGCCGAATCCGCAGTGTCTGGGTCGGATTGGACGAACCCTATGCGGGCTATGTGGTGCGCACCTTTGATCAGGACTCCAACACCGTGCAAGTTGAGCATCGCGGCCAAAGGATCACGCTCAAGCTTAAGAGCAGCCGGGTGCAGGCGATGCAAGCCGTAGAGCGTTCAGCAGAGGCAACTGAACCGACGGCTGCGGCCGACGAGAAGGCAAGGCTTGAGGCCGTCACGATTGAAATCCGTCGCCGTCGGGCGCTACGGCAGGCCAACGCCGAGAATCACGATACAGCCCAACCATGACTGTCCACCTCACCCCATGATCACCATTGCCGGTCCGACCAATCTTGCCTGCAACTACTTCACCAATCCACTTGGGGTCAGCGATCCTGCGCCGCGTTTGTCATGGCGACTGTCGCCCAACAGGGGGCATCGCGGGTTAGCCCAATCCGCCTACCGGATACTGGTTTCCTCGACGCCGAACGGGCCGGTTGACCATTGGGACAGTGGTCGGGTCAAGAGCAACGCGACCACGCATATCGCCTACAGCGGGAAAGCGCTATCGTCCCGTCAGCGCGCTTACTGGCGTGTCACCTCGTGGGACGAAAAGGGAACAGCCGTGACGTCCAAAGAAACCGCCTTCTGGGAAACCGGACTCCTCGCTCGGGGCGATTGGAAGGCGCAGTGGATCGGTGCCCCATGGTTTGGCTCAGGCCAGAGCAGCGCTCCTGCGCCGTTTCTGCGGCGCGGATTCAGCCTGAGAAATAAACCTGCGCAGGCCAGGCTCTACGTCACGGCACTCGGACTTTATGAAGCCTATCTCAACGGGAAGCGTGTCGGAGCGGACATCTTCACGCCGGGGTGGACCGACTACAACAAGCGGGTGCAATACCAAGTCTACGATGTGACCGCGATGCTGGCGAAGGATTCGAACGTGTTAGGCGCCATTCTCGGCGACGGTTGGTATTGCGGTCATATCGCACAACGGGGGCGGGAGGTCTACGGGGATCGTCCACGGTTGCTGGTGCAGTTGGAGATCACGCACTCGGATGGTTCTCGTGAGGTCATAGCCACCGACAACTCGTGGTTGGTCGCCTCCGGGCCGATTCTGGAGAATGATTTTCTCATGGGCGAAAGCTACGATGCCCGTCAGGAATTGGCTGACTGGTTTGCGGACCAACCGACTGACAGCAGATGGCGACCAGCGGAAATATTCCCCGACCCTGGGATCGAATTGTCTCCGATTTTGACCGGGGCGGTGCGCGCGCACGAATCCATCAAGCCGGTCAAGGCACCGGCAGTGTTTGGTGGCTGGAAATCTAGCCGTTACATTTACGACTTCGGCCAGAATCTCGTCGGCACAGTCACCCTTCGGGTGAAAGCTCCGGCCGGGACGACCGTGAAGATCCGGTATGGCGAAGTGCTCACCGCCATCGGGGACCTTTATGTTGAAAACCTCCGCACCGCCCGGGCGACCGACTACTATACCTGCAAGGGTGACCCTAAGGGCGAGAAGTGGACACCGCGCTTCACCTTTCATGGGTTTCGTTACGCGGAGATCAGCGGTCTGCCCAAGGCTCCGGAGACCGGAGCGATTGTCGCCCACGTCTTACACAGTGACATTCCGAAGACCGGCGAGTTTACCTGTAGTGACCCACTCGTCAATCAGCTTCAGCGCAACATCGATTGGGGTCAGCGCGGCAACTACCTCGAGGTGCCGACAGACTGTCCGCAACGCGATGAACGGCTCGGCTGGACCGGGGATGCGCAGGTCTTCATTCGCACCGGTGCATGGAACCGATCAATCGCAGCGTTTTTCACCAAGTGGCAGCGGGATATCACCGATGCGCAGCGGCCAACCGGGGCCGTGCCCGCGGTGATTCCATTCATCGATCTGGTGCCCGACGATGGTGGGCCGGCCTGGGCTGATGCCGCGATTATCTGCCCTTGGACAATTTACCAGTGTTATGGCGATAAGGCGCTGCTGGCGTCGCATTTCGAGTCGATGTGCCGGTTCGTCGATTTTCTTGGCACGCAATCGCGAGGCGGCATCAGACTGCATCCCGATCTTAAGCGTTGGGACGGGTTTGGCGACTGGCTGGCGTTGGACGGTAGCGGTCGCACCGAGGGTGGAACTCCGAAGGATCTCATTGGGACGGCCTTTTATGTGCATTGCGCCCGGCTGCTCGCAACGATCTCGGATTTATTGGACCGGCCGAAGGAAGCGACGCGGTATCGTTCGGTTGCGAAACGGGCCGCACAGGCATTTCAGCGCCGCTACGTGACGGCCGATGGGCTGGTCTCCGGCAACACCCAGACCAGCTACGTCCTCGCCTTGCACTTCGATCTGGTGCCAGTGGCTCTTCGGCCGCGGTTGGTGCAGAATCTTGTCCGCGACATCGAGCATCGCGGTGACAAACTCGGCACCGGCTTTGTAGGCACGCCTTTTCTGCTCCACGTTCTGACCCAAGGGGGACGACTCGATGTTGCCTACCGTTTGTTGCATCAGACCGGCTGGCCTTCCTGGCTCTATCCGGTGACGCAAGGGGCGACTACCATCTGGGAACGCTGGGACGGGTGGACCAAGGAGAAAGGATTCCAAGACATCGGCATGAACTCCTTCAACCACTACGCTTACGGTGCGGTCGGCGAATGGCTCTACCGCACGGTGGCTGGCATCGATATCGATTCAGCGGTGCCGGGCTACCAATCCATCCGGCTTGCACCACGCCCCGGCGGAAAGCTCATGGCAGCCCGAGGCCGTCTGGATTCAATGCACGGCAGAATTGTCAGTGACTGGCGCATGACTCCGGGGCATTTTGTGTGGAAGGTGGAGATTCCACCTAACACTCGGGCTACTGTCCGGTTTCCGGTGCCGCTCTCCGCGCGCATTGTCGAAGGGCGGATATCGCTGGCCAAAAGTCGAGGCGTCAGTGGTATCGCCTGCGATGGTGACGCTCCCACTTGCGCGCTCGCCAGTGGACGCTATATATTCAGCGCAATATGGGGGATTGAAAAATGACACCCGGTCCAGCTAGCCGACGGGTTCAACTACAGAATATGCCCTTAAGCCTGCGACTCTTCACCTTAGTCGTAACTAGCATCGTTTGCGCTTCTGCTCATGAGAAGCTCAATAATCTCAAATGGGCGGCGGTGTGGACTGCCGCACCATCAGGAGTATATAGTCCGAGTGTTTCTTTTCCGGGGAACTCTACTGCGCTGGCTTTGTATCTGAGGCCTGAGTCTAACCACGCGTTGCCGGACGGTAAGGCTTTTGACCAGAGCTTTCGCATGATCATTAAACCGGATCTCTGGGGAGATACTGTGAGGATTCGGTTTTCGAATGTATTCGGGGACTCCGATCTTTCCATTGCTGCTGCCACCGTTGGACTGCAGGAGTCGGCTGCCCAACTGGTGGCCGGAACAAACAATCGCATTACGTTTAGCGGCAAGCCCGATGTGATTATTCCGGCGGGGCAGGAAGTGTTCAGTGATCCGCTACGGCTATCCTTTGTCACGCAGGAGAGCAAGAGGTGGCTCAGTGGGCGTAATCTCGCTGTCAGTTATTATATTTCAGGGAGAAGTGGTCTACTGACTATCCACAATGCCGCTACCTATTCATATATGACATGGCCGGGCTCAGGGGATCAGACCTAAAATTGCAGCGACCTGGCTTTCCCGGCAGCGACAAGATCACTGTTGCTCGTGACTGAGTTGGCCGTGATGGCAGATGCCAATACAACTGTGGTTTGCGCACTGGGAGACTCCATCACCGATGGAGGCACGACCGTAAACGGCAGTGATGGCTGGTCCGACGGTTTATCGCGACGACTGCACAAAATTTATGGAGATAGTGTAAGCGTGGTGAACATGGGAATCAGTGCCAATACCGTGGTGTCGGAGACGGACGTTTCCCGTTTCAATCAGCCGGTGGTTACGCGCCTGAACCGCGACATTCTTGGTATTTCCGGACTTACCGTCGTAGTTTGGCTACAGGGAATAAACGATCTCGGGATCGGGCAGAATAAACCAGAACCGATAATTGAAGGCTATAAGCAAGTGGTAGCACGCTTGCATGCAAATGGTATCGTGGTGATTGGTTGCACGGTGACATCTAGCGTTTGGCCGGAGCCAAACTATGATCGCTACTTACCGTCTGGACCGCCGAGCTACCTATTGAAATATGGCACTCCTCAGATCAACGAATACCGAAAGCAACTGAATGAGTTTATTCGCACCGCAGGCCTTTTCGATGGTATTGCAGAGATGGCGGGAGCCGTAGAGGATCCTTCTACCGGGGCACTGTTCAAGCAGTTTCAGGCCGGCGATTATCTTCATCCCAATCGCGCCGGCCATCAAGCTATGGCGGCAACAGTGGATTTGAGTATCTTGGCGCCCGGGCAGAATTCTAAGCTGCATTTTCGGGCCGCTAATAGAGGCGAGGCGGCGACGACTGCTGATAAGAAGAAGTGACCTGAAAGAGTGTGGCAATCCGCTCTATGTCGAAGTGATCGGCACTGTTTTCGGTGCTCCGGGCGCCTCGTGGTCCGTGCGCTGCACGGCCGGCGTGCGTCGCCGCCACAGCGCAGCGTGCTTCTCTCTGAACTCGTTCACACAATGAGCGCGTGGTGTCGCATCAGGTTGCCCATAGGTTGCCAAAAGAGATGTTTTTAGCTTCAACTCGCTGCAATTTGCTGCTCTCGTTTTCGCGTTAGAAAACATTAACCATCAACTAAGTCCGCGCTGATTACGCGACTTAGCTTCGAGGCGCGATAGGGGTTCGAATCCCTCCCTCTCCGCCATTTTCCCCCTCTGGGGGAGATGCCCAGCAGCCGATTTGCCAGTTGACGTGGCAAATCGGTCATGAAGCCAAGAAATCCGTTCGTCATCACCTCGTTCACGAATCCCTCCCGGGAGATCGTTTTTCGCGTTTCAGGCTGGTTGGACGGCAAACGTGTTCGTAAAAACTTTCCAACCCGGCCTGAGGCCGAAGCCGAGCGCCAGGTTTTGGAGATCCAGCGCCTTCAGGGCGAAACCGGCATCCGGCCAGCCGTAACCCGGCTGACAGAGGATCAGCTCCACGAAGCCGAGGCGGTGTTCCGCCGGCTGGCCGGCAATCTCCGGCCGCTGTCCTTCTACGTGGAGTTCGCGCTAGCGAACTACCGTGAGCCCACGACCCAGAAACTCCTGACCGAAGCGGTCGCTGACTACGTCGCCACAAAGCAGCATGAACACGAGCAGGACCTGCTTTCCGAGCCGCACCTGACGCACCTGAAGCGCGACCTGGAGCGGCTGAAAAAGCACTTTCCCGAAACAACGGTAGCCGAGCTGACCGGTCCCCGGTGATGGAATACTTTGACCACCACTTGGTCACCGTCTAAGTCTGCTCGGCTTATTGATGTCGCATTGTGCTCGGTGGCGCGGCGCACGAGTGACTCAGGAAAGAAAGACCACCACAGATCAGCGATTCCTGGTAAGCGTCCGGCGGGCCTTTCAATTACCCGCAATTCTACTGCCGAGTGCATAGCCGAGGGTCAGATCAGTGAGCCGGGAGAGGCCGCGCCACATGACGATGTTCCCGGGCGAGGGATCATGTGTGCGGGCAAGATAGCCGCCGAGCCGGGCGATGCGGATTATGTATCGCCCGAGAGTTGGCGGCGTCCGGGCTGTGGGCGAGAGATCGGGAAAAAGTTGATCGAGCCGTTCCAACTCCAGTTGAGTGAGAGCGACCGCAGGAGGTGCTTCCGGCTGGGTGCGATTCATCATCGTCATCCAGAAGATGCGCCAACTCAGAATACAACAGGTCGCGATCATGCGCACGAGGCGTTCAGCGGTGCGCAGGCGTGATTCCTCAACCCGGCAGCCGGATTTGAGTATCTTGTGAAAAACCTCGATCTTCCAGCGCAGGGCATACCAGTGCAGTTTTTCGACGGCCTCGGCACGTGAGTTGACCGGCAAGTCCGTGATCAGCTTCCAGTCGATGCGCTCGCGGTTCTTCGGCGTGTCTCTTTCCTGCGCATGGATGACGGTGAGAACGAGTGCGGGATACTGCTTTTGCTTCGCCACCGGCGGCAGCACTCGCACGCGGCGATATTTGAGTTCAAGCACCGCCGTGGAAGTATTGCCCTGCCGGTCCCGCACGGCGATGCGATGCACGCCCTTGACGGCGACTTCGGCCATTTCGTCCTCCATCTTCGTCGTGCCGTCACGAGCTAGGCGATTGGCGCAGGCGCGCACGAGGAAATGGGTGCCCGCATCGTGGGCGGCGCAGAACAATTCGTAGATGTCGCTTTCGCGATCACCGACATGAACACATCTCTGAGGTTCGCCCAACAGGGCGGTGGCATGCTACAGGTTTTGCAGCCAGCGCAGGCTCTCCTTCTGTTCGATGGGCACCTGCGGGGGATTGATCTTCTGCTTCAGGGCGTTCGTGCCCTTGAATTCCTGACGAGTCCAGAACTTCACGGCCGCCAAGCCGAGCGGCAATCCCGCCGTGGTCACCACGAGACTCGAGTGCATCGAGATGCCGCAGAGCGGATCCTCTTTCCGCCACGGATCGCTGGGCCCGTGCTTGGGCTTGTGCAACAGCCCGATGTTCTCCCGCCGGTAGGACAGTTGGGTGGTGTCGTGCAATACCAGCAGGGTGCCGCTCACCCCGGCGAATCGCTCCCGGGTCGAGCGAAAGTGACCGGCCAGAATGTCCTCTTCGGCCACCCGATCGTTGGCGAAGAACCGATACGCGGCCTTCGTGTTGGCCCAGTCCTGACAGGCCAACGGGATGCTCTCCGCCGTGCCGTCTGAAAATTGCTGCAGCATTACGCCGCGCCGCGTGCCCAGGCGTTCATCCGGAAAGGCGCCGCACTCCAGTTCCTGTTGAATCAAGCTGCCAGCGTCCCTGGCAGCCGCTACCGAAGGCCTCGCATGATCGGGTGTCGTCATGCACCCCACTATATCATGCCGCGCTACTATCCCGTGCCTCCTGACCCTGCAGAGTTGTGGGTAATTGAAAGCCCGGCCGGACGCTTACAAGGTTGGGGGCTTTTAGTTTTCAAGGTTTCCGCGCCTAAATCGTCGGGAACGACACGAGTTCGACAATCCAAGGTGATTTCTATTTCTGCACCGGGGTGACTGGCTGACGTGCCATCTAACCCAGGGGCGGACTCCAGAATTTTCTGTCGCCGAGCAGAATCGAAACCATAGCGTTCAGACACGGGCCGGCCGCCGCGTGTCGAGCCTTGGGCCCATCGATAGCGCTCACGCGCGGCGGCTCCTCTCCGGGAATCAGATCACCAGTTATCTTAAGGAAATGACTATCTCCTGGTGTTGTTGTGAAAAGCTAAACTTGGTTTTTTCGAATGTTGGCAGACCGGTGAAAAGGCCGAAATGCCACTGGTTCGACCACCCCAAAGGTTCGCCCGGTAGGTGCATCCAATTGTGATCAAGCGTGCCGTTCGCATTCAGGTCCTGGAAGGCAAAGACCGTGTAGGTGGAGCACAGCAAATCTGCAAATTCCACCGTGGTGACCGAACGAGTGGCCGGCACGGTCCGTTCGCGCCATGGCAGACCAAAGAGGTCGTCTTCCTTCCGGAATATTTTCACCACGAGGTTTCCCGTGCCTGCCTTCAACCCCTCCACCCGGACCCAAAGCCGCCCGGATGGTGGCACCACCTGCGCCTGAAGAAGATTCGCAAGAGAGAACAATGCCAGCAGCGGAATCAACCGTGCGTATAGTGAACCTGAGATTTTCATGGTGGAGTCGGGATGACAGTTGGAGTGTTCAGATTTGGTCGAAGGCCGCGCGGACGGTTTGCTGCGCGGCATTTCGCGCGGGCACGCCGGCCGCGGCCATGATCAACAGCAGGAGTCCGCACGCGCAGAGTAGCAGCCCAGCGGAGGAAAAAGTAAGCGGAAGGGGGATTTGAAAGGCGGTCATACCCACGATGCGCCCGAGCAGCAGGGAAATGCCCATGGAGAGTGGAATCGCAAGCAGCAGGCCGATAAGACCCATGGCCATCGCTTCGGCCACGACCAGCCAGGAGACATCACGCGGTGTGGCACCCACGGCGCGCAAGATCCCGAATTCCCGGGTGCGCTCGATCACGCCCATGCTGAGCATCGCACTGAGTCCGAGGGCGGCAACCATGCCCATCACCAGCGCGGCGGCCAGCAACGTAGAGATGAGCACGGCGATGTGCTGCCCCATCGCAGTCTTCAACTCCGCCAAGGGCAGGCCCAAGGTTACGCGAATCCCCCTTTGCTCGAGCACTGCTTCAATCCGGCGGATGGCTTCCACCTTGGCGTCAGGTGTGTGCGCATTGATCGCGATACGCAGCAGGTTCGCCCGGTCTGGACCAACGCCCTGACCGGGAAACTCGGCGTTGGGCACGTAGGCCGCAGCGGCGGAGCCGACTTCCTCCACAATACCAACCACCACCCATTCCGTGGCGCTGCCTTCGACGCTGAGGCTCACCTTGTCGCCAACCGCCAGTCCGCGCCGGAGGGCGTGCGCCGCATGGTTTAGCACGACGCAGTGAGTGTCACCCGCACGCAACCACCGTCCCGCCCGCAGGGGGAACGCCACCATTTTTGTTTCCATCGGAACACCATAAAGGGTGAACGTTCCGTGCCCGCCATCGGGATAGACGTTGACCACAGGAACCTCGCCGGGGTGGTGAAAGGCCACTGGCATCGACTGCCAGGCTTCGATTCGGGTGGCGATGGGGACGCCCCGCAGGGCGGTCATCAACGCCGTGACCGGCACCGGATCGCGCAATTTCAACGACACGTCGTAGCTGCGCTCCGTGTAGACGCGGCCTATCATCTCCTGCCACGCGGTGCGCAGATTGAATGCGCTCATGAGGATGGCCCCGCTGGTTCCCAGCAACGTCAGTGTCAAGGCGAAGCGCAGGCGACGCCGCAGGCTGTTGCGCCAAGCTAACGTCCACCGCGGCAAAGCCACCAACCAGCGTGCCGATGCCGGGACCGAGCCCGAGCGAAGGACTGGGGCGGGCTCGCCCTGGTCCGACAGGCCCACGCGAACGGGAAGATTGACCGCCCGCCAGATCGGCCAGATTGCCGCCAGGACAGGCAAGAGAAATCCGACGCCGACCTGAAGCAGCAGCACCGCGCTAGGCACACTCTGCGAGGCAAGGGTGAAATTGATCAGGGTGGCGATCTGCCTCTCGAAAGGACGCGCCCCTGCCAGGCCGGCCGGAACGCCAATCAGCACCGCCATGACCCCCACGGCCAGGGCGAGCGCGATATAGATCACGGCTAGTTGGCCGCGGCTGGCGCCGATGGCCTTCATGATCGCGATTTGCCGCACCTGCTTCGCCAGCAACGCAGTTATTGTCGTCGCCATCAGCACCGAACTCAGCAGCAAGGCCATCGCCCCGAAACCGATGAACGAGCGCAGCACCGCCTCCATCGGGCCTTGGTGAGGGTGGCGGCCCGGCGGTGGAATGCGCACCTCATGCACGATGTGCCCGCGAGCCTGTAACCACGTCACGAGTTCCCGGCATTTGGCGGTAATGGCGGTGCGGTCGGAGAACTCCGGCCAGAACCGCACGCGCAACTCGTCGAAATCCCCGCTTTCACCCAGAAACTGCCGTGTCTCCGTGCTGGCGTAGGCGTAGATCGTCCGCTCCTGCTCAGACGGAGCGAGCCCCGCGTCGTGGACCATGCCGGCAATGCGCACCGGCACCGGTTGGCCATTAGGCGATCGCACCGTTACGGTGTCTCCAGTCTTCAGTCCCATCAGCCGCACGGCCGTGCGTTCCAGCAGTATGGTTCCGGTGGGCGGGGATAATTCCCCGTTCTCCCTGGTGAAGGTATTCAGGCGCAGGTGCGCAAAATCGTCCACCACGAACATCCGTAGCGGTCGCCAGTCAGCCCCGTCCCGCACGCGAGCGTTGATCGCCCGGCGGCGCTCCACCCGCCCGACACCCGGCAGCCCACCGATCTCTTCCACCAGGGCTGGACTCACGTCATCGATTTCTATCGTGGCGGATGCCGGCATTGTCTCGCCATAATTGCGGGTGATCTCGCGAATGAGCACCGCATAAACATCAAGCATGGTGCCGAGACCGGCGAGACTCAGCGCCAGAGCCAGGATTGTGAGGAGCAGGCGCCGGCGGTCGGTGCAGATGTCGCTACGCAGTTTCTTCCACAGGGGGTTCATCGGGCAGGGACTCCGGTGTTAGGGGTGACCGTGCGGACTTCGTCGGAGACGATGCGGCCGTCCGCGAGCGTCACGACCCGGTCGGCCACGCGGGCGATGTCGAGTTCGTGGGTAACGACCACCACGGTCTTGCCGGCGTCCGCCTGCTGTCGCAGCAGGAGAAGGACACCCTCCGCATTGAGTGAGTCGAGGTTTCCGGTGGGCTCATCCGCGACGAGCAAGGGTGGATCGTTGGCGAGCGCGCGGGCAATGGCACACCGCTGCTGCTGCCCGCCCGACAAGGTGGCCGGCAGCTTGTGGGCCTGATCGGCGATGCCGACCCGGGCGAGGAGTTCGCGCGCCCTTGCTTCCCGGGCATTCGCCGGGATGCGACCCTGCAGAGCCATCGGCAGCAGCACGTTTTCCAACACGGTCAGGGTCGGCAGCAATTGAAAGAACTGGAAGACTATCCCGACCGAGGCACGGCGCCACAGGGCGCCTGCGGTTTCGTCAAGTTCATGGACCGGGGTCCCGTTGACGTGGATGGAACCCGCCGTTGGTCGGTCCACTGCGGTGAGAAGATGGAGCAGTGTGGATTTGCCACTGCCGGACTTGCCGACGATGGCGACGAGGCCGCCCTGCTCCAGTTTCAGATTGACCGCCCGCAATGCGATATCGCTGTCGTTGGCTCCCGGATAACGTTTCGTAACGGCCTCCACATTGATGAAGGGACGCAAGGAGGAAGTATGCGGCTCACGAATCGCGGGAGAGGGAATGGCTTCGGAATGGACAAGTTGTTTCATAACGGACACTGTGTCCGACATTACAATCATGCCCGTCAACGAACTCACGGTGACAAATGTCCGTTAACGGACATTTGCCCTCCGTGTGCTCGATAACTCGGCATATGATCGATCCTCCAGCCTGCTCCGACCATGCCCGCCACCAAATCCACACCTGATCGTCGAATCGTGCGCACAAGGGAAGTGCTGCGCGATGCGCTTATCTCGCTGATCCTCGAAAAAGGCTACGATGCCATCACGGTGAACGATATTGTGGCGCGAGCGAACATTGCCCGCTCAACCTTTTACGCCCATCACGGGAGCAAGGAGAGCGTGTTGCTCGATGGCATCGGGGCCTTGCGCGAATACCTGACCAAGGCGCAACGCGAAACCCAGGCCGCAGGGAGCGCTTCGGTGGAACGGTTGGGGTTCAGTTCTGCGTTCTTCCTCCACGTCAATTCGCATCGCGATCTATATCACGCCCTCATGGGTGACCGTGGCGGTGTCGTTATGATCAACGCTTTTCGCCAAATGCTATCCCGGCTGGTTCGCCGGGAGTTGGTCGGAATCACTCCCGCCGGTGCAAAAGGCACTCAAGTGCCGCTGGACGCGGTGGTGCGTTTCACCACCGATGCATTGATGGGAATACTGATCTGGTGGGTGGAAGCCAAGCCGTCGCTTTCGCCCGAGGAAGCAAACCGGATCTTTCGCCAGTTGATTGAGCCTGCGCTCACGGCAAGCGGATACCTTTGCCACGCATAAGGAGGTCAAGGTAATCGCACCCCGGTTCGGACAAGGGAACCCCGGCGATCCAAATATTTACCAGGAACAAGAGAGTTCAGGCTTTGGGATTGCGGCATGAACCAAGCACCCCCGTCGCGCGGGGAGGTTCCGTCATCGATCCTTCCGCACGGGACCGTGCCAGACACCACCGCCGTATGTGCTGATAAAGACCATGTCCGGATCGCGGGGATCGGGATCGACGCGTTTTCCCCACTTGAAATCGTAACCAAGGATGCGCGACCAGGTGACGCCATCGTCGAGCGAGCGGTAGGCGGCTCCGTTGAAGCCGCAGGCATAGAAGGTCCGGTTCCGGGGATCATGGGTGATCTCGTAGATGTGCGGATCCGTGGTCAGCCGCGCAGTCCAGCTTTGTCCTTCGTCGGTCGAGAGGAAGATGCCACCACCGAAATCGGACGTCAGGGGTTGAGGGGATCTTCTTCCCCAAGCCGACAGGAGGAGCGTGCCGGCATTCACCGAATCCACGGCCAGGCTGGTCGGGTCGTTGGTGCCCGCCGGCAGGGGTAGACGGTGCCAGGTTTCGGCTCCGTCGTCCGAGCGATAGAGGGCCCCATCCGTCTCCGGATCGCCGATCGGACCGTCACTGCGTCGCATCACGACAAGGAAAAGGGCGCGATCGCGGTGGCGTTGATAGATGCGCCACGCCAGCGGTTCGCGACCGGCGATGCCGGCGTTCTTGAGCGACCAATTCCGCCCTCCGTCGGTCGATTTCAGGACGCCGTGGCCGAAGGCGGTGGCATACAGGGTGCGGTGCGTGGGCACGCTGGCGGTGTCGACCAGCAGGTGGGTGATGGCGGCTTCACCGATTCCGATGTTGCACCCGTGCCACGTTTTCCCTCCGTCATCGGTTTGGAGAATACCCCCGTCAAAGGAGGAGGTTGGGTGATGGTGCCACATTTTCTCCCGGGGCAGGTCGTGAACGCTGCTCAGGGAGATCCACATCCTTCCTCTCACATGGGGGTCCGGAATCAGGCAATAGGGCGTATTGATCCATTGGCGGGGAATCCCGGGCGCGTTGCTCGCGCTGAACCAGCTTTCGCCGCCGTCGTTGCTCTGCATGAGCCCGATGTCGGTGACGGTCAGAAAGGCCCGGGACAGGTCGAAGGGGTCGAAGACAATGCTGTTGGCATTGGTGACATCCAGTCCCCGACTGACCCAGCCGTGGGCGGGTTTGGTTCGCGTGTAGACTTGTCGCCAAGTGCGGCCACCGTCGGTGGTCTTTACCGTCCGGCCGAAGTCGGTTGCGAAGCAGTGCTGCGGATTGCGGGGGTCCACGCCGAAGGCGAATGGGTTCTCGCCCCAGTCCGGGCCGAAAGCTTCGTCGAGCCAGCCGTCGATCGCCAGGGGGGGCGAACCCGCGGGTTTCGCGTTTATGGGATCCTGCCAGGACAGGTTCCAGGTGGCGCCGTGGTCGGCGCTGCAGGCCACGCCCAACGTTGCCTCGCCGTCCGGTCCGGTGATGCCGCGATAGGAGAGGTAGATCGTGCCGGGATCGGTGGCGCAGGTTGCGATGCTCCGCCAAACGGGGGAGGTGGTGCTCGGGTGGTTGGCGAGGACCTTGGGGGAGAGATCGGTCCAGGTGGCACCGTCGTCCGCGGTGACGAAAACACCGGCGCGGCGGTCTAAGGGCAGGCCAGGGGCCGGAGTCGATACGGCATAAACGAGGAAGCGTCCGTGGGCAGCGTCAAAGCCCGCCGCATATCGTGTGAACGGCGCCGCGCTGCCGGGGATCGGCTGGTCGTGCCACTGCCCGTGTTGGCGGACGGCGATGCCCTGTTCGTGTGCCGCGAGAAGCGTGCGATCAGCCGGCCCCGAGCGGGGATCAACGAACAGGTCGAGGATCTTGCTGACGGGAGCGGCAGTGGCCTGCCACTGGCGTCCGCCGTCGCGGGACGTGAGGAGAAACGTGGTGCCGGCGATCTCGACGGCCGCGTAAAGGGTTTCCGGGGTTTGGGGGTCAATCGCGAATGCCGTGACCTTCCGCCGGATGCGGTCGGTGGTGACGACAATCCGCTCGGCGTGGTCTCCCATGGAGGCGTAACCCGACACTTCAGCCGGGGTCGGATAGATAAGGTGCCACGTTACCCCGCGGTCACTGCTCCGGTAGAGACTGTCGGTGCGGGCGTAGACGACGTCGGTCTTGAGCGGATCGAAGACCAATTGCCGGGCGATCTGCTGCAAGTTGAACATACGCCACGACTGGCCGTCGTCGCGACTAACATAGGCACCGGTCATGTCGGAGGCGAGCAGGACGAAGTTGGAATCGTGCGGACTGACCGCTGGGCAAAACATCGCTCCGCCGCCACCCGGACCCACCACCCGCCAGCCATCATCCCGCACCGTCAAGCGCGGCCCGGCGGGAATCCGGGCAGCAACGGGATCGGTCCGGCACGATGCACCGGCTGCGATCAGCAACAAGCCGAGAAGCATTCGGAGAATCGGAGGGGGCGGGGACATGGGGTCCGTGTTGGGCTGGGGCGGGACGGCGGGTAACCAACGATGAGGCCTGCCGATCAGCCGGATCGGTCGGCCGACTTTTGCTCCGGAAACGAGATCGGGGTCGAGCACCGATTCCGGATGGCCTCCATCAGCGCGACCTGCTGGTAGCATTCGGCGAGGGAAGGGGTGGGGGGCTGCCGGTCCAGGCAAACCGAAGTGTAGAAGGCGGCGACTTCCGGATAAACGCCGCTTTGAATGAGGGGCGAAGTCTTGTTGTCCGCGTGGGAGTTGACCAGGTCGCCGTTGCGCCAATGGACGACGCTGCCATGTGGCATGCCCTGGGGTGAGGCGATGATGTTAATCTCCATGGACTGTCCGATGGCGTGAATGCTGATTCGTTCGGAGATCCGCCCGGCTCCGGGCAGAATGTCCAGGCGCACATTGATGCCGGAAACGGTTGTGGCGTCCAACGTGATGCGGCACGGTTGCCGAGTGGCTGCGGCGCTGAAGGAAAGGCGTGCCTCCCGGAGCGCGCTGCGGGTCAGAAACAGCAACGTGTCCAGGGCATGGATCGCCGTGGTGGAGAAGTCCTCGCTCAACCGGCTGTGCCGGATCATCTCATACTTGATCTGGGAGATATCCTCCGGGGGGAACGCTTTCTGCAGGATATCGCGGGCGTGGATCAGCGCCGGCATGTAGCGGCGGTTGAAGGCGATTTGGGTGGGCGTGCCGCGCCGCGCGGCCAGCGCGGTCAGTCCGGTCCATTGAGCGATGGTCAGGCCGGGCGGCTTTTCGATCAGAAGGGGGATGTTCCGCTCCAGCACGAGGGTGGCCGCCTCATGAGTGATGGACGGTGGGACGGCGAGCAGGACTGCCGCCGGGCGCTCGCATTCCAGCATCGTGCCGAGATCCGTGTAGTGGTTCCGGGCTCCGAAGGTTTCCCGGAAACTCCGGGCCCGCTCCTCCACGATGTCACAGCAGGCTGCGAATTCGGCGGCGGGATGCGCAGCGACCAGTTCCCGGATGGCGAGGCCGTAGAAATGGTTGGAGAACCAGCCGCAGCCGACCAGGCACAGTTTGTCGCTCATAGGTTTTGGGGACGCGCCGGGGGGGGGCGAAAGGGTTTCTGCGGGCTTCGGGGAGTGTTCGGTGGGAAAATGCATCAGAAATGACTGGATCGATCTGAGTCGGGACACGATATGTGCCGGGCAATCGAGCCGCAAAATAACGCTCCGGTTTTCCGGTTTGCAACGATTGCCTTGATTGTTGCCGGCCAACGTGACTATGCAGTAAACCATGAACCCACAGCCCGCTCCCACCATGCGCTCCCTGGCGAAGGAGGCCGGAGTGACATCGATGACCGTCTCGCTGGCCTTGCGCAACAACTCGAAGATCTCGCTGGCGACGCGCAAGCGCATCCAGCGGCTGGCGCAAAAGCGCGGCTACCGTCCGGATCCGCACGTTGCGCGGCTGATGCATCACCTGCGGCTGCACCACTCGAAGCGGATACAGGCCATGATTTGCGCCCTGACGGACGCGGTCCGGCCGGGCCGGCTCAGTTGGGTGGGAAAAATCGCGCAAGGCGCGCGAGAGCAGGCCGCGGCGCTGGGTTTCGGCTTCGATCAGCTCTGCCTGAAGGAGTATGAGGGTAAACCCGGCCGGTTGCAGCGCGTGTTGCGGAGCCGCGGAGTCGAGGGAATAATCCTGTTGCCCATGACCGAGCCGACCGCGTGCGACAATCTGGTGGACTGGAAGGATTTTTCGGTGGTATCCACCAGCCACTCGGTGACGTCGCCCGAGCTCTGCCGCGTGATTTCCGACCAGTTCAACAACGTCATGTTGCTGTGCCGGGAACTCACGCGGCGCGGCCACCGACGCATCGGGCTGGAGATTCCCGAGGAAATGGAGCGGCGGGTCCGGCATCATTACACCGCGGCCCTGGCCTGGCACAACGTCTATGGCGGCACGGAAACCGTCGCCCCGCTGTTACGATCGACCCGGGACGAGGAAGAAATTGTCCGGTGGCTGCGGAAGGAGCGTCCGGATGTGGTGATCACCAGCGAGCCGGAGCGATTTGAGGAAATCAAACAGCATCCGGACGCCGGGGATCTGCCCGAGTTTGCGATCGCAATGATCGGCTACGATCCGGTGCGCGGCTTGTGCGGGATCGACGAGCAGGGCGAGGAGCTGGGCCGGGCGGCGATCGATCTGCTGGCCGGCATGATCATGCGAGGGGAAAAAGGAGTGCCGCAGCTGACCAGAAACATGCTGTTGCAGGGTGCCTGGGTGGAGGGGGCGGCATCAAACAAACGGCCGAGGAAAAAGTCCGACCCGGTGCGCCGCAAGCCCGGCCGGGCTTGAAGGCGGCAAGCGGGCTGGCGCGCTTCAGGGAACGACGGCGGGCTGGGGTGGGGCCGACGCGGTGCGTATGCCGCCCGGATTTCGTGGATCATCGGACTGACGCAGAATTTTCCTCCCCCGCCTTGATCTCTCCGTCATTCCGTCGTGCGGCGACGCCCGCCAGGCGCACAGGATTACTGCATACTGGCAAAGGTTTTGATCTTCGGGACGGGTTGGAACAAAGGCATTGTCATTGGCAAGCCACCCATTGCCTGGCGTTAAATCGCGATTTGGTCTGCCACAACCTCAACCACCCCCTATGAAATACCAAGTTACCCGATCCGCGGTCCTCGTGGCCGTCTTGTTGCAAAGCCTGGCTGCGGCGCGCGCGCAGGAGGCGAACACGCCGGTTTATAGCGAGGTCAGCGACGAGGTGGTCGTGCTCTCGCCCTTCCGGGTCGATTCCACACAAGACAGCGGCTACCGGGCTTCCAATTCGGTTTCCGGCTCGCGTCTGAACACCCCGATCAAGGACCTGCCTTTCGCCATCACCGCCTTTACCAACGAATTCATCCAGGACCAGCACGCCTCCGGCATCTTCGACATCGTCAAGTATGCCCCCGGTGTGACATTTGTCGGCGGCGGTTTTGACGAGGGCGACAGCCATCTGTCGATTCGCGGTTTCGACGCCGGCCCCCGGCCCCTGCGCAACGGATTTTCGGGACCGCCGGTGATTGATCCGACCAACATCGATCGCGTGGAAGTGGTGAAGGGCCCCGCCTCGTTCCTCTACGGGCAGCTGTCGCCTGGTGGCTTGGTGAACGTCATCACCAAGCAACCCCGGACCTTCAAGGAAAGCACCCTGCGGGTCGGAATGGGCAGCGATGACTATTACACTGCGGCGCTGGACAGCACCGGTCCAGTCCCAGGCGTGAGCAATCTGTTTTACCGGATCGGCGTGTCGTCCGGGCAGGATTCCCACTATTACGACGCCTATGATGCCAACCGGTGGAGCTTCAGCGGTTCGCTCCTCTGGCATGTCAACAAGACCGGGCAGATACTGGTGAGCTACGAGAAGCTTCAGAAAAACGAAGGCCCGTTGCTCAATCCCAAGCCCTCGTCTTACGACACGCGCTTGCCAGCGGGAATGCAGCAGGGGGGGATCTATCCGGGTCTGCCCCAGAGTTTCAATTCGTCGGCATACTCCGATTTCCGCGATTCCGACAGCGGCAACTTTGTCGCCGAATACGACCAGGGCCTCGGCGAGCATTGGAATATCCGCGCCGCCGCGGCCACCTCCACGCGCAGCATCGAATTTTTCACCAACGGCCGTTTTGTCGTGGGTTACGGGATCGCGGGCACCACCGCCGACATTCCCGCCACCGCTACGCTGCCCGCCTTCAGTCCGGTAAGCGGACTGGTCCGCCGGCCGAACATCAATCATTTCTGGGGTGACACGCAGGCCTACAATTTCGAGGCGGTCGGCAAGTATCAGCTGGGCGCGGTTTCCGCGCGGCTGCTGCTCGGCTGGCAATACGAGAAGCAATCCAGCGACAACAAGAAGAACCGGGCTCCGACCTCACAGTATCCGAGGCCGTGGGATCTGAACAATCCCGCCACGTGGGACCGGACCGAGCCGTTCCCGGCCGACATGCCCCTGCTCTCGTGGTATCATGACGAAGTGGTGATCAAATCCTATTGGGCTGGACTGACGCTTGGTTTTTTCAACGACCGCCTGCTGTCGCTGACAGGCCTCCGTCACTCCTACAACCGGACGATTTCATCGTGGGCACCGACCGGCGAGGCATTCCCGCCCTACGCCTCGGCCGCCAACACACCTCAGGCCGGACTCCTCTACAAACTGACCGATGAAGTCTCCGCCTATGTGGCTTACAGCAGATCTTTCGTGCCGAACGATTCCGACCTGTATGATGCGGACGGTAACTACGTCGGACCGGCGAAGTCCCCTGAAGGCGAAGGCTACGAGATGGGCTTCAAGGCGGCGTCGCATGACGGTCGCATTTCCGGCACCGTCAGCATCTACCAGATTCGCAACAAGAACCTGCTGCAAGCGGTGGCCGCGTTCGATTCCAACGGTGAATTGTCCTTCGCGACCGTGCAGACCGGGGTGCAGCAGAGCCGGGGCGTCGAGCTTGATGTCGTCCTTAGCCCGATCCCCAATTGGCAGACCTACCTGTCCTACAGCCACCAAAATCCGATCTATTACAAGAATCCAGAGGACATATCCCTTGAAGGCATCCCGCTTCTTAATTCTGTTCGGGATAGTGCCAGCATCTGGTCCAAGTATAAGTTCACCCAGGGGGCCTTGAAGAAGGCTTACATTGCGGGTGGCGCCACCTGGCAGGGATTCCAGAAAATGTCCGATGGAAACCACTCCCTGTATTTCCGGCCCTACGCGCTCTTCGATCTCACGGTCGGCTGCCGCGCCAAGTTGTTCCGGCGGGATGTGGACATTTCCCTCGCGGTGAAGAACCTCGAGAACAAGGAGTATTTCCCCTCGACCAATACCCGCGGAACGCCGCGCACGTTCATTCTGTCCTTTGTCACCAAGCTCTAGGCTGAAAGGAGAATCACGTTCCACGGTGGTTCGTCGCCGGCTGAGGCGCGAGCCACCTTTTATTTTCCATATGTCGACACGTCATCATTGTTCCCGGCCAGCGGCGCCGCCCGTCGTGTTGGGCTGGACGTGCCGTTGCCAGAGCTGATTTGATCTGCAGCTGGCCCGTTCCGAAACTGCCAACGCCCCGGTTGTCGAATGCCTTCCCCAAAACCTTCTTCTGCTGCCGGACCGGCTTCGCCGCGGGATGTTCAGGCGCAACCGGCCGCGCGTGTTTGGCGCACCGGCACCCTGAGCTATGGCGTCGCGGGGCTGCTGCTGCTCTTCGTCTGGCTCCTCGGTGGCGATTTCGCCTGGTCGCTGAAGGAACGTTCGGTCCCGGCGGTCGTCCAGCTGCTGCTGAAGCGATACGGCGCGACCGATCTTTGGACCGGATTACTGCTGGGCACCCTGCCCAGCGTGATCAGCATGGTGCTCGGACCCTACATCAGTTGCCGCTCGGATCGTCATCGTGGTCGCCTGGGGCGGCGGATTCCCTATCTGATCCTGACCACGCCCTTCGCCGTCCTCGCCATGATGGGCTTGGCGCTGGGGCCGACCGTTGGGCAGTGGATTCACGCCCTGCCGGGATTCCGCTCCTTGAGCGTCGGCGATGCCACGATATTTGTGCTCGGATCCTTCTGGTCGCTGTTCGAAGTCGCCACAGTGGCGGCCAACGCGATCTTTATCGCACTCATCAACGACGTGGTGCCGCGGGAAATGCTCGGCCGGTTCTTCGGCCTGTTTCGCGCGCTCAGCCTGATCGCTGGCATGGTGTTCAACTACTGGTTGCTCGGGAAATCCGAGAGCCATTTTGCCGCGGTCTTCGTTGGGTTGGGTTTGCTCTACGGAGGAGGATTTGCCGCCATGTGCCTCAAGGTGAAGGAAGGGGCGTATCCTCCACCCGTGGCGGAGGCACAGACCGGACGGCAGCGCGCTGCTTGGGGCGGGATCCTCACGTATTTTCGCGAATGTTTCGGTCATGCATTTTACCTTTGGGTCTTCGCGGCCTTCACCCTCGCGAATCTGGCCTTCTTCGCCATCAACCTGTTCAACCTGTATCTGGCCAAGAGCCTCGCCATGGACATGGATTTCTACGGCAAGCTGATCGCACTGGCCTATCTGATCTCACTGCTGCTTTCCTATTTGCTGGGCCACCTCGCCGATCGTTTTCATCCCCTGCGAGTCGGCATGGTCTTCCTCGGGCTTTACGCGTTGCTGGCCCTGGTCGGCGGTTTCCTCGCCACGACGACCGCGGTCTTTGCCGCCGTATTCGTGCTGCACACGGTGCTGGCCGGCGCCTACTACACCGCGACAGCATCGCTGGGGCAGCGGCTCTATCCGCAGGCCAAATTTGCGCAATTCGCCTCGGCGGCGACCATGCTACTGTCCGCCTCCCAGATTGTCATCGCCCCGTTCATCGGGCGGATGCTGGACCTGAGCGGGCATGTCTATCGCTACACGTATTACGTCGGCTTCGGGTTGGCCGTGCTGGGCTTGCTGGCCAGTTTTGAGGTCTGCCGCCGGATCGCCGGCTTGGGCGGTTTCGACAATTACCTGGCGCCAGGAGAGACCTTTCATCCGCCCGCCCCATGATCGGCTAGAGCGTTTCAAATAAAACTGTAGCCATTCTGCCGGGTTTGTGGCAGGATGCGGAGATGAGAAAAACCCTTTCGGTTGATTTGCGGGAGAGGATCGTGGCGGCCTATGACGCGAGGGAGGGAACGAGGGAGGAGGTGGCGAAACGCTTCCGGGTGTCGCTAGGCATGGTGAAGAAACTGCTGGAGCAAAGGACGAGAACCGGAGACCTCCGGCCGCGGCATCGTTTTTCGGGACGGAAGGCGCGACTGATGCCGGAGCAGGGATCGAGGCTGAGGCAACTCATCGCGCAGGAGCCGGATTTGACCCTAGCGGAGATGAAGGCCCGTCTGGAGTTGAGCTGCACGGTGGCCGCGGTCCACTGGGTGGTGACCAGACTGGGGCTGACATATAAAAAAAGACGCTCCATGCGGCCGAGCAAAACCGGCCGGACGTCGCGAAGGCCCGCCGGCAATGGCGCCGAGGCCAAGGTGGGCTCGATCCAGCCAGGCTGGTCTTCATCGACGAGTCGGCGGCCAAGACCAACCTGACACGGCTGCGCGGTCGCGCCCCCAAGGGAGAGCGCTTGGTTTGCCAGGCCCCGCACGGCCACTGGCACACCACCACGATGATCTCCTCGGTGCGGTTGGACGGAACCAGCGCCTGCATGACCATTGAAGGGGCGACCAACACCGAGGTCTTCCAAGCCTACGTGCGCGAAGTGCTGGTCCCTTCGCTCTGCCCGGGCGATATCGTCATCAGGGACAATCTTGGCGCCCACAAAAACGATCGGACCCTGGCGCTCATTGCCCAAGCCGGGGCCGAGGTCCGCTTCCTGCCGGCCTACTCGCCCGACCTCAACCCCATCGAAATGAGGTGGAGCAAGGTGAAGTCCCTCCCGCGCAAAGCCCAGGCCCGCACCGACCAAGATCTGCTGTCGGCGATTGCCGCCGCCCTGCGCGCGGTCACGGCCCAAGATGCCCTCGGTTGGTTTGCCGCTTGTGGCTATAGTTTTATTTGAAACGCTCTAGCCGCTGGTAGCAATGCCATCGGCGACGGGTGGGACGATTTCTCAGCCGGCAAGCGAACGGACAGCGGGCACGGACGGTCCCGGCGCCAGAACTGGCGCGCTTTTCCCATGCCGTGGGCAACATGACGGCGTTCCTGCCCGGGCGGTCCTGGTTCACTCCGGGGCGGGGCCGAGCAATCGGAAGTCGATGTTGGACGGGGGCGGGAATTCGCGCTGCACGCGCTGCATCAGCGAGTCGTCATAGGGGATGTTTTCCGCCGCTGCAATCCGTCGGGCCTGCCATTCGAACCAGATGTTCGAGAGGGTCAGCTCGCCCTCGCGGATCGTGGCAAACGGATGCGCGAAGACCGCCGGAACCTCGTCAAGCCGGCCGGCCTTGAGCGCGGCCAGGGCCTTGAAGATGAGCATGCGCTCGTGGCGGACAAATCCCGGGGCCAAGCCGCGAATGAAGTTTTGGAGTGGGGCGAACTTCCCGGCGTCGGAAAGCGTCTGGGCGTATTCCACGGCCAAGGCGGAGGTCTGCGGTCCGCAGGCCCAGGCGTTGGCATAGTGTTCGAGGGCGGCCGGCGCGCGCCCTTGGGTTTTGGCCAACACGGCCAGATTGCGATGAGCCCAGGCCGTTGGTGAAAGCGCGAGCGATTTCTCCCAGGCTTTGCGCGCGCCGACCGGATCGTGCGACTCCAGCCGGGCGACTCCGAGGTGATACCAGCTGAGCCAGTGGTCACCCTGGCCAGCAGCCAGTTGACGCTCGAGAAGCCAGCGCCATTCGTCCTGAACCAGATAGGCCCCGGGGTCGCGGGCGTCGGCCGGGAGCGCGGGCAGGGCGCCCTTTTCCAGCAAGTCGAGCCAAGGCTGCTGCTCGGCGCCGAGGGAAACGGCCGGAAAATCCAGCTCGGCCGGGATGCTGTCCACGAGCCGGTTGGCTTGGATCCGTTTGCGCTCCAGCGCCCCCCAGCCGGATCCCATGTGCAGGATCTCCTCCGCCGGCAACGTGGCCGTGCGGCCCCAAGCGGCGTGCCGGGCATCAAGCTCCGCTCGGGGCAACTGGGCGTCGAGGGCCGCCTCGGTGGATTGCCAGGCCGTGTTCCAGTCCGCCGCATGCACGGCGGGCGCGTCGGCTTCCAGCAGGCCATAGGCTTCGGTCCAGCTCCATTCAGTGCGCGCCGGCATGGGCAGGCATGTCGCCTGGATTTTGGCGAGGCCGGCCTGGATCTCGATGTAGGCCCGGCCGGATTGGGATAGGTAAGTCTGCCAGTTGCGGCCGCCGGAGCCCATGCCCCAGCAGAACAGCTTCCGGCCCGCCAGCCGGGCGGTCGAGGTCTGGTAGAGGCCCCGGCCGTCTTTTGTCAGCGCCGCGATCCAGGGCCGGCGGTCCTTTTCCATCCGGTAGAAAAATTCGTGCGTGATCGGCACGTTGGTGGTGTAGCTGGCGTCCTTGCCGAACAGGGTGGGCATGTCGGTCAAGGTCAACGGCTGGTCGGCGACGTTGTGCAGGGCGGAGCGGGCGGGCATGAGCACTCGTGTATCCGGGGTTTCCGGCACCGCGATGTTCGACCACCAATACATCGGGATCTCCTCGGCATGCGGATTGATCAGCCGCACGCGCACGAACAGGCTGCGCGAGTCCGGTGGCAGGTGGAAATCGATTTGCCACGGGAAGGCCTTCGTCCGGTCAAACTCATAGAGGCGGAGAACATCGTAACCCTGCGGGTCGCGGACGCGGGCCGCGAAGACGGACGAGCAGGTGAGGTGGTGATGACCGAAACAGGACATGTTCCACTCCACCCCGCCGCTGAACCAGGCGTTGCGGATGGCGAGGTTCGCGGGCTGGAAGACGGGATTGCGGTCCAGCAGTTCCCGGTCGAGAGGCTTATGCACGAGCGAGATGAGGCGCCCGCCGAGTTCCGGTAGAAACGTGGCGCGCAGAAAGCGGTTTTCCAGGACGAGCGCCTTGAAGTCGCGCCGGTAATGCTCGCGCGTGTAGTCATCCTGCAGGCGGTGGGGCAGGACGCGAAACTGGGCCTTCCAGCCGGCGAACTTCCTCTCGTCATCGGGCAACCGTGGATCGGTGGGGCAGACGATGTTTTCCTGGGGAGAACGAAAGGCCGGAAGCGGATTCTCTCCGCACAGGCGCCCGGCGGGCAGTGAGCAGAAGGTGGTGGTCAACGATTGCATGGGCGGAACAGTTATTCGGATTTTCCGAGCAACTTGACCAACAGGGGATGCATCGCCTCGGCCCAGAGCCGGGCGCCTTCCGGGGAGGGGTGCAACAGGTCGGGCATCAAATTTTGATCGATGGATCCGTCGGGCCGGAGAAACTGGCGATGCACATCGAGAAAGAAGACGCGGCGGTTGTCCGCCAGCTTGGCGCAGATCTCGCTGGCGCGCATGACCGTGGCCTGACTCCGCCGATGATCACCGCGCTCGGTCCCGTCGGGATTGAGCACGATCTTGCCGCGCGGAAACATGTGCAGTAGCAGGATCTTGGCCTCCGGGCAGCGGTCCTGGATGAGCTTGATGATGGCCTTCGTGCCCTCCGCAATCTGCTCGGGGGTGTGCGCGGTGGGAAAGTTGGCGTCGTCGGAATTGTTGCTCCCGATGAGGAGGACCACGACCTTGGGGGATTGGCCGTCGAGCTCGCCGTGGGTGAGGTTCCAAAGAATGTTCTCGGTGCGCGCGCCGCTGAAGCCGAGATTGAGGGCATCGAGCGGGGAGTAATACTGATCCCAGACCGATTTGTATTCGGGGAATTCAAGGATGTTGATGATGGAGTCGCCGATCATGAGCAACGGATACGCGTGGCGCCGGGCGGCCTCCACCTTCTCAAGGTGGCGCGGTTCGTCACCGTCCTGGATGATGGGCACGGTGGCAGGATTCGGCTGGTGGGCGGGAGCAATGAGTCCGAGGAGGATCGATCCGGTCAGGGCGAGTAAGGTGGAATGCATGGGGTGAACGCATAGAGAAGCCGCAACCGTCCGAGCAAACGATATTGGTCCGCGGCGGCGGCCGATACTGCCGGTGGACGTTGGGGCGGTGGTGCCCGTCTGTCGCCGCCAGAGGGAAAACCGGCCGGACTTGGCAGCCGCGGGACCGGTTTACTGCATAGTCAAAAAGCCCCCGGATCCGCTCGACTCACCGCGGTCACCCGCGCATCCGATAAGTGCTTTTCCGGCCCAAGGTGGTGACGGTCTGGTGTCGCACCGGAGAGGCAAAATTTCCCAAATGACAAACCAAGCATGCGATCACCCTCCCACGGTGCGGACCGTAACGTTCACCCGGCGGGGACAGGGCGGCACGTTTGAAGGCGTCGTGCACCTGGGCCCGGGGCGGGCGGTGCTCGAGGCCGTTGCCCGGACCACCGGTCGCTCGGCGCTGACGGTCCTGGGATTGGTGGTGAAGGAATTGCTCGTGAAGAAGGGCGCCGACTGGAACAGCGCCATACTCAGCGAATATCTCGGTCTGTTTGAGGACTCGGCGGGGACCTATTGCCTGATCAGTGACAGCCGCAGCGGCCAACTGGTCGCACATGCCGCGGTCTTCCAGTCCGTCCATCATCCGGTGGCGGGATTGCTGGCCCATGTGCGGACGGCCGAAGGGTGGGGCGGATATGGTCTGGGCACGCGGGTCACGGAGGAGGTGACCCGGAGCGCGTTTGCACAGGGGGCGCGTGTCGTGGTGCTCGAGACGGACGATCTGCTGTTTCGCAAACGCCAGGGTGAGCGTGCCGCCGTCGGTCTCTATGGCCGGCTGGGCTACTCCGTGTTGGCGGAGAAAGCCAAAGGGGAGGCGATGGGCTGGCTCATGGCGATCGACGCGGAAGTGTTCGCCCAGTGCCAGGCGTTGCCGGCCTCCCAGGCCGGCGTCCTGCCACCGGACATCAGGCTGATGCAGGAGGCGCTCATCGCCAACACGCGGGCGCGCTACACCGCGTCGGCCGGTGGACTGGAGGTGGACCGGGTGAAGGCCGGTGATCTGGCGGGACTGTTTCTGCTGCTGAATCTCTGTCCGCCGGATGACTTCCGTCTCAAGTTAGCGGCGTGGGGCGTGGTGGAAGGGCCGGAATTTGAACGGGCCTTCGTCGTGACCGTCCGACCGGCCATGGCGGATGGCGATCGATTGGAGGATGTCAGCATGGTGCTACGGGATCCAGTGGCAGGGATCGTCGCGGTCTGCGCCGCGCGGCAGGCCCAGCCGTTCTCCCGCGGGGCGTTCAGCCTCGATTTCTACTGTCTGCCGGCGTTTCTCGGGGGCCATCGCGGCGCAGTGCGGGCGCTGGTGGAGGCGACCATTGGGCGCATTCGCGATGCCTCGGACCGGCCGCCGGGCTGCCAGCTGCTGCATGCGGGATGCGACCCGGTGAAACGGGAGCTGTTTGCCGAGTTGGGCTTTGTCATGAAGGCGCCCGGGCCGGCCCGCCGCCTGGCTGAGGAAACCGCGAACCCTGCAGTGATTGAATATGAAAGATTCCTCCAGTAATTCCAGCCGCGCGCCGGGGCACTGGTGGTTTGTCTACACCGTGGTCACGATGGTCGCGTGGGGCCTGTGGGGCGCGTTGATCGACACCACCGCGAAGGCCGGATTTCCCGAGGCGATGGGCTACGTGGTGTGGGCTATCACCATGCTGCCGCCGGCCTTCTATGCGCTGTCGCGGGCCGGCTGGCGGCTGGAGCATGACCGTCGGTCGGTTGGGCTGGGCATGCTCGCCGGCTTCTTGGGCGGCAGCGGCCAGTTGATCCTGTTCAAGGTGTTGCGCCTGGCCCCGGCCTATCTGGTGTTTCCCGTCATTGCGCTTTCGCCACTGGTCACGGTCGGCATGGCCTTCGCCCTGTCGCGCGAACGCGTCGCCCGCAAGGATTGGGCCGGCATCGTGCTGTCGCTGGTGGCGGGGGTGTTGCTGGCCTATACGCCACCGGCCGGCGGCGTGGCGACCCAGGGGTGGTTGATTTTGACCCTGTTGGTTTTCCTGACCTGGGGCGTGCAAGGCTATGTTATTTCCCATGCGAACCGCAGGATGGGCGCCGAAAGCATCTTCTTCTACATGATGATCTCGGGGCTCCTTTTCGTGCCGGTCGCCCTGGCCATGGTGGACGGGAGCCAGCCCATCAACTGGGGCCTGCGCGGCTTCTGGTCGGCGCTGTTGATCCAAAGCCTGAATTCCATCGGAGCCCTCCTCCTGGTCTATGCCCTGCGCTACGGCAAGGCCATGATCGTGGCGCCGCTGGTGAACGCCGGGGCGCCGGTGATTACGATCCTCATCTCGCTCCTGCTCTATCGGACGCTGCCCAACGGCATCAATCTCGCCGGCATTGTGACCGCGGTGGTGGCGACCGTCCTCATGGCGTGGAGCGAAGGCACCCCGCCGGCTCCGGTTCCGCCGGCCGGCGGCCGATTCTGAGACCGCAGGTCGCTCCTCCTCCGAACAATGAAACCAGATTCATCCTATCCTGCCTTGCTTGTGCTCGCGGCCGGCATGGGCAGCCGTTACGGCGGACTGAAACAGATCGATCCGGTCGGACCGGGCGGGGAGACCGTGCTGGATTATTCGGTCTACGACGCGTTGCGGGCGGGCTTTCGGAAGATCGTCTTCGTCATCCGGCGCGAATTCGAGGCGGACTTTCGCGCCCGAGTGGGCCGGAGGTTCGAGTCGCGCACCGACGTGCGCTATGTGTTTCAGGAAATATCGCAGCTGCCCGCCGGCCATAGGGTCCCGGCAGCGCGCGAAAAGCCCTGGGGCACGGGGCATGCGGTCTGGTGCGCGGCCGGAGAATTGGCCGGACCTTTCGCCGTCATCAACGCCGACGATTTCTACGGGGTGGATTCCTTCCGCCGGCTCGGCGGGTTCCTGTCGGCGGTGCGTGCCCCGCATGAATTTTGCATGATCGGCTTTCGCCTGGTGAACACCCTTTCTGAGCATGGCACCGTGTCGCGGGGCGTTTGCCAGGTCGACCGGGGACGGCTCACCGGCGTGACAGAATGCACGGTGATCGAGCGGACCCCAACGGGCGCCCGTCAGGTCGAGCCTGATGGCGCCGTGCGAGCGTTCACCGGGGAGGAAATAGTGTCGATGAACTGCTGGGGCTTCACGCCCGCGCTCTTCCCGGCTTTGACCGCGCAACTGGATGCGTTCCTGTGCCGTCGCGGAGCGGAGATGAAGTCGGAATTTTACTTGCCGACGGCGGTGGCGGAAATGATCTCCCGGGACGGAGTCAGGGTGAATGTTCTACCCACCCCGGGTTCCTGGTTCGGCGTGACCTATCAAAATGATCGCCCGCTGGTGACCGCCGCTCTCCGCCGGCGGGTGGAGGCGGGCGAGTATCCGGAGCGCTTGTGGGACTGATTTTTTCGCAACCTATCAATTGAATGTCCTTCGCATCTACCCTTTCCATCCCTGATCTCGCGGCCGTGGCGGGAGAATTTGCCCTGCCGGGCCGCTGTGTCGGCGGAGAGCCGTATGGCAGCGGGCACATCAACGATACATTCGTGGTCACTTACGACCAAGCGGGCATCCGCGTGCGCTATATATTTCAGCGGATCAACTCGCGCATTTTTAACAGGTTGCTGAAAAAGTCTGTCATGGATTGAACAAACCGCGGAGCGGTGCGTCGAAGCAGGCAACATGCGCGGCGCACTACCCAACCAGCCCTGTTTCATCAGCCTGATCA
>Ga0255338_1000671_pt1 | contig 91239 bp, 87 predicted proteins | sample MeOH1_35cm_T4_19_FD_203715 | JGI IMG/M metagenome (GOLD analysis project Ga0255338, IMG submission 203715) | Sandy soil microbial communities from University of British Columbia, Vancouver, Canada - MeOH1_35cm_T4_195 | ecosystem: Engineered > Artificial ecosystem > Sand microcosm > Unclassified ... | reverse complement strand
CATCCGAAGCAGCTTCGGAGTCCCGCGATTCGACATTTGCCCGGCCAAGCTTAACGAGAGGTTGCCAATCGAATCTGTGGATTAAGGATTTCGCGTAACGGGGCGCCAACGGCTGGCTCCGTAGGGTCGTCCCTCGCACGCGAAGGAACCTCTCCGTGGCCTCGACCAAGACCCCAGATCCGGCCCACGGCCTCACCGCCGATGCGCAGGGGATGCAGGCGCAGACCGCGCTACTTCCCTATGCATTACTGGCATTTGGCGTCTGTCTGCCCATCTTCGTCTGGGTCGGCAGCCATGCCGTCAACGCCGACTGGATGAGCGCCAGCTTCGCCACTTTCGCGGTCGGCTGGGGGGTGTTCTATGCCGCGGTGAACTGGCTGAAGACGCCAGCTGCGACCGATCTACGCAGGCGGGCCCAGCTGCACATCCTGTCGGGCCTGGTCTGGGCCCTGCTCATCGCCCAACTGGCCCTGTTCGCCCATTTCGCCGGCCCCGTGCGCGAGACCCTGCTACTGCTGACCCTGGGCGCCGCCCTGATCTGCGTGGTCTTCACCACCCCCTGGCTGCCCAGCCTGCTGATCGTGGCGCCCGTGGCGATCGCCGGACCGCTGCTCGCCCTGTTCCTGGGCGGCGACGACCTCGGCATGGCGCGGCTGGCGCTGGCCGCCGCCGCCCTGGCCCTGGCGCTCGCCCTGCTGGTGAACCGCATCCTGCGCAGCCAGTTCGCGCTGGCCGCCGAGCGCGAGGTGCTGCTGGCGGAGCGGATGGACCAGGCCGAGGCCGCCCGGCGGCTGGCCCGCTCCAAGTCCGATCTGGTCTCCACCCTGTCGGACGAGATCCGCAACGGCCTGACCGGCGTGGCCCACGTCCTGGCCTCGGCCGCGGGCCGCGGCCGCGCCGCGCCGTCCCGTCAGCAGGTCGCCGCGGCCCTCGACGCCGTGAACGACCTCCTGGCCGTGCTCGAGACCACGGTCGATGCGGAAAGCGCCGAGGCCGGCCGCCTCACCGTCGCGTTGAAGCCGATCGACCTCCCCGCCATCGCCCGCGACCTCGTGCTGCTGAACCGCTCGGCCGCCGCCGCCAAGGGCCTGGAGCTGGCGGTCCACCTCGAAGGATCTCTGGCCGACGGCCAGGGCTGCGCCATCGCCGATCCGGCCCGCGCCCGGCAAGTCCTGGCCGCCCTGATCGGCAACGCCGTGAAGTTCACGGTCCGCGGACGGGTGGAGGTCCGCCTCTCGCTGACCGCCGCCGGCCGGATCGCAGCCTCGGTCGCCGACACCGGCCCCGGACTCTCCGACCCGGAGCTGGCCTCTGCGCTGCGCCCGTTCGAGCGCGTGGCCCGCACCAGCGCCGGCGCCTCGGGGGCGGGCCTGGGCCTGCCGCTGGCGGTCCAGCTGGCCCGGCTGATGGGCGGCGGCCTGCGGGCCGAGAGCGCGCCCGGTGTGGGCAGTTGCTTCACCTTCGAGCTGCCCTTCGATCCCGCCGCCCGGCTGGCCGCCGCCGAACCCGCGCCACAGATCCCCGAAAGCCCTGGCCGCCGTCTGCGCGTGCTGACCGTCGAGGCCGACCCCCTGGCCGCCGCCATGCTGCGCGCCAGCCTTGAACAGCTCGGCCATCAGGTCGTCCACGCCGTCGATGGGCGCCGCGCCGTCGATCTCGCCCGCATCTGTGACCTGGACCTCGTGGTCGCCGACGGGGCCGACACCATCGCCGCCCTCCGCGCCTTGACCGGCGCCGCCGCCCGCACGCCCGTGGTGGCCCTGACCACGGGCGATCCCGAGGAATCCCAAGCGGCGCTTGCGGCCGGCGCCGACGCCATGTTGCGCCGGCCGGTGGCCGTTCCCGCCGCCGCCCGCGCCATCGCCGAGGCCCTGTCCGCCGACGCCCCGGTCAAAGCCCCCGCGAACGATCGTTCGGCGGCATAGGCGCCGCCCCGTCACCTCCGCTACGGTGCCCGCAAACGGGGAGTGTGTGCGGGTGTTGCTCAAGGGTCTGAAGGTCGTCGACTTCTCCGCCTACATCGCCGGGCCCGGCGCGGCGGGGATCCTGACCGACTGGGGCGCCTCGGTGATCAAGGTCGAACGGCCAGGCGGCGACAGCATGCGCCACGTCTTCCAGGACCTGGCCAACGACCTGGGCTCCAACCCGACCTTCGAACTCGACAACCGCGGCAAGCGGGGCGCGGTGCTCGACATCTCGAAGCCCGCCGGCCGCGACGCCCTGGCGAAGCTGGCCGCCCAGGCCGACGTCTTCCTGACCAACGTGCGGCCGGTGTCGCTGAAGAAGCACGGCCTCGACGACGTCAACCTGCGCAAGGCCAATCCGCGCCTGGTCTATGCGGTGATCACCGGCTACGGCCTCGAGGGGCCGGAGGCGCATCTGCCCGGCTTCGACGTCACCGCCTTCTGGGCCCGCGCCGGCGTCGGCTACATGACCGCACCCAAGGGCGCCGAGCCCTTCCTGCGAACCTCAGGCGTCGGCGATCATGCCACCTCGCTGGCCACCGTCTCGGCAATCCTGGCGGCGCTCTATGAGCGCAACACCACCGGCGAGGGCCGGCTGGTGCAGACTTCGCTGCTGGGTTCGGGCGTCTACCTGACCAGCTCCGACCTGGCCGTGCAGCTCAGGTTCGGCCGCGTCGCCTCGGTGCGTCCGCGCGCCAACCCGATCAACGCGCTCTCGAACTACTATCAGAGCTCCGAGGGTCGCTGGTTCGTGCACAATCCTCGCGGGTCGGGCGGCGGCTGGGAGAAGTTCTGCGAGGCGGCGGGTCGGCCGGAGCTGGTCGCCGACGAGCGGTTCGCCACCGGCAAGGCCCGCCGCGTGAACGCCGCCGCGCTGTCCGCCGAGCTCGACGCGGGCTTCGCCGCCCTGCCCCTCGACGAGATCGCGCACCGGCTGGACGCCGCCGACCTGGTCTGGGCGCCGATGCAGACGCCGGCCGAGGTCGCCGCCGACCCGCAGATCGCCGCCGCCGGCGCCTTCGTCGAGGTGGAGGACGGCCAGGGCGGCGTCTTCCGCTCACCCGCCGCCCCCGCCCGCTTCCCCGGCGCCGACGTCGATCGCCGCCCGGCCGCGCCGAAGCTGGGCGAGCACACGCGCGAGGTCCTGGCGGAGGTCGGCTACAGCGAGGCCGAGATCGAGGCGATGTTCGCGGACGGGGCCGCAGCCTAGCGGCCGCGGCGCGCCGCAGGCGCTACATTTTTGGGTTTGAATCTTGTCGGCGCCGACGCGCCGCGGCGGGGAAGGTCCGGGATCAGCTCTCGCGGCCGTCCGACAGCATCTTCAACATTTCGCTGGTGAACAGCGAGCCGGTCAGGCGGCTGCCGACGCCGGCCTGGTCGGCGGGCTGGGAGCCGCGCAGGATCATGGCCACCAGGGCGTCCTGCTCGCGCTCGCGCACGGTCCGGCGGGTCGAGGCGTACTGGATGAAGCCGCCGTCGATCGGGTCCGGCTCGGTGGACCGCGGGCCCATCGCAGGTTGGCCGCCGCCCGACTTGGTCAGGTTGGCGTAGACTTCACCCACCGTCTTCGACTCACCGTTACGATAGAAGATCGAGCGGTTGGCGCGCGCGGCGTCGGGGAACAGCGAGGCGGCCGAGGCGCCGGGCTGGCTCTCAGCAGCCTTGATCAGCTTGGCTGAGCCGGCCGGTCCCAGGAAGTGGGCGACATAGAGTTCGCCGGACGTGGGCGAGCGCCCCACTCGGCCCTTCAGGTAGGCCGCGTGGTCGGCGGTCATCTCGCCGGCCATCAGCGAGGCGGCGTGCGGATCCAGCTTGAGGTCCATGACCGCGCGCCGGGCTTCGCCATCCGCCACGCGGAAGCGGCCGTCCTTGCCCTGGGTGATCAGGTCGGCGTAGCGGGCGTAGCCGTGCTTGGAACCGTGCTGCTTCAGCGTCGACAGCCAGGTCTGGTCCACGAACTGGAAGAGCCCGGCGGCGGATGAGGTGGAGGCCTGGGCGCGCGGGTTGAAGCTGCTCTCGCGGCCCGCGGTCTTCATCAGGAATCCGAAATCCACCCCCGTCGCCTGGGAGGCGCGTTGGATGGCGGCTTCGACGATGCCCCGGATTCCCTGGACGGCCATGCGCCAGTGGTCGCCGATCATGGTTAACGCCCGGCTAACCCCATTAGCGAAGGCCTGCGAAGGTGGGCCAGCTTCGCCACATTACTGCTGTAATTTTCATAGGAACTACATGCGTAAATTCGCATGGAGCACCCCATGGTCATCCGCCAGCCTACCCCCTTCGACTTCGTGGCGCCGCGGCGGCGCATGTCCCGGACGACCGGTCTTGTCGTCGCTGGCTCCATCGGCCTCCACGCCCTGGTGGCCGCCTACCTGGCCATGATGCAGTTCGCGCCGCCCAAGGCGCAGCCGGTGGAGGACGCCCCGCCGGTCATCGTCGACATCCTGCCCAAGAAGGTCGAGCCCCCACCGCCGCCGAAGCCGCAGCAAGAGCGCGTCGTTTCTCCGCGCCAACCGGTAGTCCCCACCACGCCGATCCCCGTCGCGCCCACACCGATCGCGCCGGTCATCGACCCTCCCCAGACCCTGGGACCCGTGACCGTCGATCCGCCCACGCCCATCACCCCGCCAGCGCCCGATCCGGTGATCCGCAATCCCACCTGGCTAAAGAAGCCCGGCGGTGACGAGATGGCGCGCTTCTATCCCGACCGGGCGCAGCGGATGGAGCAGGAAGGCAAGGCGATCATCTCGTGCGAGGTCACCGACGCCGGCGCCGTGTCCGCCTGCCGGGTCGCGTCCGAGACCCCCGCCGACATGGGCTTCGGCGCCGCGGCGCTGAAGCTGGCGAAATACTTCAGGATGAGCCCCCAGACCGTGGACGGCCGCGCCGTCGGCGGCGCCCAGGTCTCCATCCCGATCGTGTTCAAGCTCCCGAAGTAGCCGCGACCGGCGCCCCGTCACTTAGCCGGCGGGGCGCTGCTTGGCCGGAAGATCGGGATCAAGACGGTTCACTTCACCAACTTGAGTTCGACCCTTCGGGCGGGCGTCGTTGCGCCACTTCCATCGATCGTCAGCATGTTTGCGAGACCGAAGAGCAACGCCTCCAAATCAGCGACCGGCACGCCAGTCTCGCGCGAGATATCGAGCTTGGTGAAGCCCTTTGCGCGCAGGCCGTCCATCGCTTGCTGCCAGACGTGAGATTGTTCTCGTGCGATGCCCTGAGGTTCTCGCTTGAGCCAACCGCGACGCGACATCTCTACATAGAGAGAGTTGCTTCGGGCCTCACTGATCAACCCAACCTCACGCGCTCGGTAGGCGAGAGCGGCGGCGGCAACGCGCCAACGTCGCTTGTAGGCGACGAGATCGTCCGCGCTGTAGATCGTCGTGGTGATGATCGCCCGAAGATCTGGCTCCGGCATCAGAAAGGCACCAGCGAACGCGTTAGCTTCCTTCTCGACCGCGCTGTTCTTTAGCATTGCCGCCGCACCTCCATGTTTATGGAGGCACAGATGGGCCAACTCATGGGCCGCATCGAATCTGCTTCTTTCGGATGACTTAAATCTATTCAGAAATACATACGGCGCATCGTTTCTCCACACAGAGAATGCATCCACATCCTTTGTGTTCTCCGCCAGCGAGAAAACGCGAATGCCCTTGGCCTCCAAGAGGTGGACCATGTTCTCAATTGGCTTGTCACCCAGCCGCCAGTGTTGGCGGACAAGCCTAGCTGCGACTTGAGGCTCCATCCCTTCCGGAAACTCCGGAAGATCGAGCGGCGGCAAACCGCCAGCTTTGGCGTTCACCCAATCATCAAACAAGTAAGCCATCGCGCCCGAGGCCAACGCCGCGTCCATGATGCGGTCTGTCTTGGATGCCAGCCCACGGAAGCTCGCATTGTCACGGCGAGGGCGATCAACGTCTGGTCCGGAAAAGAAAGACTCCGGAAACTCAAGCGCCTCGGCCAGCCTGACGATATTCTCGTCCACCGGCACAATCTCGCCCGTCTCCCACCGATGAACTGTGTTGGGTGTCACGCCGAGGGCATCGGCGACTCCCCGCTTACTCATCGCCCGGCGTTCCCGGGCGATGCTTAGCCGCTGCGGATTGAACATAACTCGTTACTTAATTTGGACTTTCGGGAGATCGACTTCCGCAAAGTCTTCGGGAACGACAGGAGCCCGGCGAAGGCCATCTTTATCGCCGGGGCGGCAGATGATGATCCGGTCGGAAAAGGACGACACTATTCCGGCGATGATTCCATTCGGCCTCGAAACCTCGGCCGAGGCGTATTTGTCGCCGGCATGAACACAGAGAAACCAAAGGTCGTAGTCGCTAATCGGGTCTTCAGGCGAGACGTCGCCGAAGAGGCTCTGTTCGCGCGCGTTGCGGCCGATCAGCTTCTCGGATGCGGCCCCTTTCTCAGCCACATTACGCGGCTGCTTCTCTGGCATGCCTGTGCAGGAATCCGTGTTCACCACGACGAGCTTAACCTTGAGTTCATCGTTTCGGATGCCCTCGATCTGACCATGCGCACAGGCAACCCACCCCCAGGCGCGCAGGTCGAGATTATCCCTAAGAAACCGGGTGCACCAACGCCGCATCTCCAGCCCGCCCGTGCCCGCCGGGTCGCTCTCGGTGACGTTAGAACGTTCTCCGAGAGCCCGGTCGAAGATGTCCAGAAGGAGTTCCCTTTGGAGCCCGAGCTGCAGTAGCCGCGGGATCACTTCGAAGTCCTCGACCATGAGCATCGGACAGCCCTCACGTTACGAATCTTGTGATTAATAAATCACGGAAAACGTAACGTCACAAGCGCCACTTGTCGCCGCCCATCTTTTTCGCAGCCGCCCTCGTTGCGGTCTCCGCCCCTCAATAGCTTTTCGGCAGGCCCAGCACGCGTTCGGCGATGTAGTTGAGGATCATCTCGCGGCTGACCGGCGCCAGCCGGGCGATCATCGACTCGCGGAAATAGCGCTCCACATGGAATTCCTTGGCGTAGCCCATGCCGCCGTGCGCCAGCACCGCCGCCTCGCAGGCATGGAAGCCCGCCTCGCCGCCCAGGTACTTGGCCGCATTGGCCTCCGCCCCGCAGTCGCGGCCGGCGTCGTGCAGGGCCGCGGCCTTGAAGGCCATCAGGTTCGCGGCCTCCAGCTCGGCCCAGGCCTTGGCCAGCGGATGCGCCACGCCCTGGTTCTGGCCGATCGGCCGACCGAACACGACCCGCTCCTTGGCGTAGCTCGCAGCCCGCTTCAGCGCCGCCCGGCCCAGGCCCACAGCCTCGGCCCCGATCAGCACCCGCTCGGGGTTCAGCCCCTCCAGCAGGTAGTAGAACCCCCGCCCCTCCTCGCCGACCAGGTCCTCGGCCGGCACGTGCAGGTCGTCAATGAAGACGGCGTTCGATTCCACCGCCTTGCGGCCCATCTTCGGGATCGGCGTCGCCTCGATCCGGCTGCGGTCGAAGTCGGTGTAGAACAGGCTCAGGCCCTCGGTCGGCCGTTTGACCTCTTCCTTCGGCGTCGTGCGCGCGATGATCAGCATCTTGTCGGCGCGCTGGGCGTTCGTCGTCCACATCTTTCGGCCCGAGATGACGTAGCCGTCGTTGGTGCGGACCGCCTTGGTGGTCAGGCTGGTGGTGTCGAGGCCGGCGTCCGGCTCGGTGACCGCGAAGCACATCTTGTCCTGGCCGGAGATCAGCCGCGGGATGTGCCTCTTCTTCTGCTCCTCGCTGCCGAACTTCACCACCGGCATGGGGCCGAAGATGTTCAGGTGCATGGCGCTGGCGCCCGAGAAGCCCGCGCCGCTCTCGGCCACCGCCTGCATGACGATGGCCGCCTCGGTCAGGCCCAGGCCCGAGCCGCCCAGTTCGGTGGGCATGGCCACGCCCAGCCAGCCCGCCTCGACCATGGCCGCCACGAAGGCCTCGGGGAACTCGCCGCTTTCGTCGGTGCGGCGCCAATAGTCGGCGTCGAACCGCTCGCACAGGCGCACCACCGCGTCGCGGATCGCCTGCTGCTCTTCGGAGAACCAGAAGCCGCTCATGCTCAACCTCGGAAGCGCGCGGGGTGCAGTGCGGCCCCATACGACCCCGCATCACGCCCGGTCACGCAAGCGGCCACGACTGTGGCGACCAGCGGCGCCAGCAGCCAGCCGTTGCGGCGCGAGCCCACGGCCAGGATCACGCCCGGCGCGGCGCTGAACCCCGCCATCGGCAGCCCATCCGACGTCGCGGCGCGCACACCTGCCGCCATCTGGAAAGGCGCGCCGCGCAGGCCAGGGAACAGCCGCAGGCCCGCCGCCAGCAGCGGCCCGGCCTTGTCCTCCTCGATAGCCACGTCGGCGCGGCCGGGCTCCATGGTGGCCCCGAACGCCAGGCCTGAGCCGGGCGCGGCGTAGACGCCCTCGCCCCGCACGGTCGCACCGGCAGACGGCGCGGCCACGCGGACGATATGGCCCTTGATCGGCGACAGCTGCGCCAGCTCGGGCGCCACTTCGCCCAGGCCCTCCATCGCCCCGGTGGCGATCACCAGCACGTCGGCATCGCCCCGCTCGCGGACGATCTTGCGCCGGAAGGTCACTCCGGCCGCCGCCGCCGCCGCCGTCAGGACGCCCATGGCGGTCGGCGCATCGACCCGCCAGTCTTCCCGCGACAGCAGCGCCTCGTCGAAGGTGTCCGACAGGCCGGGCGCCAGTCCGCGCGCCGCATCGCCGCCGATCTCCATAGGCCTCAGCTGCAGGGCCGAGAACCCGGCCGCCACCTTTTCCAGCCAGGACTCGTCGCCCACCGCCAGGGCGCCCGTCCGGTCGAGGAAGATCCCCGCCCGCTGGGCCATCCCCGGCCACAGGTCGCGGGCCAGCATCAGCAGGTCCAGGTGCGGCCGCGCGCTCTCGTCCAGAACCGCCTCGAACACCGGCGCGATCATGCCCGCCGCGATGCTCGACGCGTTTGGCCCGCCGGGGTCGCAGACGGTCACGTCGCAGCCGCAGTCGGCCAGCGCCAGCGCTGTCGTCAGGCCCAGTACGCCGGCGCCGGCGACGGTGACTCGGGGCGCTTTGCTCATGCGCCTAACGACCCGTTGCGGTTGGGAAAATCAAGGCCGGAACCGCCCTCCGAGGCGGCCGACCTGGAGCCCTCAACGCCGGAATTCGCCGATTGCCGCGCCGGGCCACGGCCCGTAGCTTCTCCGGAAGGGCCGCGGCCGGTATTTCGGCGGCGATGCAAACCGGCAATGGACTCGCACGGCTGGGCCTATAGAAGCGAGGCCTATAGAAGAGCCGGTATGCTGGTGGGGGAACTGGTTTGATACGCGACTTCCTGGTCTGGCTGGCCACCCGTGTCGGGAAGGGTCCCGGCGAGTACGATCCGTCCTGGAGCGAGGGCCTCGCCTCCACCCTCAATGTGTGGGGCCTGCTCGAGGGCTCGCACGTCCTGTCGCTGATGCTGTTCGCCGGCACCATCTTCCTGGTCGACCTCCGGCTGCTGGGTGTCGGCTTCAAGCGGACGCCGATCTCGGTGATCAGCGACCGGGTGCTGCCGCTGACCGTGTTCGGCTTCGCGCTGATGGTCGTGACGGGCCTCTTACTTTTCTACGCCAAGCCCTTGCTTTATTACCACAATATCTGGTTCCGCCTGAAGCTGATCTTCCTGGCGATCGCCGTGATCAACATCTTCATCTTCCACTACAAGGTCCAGAAGGACCGGGATCAGTGGGACACGGCGCTCAAGCCGCCCGGCAAGGCGCGCCTCTCCGCCCTCATCTCGATCCTCTCGTGGGTGATCGTCATCACCTTCGGCCGCTTCATCGCCTACGACTGGTATGAGTGCGGCAAACCCCTCCCCCACTGGGCCAACGTCGCCCAGGAGTGCGCGATCTCCGAACGCGGTGCGATCGACCTTTCGGAGATGGCCAAGTGATCAGTCCTCAGGATTTCTTCCCGCAACTCGCCCCCTGGGTCGCCCAGCTCGACGACACCTTCCCGGGCGCGCAGATCAAGCCTTACTTCGCCCAGTGGGAGGTGCTGCACCTCCTGTCGCTGGCCCTGCTGGGCGGCGCCAGCATCCTGCTCAACCTGCGCCTGATCGGCTCGGGCCTGACCGACGAAAGCCCGTCCGAGGTGCGCCGCGGCGTGCTGCCCTGGCTGAACCTGGGCGTGATCGGCGTCATCGTCACCGGCATCCTGATCGGCACGTCCAACCCCGAGCGGCTCTACACCTCCGAAGCCTTCACGGCGAAGATGCTGGGCCTGGCGGCGGCGCTGTTCCTGACCTACGGCGTCAGCCTCCCCGCGGCCCGGCGCGACGGTCAGCTCAGCTCCGGCGCGGGCGTCTCCGCCGCCATCGGCCTGGGGCTGTTCGGCCTGAGTATCGGCGTCTTCGCGGTCGCCAAGCTGGTCAACCCCGGCCTCTGGCACGTGATCATCGCCGCCGCCCTGATCGTGCTGTTCGTGACCCGGGGCCTGACGCGGATCGTCTATCTGGTGGGCCTGCTGGGCCTGATCGCGGCGCAGCTCGCCATCCACCAGGTGATCTTCAAGCCCGATGACTACGCCCGCCTCGACCCGGCGAACAAGATCATGATCCTGGTCTACCTGGCCTGGATCCTGGCCGCCGCGGCTATGCAGATCGTCAGCGCCGGCCGCGGTCAATCCGGCGCCGGCCCCGCCACCAAGGCCCTGGCCTACGCCGCCATCCTGGTCTGGGTGACCACCGCCGCCGCCGGCCGCTGGATCGCGTTCGCCTGAGCCTCGCGTGTCATCCCGATCTTCGCTTCCACGAAGATCGGGCTCCTACGCAGCCGGCGGGTGCCTGTCGCCCCAGCCCTGGTGCCATTCCGGCTCGCCGGCATAGCGCTTCGCCAGGAAGTCCACGAAGGCGCGCACCTTGGCCGCCAGGTGCCGGGCGTGCGGATAGACCGCGTGAACGTGGATCTCCTCCGGCTCGAAGTTGCAGAGGATCGGGACAAGCCGGCCGCTTCGCAGATCCTCCGCCGCCGCGAAAGCGGGCGTCCGCACGATGCCGAAGCCGCGCACGGCCGCCTCGACGCAAGCCTCGGCCCCGTTGAACCGCAGTCGCCCGCTCACCCGCACCTCCTGGGCGTCGCCCTTGCGGCCGAAGCGCCAGAGCGTGGCGTCGCGCGCGTTGGTGTCCAGGACCACCTCGTGGCCGGCCATGTCCTCCAGCGTCAGCGGCATGCCCGCCCCGGCGAGATAATCGGGCGAAGCGCAGGTGATCATCCGCACCGCCGCCAGCCGCCGCGCCACCAGGGATGAGTCCGTCAGGTGGCCGATGCGGACGGCCACGTCGAAACCCTCCTCCACCAGGTTCACCATCCGGTCGGAGAAGGTGACGTCCAGCGAGACGGCCAGGCAGCCGGTGGCGAACTCCAGGAGCGCGGGCGTGAGCTGATTCCGGCCAAACGAGACCGGCGCGGAGATCTTCAGGTTGCCCGACGGCCCGCTCTGGTCGCGCACCGAGCTCTCCAGCGCGTCGAAGGTCTCCAGCAGGTCGCGGGCCCGTTCCAGATAGGCCTGGCCGGTGTCGGTCAGCGACACATCCCGCGTGGTGCGGTTCAGGAGCCGCGCGCCCAGCCGGTTCTCCAGGCGCGCCACCAGTTTCGAGACCTGGGCGCCCGAGACATCCAGCTTGCGCGCGCCCTGGGTGAAGCTGCGCGCCTCGGCCACCGCGGCGAAGGCTCGGATCTCGTCCAGGCGGTCCATTTTCGATTGTTTCCCGTTTGGACAGACAGTCCTTCAGAATGGCCAGATTATCAACATTCGAGATGCGGCCCATCTTCCCGTCAGTCCGAGGCCACCGGCCGCCGGACCGAACGCAAAGAAGGGTCCTCGAATGTCTCAATCCCTGACCGGCAGCCGGTTCACCCCCCAGGCCATCACGGCCCTGCGCGTGATCACGGGCCTGCTCTTCCTGAGCCACGGCCTGGTCAAGCTCGCCGGCTTTCCCGAAGGCGCCCAGCCCGGCGTGCAGCCGCTCCTCAGCCTGTTCGGCATCGGCGCGGTGATCGAGCTGGTCACCGGCGCCCTGGTCGTGGCGGGCCTGTTCACCCGCCCCGCGGCCTTCATCGCCGCCGGCCAGATGGCGGTGGCCTACTTCATGTTCCACGCGCCCTCGAACTTCTACCCGGTGCTCAACGGCGGTGAGCCGGCGATCCTGTTCGCCTTCATCTTCCTGCTGCTCAGCACCACCGGCGCCGGCGCCTACAGCCTGGACGGCCTCCGGGTCGCCAAGCAGCGCCTCGCCTCCGCCTGAATCCGAGCTGCCTCCCCTCTCGCAAAGGAAGATCGTCATGTCCCAAGTTCGTAACGTCGCCGTCGTGGTGGGCTCGCTCCGCAAGGACAGCGTCAGCCGCAAGCTGGCCAAGGCCTTCGCCGCCGTGACCCCCGGCCTCAAGTTCAACATCGTCGAGATCGGCGATCTGCCGCACTTCGACCAGGACCTCGAGTCCGATCCGCCGGCCCAGTGGGTTCGGTTCCGGAACGAGATCGCCGCGGCCGACGCCGTGCTGTTCGTCACCCCGGAATTCAACCGCTCGGTCCCCGGCGCCCTGAAGAACGCCATCGACGTCGGCTCGCGCCCCTACGGCTCCAGCGTCTGGAACGGCAAGCCCGGCGCGGTGATCAGCATGTCGCCAGGCGCCATCGGCGGCTTCGGCGCCAACCACCATCTGCGCCAGTCTCTGGTGTTCCTGAACGTGCCGCTGCTCAGCCAGGAGGCCTATATCAGCAACGCCTTCTCGCTTTTCGACGATACGGGCGAGCTGGTGAACGAAGGCACGACCGAGTTCCTGCGGTCCTACGGCGTCCAGTTCGCCGCCTGGATCGAGAAGATCGTCCACGACGTCCCGGCCGCGAAGGCCGCCTAGCCCTCCCCCCATGGGGGTGCCCGCGGGCATCTCCACAACCCCTTGCTTCAACGCGCCTTCTACGCCGAACCGGCTTCCACTTCGCCGGAAGGCGCCAGGAGAAAGTCCCAGGTATCGAGCCATGACCCTGCCCACCGTCTTCCTCCCCCACGGCGCGGGCCCCTGCTTCTTCATGGAATGGGGTCGGGGTCCGGCCGACACCTGGGACCGAACCGCCGCCTACCTCCAGGGCCTGATCGCCGGCCTGCCCGAACGCCCGAAGGCCATCCTCGTGGTCTCCGGCCACTGGGAGGCTCCGGTCTTCACCGTGGGCACGGCCAAGTGGCCGACGCTGGACTACGACTACTTCGGCTTTCCCGAGCACACCTACCAGCTGACCTTCGGCGCGCCCGGTTCCCCCGGTCTGGCGCGCAGGGTCGGCCGGCTCCTCGGCGAGGCGGGCATCGCCTCGGCCGAGGATGCCGACCGCGGCTGGGACCACGGCGTCTTCGTGCCGCTGAAACTGGTGACGCCGGACGCCGACATCCCGGTCGTCCAGCTCTCGCTGAAGGCGGACCTGGATCCGGAGGCCCATCTGGCCGCCGGCCAGGCGCTGCGTCCCCTGCGTGACGAGGGCGTCCTGATCGTCGGCTCGGGCATGAGCTGGCACAACATGCGCGGCTTCTCGCCGGCCTTCACCGAACGCTCGGCGAAGTTCGACCAGTGGCTCGAAGGCGCCGTCACCGACGCCCCAAACCGCGAAGCCGCCCTCGCCCGCTGGGACTCGGCGCCGTACGGCCGCGAAGCCCACCCGCGCGAGGAACATCTTCTGCCCCTGATGGTGGCCGCCGGCGCCGCCCCGGGCGAACCGGCCGTCGTCGCTTTCCGCGACACGGTCATGGATGTGGTGATCTCGGCCGTGGAATTCGGCCGGGCTGCCTAAAAGACCCTCAGCGAGAGGGACCGGAGATCCTCTTTACTCCCCCGGCGCGCACACACCCGCCGAAGAGGATCTCCGGATCTCGCCGAGCGCTGTCAGCAAAAGTGGACACCACTTTTGCGCCCGGACAGCGCTCTGCCTAAGTTTAGCGCCTTCCTGGCGGCGAACCGGCCTCCACTTCGCCTGAAGGCGCTAAGCCACGGCCGCCGTCCTGGCGCCCGCGCTTCCGTCCACCGCCGTCTGCAGCGCCTCGTAGAGCCGCTGGGCCTCGATGGGCTTGCCCACGAAGGCGTCCATGCCGGACTGCAGGTACTCCGCGATCTGGTGCGGCATGGCGTTGGCGGTCAGCGCGACGATCGGCGTCCGGGCGCGTCCCTCGGACCGTTCGCGGGTGCGGATCAGGGCCGTGGCCGTGGGGCCGTCCATCACCGGCATCTGCACGTCCATCAGGATCACGTCCCAGGGCTCGCGCTCCCACGCCTCGACCGCCGCGCGACCGTCGCCGACGATCTCGGGCTCGATGCCCACCTGGCCAAGCAGGGTCTTCAGGACCAGCTGGTTCATGGCGTTGTCCTCGGCCGCGAGCACGCGGACGGGACGGCCGTCGGCCTCGGTCGGCCGCGCCTTGGCCTTCGGCGCCTTCTTCGGCTTCGGCGCGGCGCGCGCCACCTTCTTCAGCGGCAGGACGGCGGTGAAGGTCGAACCCATGCCGGGCGCGCTGGTGGCGCTGACCGTGCCGCCCATGGCCTCGGCCAGCTCGCGGCAGATGGCCAGGCCCAGGCCCGTGCCTCCGAACTTGCGCGTCGTCGAGGCGTCGGCCTGGGCGAATTTGCGGAACAGGCCGGCCAACTGGAAAGCCGTCATGCCGATGCCTGAGTCGAACACGGTCAGCGACAGGGCGCCGCCGGGGTCGCGGCCGATCCGGACCTTGACCCCGCCCTTCTCGGTGAACTTGAGCGCGTTGGAGACCAGGTTCCACAGGATCTGGCGGACCCGCACCTGATCGCCCTCGTAGACGCCCTGGGCCGCCTTATCGACACTGAGCTCGAAGGCGATGCCCTTGGTCTCGGCGATGGCCTGGAAGGTGGCGTGGACCGACCGCGCCAGATCGTCCAGCTCGAACTGCGCCGTCTCGAGGTCCAGCTTGCCGGCCTCGATCTTCGACAGGTCCAGAACGTCGTTCAGGATCGTCAGCAGGCTCTCACCCGACTGCTTGATCACCTCGATGCGCTCGCGCTGGGTCGCAGTCAGATCCGAGTCGGCGGCCATGGCCTGGGCCATGCCCAGCACGCCGTTCAAGGGCGTGCGGATCTCGTGGCTCATGGTGGCCAGGAAGGCGCTCTTGGCCCGGTTGGCGGCCTCCGCCTCCTCCTTGGCCTGCACCAGCGCCTGTTCGGACGCCTTGCGGGCGGTGATGTTGCGCAGGGCGCCGACGAGGCGCAGCGGCTTGCCGTTCTCGTCGGTGATCAGCCTGGCGGTGCCAGAGGCCCAGACCTCCTCGCCGTCGTTGCGGGCGACCCGGTACTCAGGCCGATAAGGAACGCCATCGGCGATCTGTCGCGCCCAGGCGGCCTGCACCAGGGGGCGGTCGCGCGGGTCGATGCCGGACCAGATGTCGGCGCGTAGCTGATCGTAGGTGGCGGGCGTATCGTAGAAGCTGTCCTCGGCGCCGACCTTGATCAGCTCGCGGCGCACATAGTCCATCTCGTAGACATGGAGTTCGGCAAGTTCGAGGGCGAGCCGCAGCCGCTCCTCGGAGCGCTCGGTCCGCTCAAGCGCCTCGACGATATGGGTGATGTCGTAGGAGCTGACGATGAGGCCGCCCACGGCGCCGTCCACGTCCAGCCAGGGTGCGAGCTCGACCTTCACCCAGCCCTGGGCCCCGTCGCTCCGGGGGAACGGCACGCGGTCCAACGAACGGCTGTGGCCGTCCATGCAGTGGAAGATGCCCTGCCGCCAAGGCTCGAAGATGTCGGGGCGAAGCTCGAACAGGGTCTTGCCGATCACCTCGACGCCTTCGAGACCTCGGGCCTTGATCCAGGGCGGGCTGGCGTAGAGAACCCGCGCGTCGCGGTCCGTAAGGACGACCGATACCGGCATCGCGTCGACGATGGCGCTCATAGTGTGCTCGGCGCCCATCTGGCCCCGTTCGGCGCTCACCCGGGCCCATTCGTCGGCGACGAAGTCGGCCAGGTCCTGCAGACGGCGCGCCAGGCAACTGTCGTAAGCGCGCGGTTGAAGGCCCATCACCGACAGCGCGCCGGGCGTCGAGCCATCCGCGAGCCGGATCGGGGCGCCCGCGTAGAATCGAAGATATGGCGGGCCCGTGACGACCGCTTCGTTGCAGTAGCGCGGGTCCTTGGAGCAATCCTCGACCCACATCACTTCACCGCGCCGCATGACCTCGCGGATGGATGCCGCGTCGGCGACCGTCTCGTTGTCGCGGCTGCGCCAGAAGCCGGTTTCAAGCTTCAGGGTGATCTTGCTGTCGACATCGCCAAACAGGGTTCGGGCCAGGCGGGTCGCGCGGTCGAATACCGCCCTGGAACCCTCCAGGTCGATCGGCGTCGTCGCTGCGTTTCGCCCCGGCCCCCGAACCATTCACGTCCCCCAGGCCGTCCATTTGCACGGTCCCAAATCAAGTATCGGCGGTTTGCGTTAAGCGCCTCTTTAAACGGAGGTCCTTCGGCGCGCGGCTAGATGATGCAGCACAATGCCGCTCGTCGTGGCGACGTTGAGAGAATCGAAGTCGCCCGCCATGGCGATCCGCACGGCCCGCGTCCTCGCCAGGATCGTTTCGGGCAGGCCCGGCCCCTCGGCGCCGAACAGCGCCGCGACCCGCGAGGCGGGACGCAGATCGCCCAGCTCCGTCCCGCCCCGTGGCGACAGCGCCACGGTCTCGAACCCCGCGCCGTCGAGGGTGGCGATCAGGCCGGTGGCCTCCCCCACCCGCGCGAAGGGGATCGTCAGGGCCGCGCCCACGCTGACCCGGATCGCCTTGCGGTACAGGGGATCGCAGCAGGTCTCGTCCAGCAGCACCGCGTCCGCCCCGAAAGCCGCGGCGTTGCGGAAGATTCCGCCCATGTTGTCATGGTTGGCGATGCCCACGAGGGCCACGACCAGCGCGCCCGCCGGCAGCGATGCGATCAGGTCCGAGGCGTCGCGCGCCGGCCGTCGGCCGACCGCCAGAATGCCCCGGTGGATCGGGAAACCCACGACCTCGTCCATCGCCGCCTGACCGGCCGCATAGACGGGCGTTCCGGCCGGCAGCCCGGCCAGCACCTCGGTCAGGCTGGCCAGCCGGTGCTCGGCCACCAGGACCGAGGCGATGGCGTCCGGCATGACCGCCACCGCCTTCTCCAGTACGACGCGCCCCTCGGCGACGAACAGCCCGTCGCGTCCGGCCAGGTCCCGCTCGCGCACCGCGCGATAGGCCTCCAGGCGCGGGTCGCCCGCATCGTCGATCCGCAGGACGTTGGGCAAGCCGCCTACCAGATCTTCACGCGATCGGCGGGGGCCAGGTACAGCTTCTGGCCGGGTTTGACATCGAACGCCGGATACCAGGCGTCCAGGTTGCGCACGGTCAGCGCCCGCCAGGGCCCCGGCGAGTGGACTCCGGTCACCACCTGGCGCCGGAGCGCCGCCTCCCGGAACTTGGAGCGGTAGTTCTGCGCCCAGCCCAGGAAGAACCGCTGGTCGGCGTTCAGGCCGTCGATCACAGGGGCAGGCGCGCCCTTCAGCGACAGGTGGTAGGCGTCATAGGCCGCCGCCAGGCCCGCCACGTCGGCGATGTTCTCGCCCAGCACCTGCTCCCCGTTGAAATGCAGGCCCGGAAGCGGCTCGTAGGCGCTGTACTGGTCCGCCAGCTTCTTGGTCTCGACCTTGAAGCGCGCCAGATCCTGCGGCTGCCACCAGTTGCGCAGGTTGCCGTCGGCGTCGAACTGGGCGCCCAGGTCGTCGAACCCGTGGCTGACCTCGTGGCCCATGACGCCGCCGATCGCGCCATAGTTCACCGCGGCGTCCGCATTGGGATCGAAGAACGTCGGCTCCAGGATCGCCGCCGGGAAGATGATCGAGTTCTGGCTGGGCGCGAACAGCGCGTTCACGGTCTGGGGCGTCATGAACCATTCGTTGCGGTCCACGGGCCTTCCCAGCTTGGCGAGGTTGCGGCGGTACTCGAACAGCGATCCGCGCTGCCAGTTTCCATAGGCGTCGCCGCGGACGATCTGCAGGCCCGAATAGTCGCGCCAGGTGTCAGGATAGCCCACATAGACGCGGAAGTTGGCGAGCTTCTTTCGAGCCTCCGCCTTGGTCTCCGGGGTCATCCAGTCGATCTTGTCGATGCGCTGGCCGAATGCGGTCAGCACGTTCTTGGCCATCTCCTGCGCCTGCGCCTTGGCTTCCGGCGGGAAGTGTCGCTCGACGTAGAGCTTGCCGATCGCCTCGCCCACGGCGGTGGAGGTGAAATCCACGCCGCGCTTCCAGCGCTCTCGCTGCTGCGGCGTGCCCGACAGCGCCTGGCCGTTGAACGCGAAGTGCTCGTCGACGAAGGCCTTCGACAGGTAGGGCGCACCCCGCTCGACGGTGTGGAACGCGAGATAGTCCTGCCAGCTCTGGATCGGCTGGCTCCCCACCAGCTTCGAAACGCCGGTGATCGCCGTCGCCTGCCAGGCGCCGAAGCGCGGCTGGTCGGCCAGGCCAGCGGCTGTCAGGAAAGTCTCCCAGTCCAGGCCCGGCGCTTTCTTGGGTAGGTCGGCGCGGGTCCAGACCGTATTCGACTTCGTCACGTCGGCGCTCTGGTCGACCGAGACGTGGGCCCGGGCGATCGCCGTCTCCAGCGCCATCACCCGCTTGGCCCGGGCCTCGGCGTCGGAATAGCCGGCCAGCTTCAGCATGGCGGCGACGTGGGCCACGTACTTGGCCCGGAGCTCCACGAAACGCGGGCTGTCGCCGAGGTAGTATTGGCGATCCGGCATGCCCAGGCCGCCCTGCATGATGTAGGGCCGGTAAATGGAGGTGTCGTTCAGATCCTCGGCGACCCAGATCCCGAAGGGCCGTTCGGTGTAGAAGTTGGTGGCGTTCAGGGCGTCCGTGTCAGCGCGCACGCTGGCGCCCAGCACCCGCGACAGGTCCTTGCGGCTCTTGATCGCGGCGATGACGTCCAGCTCGGGCTTCAGCGGCGCAGCGCCCAACTGTTCGAGCCGCGCCTCGTCCATGAAGCTCGAGAAGTAGTCGCCGATCTTCTGGGCTTCCGAACCGGCCGGCGCGGTGGTCCTGGCGGAGTCCTCAATGATCGCCCTGGTCCGGGCGGCGGCCACCTCGCCGATGACCGCGAAGCTGGTCAGGTTCGATCGGTCGGCCGGGATCTCGGTCCGGTCCACCCACTTGCCAACGCCGTAGCGGAAGAAATCGTCGCCGGCGGCCACGCTGGTGTCCATTCCCGAGACGTCGAACCCGAACGCTCCCACCTGGGCCTTGGGCTTGGGCGGCGGCGCAGGCGCCGGCGCGGGCTGGGACGCCTCGGCGACGGGAGGCGGCGGTGGCGGCGTCGTGGCGCAGGCGGACAGCAGGACCGCGGACGAGGCCGCGGCAAAGAGCCAGGACAGGCGGATGGTCATGCGAAGGAACGCTCCCTTGGGTGCGGGTTCGGCCCGCACGTCGTGTGGCCGCTCCATACACCCGGCGTAACAGCCAGCAATCGTTACGGCTTTGTCATGCTTTCAGCGATCCTCGGCGGTCTCCCGGACCCGGACGATCAGCGACTGGCTTGCCGTCGCCATCAGCTCCCCGTCCTGGGCGTAGAGCCGCATCTCGCCATGGCCGAAACCGCCATGCACGCCGGTGATCCGGACGTCGCACAGCACCCAGTCGGTGGGCACGATCCGGCGGACCCGCAGCGTGTTGTCCAGGCTGTTGCCGCCGGCGTTCTTGCCCAAGGCGTTGCCGATCCCCTGCGGCACGAAGTCGGCCATGATCGCCAGCATGCTGGCGTCGATCGCGAAGCCCTCGCGCGGGCGCGCCCAGAGCAGCGTCTGTCCGTCCGGAGTGGGGTTGCCGATCCGGTCCATGCCCGACCGGCCTTTGGCGATCCGCACCTCCATCCGGCTGTGCAGGCCGTCCGGCGCGGCGCGCCAATGCTCGCTGGGATCGCAGTCCTCGGGCGGCGGCGCGTCAGGCCGTTTGGTCCATTGGCCCGACAGTTCGCTCGGCCGGGCGCCCAGGGCGGCGCTGACCGAGATGATCTCCTTGTCGTCGACGTGGCCCTTGGTGTTGGCCTGGGTGTTGTACTTGCCCTCCACGGGCGTCCAGACGTCGATATCGACGACGCTGCCCGGCCGCGCGAAACCCAGGTACTGCGCCGTGGCCCAGATCAGCGGCCGGCCGGTCGTCCGCTCCAGCGCCGCCACCGCCGAGGCCAGGCCGACGCCTCCGAACATGAAGACGTTGCCCGGCGGGCCGACGCAGATCGATGAATCCACCGGCAGGTACCAGCGATGTGGATTGTGCGTGGCCCTGAGGTCGAAGAAGAGCTTGTCCATCGGCCCCTGAAAGCGCGTCGTCCCCCCGGGCGCAAGGCTCCCTTGCGCGCGAGGTGTGACAATATGCACGCCTCGCGGGAACTCGATCACCGCCGCGTAACCACGAAAATTAAGCGTGAAGTGACGGCCGCCACATACAGTGTACGGCGTGATGTTCGGAACACCCATCCCGGCCGCCGGCCCGACCGGCCTGCCCCGCACACTGTATGTGCCGGTGGGCGCCGCCATGGCCGCCGTCATGCTGGCGCTGTCGCTCAGCCCGGTGACCGACGCCTTCCTGGCCCGTGTCCTGCTGTTCTACGCCGGCACAGCCGGCGCCTACGCGCTGATGCCCTACGTGCGCCGCGGCGATATCCCGCTGGTGGCCGCCTGGGTCGTGCTGCTGGCCGAGCTCGCGCCCTGCGTCGCCGGCCAGCTGATCTCGCCGATCAAGGTGACCGCCGACGTCCTGGGCGTGCTGATGGCCACCGGCCCGATCTATGTCGCCCGCCTGCGCCAGGTCCAGCAGGGCGATGTCCGTCCCGGCGGCCGCCGCGCGACCGAAGTCGGCGGCTAAAAGTTCGCCCGGCGCGAGATGGCGCCGTCCACCACCATGTTGATCCCCGTCGTGAAAGCCGACCGCGGGCTGGCCAAGAACACCGTGGCCGCGGCGATTTCTTCCGGCGTCGCCATCCGGCCCATCGGATTGCGCTTGATCATCTGCTCGAAGAAGGTCGGCATGCCCGCCTTCACGTTGCCCCAGACGCCGCCCTCGAAGAACACCGTGCCCGGCGAGACGACGTTGCAGCGCACCTTCTTGGGCGCGTTCTCGCGGGCCACACCCTTGGCGTAGTGGATCTGGGCCGCCTTCATGGCGCCATACGAATTGGGGTTGTCCGTCTCCGCCGCCGAGATCGACGAGGTGATCAGGAACGCCGCGTCGCCTTTCTCCGCGGCCGCCTTCTCCAGGAACGGCTTCGCCGCCTCGAACGTCCGGACCGCGCCCATGATGTCGATGTCGAACATCGCCTTCCAGGCGTCCTCGCCATTGCCCTGCACCAGGGCGCTGGCGTTGGAGACCAGCACGTCGATGCCGCCCAGGGTCTCGCCCGCCCTGACGACGAAGGCTTGCAGCGCCGGTCCGTCGGCGATGTCCACCACCTGGCCGAACGCCCTGACGCCCTTGGCCTCCAGCGCCTTGACGGTCTCGGCCACCTGGTCGGCGTTGCGCGCGCAGATGGCGACATTCGCGCCCTCGTCGGCGAAGCACTCGGCGATCGCCCGGCCGATACCGCGCGTGGCTCCGGTCACCACCGCCGTCTTGCCTTTGAGCTGCAGGTCCACGGCGTTCCCTTCTCGTCTGTTGGGCCGGGAACCTGCCCGAAACGTCAGGCTTCGAACAGTCGTTCGTAGCGCTGACGCAGCAGGTTCTTCTGCACCTTGCCCATGGCGTTGCGCGGCAGTTCGTCGACGAAGACGATGCGCTTGGGGACCTTGTAGGCCGCCAGTTGCTCACGGGCGCGGGCGATCATCGCCGCCTCGTCGCCGGCGCCCAGGACCACCGCCACCACGCCCTCGCCGAAGTCCTTGTGCGGGACGCCGATCACCGCGCTCTCGGTGACGCCCGCCAGTTCGTCGAGCACCAGCTCCACTTCCTTCGGATAGACGTTGTAGCCGCCCGAGATGATCAGGTCCTTGGCCCGGCCCGAGATCCAGACCCGGCCGTCGGGATCGCACCGCCCCACGTCGCCGGTGATGAAGAAGCCATCGGCCGTGAACTCCTCGGCGGTCTTCTCCGGCATCCGCCAGTACTCGCGGAACACGCTCGGCCCCTTGATCTCGATGACGCCAGTTCCTCCCCCGCTGGGGGAGGTGTCGGCGAAGCCGACGGAGGGGGTCTCCTCGCCGCCCCCGATCCTCAAGTCCACGCCCGGCAGCGGATAGCCCACCGAGCCGGCGATCCGGTCGCCATGCAACGGGTTGGTGGTGATGATCACCGCCTCGCTCATGCCGTAGCGCTCCAGGATCCGCTGGCCGGTGCGTTCCTCGAACTCGGCGAACGTGGACGGCAGCAGCGGGGCGGAGCCGCAGATGAACAGCCGGATGTTGCCGGCCTTCGCCTTCGTGAACTCCGGATTGGCCAGCAGGCGCGTGTAGAAGGTCGGCACCCCCATCATCACCGTGGCCTTGTCGAGGCCGGCCAGCACCTCGGCGTCGGCGAACTTCGGCAGCCAGACCATGGGACAGCCGCTCAGCAGCGCGCAGTGCAACGCCACGAACAGCCCGTGGACGTGGAAGATCGGCAAGGCGTGCAGCAGCACGTCGTTCGGCGTGAAGCCCCAGGCGGCATGCAGCGCCAGGGCGTTCTCGGCCAGGTTCCCATGGCTCAGCATCGCCCCCTTGGAACGGCCGGTGGTGCCGGAGGTGTAGATCAGCGAGGCCAGATCGCCCGCGGCGCGTGGGACGGTCGTCTCGAGCGGCGCATGCACGGACGCCCCCGCCACCCAGGCCGGCGGATCGGCGACGAACACCTTCGGTTCGGCGTCGCCCAGGAAGTAGTCCACCTCGGCCGACGTATAGGCGCTGTTCAGCGGCAGGAAGACCGCGCCGGCCTTAAGCACGCCCAGGTAGACCATGATGGCCTCGGCGCTCTTCTCCGCCTGCAGCGCCACCCGGTCCCCGGGCCGCACGCCCTCCGCCACGAGGCGGCCGGCGACGTGGACGGCCCCGGCCTCCAGATCGCCGTAGCTGATCGCTCGGCCGTCACTGAGGAGGAAGCAGGGCTTCGAACGGTCCGCCGGAAACCGGCTGGCGAGCAGGTCGTAGAGGTTCGCAGACATAGGAGCCTCCTAGCGTGAGCGGACGCCGCGCGCGATAGTCCCGGCATGACTCCCGACGAGGCGCTCGCCCGCATCCGCCGCTACGACGGCGCCCTGAAGGCCTTCGTCCAGGTGTTCGACCCACCGCTGACCGGCGACGTGGCCACGGGGCCGGTCATCGCCATCAAGGACCTGTTCGACGTCGCCGACGTCCCCACCGGCGGCGGCGCCCGCGTGCCGCTGGACCCGAGCCCCGCGCACCACGCCGTGGTCGTCGAGCGCCTGTTGCAGGCGGGCTATGTCGCCATCGGCAAGACCCACACCGTCGAACTGGCCTATGGCGGCTGGGGTACCAACCGCGCGGTCGGCGCGCCGTGGAATCCCTGGGACTCGACGGTGCATCGCGCACCCGGCGGCTCGTCGTCCGGTTCGGCCGTGGCGGTGGCGGCGGGCCTCTGCGACGCGGCCCTGGGCAGCGACACGGGAGGTTCGGTGCGCATTCCGGCCGCCACCTGCGGCGTCGTGGGCTTGAAGCCCGGCCGAGGCCTGGTCAGCCTGAAGGGCGTTCACCCGCTCAGCCCGGCCCTCGACACCGTAGGCGCCCTGGCCAGGGACGTGGCCACCGCCGCGCGGATGCTGGCGGTGATCTCCGGCCCTGACGGCGAAGCCGCCACACGCGGGCCCTTCGACGCCGAGGCCGCGCTGGCCATGGACGTTCACGGCCGCCGCCTGGCCGCCATCCCGCTGGACGCCCTGGGCGAGGTCCATCCCGAGATCGGACGCCTGTACCTGGAGGCCCTGGACCGTCTGCGCGACGCCGGCCTGGTCGTCGAGACGATCGAGCCGCCCCAGACCTTGGACCACTCCTTCACGCCCAACGGCATGCTGATGGCCGGCGAAGGCTGGCGCATCTGGAAGGACCGGATCGAAGAGCACGGCGAGGTCATGGATCCCTGGATCGTCCGCCGCTTCGAGGCCGGGCGGGACATCTCCGACGAACGGCTGGCGGAGGCCCATCTGCGCCGCGACGCCGACCAGAAGGCTTTCCACGGCTGGCTGGCCGGCTACGACGCCCTGCTCTGCCCCACCTGCCCGATCCCGGCGCCGCCGATCGAGACGGTGGACGAGACCGTCTCGCCGCTCAGCCGCCTGACCCGCGCCGCCAACTACCTCGACCTGCCGGGAATCAGCGTCCCCTGCGGCCTGACCGACGCCGGCCTGCCGGCGGCGCTCCAGATCCTGGGGCGGCCGCGCGACGAGGCCTCGGTGGTCGCCATCGGGGCGGCGTTCGAGAAGGTTTCCGGCTGGAAGAGCCGATCGCCCGACCTGTCCGGGTTCGCCGCCTAGAGTGCGTCAGGCGAAGGTGGATACCGGTTTCGCCGCCCGACACGCTCTAAAGCCTTGCAAATAGCGCCTTTTTACCTGGCTCAGGTGGAATCACCTGAACCAGGTAAAAAGGCTCTAGCCGCGCGTAGGAGCGTGCAGCGTCCGCAGCGCGATCCAGCCCGCCAGCGCCCACGCCGAGCCCAGGCACCAGCCCGCCAGCACATCGGTGGGCCAATGGACGCCCAGGTAGACGCGGCTGAAGCCCACGCCCACCACGAAGAGGGCCGCCACCGCATAGGCCAGCGCCTTGCTCCGCCGCCGCGCCTCCAGGCTGGCGATCAGCATCGCCAGGGTCAGGAAGGCCGCCGTCGACATGGTCGAGTGCCCGCTGGGAAAGCTGCCGGAATAGACATAGGCCTCATGCGGCACCAGGTCGGGGCGCGGCCGGCCGTAAAGCGCCTTGGTCGCCTGGCTGGAGCCCCAGGCGGCCAGCACGACCCCCGCCATGACCATCGCGTGGGCCCGTCTCTTGTGAAACACGAAGGCCAGCACCGACACGGCGGTCACCGCCACGACCAGCGTCGTGCCGCCCAGGGCGGTGATGTCGCGCACCGCCTCCTCGATGTTCCTGGAGCCGATCGGATCGTTCAGGTCTCCGGGCTCGCGCAGCCCCAGGATGATGCGGCGGTCGAGGGTCTGGGTTTCGCCATCGGCCATCTCGTCGGCGATGCTCAGGAACGCCCAGAGCGCGCCAGCCGCCATCACGAGCCCGATCAGGACTCGCGTCTCGAAACGCGTCACGAACTGCCAGATGCGCGCCAGGGCGGCCTTCACCATCGGCCCAGGCTAGGGCCGCCCCGCGCGTCGGGCAACGCTCACGCCGACAGGCCTTCGCCCCCCGCCGATCGCAAGGTGACCTCCACCGCCCGCTGCGCTGCGTCCTGCGTGGCGTGGGCGCCGTCCGCTACCGTTATGCCGTCCTCGTCATAGACGCTCCAGCGCCAGACATCCTCGTCGTGGCTGAGCGAATAGGCCAGGCACTTCAACTCACGCATACCCGTCCTCCGGATTTACCGATCGGGGTCAGAACTCGCAGCAGAGCAAAATGTTTCGCACTGCACAATGGAGTTCGCGTGATGGTGAATTACGCTCGCCTGGAAGGCGGTCCTAGCCCTCGTCCAGCAGGCTCCTGCCCGCTTGGCGCACATCCGTGCAGCCCGTCAGGATCATGGCGACGGCCAGTTCGGCGCGCAGGATGTCCAGCATCTTGGCGACCGCGGGTTCCCCGCCCGCCCCCAACGCCCAGGCCCAGGGCCGGCCGACGAAGCAGGCCTTGGCCCCCAGGGCCAGCGCCTTCAGCACGTCCAGGCCGGAGCGGACGCCACCGTCCATATAGAGCTCCAGATCGCCGCCGACCGCCTGGGCGATCCTGGGCAGGGCCGAGATCGAGGACTTCACCCCGTCCAGCTGGCGGCCGCCGTGGTTCGAGACCACCAGCCCCTGCGCGCCCGCCTTCACCGCGTCGCGCGCGTCGGCGGCGTCCAGCACCCCCTTGACCACGATCGGCCCGTCCCAGGTCTCGCGGACCCAGTCCATGTCCTTCCAGGTCACCGACCGGTCGAAGTTGCGCGCGATCCACGACAGGAAGTCTGTCACCCGACGCCCTTCCGTCACCGCCCCCGCGACCGTGCCCAGCGTATGCGGTCGCCCGTGCACGAACACATCCCAGGTCCAGCCCGGATGGGTGACGCCGTCCCAGGCCTGGGTCAGAGCCGCCTGCAGCGGCGTGGCGCCGGCGAATCCCGACCGGATGTCGCGGTAGCGCGAGCCCGGCGTCGGCAGGTCCACCGTGAAGACCAGCACGGGACAGCCCGCGGCCTTGGCCCGCTGCAGCAGCTCGCGCATGTAGCCGCGGTCCTTCAGCATGTAGAGCTGGAACCAGGGCGGCGCGCCGGTCCTGGCCACCTCCTCGATGGAGCAGACGCCCACCGTCGACAGGCAGAACGGCACGCCTGCCCTGGCCGCGGCCCGAGCCGCCTGGGCCTCGCCGCGCCGGGCGTACATCCCGGCCATCCCGACCGGCGAGAGGCCCACGGGCATCTTCAGGGTCTGGCCCAGGGTCTCGACGGTCATGTCGAGCTTGGTGGTGTCGCGCATCACCAGTTGGCGCAGCGCGATGGCCTCCAGGTCGGCCACGTTGCGGCGCAGCGTCTCCTCGGCGTAGGAGCCGCCGTCGATGTACTCGAAGAAGATGTTCGGCAGCCGGCGCCGCGCCAGTTCACGAAAGTCCGAGACCGAAGCCGCCTTCATGAGCACCCTCCCGCGCGCCGCGTTTGTGGAGCGCCCGGCGGCGCGGCGCAAGGGTCAGGCCGAGGCGGTCTCCGCCGCCGGCGTCACCGCCATCGGCCGCGGCCCAAGCACGATCCAGACCTGGTGGAACCGGGCCATCAGCCGGCCCGCGCCGTCGAACAGCGCGGTCCCGGCGATCTCCTTGCGGCCGTCCTTCAGGATCGGCCAGGCGACCACGACGTACTCCTCGCCCGCCTTCACCGGCGCGGTGACCTCGCCGGTCATGGTGCCCAGCAGCGCGCCGTGGCGGCCCTCGGTCTCGACCCAGGCGAAGTAGCCGGGGCAGTCCAGCGCCGCCCACACCACCTCCGGCGCGACCACGCCATCGGCGCCGGCGAAGTTCGCGTGCGGGGTCCAGACGCACGCGACAATCCCGGTCGCCGCGCCCTCGACCTGCCCCGGCAGGACGCGCAGGCCGTCGCCGTCCTCGCGTTCGGGGCCGCAGGTGAAGCAGATTGGATGCACCCGCTGGGTCAGGCCGATATGGCGCAGGCCCGCGGCGCGCGCGGCCTCCAGGCTGGGCGCCGGCGGCGGTTCGGGCAGCGCCTGCGTCGCGGGGCCACCGTGGCCGATCAGGGCCTCGGCCTCGCCCAGCAGCACATTGCCCCCGTCGCGCGCCTCGAGGCCCAGGGCCACGTCCAGCGGGATCGGGGCCCGCAGCACCGAGGTCACCGGCCCGTCCAGCCCACTGGCCAGGACGCCGCAGACATAGCCGCCGTTGCCGGAATTCGGCGGGCCGCAGAATTGGCGGCCGATCGTGATCTGGCTCAAAATCGAAGGCTCACGGGAAAAAGGATCGAATTGAATAGTTCGGCTTTCTCACGCTTACGCAGCGCCATGGAAGCCAAAAACCGACATCCCGCGTTGGACGGGACCAACGGTCGCGCTAAAGGGCATGTGACAACCGCCCCGGCGGAATCGGACACCTTCGACGGAGACTATCGGTGAGCGACCGGATCGAACGACCCTGGGCCCTGATGCGCCACCACGCGGGCTGGGCCGACGTGTTCCATATCGACAGCGAGAGCGCCGACTCGATCACCGGCTTCTATCCCGACCGCGAGGCCGTGGGCCCGCCGGTGAACTACTCCACCCGCGCCGTCCTGGCCCGCTTCACCTCGCTCGAGGCCGCCCGTGAAGCCCGCGAGGGGGCGGTGCTGGAATGGCGCAAGCACGACGCCGGCGTCCGCGAGGCCGAGACCAAGCTGCGGGAAGCCGAGAAGCTGCGCGAAGACGCCTGGCTCAACTGCCTGCGCGACGCCGCCGACCGCGGCTAGAACCGCAGCCCCTTCGACAGAATCCAGGCGGTCGCGGCGGCCAGCACGACGCCGACGACAAGCCGCCAGACCGGCGCCCCGGCCAAGCCGGGGTCGCTGGGCAGGGCGCGCTTGCCGGTGATCATCGCGCCCAGCAGGTTCGTGCGCTTCCAGAGCCAATAGTAGAGCACGGCCGCCACGTGCAGGACCACCAGGGCCTGCAGGACGCGGAAGCTTAGCTCGTGGATCTCCGCCAGCGCCCGGCCGGCGTCGTAGCTGACCCGGTCCGACAAAGGCCCGCCCTCGAAGGCGTCGATATCCACCACGAACAGGCCGGTCCCCACCTGCACCAGCAGGACGGCCAGGATCGCCAGCACGCTGAGCGCGCCCAAGGGGTTGTGCCCAGGCGTGACCGCGACGTCGCGCCGGCCCACCTCGGCGGCGTAGGCGGCGACCGCCTTCGGCCCCTTCACAAAGCTGGAGAACCGCGCCGCGCCGCTACCGGCGAAACCCCAGTAGATGCGGAACAGCACCAGCCCGATGACCGCGTAGCCGCTCCACCGGTGCCAGTTCAGGTGGTCCTCGGAAGCCCACCACGAGAAGCCGATCAGGACGGCCAGCAGCCAGTGGACGATCCGGACGGGGCCATCCCAGACCTTCGCCCGGACGCCCCCAGCAGGCTCGCTCACGCTAGTCCTTCTTCTCTTGGCGATACTTGTCGTGGCAGCCCTTGCAGGAGCCGCCCGTCGGACGGACCTGGGCCTTCACCGCGTCCAGGTCGCCGGCGGCGGCGGCGACGTTCAGCTTGGCGACCTCGGTCCGCGCCGCGGTCGCCGCGGCGGTGAAACCCGCCGCATCGGTCCAGATGCCGGCCTTGGCCTCGCTCAGCGGGCGGGCCTCGACGCCGCTGCCGCGCGGGAACCAGGTCGGCAGAGCGCCGACCAGGGTGTTCATCGTCTTGGCGTTCGCCGCTACGACCGCCTTGTCGGGCGAGCCCTTACGCAGTTCGTCATTCAGCCCCTTGAAGGCCGCGCCCAGCTTCTCGAAGTTGGCGTGGCGGGCGTAGGCGGCCTTCGTGGCGGCGTTCGCGTTGGCGGGCATCTTGTCGTTGACATGGGCCAGGGCCCCGCCGCCGGCCACCGCCGCGCCGATCCCGATGGCCAGCGCCAGCGCCCCACCCTTGCTCATCACCGACGCCATGCCGCTCACCTCGTTGACCCAATTGGTACAGTAGAGATTGAGGGCGTCAGCGCTTGGTCGTCAACGGCTTCGGCGCCGAGTTCACCGGAGCGCCCAGGGTTTGCGCTTCGGCAAGCAGCGCGGCGCAGTTGGCGTCCTTGGCCAGGCCTGGGTCGACGAACGGCAGAATGGCCGCCAGCGGCGAGAGCAGCGCGCCCAGTCCGACCGCCGCGCCACCCTGCGCCAGGGCTGCGCTCGGCTCGACACCGAGCTTCGGGGCCATCAGCGGCCCCTTGGCCGTGATCGGGACCAGCACCCGAACCAGCCGGAACTTCTTGTCGTGGCCGCGCAGCTTCAGGTCCATCCGCTCGGTGGCGAGGTTCACCGTGCCCCTGCCCGTGACCAGCACCGGCCCCGTGTCGAACACGATGTTGTTGGCGGTCATCACGCCGCCCTTCGTCTGGAAGTTGGCGACGGCGCAGCGGATTGGGGTGGTGTCCTTCTTGTTCAGCAGGCCCAGGCCCTTGACGATGTTGACCCCCATCAGCTCGGCGAACGCCTCGCGGATCTCACCGCCGGGCGCGACCAGCATCACCTCGCCGTCGGCGTTGGCGAACGCCTTGTGCACGCTGTCGCCCGCGCCCGTCAGCTTGGCCCGGCCGACCAGCGAGCCGGTCAGCGGCGACGAGCCGTTGAACTGCATCGGAATGATCTGCTCGATCCGCGCATTGGTCATCCGCAGGTCCAGGTCGGTGACGGGTACGGCCTTGCGCGCGTCCAGATTCACGTAGCCCGACACCTCGCCGCGCGGCAGCTCCAGCTTCAGCGGCCGGGCGCGCAGCAAGCCGTTGTCCAACCGCACCCGCACCGAGGCCGAATTCAGCTTCACGGGCGTGTCGCGGATCGAGCGGGCGCTGTAGCTCACGTCGGCGTCCATGGCCCGGATCCGGCCGACGTCCAGCCGGGCGTCGGGCAGCAGGCGCTGCTGGGCGACCATCGTCCTGGCGATCGCCGCCTGCTCGGGCGACAGGGTCTCGCCGGGGCCGGCCTTGGGCGCGGCGCCGAACAGGGCCCCCAGATCGTCCCAGTCCAGACTTTGCGAGGCGAGGTTGGCTTTGAGGAACGGCCGCTCGCCGCCGGTGTCGACCGAGACGTCGCCCGACAGATCGCTGTCGCCGACGCGACCGCCCAGGTTATCGACCTTCCACAATAGGCCTTCACGCAAGAGCCGGCCGCGCAGGCTGTAGGGCGGGGTGTTCGGCAGGGCGATGCCGGTCAGCGGGAACAGCTGCGCCATGTCGGGGCCGCGCGCCGTGGCGTTCATATAGAAGTGGCCCATGTCGAAGGGCTTCGGCACCGCGCCGCGGGCGGTGATGTATGTCTGGCCGGCCCTCAGGTCGACATCGAACGGATAGGGCTTGCTGCGCTCGATGTTCAGCAGCGGTCCGCCCACCACCTCGGCCCTGAACGGCTGGCCGTTGATCGTGCCGCGACCGGTGAGTTCGAACCCTCGATTGTCGGCGCCCAGCTTCTCCCGCGCGTTGATCGTGCCCACGAAGCGGACGTCGCGCCGGGCGTCGAGATACCTGAGTTTGCCGTCGCGGATCACGAAGCGCTGGATCGGCGGCAGGTTCATGGGCTCCCTTACCCGGCCATCGGAGAAGTCCCAGTTCTTGCGTCCCTTGGCGTCGGCCAGCAGGCTGAAGCTCGGCCGCTCGACCGCCAGCACCCGGATATCGGCCTTCCCCCACAGCAGCGGAACCAGGCGCACGCGCACGCGCAGCCGATCGATCGTGCCCAGCTTGCCCGTTCCGGCCCAGGCCGGGTTGGCGATGGAGATGCCGTCGACGGTGGCGCTGGGCCGCCAGGACCACAGGTTCACGTTCAGATCGCCGGCGATGGTCACCTCCCGGTGCATCCGCGCCGAGGCGACGCGCTCCAGGGGCCCGCGGAACCAGTTCCAATCCCAGATGAGGATCAGGAGGGTGACCAGGATGGCGATGACCGCGAGTATGCCGCCCGTCCAGGTCATCGCCTTCCTGGTCGGCGGCGTGAACTTGGGCGACGTGAAGCGCGGATGCGCCAGCCGCTCGCGCAGTGGACGCCGCGCGCCCGGCGGCTGGCGGCGCGGGTGCGGCCCGCGGACGGGCTTGGCTGAAGGAACGGGTTGCTGGCTCACGGGCGCTTCAACGCGCCGCGTCGCGGTCTGTTTCCCTAGAATTTTCTAGTGGCTTACCCCGCGGCCGTTCATCGCCGTCCGCGCGGTGACCAGGATGATCGCCAGGTCGAAGGCGAACGACTGCCGCTCCAGATACTCGCGGTCCAGCTTCACCTTCTCGGGAAGGGGCAGTTCGTCCCGGCCGTTCACCTGGGCCCAGCCGGTGACGCCCGGCCGCAGCCGTTCGACACCCGCCGCGGTGCGCAGTTCCACGAGGTCGTGCTGGTTGAACAGCGCCGGGCGGGGCCCCACCAGGCTCATGTCGCCCACCAGCACGCTCCAGAGCTGCGGCAGCTCGTCCAGGCTGGACCGGCGCAGGAACCGCCCCAGCGGCGTGATCCAGCGGGCGGGGTCCTCCAGCAGGTGGCTGGCCACATCCGGCGTGTCGGTCCGCATGGAGCGGAACTTGGGCATGGCGAACTCGCGGTTGCCCCGCCCGACCCGGCGCGACCAATGGATCGCCGGGCCTGGGCTGGTCAGCCGCACCGCCATGGCGATCGCCAGCAGCACGGGCCAGCCCACGGCCAGCCCGCCCAGCGCCACGACGATATCGAAGGCTCGCTTCAGCACCGCTCGTTGTTAGCGCCCACCGGGCCGGCGCGCCACGTCAGGCGTCGGTTTCGGGCAGCGGCGAAGCCGCCTTCTTCGGGCGGGCCTTCGGCGCGGCCTCGGCGGCCGCCTCCGCCTCGACCGGCGCGGGCTCGTCGATCACCGGCTCGGGAGCCACCGCGAACATCACCTCCGGCTCCAGGGCCGGCTCGGGTTCGACCACCGGCTCGGGTTCGGGCGCGGCTTCGAGGATCGGGCTTATCGGCGCCGCCTCACCGCCGACGGCGAGCGGCGCCTCTTCGAGGATCGTTTCGGCCACCGCTGCCTGGGCCTCTGCGACCGCCTCGGCCACGGCTTCGGCGGCCTCAGCCACCGGCTCCAGGACCAGCGCCGGAACCGGCATCGCCTTGGTCCGGCTGAACATGGCCTCCAGGTTCACCGGGCGCGCCCACTGGGTCATCCACCAGTAGGCCACGCCGCCGGCGGCCGCCGCCGCGAAGTAGGACCACAAGGGCGAGGCCACGCCGACCATCAGCGCCGGGCTCACGCGGGGTTGCGGGGTTTCGGGAAGGTCGAAGGACGCCATGGGAATGTTCCTCGCGGCAACGGGATTGTGCGCCGCAACATAACACTTCCAACGGCTTCGCAGTTGCGAAATTATTGTGGCGAGAGCGCGTAGACCCGCGCGCCGCCCCCGGCGCCCAAAGCTTGCGCGACCCAGCCGCAGACGGCGGCAAGCGGCGCATCGAGATCCGGCCCGTTCACCAGCAACAGGGCGCAGCCGTTCATCTTCATCGGGTCGGTCAGCGGTCTGATCCGCGTCTCGGCCACCAGCATCGGCGCCGACACCTCGTCCTCGACGTCGCGCAGGAAGCTGTCCAGGGTCTCCAGGTCCTTGACCGGCAGCCAGACCAGCGCCTGGGCCTGGGGGTTTCGCCGCCGCAGCGCCGCCAGGGTCTCCACGATCCGGTCATAGTCGTCGGCCTTCTCGAACGGCGGGTCGATCAGCACCAGCACACGACCGTCGCGCGGGCATTCCGCCATCGCCGCCGCATAGCCGTCGACATTCAGGGTGCGCACGTTCTGCCGGCCCCGCAGCACCACGCGCAGCGCCTCGTGCTCGTCCGGCCGCAATTCGCAGGCCACATAGCGGTCGGCCGTCCGCAGCGCCTCGGCGATCAGCCAGGGCGAGCCGGGGTAGCGCCGCACGTCCGTGCCGGGGTTCAGGGCCGCCACAGCCTGGATCAGGGGCGCGAAGTCACCCGGCGCGTCCCTGGCCGCCATGAGTCGAACGATCCCCACCTCCGCCTCGCCGGACTTGCGCGCCTCGGGGCCAGCGAGATCGTAGAGCCCGCGCCCGGCATGGGTGTCGATCACCGTCAGCGGCGGTCCCTTGGCGGTCAACTGGGCCAGCAGGCGCAGGAGTGCGGCGTGCTTCACCAGGTCGGCGAAGTTCCCGGCGTGGAAGGCGTGGCGATAGTTCAAGGGACTCCGGGGGTTGGGCAGGAACCGGCGTGGCCATACCACTTGCCGCCCGGCAGGTGGAGGCTGGGATGCCGAAGGACTGGACCTGAAACCCGGCCGGGAGGACCGCGCCTTCGAGCTCGCGGTCCTGCGGCTACTGGAAGGCGCGCGCTGACGTAGCGACAATCTCGCCGCCCTCATGAACCGCGGTTATGGTGATCGCCGATAAGGTGCGGAACCGCACCGTCGGAGGACTCTCATGTTCGGCCCGCGCCTGCGCTTCGGCGCCTTCATCGCGCCCTTCCACCCGGTGGACGAGAACCCCACCCTGGCCATCCAGCGCGACCTGGAGCTGGTCCAGCACATGGACGAGCTGGGCTTCGAGGAGGCCTGGATCGGCGAGCACCATTCCGCCGGCTACGAGCTGATCGCGAGCCCCGAGCTGTTCATCGCCGCCGCCGCCGAGCGCACAAAGCACATCCGCCTGGGCACCGGGGTCTCGTCCCTGCCCTACCACCACCCGATGATGCTGGCCGACCGGATCAACCAGCTGGACCACATGACCCGCGGCCGTGTGATGTTCGGGGTCGGCCCCGGCGCGCTGGTCTCCGACGCCATGATGATGGGCATCCCGCCGGCGACTCAGCGCGACCGCATGGACGAGGCGCTGGACTGCCTGGTCCGGCTGATGCGCGGCGAAGAAGTGACCCACAAGTCCGACTGGTTCGAGCTGAGCCAGGCCCGGCTGCAGATGACGCCCTACTCCCGTCCCTCGGTGGAGATGGCCGTCGCCAGCCAGGTCTCGCCGACCGGGGCGCGGGCGGCGGGCCGTCATGGCCTGGGGATGCTGTCCATCGGCGCCACCAGCCAGGCCGGCTTCAACGCACTCGCCTCCAACTGGAACATCGCCACCGACCTGGCGAAGGACCACGGCAAGACCATGGACCGGCAGGCCTGGCGCCTTGTCGGCCCCATGCATATCGCTCCCACGCGCGAGCAGGCGATGGAGGACGTGAAGTTCGGCCTGGAGAAGTGGATCTACTACTTCCGCGAGATCGCCAACCTGCCCATCGTCCCCGAAGGTCCGGACCCGGTGAAGGCGATGGTCGACACCGGCCTCGCGGTCATCGGCACGCCCGACGACGCCGCCGCCCGCATCCAGCAGCTGGTGGACGAGAGCGGTGGGTTCGGCGCCTTCCTGCTGATGGACCACAACTGGGCGCCCTGGGCCCAGAAAAAGCAGTCGTACGAGCTCTTCGCCCGCTACGTCGCCCCGAAGTTCCAGCAACTCAACGAGAACCGCGAGGCCTCCATCGCCTGGGTCGGCGCGCGCAAGCCCGAGTTCACCGCCCAGGTGATGGGCGCCATGGGCGCCCGCATCGCCCAGCACATCGCCGAGAAGGGCGCCGGCGACATCCGGCCGGAGTTCGCCGCCATGCTGGGTGGGGGCGAACCGCCGAAAGCGGACTGATCCCCCGACCCAAAAGTGGTCTGGCGAAGCCCGACGGGCGCCGCTAACTCTGCGCCATGGACATCCAGGCCTATTTCGACCGTGTCGGTTTCACCGGCGTCGCCCGCCCCGACCTCGCGACGCTGAGGGCGCTGCACCGCGCCCATGCGTTCGCGATCAGCTACGAGAACCTGGACGTCCAGCTCGGCCGGCCACTGAGCACCGACCCCGCCGCCGCCTTCGACAAGATCGTGCGGCGCGGTCGCGGCGGCTGGTGCTACGAGATGAACGGCCTGCTGGGCGCCGTACTCGACGAAATCGGCTTCAAGGTCACGCGCCTGGCGGGCGGTGTCATGCGGTCGGCCCGCGGCGAGGACGCCGTCGGCAACCATCTGGTCCTGCTGGTCGACCTGCCCGAGGGTCCATGGATCGCTGACGTGGGCTTCGGCGACGGCTCGCGTGATCCCTTCCCGCTCCGCGAGGGGCCGATCCTTTCCGACGGCTATGCGTACGGGCTGGAGCGCCTCGACGCCGACTGGTGGCGCCTCACCAACCATCCGAACGGCGGCGCGCCGGACTTCGACTTCAGGCTGGAGCCGGCCGACCCGGCGCTGCTGGCCGCAAGGTGCCACGAGTTGCAGACCTCGCCCGCCTCGGTGTTCGTGATGACCGCCGTCGCCCAGCGCCATATGGGCGATGAGATCCGGCTGCTGCGCGGCCGCACCTTCCGTCGACTCACGCCGGGTTCGAAGACCGACAGCCTGATCGACACCGCCGACGAGTTCGTGACCGTCCTCAAGCGCGAATTCGAACTCGACCTGCCCGAAGCCGCCGAGATCTGGCCGCGGATCGTGGCCCGGCACGACGAACTGTTCGCGCCCCAGCCGGCCTAGCTCGACGCGGGCGTCCTGCGATTGCGGCTGACCGCGAGGGCCGCGCCCGTCAACCCGCCGGCCAGCGCCGCCAGCAGCGACAAGGCAAGCCGGACGGTCAGGAGATCCGCCAGGGCCATCATCGGCAGGCCGATCGCCAGATCCAGCAGGGCATAGGCGACCCACACGGCCGCGGCGAAGGCGATGGCGTTGCGGCCCGGTCGCCGGCGAGCCAGCAGATGGGCCGCCGCGAACATCAGGATCACCCCGCCGAGCGGGCCGGTGACCGCGCCGATCCGGGGCGCGAGGGCGTTGTAGTATTCTTGCGACTTGCCCGGCTCGACCAGCATGGCCCAGGCGAACACCACCGCCGTCGTCGCCAGCAGGTTCAGGATCAGGACGAGCAGGCCGGCCAGCCCGGCCTTGCCGAAGTCGATCGGTCTCATGTCCGCCCCCGCGTCAGGGCGGACATCCTAACCCGGCCCGCCTACCGCCGGTAGGTGAAGCCGATCCGGATCGTCTGCGGCGCGGAATAGCTCTCCACCCCGTCGGCCGTCTCGCCCACTTCCAGGTTCTCGTCGAAGAGGTTCTCGGCGGCCACATAGACCTCGGCGTGCTCGGTGAGGCTCCAGGCGGCACGGGCGTCCACCTGCAGGCCCGCCGACAGGCGGCGGCTGTTCAGGTCGTCCTCCCAGCGCGCGCTCTCGTAGCGGACATCCGCCGAAAGCCGCAGGGCGTCCATCGGCTGGACGTTCACCCCGCCGGTGACGGTCCACTTCGGCGTCTGGGCGGGGCGCAGGCCAGAGAGCTGGGGAACCGCCGTCCCACCGTCCACCTCGGCGTCGGTGTAGGCCATGGCCGCGCGCCAGCCGACCGTGGGGCCCAGGTCGCCCGCCGCGTCGCCCTCGAAGCCCCAGGCCTCGATCTCGCCCGCGTTCCGCCGCTGGCGCAGGGTCCCGCCGGCCGGCACGAAGCCCGCCACCGGGAACGTCCCCGGCCCGACGCCGATGGTGACGTTGGCGATCGGGTCCTTCAGCAGGTTGTAGAACAGCGTCGCGCCCCAGCGCACCGGCCCGTCCCCGCCGAGACCCGCCTCGATCCCCCGCAGGGTCTCGGGCTTCAGGGTCGGATTGGCCTCGGTGATGTCGTTGCCCACCCGGAACGGCCGGTGCAGCTCGTTCAGCGTCGGCGCACGGAAACCGGCGTAGGCGGCGGCCCGCAGGTAGACCGCCTCGTTCAGGGCATAGCGCACGCCCACCCGCCCCGTCGGCGTGGTGTCCGAGCGGTTGGGCGAAGCCTGATTGAGGGTGATCGCCCCCGTGGCGGTGTCGCGCTCGACGCGCACGGCGTCATAGGCGCGGCTGCGGTCCAGGCGCACGCCGCCGGTGACCAGCCAGGGGCCCTCATCCAGCGCCGCCTCCACATACGCCCCGGCCACCAGCGTCTTGCCGCCGGCCTCGCGGTCGCGGGTGAAGGCGCCGTTCATGAACCGGAAGCGCTCGTGCTCCGTCCCATCGGTCACGCGCAGGTCGGCGCCGACCTCCCAGGCCACCGCCCCCTGCTGGCCCTGCCAGGCGGCGTTCAGGCCGTAGCCGGTCGCCGGGGTGTTGTACTGGTCGTTGGCAGGCGTGGTTGTGGCCCGGCCCGCCGCCACGGCCACCGAGCTGTTCTCCAGGTCGCTCTTGCGCACCCAGCCCTGCAGCCGCCAGCCGCCCACGCCCTCGGTCGCCGGCTGCGCCAGGGTCACAGCGCCGGACATCCCCGTGCTGTTCGAGCGCGCGCCACGCAGACCCGCCTGCTGATTCACCTGGAAGGCCGAGACCCGCACCGCGGCCTGCACATCGCCCAGCTCGCGCTGGAGCCTGAGCGCCACCGAGGCGTCGTCCAGCCGCAGCCGGGTGTCGGCCGCGCCGCGCCGAGGCCCGCGCACGGCGTAGTAGCCGTCGGTCCGAGAACCCGCCGCCGTCAGCAGCACGCCGGGCACGCCGGCCGCCGCCGCGGCGCGATAGCTGCCCCGCTCGCCGGCTGAGACCTCGGCCGCCGCCACGCCATCGGGCGTCGCCCGTTCCTGCAGCGCCACCACGCCGGTCAGCGCGCCCGCGCCATACGGCCCCGCGCCGGCGCCTCGCACGACGGTCGCGCCCTCGATCCCTTCCGACGGCAGCCCGCTCCAGATCACCCAGCCGCCGAACGGGTCGTTCTGCGGCGCGCCGTCCAGGGTCACCAGCGCCCGGCCCGCGCCCGACGGCGCGATGGCGCGCAGCGACAGGCCCTGCGTGGTCGGGTTGGCCGCGCCGGAGCCGGTGCGGCGGAACAGCGACACGCCCGGCGCGCTCTTCAGCGCCTCGTCCAGGCGCGGCTCGGTCTTCAGGACCTCGGGGCCGATCTGCACCACGCTGAACGCCCCCTCGCCGCCCAGCGGGGCCAGCCTCGGCGGGTGGACGACCACGATTTCGACTTCCGGAGCCGGAGGGGGCGGCATATCGGGCATGTGGACTCGTAGGTCTGGTATGGAGGGGCCCGCGAGGGCTACTCACACAGGATGGAGAGCGCAATGGCGAAGGTCGCAATCATCACCGGTGCGGGCAGCGGTATCGGCCGGGCTGTGTCCCTTCGGCTACTTGCCGACGGCTGGCGGGTGGTCCTGGCTGGCCGGCGCGCTGACGTCCTGCAATCGGTGGTCGATGGCGCGCCAGAGGACACGGCGCTGGCCGTCCCCACCGACGTGTCCGACCCGGACGCTGTGGACGCTCTGTTCGACGCCGCCAAGGCCCGCTTCGGCCGCGTCGACCTGGTGTTCAACAACGCCGGGACCGGCGCGCCGCCGACGCCCATCGAGGAGCACTCGATCGAACACTGGCGCCGCGTGGTGGACGTGAACCTGACCGGCGCCTTCCTCTGCACCCGCGCCGCGTTCCGGCTGATGAAGGACCAGGACCCGCGGGGCGGCCGGATCATCAACAACGGCTCGATCTCGGCCCATGCGCCGCGCCCGCGCTCCATCGCCTACACCGCCACCAAGCACGCGATCACCGGCCTGACCCGCTCCACCTCGCTGGACGGCCGCGCCTACGACATCGCCTGCGGTCAGATCGACATCGGCAACGCCGCCACCGACATGACCCGCGCCATGGCCAAGGGCGTGCCCCAGCCGGACGGTTCGCTGAAGGTCGAACCCACCATGGACGTCCAGGCCGTGGCCGACGCCGTGGCCTACATGGCCGGCCTGCCGCTCTCGGCCAACGTGCAGTTCATGACCGTGCTGGCGACTCAGATGCCGTTCGTCGGCCGCGGCTGAGCCCCCGCGGACTGGAGCCGAGGGCGCGACAGGGCGTCGCAACCTCGACCGTGCCGAGGCGCCCAAATTAATGGCTCCCCGAAGGGAGAGTGCCGATAACTTAACGCTGATCTCTTTGCGCTGCACCATTGTTGCTGCGGCGCAGCAACTTTACGCTTGCGTCAGGGGAAGGACGGCGGAATCATTGGCGCATCGGCCGACGAGATACCGGGGAGCGCTAGTCTCCACGTCCGCCGAGAGGAACGCCGGAAAGGGGTTGGTTCAACCCTGATCCCGGAAACGAACACCATGATCCGCATCCTGACCGTCGCGGCCGTCGCCGCCCTCATCGCCGCCCCCGCCAGCGCCCAATCGGTGCGCATCCCGGTCGCCGGCAAGTCCGTCGAGCAACTGCACGTGGACATCACCAAGGCCGCCAAGAAGGTCTGCACCCTGGCCGTCGTCGGCGCGTCCTTCCCGCGCGAGATGTACGCGTCCTGCTACAAGCACGCCGTGGCCGACGCCGTGGCCCGGGCCAACGACCCGGCCCTGGCCTCCGTCGCCGGCATCAAGCTGGCCTCGCGCTAAGCCGACTTAAGCCGCGCCGAACGGAACCGGCGCCGGGGTCTCGACCTCGGCCTCGGCGAAGTTCGGCGCTCGCTTTTCCATATTGGCCATCACGGCCTCGATCTGGTTGGCCGAGCCGATCAGCGCCGCCTGCTCGCGGCTCTCTTCCAGCAGCACCTCATGCTGGTCGCCCTGGGCGGCCAGATTCAGCAGCCGCTTCGCCGCGCGGATCGCGTGCGGATTGCGTCCCGCCACGTCGCGGGCGAACGCCAGCGCCTCGGCCAGCGGATGTTCCGACACCCGCGTCGCCAAGCCCATGGCCAGGGCTTCCTCGCCCGTGAAGATCCGGCCCGAGAAGGTCAGGTCGCGCGCCACGTCGTCGCGCACCAGGCCCCGCATCAGCACCATGCCGGCCATGTCGGGCACCAGGCCCCACTTGATCTCCATCACCGACATCCGGGTGTCGTGCGCCGCAAACCGCATGTCCGGCGCGAGCGCGAGCTGGAAGCCGCCGCCGAACGCCACGCCGTGGACCGCGGCCACCACCGGCACCGGGATCTCCCGCCAGACCATCACGGCGTGCTGGGCCCGGTTCGAGCCGCCCGGCGTCCGCTTTGGCGTCAGCAGCGGCCCGGCCGTGCCCTTGCCGCCCGCGCGCTCGCCGGACGCCATCTGCTGGAAATTGCCCATGTCGAGCCCGGCGCAGAAGGCCCGGCCCTCGCCCGACAGCACCACCGCCCGCAGTCCCGCCTCGCCCTTCAGGCGCTCGCCGGTCTGGATCAGGGCCTCGAACATGGCGTTGTCGAGGGCGTTCATCTTGTCGGTCCGGACCAGGCGCACGTCGGCGACGCCGTCCTGGATATCCACGCTGACGCGGTCGTTCATCGGATAGTCCTCCTAGCGGCGCGCGATGACGTAGCCGGCGCGCGGGAAATGCACATGAACCACGTCCAGCTCGCCGCACTCGCGGGCCAGGGTCACGCGGTCAGCGCCCAGGTGTACCAGCACACCTTCGACCGGGTCGCGGCCATAGTCGTCGGCCTGGACCACAATCGCATCGCCCTTCTTCAGCCCCAAGGGGTCGCCGAGCAGGCATTCGCCCTCCTCCGAAGGCGTCGTGGCGGTGGCCGCCTGTAGCGCCTCGGAAGGCTTCATCTCGCGACGCTCGCCGTGGCCGATGGCCCGCAGCCGGTCGCGCCACGCCTGCGCGCGCGGCAGACCCGCCAGCAGCTCGTCGGCGACCTTCGGGGCCGCGGCGCCCAGCCACCAGACGTTCATCCAGGCCGCCACATCCGCCAGCGACGGAGCCTTGCCGCCCAGGAAGTCGCCCTCCAGGCCGCCCTCGACCCACCCCGCATAGGCCCGCCACTGCGCTCGCATGAACGGCGCGGCGGCCTTCATGGCCCCGACGTCGAACGGCCGGCCCGACAGCTTCTCGCGATCGGCGATGAATTCTTTCGGCACGCGGTCGCCCATCTCGGCGAACACCACCGCGACCGTGGCCTGGAACCATAGCCGGTCGGCCCACAGGTTCACCGCCCAGTCCGCGCCCGTCACGACCTTCGGCTTGGGGCGCCGTCGCTCGATCTCGGCCAGGATCACCTGGGTGTCGCAGTAGATGTCCGCGCCGATCTGCATCACCGGGATGCGCCGATAGCCGCCGGTCAGCGGGATCAGGTCGGGCTTCGGCATGATCACCGGCTGGATCACCGAGCGCCATTTCAGCCCCTTGATCCCGAACATCAGCCGCACCTTCTCCGAGAAAGGAGAGGTGTCGTAGTGGTGCAGGATGATCTCGGGTTCCGACATCTAGACCACCACCACCCCCTCGCCCGGCGGATTGGCGTACAGCGCCTCCACCAGGGCGTGGCGCCGCTCCAGCGTGGCGCGCTGGTTCACATAGCCCTTGTCGGTGATCTCGCCCGCGTCGATCGACGGCGGCTCCAGCATGACGATGAACCGGGCGATCCGCCGTGAAGACCCGCCCGAGGTGCGGTTGAACTCGCCGATCCGTTCTTTCAGCACCTCGGTCAGCCTGGCCAGCGGGTTCTCGCCCAGCGTCGGCAGCGCCGCCGGCGACGGCCAGATCAGGGCGCCGGCGAACGGCTTGTCCTGCCCCGCGATCACCATGTCGAAGGCGTAGGGGGTGCAGGCCGCCACCAGGTCGGGCCGCAGGGTGCCCACCGAGACCCAGGTGCCGCTATCCAGCTTGAAGTCCTCCGTCACCCGGCCGTCAAACACCAGGCCCAGCTCCGGCTGCTCCGGGTCCAGGAACCGGCAGGCGTCGCCCAGCTTGTAGAAGCCCTCCTCGTCGAAGGCCGCGGCGGTCTTTTCGGGGTCGTTGTGGTAGCCGGTGGTCACCGTCGGCCCCTTCACCCGGACCTCCAGCTTGGTCCCGTTGGGGACCAGCTTCAGCGTGATGCCCGGCAGCGGCAGGCCGATCAGCCCGACGCGCTCGGTGATCCAGTGGACCACCGTGATGCCCTGGGTCTCGGTCGCGCCGTACATGGTCACCAGGGGCACCCGGAAACCGGTCTCGGCGATGGCCAGGGCCTGCAGCCGCTCCGACACGTCGTTCGACAGCGTCGCGCCGCCGTAGCCCATGCTGCGCAGGTTCCTGAAGAAGCTCTTCCGCAGGACCGGGTCGCGCTCCATCGCCTCGGCCAGCATGCCGAAGGCCACGGGCGCCGAGCCAAACGCCATCGGCGAGATCTCGGACAGGTTCTTGATGGTGGTCTCGAACATGCCGGGGATCGGCTTGCCCTCGTCCAGGTGCAGGGTCGCCCCCGCCCACAGAGCTCCGTTGAAGCCGATGTTGCCCGCCGAGATGTGGCTCCAGGGCATCCATTCCAGCCCCTGCGGGATCGCGTCCGGGTCGACCGGTTCGTCGCGCAGGCCCTCGGTGCCGGCGATCACGCCCGCGAACATGCCGTGCGTCTGCGGGACGCCCTTGGGCATGCCGGTCGAGCCCGAGGTGAACAGGTACTTGGCCACCGTCGCGTGGTTCAGCGCCTCCCGCGCCGTCCCAACCGCCGCGGTGGGCTCGGTCGCGGTCAGCTCGGACAGGGCCGTGGTCCCGTTCCCGCCGTCCACGGTCACGAACGTCAGCGTGGGATCGAGGGCCTTCAGGGTCTCGAAGGCGCGGGTGAACATCTCGCCGTTCTGCGCGAACACCACGCGCGGCTTCACCGTGGCGAAGCAGTGCTTCAGCTTGGCGTGGTCGCTGGAGATCAGGCTGTAGGCCGGGCTGATCGGGGCGATCGGGACGCCGGCCGCGTAGCAGCCCAGCATGACCAGGGCGTGCTCCACCGAATTGGCCGACAGCACCATGACGCTGTCGTCGCCGGTGAGGCCGTGGTCCAGCAGCCACTGGGCGATGCCGTCCGCCGCCCGCTTGGCCTCGCCGTAGGTGACCCCGCCCCACGGCCCGTGGCCCGGCGCGCGCTGCAGGATATAGGGCCGGTCCGGGTGCGCCGCCGCCTTCTCGGCCAGCAGGTGGGCGATCGAACGCGGCCCCTGGGCGGGCGGATGGTTCGAACGGACGTAGTAGGTCCCGTCGGCCTTGCGCTCGATGCTGACGTCCGGCGCCTTCTGAGGCAGCGGCTTGAACGGCGGCGGCGCGACGGCGACGGCGCCAAGATCGTCGGCGGGGCTCATGCCCGTCCTCCCGGTTTTCAGTGTTGGGACGAACCTACGCCAGCCGCGCGGACCTGCAACCGAGACGCCACGTCAAGGACGCGTAGAATGGCCGTTCGATTCCCGTCCGCCCCCGCTTTTGTCTGTGAGGTCCGCCGTGCGGTTCGTTCTCATCAAGGGCCAGTCGCAGTACGGGTCCCTGCGCCTGCACATCGATCAGTTCGCCGCGGCGTTGCGCCTGCAGGGCCATGAGGCCCAGGTGGTCGACATGACCACCGGCGGCCAGGCCGAGCTGGACGCCACCACGGCCAACCCGCCCGACTGTTACTTCGGCATCGGCGGGGTCGGCGGCGACTACGCCAACGCCGGGGGCTCGATCTACGACCAGCTGGGCGTCGTCTACGCCACCATGCACGTGGACCATCCCGTGCACCACATCGCGCGGGTGACGACCAGGATCCGCAAGGACGTGGTGTTCTTCCTGGACCGCAGCCACGTGCAGTTCGTCTCCGCATGGCCGGCGGCCCGAGGGATCGCGCACCTGGGCTTCCTGCCGCCGGGGGCCAACGAGCTGCCCGAGCCGGTGGACACCTCGGACGAGACCTTCGCCCGCCGCGACATCCCTCTGCTGTTCACCGGCACCTATCGCGGCCCGCCCCAGGCCGGCTGGGCCGCCTGGGAGGAGAGCCCCGCCAAGCAGATCGCGGGCGAGATCGCGGGCCGCATGGCCGAGGACGCCCGCCTGCCCGTGCTCGACGCCCTGAAAGCGTCGCTGGCCGACCGCGGCGTCACGCTCAGCGGCGAGTTGTTCGACCAGTTCGTCCCGTTGCTCCAGGCGCCCCAGGCCTTCGCCGAGGCCTACCACCGCGACCGCCTGCTGCACGCCCTGGGCCGCGCCGGCGTGCCGATGCACGTTTACGGAAACGGCTGGGAGCCGCTGGTCGCGCAATACCCCAGCTTCACCTACGGCGGCGTCGGCAGCTTCGAGGAGACGCTGCACCTGCTCCGCCGCGCGCGCCTGGTGCTCAACACCAACAACGGCTTCGTCTCGGGCGGCCACGAGCGGGTGTTCACCGCCATGTGCGCGGGCGCCGCCGTCTTCTCCGACGCGAGCAAATACTACGCCGAGGCCTTCAAGGAGGGCCGCGAGATCGTCACCTTCAGCTGGAGCAAGCTGGACGCCGCGCCGGCCCAGCTGCTGGCCTTGATGGACGACACCCCGGCGCTGGCCGCCATCGCCCGCGCCGGCCACAAGCGCGCCATGGCCGAGCACCGCTGGACCGACCGCGCCGCTAAGGTGGTCAAGGCGGTGAAGCAGGTGCGGTAGTCGGGTTGTTCGGCTTACCCTTCTTGACCGTCATCCCCCGGCTTGTCCGGGGGACCCATGATCTCCGCGTCGCCCGGTTCGCACCGGCGCCGCCACACGCACCCCCCGCCATCCGGTGATCATGGGTGGCCCGGACAAGCCGGGCCATGACGAGCATTGGGATGCGCTAAAGCAGCCCCTCGTACTCGGCCGGCGTGCCGCAGAACACGACTTCGTCGCGGTCGATCAGGCTGTAGCCGATCCGCGAACCCCGGCGGATCAGGTGGTTGTAGAGCGGGGCGACGTAGAGCTCGGCCGCCTGAGGCGCGGCTCGCTCGGCCGCGAGCGCCTCGGCGAAGTCGCCGGCCCGGGCGAAATGGTAGAGGCCCGTGCAGCACAGGTCCGAGATCGGCCGCTTCTCCGCCGTTTCCAGCGCGAGGGGCTCCGGTCCCGGCCCGGGCTTCACATAGGACCAATTGGTCCCTTCGCCCCGGAACACCTCCAGCCAACCGTCCAGCCCCTCGAACACCCCGCCCGGAAACCGGAACCCCGGCCGGAAGGTGTCGATGTTGAAGATGGTGATGGGCGTCCCGGTGGCGACGGCCGCGCCTTCCAGGCCCAGCTCCACCGTCTCCGCCTGCCCCGCGGTCGACCGGTCAAGGGCCACGACCGCCACCTCGCCCAGGCCCATGGCGGCGCACTCCGCCCGCACGAACGCCTCGGCGTCGGCGGCCGCGATGATCAGGAACGGCGTCCGCCCGAACTCGGCCGCGAAGCTGCCCACAGCGTGGGCGAACACGCTTTTTCCATGCAGCTCCAGCATGAACTTGGGCCGGTCATAGCCGGCGTCCAGGAACCGCTGTGAGCGTCCCGCCATCGGGATGACGATCATGCCGCGTCCAGCTCCAGGAACAGGCGCAGCGCGTTGGCGGTGAACGCCCGCTGCCGGTCGGGCCGGTCGGCATGCAGCGGGATCATGGACAGGAAGAGGCTCACCATCGCCGCGCGCACCGTCGTCGACAGCGCGCCGACCCCGTCCACCGTCATCTCGCCCAGCCCGGCCTCCAGCCAGGGCTGCGCGGCAATCTGCTCGAACGCGAGGGTGAAGTCGCGGTCGCGCTCGCTCGCCACATATCGCCCGGCGACGATCTGGTCGTAGCGGCCGACGACGGAGTGGGCCAGCTTGGCCAGGTCGTAGCGCAGGTCCCCGTAGATGCCCGGCCGCTCGCCTACCAGCCCGCGGGGGTCCAGCGCCCGGACGCGCCGCACCCGGCTGTCGTACAGCAGGTTCGAGAAGCACAGGTCGCCGTGCATCACGCTCTCGCGCCGGCCCGACTTCAGGTCCAGGGCGGCGGCGGACCGCTCGGCGATCCCGAGCAGCGACGGCGTGGCCCGGCCATCGAGCCGCAGCGGCTTGTCGATCGGAAAGCCGGTCTCGCCCGCGTGCCGCTCCAGCCGCGCCAGCGTCTTGTCCACGCAGAGCGTCCGCAGCGCCTCGTCCGCCGAGCCCTCGCCCTTGTCGGCCGCGCAGGCGGCCAGCAGCGCCTCGCACGCGCCCAGGATCCGCATCCACGACGCCCGGCCCAGCAGGCCGTGGACGAACAGCTCGGAGACCACCGGCAGGTACTCATACTCGGTCTCGTAGAACGCCTTGCCGCCATCCACGCCATGCGCCAACAGCCGGGCGGTGTGGATCTGCACCGACGCCGGGATGGCGTTCAGCCAGTGGGCCTCGGCGCGGATCTTGGCGCGGTCGTCGCTGGTCTTGCGCGCCGTCAGCCCGTCGATGCGCACCGTGTTGAAGGCCCGGGCGGTGGTCACCGCCAGCCGCGAGCGGAAGAAGGTCTGCAGGTGCCCGAAGTCCAGCCACCGGCCGGCCTCGACGATCTCCACCGCATGACCGCCCAGGTAGTGGTTCACGCCGGCGATGAAGTCGCCGCGCATCCGGGTCACCGACCGCAGCAGGTCCAGCGAGGAGCCGAAGCTGAAATACCCCGCCGCGATCGGCCAGCCCTCGTGCCCGTCCTCACCCGCCGTGGAGGTCTCCAGGCTGGCCACGCGGCCGTCCTCCAGCCGCATCTCGGCCCAGGCGTATTCGTTGGCCCGTGGCCCCCCGACGATCACGTCCGGCCGGTCCAGGGGCGGCGCGCCGATCAGGGTGTCGCCGTGCAGGATGTGGACCGGCCCCTCGCCCGCCCCCAGCGAGTTGATCGCATAGACCACCGCCTCGCCCAGCCGCAGCCCCTCGGGGATCGGCAGGATCTCGACGCCCAGTTCCGCCAGCCGGCGCGTGTCGTGCTCCGGAACCTGGAAGGTCTCCGGCAGCACCATATGCAGGCCGCCCGCGCCCGCCAGCGCCTCCAATTGCAGTTCGTAGAGCCGGCGCGTGCCGACCGGCAGGAACGACGGCGGCAACGGCCCGAACTCGGCGGCCAGTTCCTGGCCCACCACCGCGCCCGACATGATCAGCCTGAGCGGCTCCACCGCCTCAGGCCTCCTTCGCCAGCAGCGCTTGGATCTCATCCAGGCTCAGCGCCATGAATTCGCTGGGCCGCACCGCCTTGTCGTCGATGTAGAAGCCCTCGGTCCCGCACCACGGCTTCCCCACATGGATCTCGTCGTAGGGGACGTCGTGCTTCGCCAGCCACTCCAGGATGACCGGCAGCGTCAGGGCGTTGATCTTGCCGACGGAGTTCTGGTGCGTGCGCATGTTGCGCGCCGAGCAGATGATGATCTCGAAGCCCTGCGCACGGTATTCCCGCAGCTTGGCCATCACTTCGAGGTTCGGCCGCCGCTCGGCATAGGACCGCTCCGGCTCGTCGAGGGCCAGTGTGCCATCGAGGTCGAAGACGAGCCGTTTCATGCTCAGGGTCCCGGTGCGATCGCACCGTTCTATGGCGATTCCGCCCGCTCTGCGCCTGGAGCGCCCCGGCGTCTAGAACAGCCCGGCGCGCTGTCCGATGACAACGATGGCGATCACCACCAGCACCACCTGGAGGATCCAGTTCAGCGGCGAGGGGATGGGCATCTTCTGGACGGCATAGAGCGCCAAGGCCAGGAGGACGACGACGACCAGGACGAGGATCAGGATGGACATCCGCCTCTAACCTCTGCCTTGGACGAAGGTTCCCGCCCGCGGATCAACCGAACGGCGGCGCAAAGCGGATGTTGTCGCGCTCCAGGCCCCTTAGCACCACCTCGACGCCGCCCGACTTGATCATCCACTCCAGCCGGTGGTCGCGGTACTCGCGCTTGAACAGGCCCTTTTCCACCAGCTCGGCCACATTGGGCATGCTGGCGCTCGAGTTCAGCGCGGCGACGTCGGCGACGCAGGCGGCCACCGACGGCCGGGCGTTGGCCCGCGCCAGCCAGGCGGCGAGCTTCGAGCCCTCGGCCGGCGGGATGCCCTGCCCCACCGAGCCGTTCAGGTAGGGGACCACCGACAGGTCGCCCCAGCCGAACGCCTCGCCATTGAACCACTCGCGCTCGCCCAGCTGCTTCTCCAGCCAGACGTAGAAGCCGTCCGTCTGTTTCCGCGCCGCCGCAGTCAGCGCCTCGGCCTGCGCGCCCTCCGCGCGGCGGAACCAGCGGATCTCGGAGAGCCCCCAGTTGATCGCCTCGAAATGGGTGTCCATCACCTCCTCCAGCATCCGCACGCGGGCGCGGTCGGCGGCCGAGGCCGGGCGCATGGCGGGGTCCGGATAGGCGTCGTCCAGGTACTCCAGGATGATCGTGGAATCGAAGACGCGGACGTCGCCGTCCACCAGCGCCGGCACTTCCGCGCGCGGGCTCGCCTCCACGAACGCGCCCTGGGCGCCGCCGGCCCCGAGGCCGCCCGGCTGCTGCAGCTCGAACGCCAGGCCCTTCTCGCGCAGCGCGATCTTGACCTTCTGGGCATAGGGCGAGAGCGGGTGGTCGTAGAGCGTGATCATGACGACAGCGCCTCCGCCAGATCCATCTTCTGGGCCTTCTTGGCCGCCTGGAACGCGGGCCGCGCCTTCAGCCGCTCCCAGTAGGCTTTGATCGCCGGGGAGAATGTCTCGTCCAGCTTCAGAGAGTGCGCGAGCAACAGTGCGTAACCCACGGAAATGTCAGCCGCCGTGAACCGTCCCGCGCATAGCCAGTCGCCCTTCTCCAGCGCCCAGTCCACGTGGCGCAGGCGGCTCAGGAACCACTTGGCGTAGTCGTCGGCCACCACCTCGGCCTTGCCCGGCTCGAAGCGCCGGTAGCGCAGCACCAGGGTCTGCGGGAACGTCAGCGTCGCCTCGCCGAAATGCAGCCAGTTCACCCAGGCGCCGTAGGCCGGATCGTCCACCGGCACGGCCAGTTCGTTCGGCCCGTAGCGGGTGACGAGGTACTGCACGATCCCCGCGCTCTCGGTCATGAAGGTCTCGCCGTCCTTCATCGCCGGGATGGTGCCCAGCGGGTTGATCTCGAGGTAGGCCGGCTCCCGCACCCGCGGGGGGAACGGCAGCAGGTGCAGCTCGTAGTCCAGGCCCAGCTCCTCCAGGGCCCACAGCGGGCGGAAGGAACGCGCATCGGGGCAGTGCCAGAGCTCGATCATGTTCAGCCCTCCCGCCGGACGTAGTTCGGCTTGCGCTTCTCCAGGAACGCCCGGACGCCCTCCTGGAAGTCGCCGTCCGAACTGGCCAGGATCTGGTTGCGGTCCTCCATGGCGATGGCCGCCTCCAGCCCCTGGGCGTCGATGGCGTGGTTCAGCGCCTCCTTGGTCAGGCGCAGGCCCAGCGGCGTGGCGTGCAGCATGTCGTCGACGAAGCCCTGGGCCTCGGCCGCCATCTGGTCCGGCTCCACCACCCGGCTCACCAGCCCGAGCTGATAGGCGCGCTCGGCGGTGATGAAGCGTCCGGTCAGCATGTACTCCGCCGCCACCGACGACCCCACCATCCGCGGCAGGAAATAGCTCACCCCGATGTCGCAGGCTGACAGCCCGATGCGGATGAAGGCGGCGTTCATGCGCACGTCCGGCGTCGCGATCCGCACGTCCGAGGCCAACGCCAGGGCGAAGCCCCCGCCGGCCGCCGCGCCATTGACGCAGGCCACGATCGGCTGCGGACAGCGCCGCATGGCGATGACGATCTCGCTGATCTCCCGCTGCCGCGTCAGGCCCGCGCCGATCGAACGCTCTCCCTGCGGGTCGCCCCGTTCCTTCAGGTCCAGCCCGGCGCAGAACGCCTTGCCCGCCCCCTGCAGCACCACCACGCGGACGTCGCGCCGCCAGTAGAGGTCGACGAAGAACTCGCGCAGCTCGGTCACCAGGTTGCGGCTGAGCGCATTCAGCCGCTCGGGCCGGTTCATGGTCGCCCAGACGACCTCGCCGTCCTGCCGGAGTTCCAGATCGGCCATGCTCAGAGTCCCTTCAGCCAGTCCAGCAGCAGGGCCGTCACCTCGGCCGGCCGCTCCTGCTGGGTCCAGTGCCCGACGCCCGGCAGCACATGGGCGCCACGCAGATCCGTGACGTGCTCGCGCATCATCGCCGAGGGGTCAGGAATGCGGCCGAAGCCGTTGAAGGCCGGATCGCGGTCGCCACCGATCAGCAGCGAGGGCTGCTCGATCTTGCGGTCCTTGAAGGCCTGCAGCCATTCGAAGTCGCGCTCGTGGTTCCGATAGCGGCTGATCGGGCCGAAGAAGCCCGAGCCCTCGAACTCGGCCACGTAGTAGTCGAGGTCCGCGTCCGTCAGCCACGCCGGGAAGGGATCGGGATCGACCATCCCCTCCAGCATCGAGGCCCCGTGCTTCTTCTGCGGCCACGAACCGTCCGGCGCCTCGCCGGCGATGCCGTAGTAGAACTTGCGCAGGAAGTCGCGGACGTCGGCCTCGGCCTCGGCCTCCGGCGGTCCCACGTTCTGGAACCAGGCCTGGTAGAAGAAGTGGCCCTTGGCCGTGAACAGCTCGGTGAAGATCTCCGTGAACGGCCGCTTCGGCACGCCCGAGTAGGGCACCGACAGCCCCGCCACCGCCGAGATCACGTCCGGCCGGGTGAGCGCGGTGTTCCAGACGATGGGCGCGCCCCAGTCGTGGCCGATCAGGATCGCCTTGGCTCCCGGCGCCATCGCCTCCGCCACGCCGGCCACGTCGCCGGTCAGCTCCTGCATGGAATAGGCCGCCACCTCGCCCGGCTTGTCCGAGCCGCCGTAGCCGCGCACGTCCAGCGCCGCCACCTGGTAGCCCGCCTGGGCGATCGGCCCGATCTGGTGGCGCCACGAATACCAGCTCTCCGGGAAGCCATGGACCATGATCACCAGCGGCCCCTCGCCCTCCACGGCCGCCCGCAGCTTCGCGCGTCCGGTGTCGATGGTGCGGAATTCCGGCATGCGCTTCCCCCATTGTGGTCGGCGCGCATGTTCTCCCGTGACCCGGCCCTGGCAAGTCTGACCTCGCGTCACCGTTGACCGCATCCGCCAGCGTGCAAGCATGGCGGAAGGGAGGAGCGCCCATGGTCTCGCTGACCGAGAAGAGCGCCGGCTTCGCGCACGTCCGCTGCACGCTGGACGGCCACGTCGCCACCGTCGTGCTGGATCGGCCCGAGCGGCGCAACGCCCTGAACTACCAGGCCTACGACGAGCTGGAGCAGGCGTTCCGCCTCTCCGCCGTCGACGACGAGGTCCGCTGCGTGATCGTCACCGGCGCCGACCCCGCCTTCTGCTCCGGCGACGACGTGGGCGAGATCATGGCGGGGCCCAAGCCGGTTTCGAAGCGCTCCCTGCCCGTCACCTACCAGGCCACCCCGGCGGCCCTTGCGCTCCTGGAGTGCGACAAGCCGGTGATCGCCGCGGTCAACGGCGCGGCCGTCGGCTGGGGCATGGAGTTGGCCCTGTTCGCCGACATCCGCATCGCCTCGGAGAAGGCCAGGTTCGGCGAGCTGTTCGTCAAGCGCGGCCTGGTCTGCGACGTGGGCGGCTTCTATCGGCTGCCGGCCATCGTCGGCCCCGCGAAGGCTGCCGAACTGCTGTTCACCGGCGACATCTTCGACGCGGCGGAGGCCCTGCGGATCGGCCTCGTCAGCCAGGTCACGCCCCACGACGACCTCATGCCTCAGGCCCGGGCGCTCGCCGCGCGCATCGCCGCCAATCCGCCGCTGGCCGTCCGCCACCTGAAGGCCGGCCTCAGCCGCTTCGCCTATGGCGATCCGCGCGAGATCGGCGCCTGGGCGATCGAGAAGATCCGCCTCCTGATGCAGACCGAAGACCACCGCGAGGGCGTGGCCAGCTTCCTCGAGAAGCGCCCGGCCGTATTCCAGGGACGATGACCATGCCCGATTCCAGCAGGCAGAATGGCCGCTCCGTGAAAGACTCGGTCGTGCTGATCACCGGCGCCGCCTCCGGCATGGGCCGGGCCACCGCCGAGGTGTTCGCCGCCGAGGGCGCGCACGTGGCCTGCACCGACATCGCCGCCGAGAGCGTGCGCGAGGTGGCCGACGACCTGGTCCACCGCGGCTACAGCGCCGAAGCCTGGACCCTGGACATCGCCGATCATGCCGCCATCGACCTGGTCACCAAGGCGGTCGCCGCCCGCTTCGGCGGCATCGACATCCTGGTCAACAACGCCGGCGTCTCGGGCTTCGCGGCCATCGACGCCGAGAACTACGACACCGTCTGGGCCCGTTCGTTCTCGATCCTGATCACCGCCCAGCAGCGGATGATCCGCGCCGCCCTGCCCTACCTGCGCAAGTCAGACGCCCCGCGCATCGTCAACATCGCCTCCACCGAGGCCCTGGGCGCCACCAGCCGCGACAGCCCCTACGCCGCCGCCAAGGCCGCGGTCACCGGCCTGACCCGCGCGCTGGCGGTCGAGCTCGGCCCCGAGGGGATCACCGTCAACTGCATCTGCCCTGGCCCCATCCTCACCGGCATGACCGAGGCCATCCCCGACGAGGACAAACAGACCTACGCCCGCCGGCGCACGGCGCTCCGCCGCTACGGCCGCCCCGAGGAAGTCGCCCACATGACGCTCAGCCTGTGCCTGCCGGCCGCCTCCTACATCACCGGGACGACCATTCCCGTTGACGGAGGCCTGATGGCGCGCAACGCGTAAGGGATGCTTGGCCGCACAGCGTTCGTCGTCGCGCTCCTGATCGCCGCCTCGGCCCAGGCCCAGGCCTACAAGCCCCCGCGCACCAGCTTCGGCGCCCCGGACCTGCAGGGCCTGTGGGACACCGACTCCATGACGATCCTTCAGCGCCCCAAGGCGTTCAAGGCCCTGGCGGCCACGCCGGAGGAGGCCGCCGCCTTCGAGGCCAGGCGGCTGGAGAAGTACGCCAAGGTGATCGGCGATGTGGATCCCAACGCACCGGCCCCGCCCCTGGACGGGGTCGAGGACGACGAGCGCCTCGACAAGCCGCGCGGCCTGGCCCGCATCCGCGGCGAGATCCGCACCTCCCAGATCGTCAGCACCCCCGACGGCCGCCTGCCCTATACGCCCGCCGCGAAGGCGGCCGCCGAGCGGGCCCTGAAGGACGAGCTGGTCTACGACCATCCCGAAGGCCGCCCCTTCGACGAGCGATGCATCCTGGGCGCGGGCGGCGGGGTCGCGGCCCCGATCGCCAACCGCGACCACATCCAGATCCTCCAGACCCGCGACCACGTGGTCCTGTCCGGCGAGCAGAACCACGAGGTCCGCATCGTCCGCCTGGGCGACCGCCGCCATCTGCCGCCTTCGATCCGGCCCTGGATGGGCGATCCGGTCGGCTGGTGGGAGGGCGACACCCTCGTGGTCGAGACCACCAACATGAACCCGCGCGACCGCTGGCGCTGGAACGCGGGCGAGTGGGTCGCGCTCTCCCAGGACGCCCGCATCGTCGAACGCTTCACGCGCACCGGCCCGGACCAGCTCCTGTACGGCTACGTGGTCGAGGATCCGGCCAACTATACCCAGGCCTGGCGCGCCGAGATGCCGTTCCACGCCAGCACGGCCCGCGTCTTCGAGTACGCCTGCCACGAAGGCAACTATGCGCTCGGCAACATCCTGGCCGGCGGCCGCCAGGCCGATCGGGACGCCGCGGCGAAGGCCGGCGCGAAATAGGCCAAACCCTGGGTTTCGAGTCGACGCCCCGGCCGGACGCAACTCGCAACAACTCGCACCAAGTCGAAGGCCGGCGCGCCTAGTCCCGCCCGCCGGCATGCCGATGATCCCCGCCGACCCGGCCTCGGGGGGCCGCGGGCAAGCCGCGACGTCGCCTGAGCCTCGAAATGGAGACTGCCCATGCGTATCCCGTTCACGGCCGCCGCCCTGATGTCGCTGGCCCTCGCCGCGCCCGGTTCGGCGCTCGCCGCCGCCACCGTGGTGGACTTCGAAGCGCTGCTCGCGCCCACCACCGCCTACAGCGTGTCGGGCGTCACCTTCACCACCGGCGTCGGGGGGCTGCTCTCGCCCGTCGACGGCCCGAACGGGACCCGGGTGGCGATCGGCAACGTCGCCGAGCCCAACCCCGACGAGTTCGTGTTCGACCCCATCCGAGCGGACTTCGACGTCGTGATGGGCAGGGTCAGCGTCGACCTGGGCGACTGGCCCAGTGTCGAGTTCGGTGACGACGACCTGCTGTTCCTGGAGATCTTCGACGCCGCCAACCTGTCGCTCGGCCGGACGGAGTTGCTGATCGACGCCCTGGAGCCTGACTTCAAGACCCTCAGCATCTCGGCGGCGGGCATCAGCTACGCCACCTTCGGCTCGATCGGCGATGGCGGCTCCAGCGTCTATGCCGACAACTTCACCTTCGACACCGCCGTCCCGGAGCCCGCCACCTGGGCGCTGATGCTCGCGGGCTTCGGCGGCGCCGGCGCGATGCTCCGCCGCCGACGGACGGCGCTGGCCTAGGACCCGCTGAACGTCCCCGGCCGCTTCTCGCGGAAGGCGGCGATCCCCTCGCGATAGTCCTGGCTGGAGGTCGCCAGCAGGAACTGGTCGCGGTCCATGTAGATCGAGGCCTGGGCGGTCGCCGCCGACACGGCGTTGACCGCCTCCTTGGTCATGCGGACCGGCAGCGGCGGCAGGGCGGCGACCTTGTCGGCCCAGCGGCGGGCGCCGGTGAGCGCGCCGCCGGCCTCCGACACCTCGTCGGCGAACCCCCAGTCCAGGCACCTGGCGGCGTCCACCGCCTCGCCGAACATCACGAACTGCTTGGCCCGCGACGGCCCGGCCAGGGCGACGATCTTCGGGATGCTGCGCCAGCTCATGTTCATGCCCAGCGGAACCTCGGGCAGGCGCAGATAGGCGCCCTCGCCCATCACCCGGAAATCGCACGACAGCACCAGGGCCGCCCCGCCGCCGATGCAGTAGCCCTCGATGGCCGCGATGGTCACCGCCTCGATCTCGCTCCAGGCCCGGCACATGTCGGGCCCCGCCATCACGGCGCGGCGGCTTTCGATCAGCGGCAGGGCCGTCCGCGCCTGGCTGGCCGAGAGGTCGGCCCCCGCCGAGAAGTAGCTGTCCGCCCCCTTGAGGATCACGGCCCGGACGTCCGTGCGCAGGCGGAGCAGGGTCGCCGCCTCGGCAAGCTCCTCCATCAGCTCGCCGTCCAGCGCGTTGCGAGCCTCGGGCCGGTTCAGCGCCACCTCGACGATGCCCTCCCGCCGCTCGACGCGGATCGTCCGCCACTCGGTGTCGAAGAGCTTGTCGGCCACGGTCGTCTCCCCCAGATTTGCCCCCATCTTGGAACGGAGCCGCCGCCCGGCGGTAGTCCTCATGCGATGGACCCGGCGGAAGATCGTGGCGGTCGCGGCGCTGCTGGCCGGCTGCGGCCGCGCGCCGCCACCGGTCCCCTGCCCGACGCCGCCCAGCGCCGCCGGATCGTCGAGGCCGTGGCCGCCGCTTAGGCCTCTACCTGCGAGGTAATGGATTCACCCCGGGCATCTGGCCGACAGAGGGGCGCCAGCCACGGAGTTGAGGCCATGCCGGTCACCTACCTGATCAAGTTCGATGTCGTCCCGGAACACCGCCAGCGCTTCCTGGCGCTCCTCGACGGCGTCCTCGACGCCATGCGGGACGAGCCGATGTTCCATGACGCGACGCTGTCCGTCGATCCGGACGACGAGAACCGGCTGATGCTGCACGAAACCTGGGAAGACCACGACGACGTGCTCAACGTGCAAATGCATCGCCCCTACCGTCAGGCCTATCACGACGCGCTGGTCGAGGTGCTGGCGACGCCGCGCGAGGTTTCGATGTGGCGCCCGAGACGCGTGGACCGCGGGGCGACCTCCCCGGATCGCTAGGCGATCCTTCTCCCCTTGCGGGAGAAGGTGGGCCGCGCAGCGGCTCGGATGAGGGGTCGCGCCGAGCGTCGGCTGGGGTGGCGCGTGAGCGCCGCCAAGTTCACCGCCAAGACGCCAAGTTCGCCAAGACCGCCCCGCGTCCCCAGCCTCTTGGCGACCTTGGCGTCTTGGCGGTCATGGAATGCGCCTGCGGCGCGCGCTGAGCCGGAGAGCGGAGCGCGACCCCTCATCCGTCAGCCTGCGGCCGACACCTTCTCCCGCAAGGGGAGAAGGATCTCGCCCCCCCGAATGTCGACCCGCCTAGCCCTTCTTCTTGCCCAGCCCGAACGTCGGGATGCGGTCGCGCAGGCCCTTCTTCTTCGCCTTCGGGGCCTGGGGCGCAAGCTCGATCACCGGCGGGGTGGCCGAGGCCGTCTCCACCGGCGCAGCCGCCGAGGCCGGCGCTTCCGCCGCCGCCACCGTCTGTACGCCCAGGTCCCGGTCGCAGCGCTCGTCGCGCTTGGCGACCTCGAACACCGTCGCGGTCAGCACCGGCTGGTAGCCCGGCTTGTTGGTGCTCACGAACACCGCCAGCGACCGGCGGCCGGGGATGTTGCAGAAGGTCTCGCGGAAGGCCCAGTCGCCGGCCTGCCACCTGGACTTGGCGGGCGTGAACAGCTCGGCGCGCCGCTTGATCGCCGCCTGGACCGCGTCCTGGATCACCACCGGCTCGCCGGCGTCGACCCGGACGGTGCAGCTCACCGGGTCCTTGCCGCGGCGGATGACGACATCGTCGCCGTCGATGTCGTCCACGGGGGCTCCGTCGATCACCGCCGCCAGGCACGCCGAGGTCGCCGAGCGCGCCTCCTGCGCCGGATCGGCCTGAGCCGCCGCGGCGGGGATCGTCAGCAACAGGGCAAGGGCAAGCGTTCGCATGGCGCTCCGTCGCCTAGCATCGCGGCGCGGATATGGCGACCGATGCGCCTAGCCGGTGTTTCTCAGGCCCGAGGCGATCCCGGCCACCGTGAGCTGGATCGCCAGCTTGAGTTGCGGATCCTCGTCCCCGGCCCGCCGCCGGGCCAGCAGCTCGAGCTGCAGGTGGTTCAGCGGGTCTACCACCTCGGCGGCCAGGGCCACCGATTCCGCCATCTGCGGATGATTGTCGAGCAGGCTGGCGCCGCCGCGGATGGCCAGCACCAGCTCGCAGGCCGCGTCGTGTTCGGCCTTGATCCGCGCGAAGATCGCCTTGCCGGCCGCGCCCTGATGCAGCGCGGCGTATTTCGCGGCGATCACCATATCCGTCTGCGCCAGCGCCACCTCCATGTTGGAGACCAGGGTCGCGAAGACCTGGTCCTCGGCGAGGCTCCGGAGATCGCCGGCCGCGAGGCCGGCCTTGGCCGCCCCGCCCGCGAAGCCGTACCAGGCCGGCAGCATGAACCGCGCCTGCGACCACGAGAACACCCACGGGATCGCCCGCAGATCCTCGATCCGGCGGCTGGGCGTGCGCGACGCCGGGCGGCTGCCGATGTTCAGCCCCACGATCTCGGCGATCGGCGTGGCGCCCCAGAAGAAGTCCTCGAAGCCCGGGTCGTCGTACACCAGCTCCCGATAGGCCGCGAACGACGCCTGGCTCAGGGTCTCCAGCACCACCGAACCCGCCCCTTCGGGAGCCTCGTCCGGCCGGGCGCTGGCGGTCAGGACAGCCGCCACCAGGCTGTCCAGGTTGCGCCGGGCCGTGGGCTGGTCGCCGAAGCGCCGGGAGATCATCTCGCCTTGCTCGGTCAGGCGCAGGCGGCCCTTCACCGTGCCGGGCGGCTGGGCCAGCACGGCCTGCGCCGCCGGTCCGCCGCCGCGCCCCACCGAACCGCCCCGGCCGTGGAAGAACCACAGCTCGACGCCCTGCTTCCGCGCTTCCGCGGCCAGCGTCGCGGCGGCCTTGCTCACATTGTGGCGCGAGGCGACATAGCCGCCGTCCTTATTGGAGTCGGAATAGCCCAGCATCACCTCGCGCCACTTGGCCTCGCCGAACAGCGCCGGCGGCAGCGGCAGGGCCAGCCACTGGCGCAGCAGCTCCGGCCCATGCTCCAGGTCGCCGATGGTCTCCAGCAGCGGGCTGATCCGGATGGCGCTGCGGCCCTTGTCGCCGCCCTGCACCAGGCCCGCCTGCTTCAGCAGCACCAACGGCTCCAGCACGTCGGACAGGCTGGCGGTCTTGGAGATGATGTAGGCGCCCAGCGCCTTCTCCCCGTAGAGCCGCACCACCTCGGCCGCCGCGTCCAGGGTTCCCAGCTCGCGCGCCGTCTCCTCGCTGTAGTCCAGGAACGGCGAGCGCAGCGGCCGGTCGTGGCTCAGCTCCTTCGACAGCACCCGCACCCGCTCGGCCTCGTCCGACCCCAGGTAGTCGATGTTCACCCCGGCGCGGACATACAGCTCGTGGATCATCCGCTCGTGGACGTCGGCGTTCTGGCGCAGGTCGATGGAGAGCAGATGGAAGCCGCAGGCCCGGGCCACGGCGATCAGGGTGCGCAGCCGCGCGCCGACCACCCGTTCGCCCAGATGCTCGCGCACCGACTGGCGGATGATCTCCAGGTCGGCCACGAACTCGGCCGCGGCGTCGTAGGCTCTGCCCTTGGTCTCCCAGGTCGTGCCGGCCAGGCGATTGGCGGTGGCGGACAGCCGGTCCCAGATGTCCTGCAGCGCCTGGCGGTAGGGTTCGTCCTGGCGGTGGACCGACTGATCGGCCGAGGCCGTGGCCAGGGCCTCGACCCCGGCGCTGGCGGGCGACAGGTCGGCGCTGACCGCCATGTCGAACCACAGCCGCCGCACCTCGTCCGAATAGTGGTTGAGGATCAGCCGGGCCTGCGAGCGCATGGCCAGCTTCAGGGTCTCGCCGCTGACGCCCGGGTGGCCGTCGCGGTCCCCGCCCAGCCAGGACCCCAGGGTCAGGGGCGTGGCGCTCTCGAAGTGCTCGCTCCAGTCGTCGTACAGCTCGACCATCGCCGGCAGGATCGAGCGGCGCACGATGGCCAGCGAATTGCGGATCTCGTCGGCCGGGGTGATGCGCTCGGGCCGGTGCATCCGCGCCTTCCACAGCAGCGCCACCTCGCGGAACAGGTCCTCGCGCAGCCGCTTCTCCACGTGCGGCAGCAGGTGGTGGGTGCGCAGCGACATCAGCCGCGCGATCTCGGCCTCGCGCTCCACCACCGCGCGGCGGCGGACCTCGGTGGGGTGGGCGGTCAGCACCGGCGCCACGGCCATCCGCGGCACGATCCGCCCGGCCGCCTTCGGCCCCAGCCGCTCGGCGGCCTCCACCAGGGTGCGCGGCAGCTCGCCCGGCTCCATCTCCGCTTCCAGCGTCCGCCGGCGCCCGGCGACATCCTCCCCAAGGTTGGACAGCATCGAGGCGCAGGTGAAGGCGCGGGCCAGGTAGACCGCCTGGTCGGGCCGCAGCGACGAGAACAGGGTCTCCAGCGCCTCCTCGTCGTCCTGGCGGGCCACCTCCTGGGCGCGGCGCACCAGGGCCGCGGCCTCGTCCCCGTCCAGGTAGCGGATGACGTCCTCGAGCAGCGCTTCGAGATAGTGGACGGCCTGGGCCGCGGCGGCTTCCGGGACCGGGGCGACCTTCATGTCCATCATCGACCCGACTCCTTGGCACGCACGACGGCGGCGAACATACCGCAGGGGAAGGGGCCGTCAGCCAGGATCGCGCGATGAAACTGCGGCCACGCCTCGCGACGCCTCGGACGCAGGCGCGCGATTTCCAGGGCGCCCAGGCCCTGCACGGCGAACGCCCCCGGCTGCCGGCGCATGCGGGCGACGTCGGCCTCGATCGTCGCGAAGGCGATGGAGCGGCCCTGCACCTCCGTCATCGCGGCCAGCGCCCGGTCGGCGCTCCAGCCCAGGGCGCCCTGCCCCGTGTCGACCACGACCCGCGCCATCCGGAACAGCCGCCAGTGCAGGTAGCCGATCTCGCCCAGCGGATCGCCGACATAGGCGCCGAGGTCCGCCGCCAGCTGCTCGGCATAGGTGGCCCAGGCTTCGGAATAGGCGCCGACGTCGGGTTGCTTCGCGGGGTCCGACGACTGCAGCGTGGCCTGCAGGGCGTGACCCGGCACGGTCTCATGGAACGCCACGCTGGGCAGGGTCCACGACGGACGCTCGCGGATGGTTTTGAGGTCCAGATAGTAGGCCGGCGGCTCGCGATAGCCGCCCCGCCCGCGCGCCTCGTCGGCCGGCGACATCCGGCGCACCTCGGCGGCGGGAAGGTCCAGGTCGAACACCGCCGCCAGCTTCGGCCGCAGCGCGGCCAGCCGGCCGTTCATCCCCGCCACCGCCCGGTCCCGCCCCGCGTCGTCGTCGGGATAGAGGAAGCGCGGATCGGCGAAGAGCGCCCGGATCCGCTCGGCCGCGGCCCCGGCCTTCAAGCCCTGGCCGCGCAGCAGGACGTCCGCCCGCGCCTGCAACCGCCGCACCTCGGCCACCGCCCGGCGGTGCGCCGCCTTCGGATCGATCGGGGCGCCCCAGGCCCTGGCCAGCACCTCGGCATAGCCGTCGGCCGCACGGGCAGGGCTGGCCAGCAACGCGGCGCCGGAGGCCAGCACGGATCGACGGGTCCACATGAAACCCGTGTCTAGCGGACCGAAACGGCGAATGATACCGGTGTCATTATGGATTTCGACCGCCGGACGCTGCTTGCCCTCGCCGCCACTACCGCCGCCCCACCGGCGCTGGCCCAGGCCAAGGCCGACCCCGCCGAGGTCGTGAAGCTGTGGCCCGGCAAGCCGCCCGGCGCGCTGGCCGCCCTGCCCCGCGAGCAGGTCGTCGACCGGGTAGAGACCTCGGGCTTCCAGGATCGGATTGTCACCGGCATAGGCGAGCCGCTGATGACCGTGTTCCGGCCGGCCAAGCCGAACGGCGCCGCCTGCCTCATCGTCCCCGGCGGCGGCTATATCCGCGTGGTGATCGACAAGGAGGGCTTCGAGATCGCCCACCGCCTGGCGGCCGCCGGCGTCACCAGCTTCGTCCTGCGCTACCGCCTGCCCGCGGAGGGCTGGGCCAACCCGTCCGACGTGCCCCTCCAGGACGTCCAGCGGGCCGTGCGCCTGATCCGCGCCGGCGCCGACCGCTACGCCATCGACCCTGCCCGCGTCGCGGCCCTGGGCTGCTCGGCCGGTGGCCACGTGGCCGCCAGCCTTGCCACCGGCCACGGACGCTCGGTCTACGCGCCCGTCGACGACGCCGACCGCCAGTCCGCCCGGCCGGACCTTTCGGTCCTGCTCTATCCCGTGATCGACATGGCCCTGCCCTACGCCCACACAGGCTCGCGCGCCTCGCTCCTGGGCGCGTCACCGACCCCGGCCGCCGAGACCGCCTATTCCCCGCATCGCCGGGTCACCGCCGCTGCGCCGCCGACCTTCCTGGTCCACGCGGCCGACGACACCTCCGTGCCCGTCGAGAACAGCCTGGGCTACCTGGCCGCCCTGCGCGCCGCCAAGGTCCCGGTCGAAGCCCACATCTTCGAGGAAGGCGGCCACGGCTTCGGCATCTACCTGGCCCGGGGCAAGCCGGCCTACGCCTGGCCGGAGCTGTTCCTGGCCTGGGCCGCGCGCCGGGGCTGGCTCAGGGCAGCCGCGTAGGGCTTGGGATGTAGGTCTTGTGGCAGCCGTTGCAGGCGTCGTAGATCGGCCCGCCGCCGACCTCGAAGGCCTTCTCGGCGTCCCGGCCCTTCGCCGCCGCCTCGCCCGCGGTCGCGCCGTCCACCAGCATCTGGGCGAATGTGTCCCAGCGTCCCGGCCGGGAGTGCTGGAGCAACTCGCGCCCCTTCGCCTGCAGGGTCTGCGCGCCCTGCACCGCCGCCGCCCAGCGGGCCTCCGCCTGAGCCGGCGTCTCGCCCTCCGGCGGATCGTTGCCCGCCGCCCAGAACGCCAACGCCCCGGGGTTCACCCCCGTCGCCATGATGGCCTGCACGGGCAGGTCGTGATCCACCACCTGGGCCGCGGCCGCGCCTCCGATCAACAGGATCGCGGCGGCGAACAAGGGAAGGCGCATCTGGAATCTCCGGTACGCCGCCAACCCTACGCGCTCGTCATCCCACGGTCAGCCGCAGGCTGATCCGGGGGACCCAAGCGGGATCGCGACCATCCCCACCTCAGCTTGGGTCACCCGGTCAAGCCGGGTGATGACGATCTAGGGGCGCGCCTGGTCCAGATAGTCGATCAGCGCCGTCATGTTCTGGATGTAGGTCCCGGTCGAGATCCCCAGCGCCGGTTTGTCGGTCGGGTATGGCGAGGTGTCGGTGGCGTCGCCCACGTGGGTCTGGGAATAGTCCTTGTCCGCCTTCGCCGGGGGCGTCGCCCCCGTGTACGGGTTGCTGGTCGCCGTGAGCGGCGTCGGCCAGTAGCCCTCGGCGTTCAGCCCGCCGATCAGCTTGGCCGCCGCCTCGCCGGTGACCGCCGCGCCCTTCTGGGCCTTGATGTTCAGGTCGGAGGTCTCGAGGTCCCGGGTCGCGAAGTACTTCGGCAGCGGGACCAGGCCCTTGGCCGTCAGCGGCGAGTCCTTGGCCGCCTTGGCCGGGTCGCTGGCCTTCAGCGTCTCGTAGCGCGCCCGCATCCTGGCCACGTCGATCTTCCGCCAGGCGCCGTAGTGGGCCAGGGTCTTCTCGTCGCTGTAGTCCCAGTAGTACTCGCCGTTGACGACGTTCGAGCCGCGCCGGTGGACGTAGATCGGCCGGTCCGTGCCGATCTCGATATAGGTCGGGTGGGTCCGCCCGTCGGGGCGCGGCTTGGCCAGCTTCACCTTGTCCAGCCAGTCCAGCGCCTCCGGCACGCGGGCCAGATATTTGGTGTCCCCGGTCAGCTCGTAGAAGTTCATCAGCTGGGCGAGGTTGTTCGCCGTCACGTGCGTGGCCAGCGCGGTGGGCTCGTAGGTCCGCGCCCCCACCGGCTTCAGGTCGGCCACCGTGTACTGCAGCCCCCAGCCCGGCTGCGGCTGGCCCTGCTGGGTGACGATGAAGCTGTTCATCGCCCGGCTGACGGCGTCCATCGCCCGCGCGTCGCCCAGCGCCTGGTAGGCCATGACCAGGAACTTGATGTTCTCGCCGGCCACGTCGTCGTTGAAGGTGATGAAGCTGGTGTAGTCCGGCTTGCCGTGGTGGCTGAACTCGTTCTTCAGCGGATAGCGCTGCGGCCAGCCGCCGATCGGGTACTGGCTCTCCAGCACGAAGTTCAGCGCCTTCTCCAGCGCCGGCCGCCACTTGGGGTCCCGCTTCTCGACGTAGAGCCTCAGCAGGAACTGCATGGCTTCGGACGTCCCGGCGTCGTCGAAGGTGGCGTTGCCCCAATAGTGCTGGAATTCCTCCATCCGCCAGGCGTTCTGGCCGTAGGTGGCGTACCAGTCCTTCATCGAGGCCTCACCGCCGAAGTCGATCATGTAGTGCCAGCCGCCGCTCGGGTGCTGGCCCCAGATCAGCGCCTCGGCGGCCTTCTCGGCGGCGCGGTAGTAATATTCGTCGCCGGTGGCGTGATAGGCGTCGAGGAACAGGTGGCCCATGGTCCCGGTGCCGGGCGGCTGCACCCAGATCATCGTGGGCTTGGCCTCCAGCTCGCCCCAGCGCCGCGTCATGTCGGCGGTGTAGGACCAGACATAGCCGCCATTGTAGGCGACCTTCTCGACCATGAACGCGGTGGCGGTCTTCATGGCCGCCAGGGTCTGGTCCTTGGTGGGCGGCCCCTGGGTCGAAGGTTGGGCGACGACTGGCCCCGCGAACGCCAACACCAACGCGCCGACGACAGCGGCTGCCACGCCCCGAACCATGCCGTTTCCTCTCTCGTTGCGACGGATGTAGCGCGAATTGCTACCGGTGTCATAGTGTCGAAAACGCGAAAACAGGGCGGATTCGATGGTTCACGAGCTTACCCGACGCGGCGCGGTCGCCGCAGGCCTCGGCATGGCGGCGATGGCCTGGAGCGCGCGGGCCGCCGGGCCCGTCGGAGCCCCGGTCGCGACCACGAAACACGGCCGGATCCGCGGCTATGTGGACGACGGGATCCTGGCCTTCCGAGGCGTGCGCTACGGCGCCGACACCGGTCCCCGCCGTTTCCAGCCCCCGGCCCCGCCCGCCGCATGGAGCGAGATCGCGGAGGCCTCCCACTATGGCGCCGCTTCGCCGCAACGCGACCGCAACGCCGGCCAGACCAGCGAGGACTGCCTGTTCCTGAACGTCTGGACCCCGGCCCTCGACGCGGGCCGGCGGCCGGTCATGGTCTACATCCACGGCGGCGCCTATTCGAACGGCTCGGGCTCCTCCCCGCTCTACGACGGCGTCCGGCTCTGCAAGCGCGGCGACGTGGTCGTCGTCACCCTGAACCACCGCCTGAACGTCTTCGGCTACGGCTACCTCGCCCGCCTGGTCCCGGATCTCGCCGACAGCGGCAACGCCGGCCAGCTCGACCTGATCTTGGCGCTGCAATGGGTGCGCGACAACATCGCCGGGTTCGGCGGCGATCCGGGGAAGGTGATGGTGTTCGGGCAGTCGGGCGGCGGGGCCAAGATCGCCACGATGATGGCCACGCCCATGGCCGCCGGCCTCTTCCACCGCGCCGCCACCATGAGCGGCCAGCAGGTCACCGCGTCCGGCCCCGGCAACGCCCACCGCCGCACCCTGGCCTTCCTCGACGCCCTCAAGCTCAAGCCCGAACAGGCCGCCCAGCTGCGCACCCTCCCCGCCGAGCGCCTGGTCGAGGCCATGGCCGCCCAGGACCCGGTGCTGGGCTTCGGCGGCCTCTATTTCGGCCCGGTGCTGGACGAGCGCTCGCTGAAGCGCCACCCGTTCTATCCGGACGCGCCGGCCCAGTCGGCGAAGATCCCGATGATCATCGGCAACACCCACGACGAGACCCGCGCCTTCATGGGCGGCGACCCGAAGAACGTCTCGGTCACCTGGGACGAGCTTCCCGCCCGCCTCACCCAGGAGGTGATGCGCGTCGACATCCTGCCCGAGCCGGTGATCGCGGAATACCGCCGCCTCTACCCGGCCTACAGCCCCAGCGACGTCCTCTTCGCCGCCACCACCGCCGCCCGCTCCTGGCGTGGCGCGATCATCGAAGTGGAGGTGCGCGCCCGCGCCGGAACCCCCGCCTTCGCCTACCAGCTCGATTTCCCCGCCGCCGGCGAGCGGCTGCGCGCGTCCCACGCCAGCGACATCCAGCTCGTCTTCGACAACCTCGCCAAGCCCGGCGCCACCGCCACGGGCCCCACCGCCCAGCCCATGGCCGACCAGATGAGCGAGGCCTTCCTGGCCTTCGCCAGGACCGGCGACCCGAACTGCAAGGCGATCCCGCGCTGGGAGCCCTACGACCTCAAACGCCGCCAGACCCTGGTGTTCGACACGCCGTCGAAGCTGGTCGACGACCCGCGCGGCGCCGAGCGGAAGCTGTTCGAGAAGGTCCCCTTCGTGCAGGCGGGCACGTAAACCATACGCCGCGACCGCTCGGCGCAGGCCCCCCGCGCTAAGCGCTCGGTAAGCCTGCCAGTCGCAGGCTCCAGTCTCCGTCCGGCGATGGGCTGGGCGAGGCGAGGAGACCCTCATGAGCCTTCAACGCGTGCCGCAGCTCACCCGCAAGCACCAGGACCTGGACGCCCGGATCCGCCAGGAAGCCCGCAACCCCGCCTCCGACGACCTCGCCCTCCAGGCCCTCAAGCGCCAGAAGCTCCGCCTGAAGGAGTTGATCGAGGCCGCGGCGGGATAGCGGGCGAGCGGCCTTCACCTCCCCCGCGAAGCGGCGGGAGGGGGACCGCGGGCCGAGGCCGGCGCCAGCCGGCTGAAGAGCGCGTGGTGGAGGGGGCGAGCCCCATCCGCTGGCGTCAGAACAGCCCGGTCGATCCGCTGCGCTTGAGGCTCGCCCCCTCCACCAGCCGCTCTTCCCCGCCGGCAAGCCGGCGGGTCGGCGACCGGTCCCCCTCCCGCCGCTTCGCGGGGGAGGTGAAGCGCGGCTCGCCAAGCGCCACCACGACACTCGTCCGAATCCCGCATTCTGCCGTACATCCCGGTTCCTGACCTTGACCGGAGACTTGACCGGATGCGCCTGCGCCGCCTCGCCCCCCTGCTGGCCGTAGCCCTGACCGCCCTCGCGCCCGCCGCCTCGGCCCAGACCCAGGCCGAACGCATGCTGGCCGCCGCCAGGCAACTCCGCGCCACCGCCGAGCAGCACAAGGCGACCCTCACGCCCGACGCCCGCGCCGAGATGCTCCGCCAGGCCGACGAGATGGAGAAGGGCGTCCGCTCCGGGGCTTACGGCGCCTCCGACAACCTGCCCAAGGAGCCCACCCTGGCCGAGACCCTCATGGCCGAGCACGGCCGGCTGGAATGGCTCACCCCCAACGGCGCCTGCGCCGGCTACACCCTCGAGAACTACGCGACCTTCCGCTTCTCGCCCCAGATCAACGACCGCGACAGCCACTGCCGCAACGCCTACGGCCACTACGCGTCCTACCTGCGCTACGCCAAGGACCCGGCTGCGGCCGAGGGCGCCGCCCAGTCGCTCTTCTACTACGACGCCGCCGCCCGCCGCGCCGCCGGCCTGCCCCGCCGCGAGGTGCGTTAGGTCGGCGCCCGGTGCGCTGACGGAACCTTGACGTCAGAGGACGCACGTTCTATCTTTGTTCTCATGCAGGACGCCTCTCCCCGCGCCGATCATGAGCTCCGGATGCTGGAGGCGATGGTGGATTGCGCCTACGGGCTGGGCGTGGCGTTCGGCGAGGCGGCGAAGGCCGAGGCGGACCACGCCCGGCAGCTGGAACTGTTCGAGGCCTTCAATCGCGGCTTCCTGGCTGTGCGGATGGGCATTCGGCTCTGCATGAGCCTGCGCGCGCCGCCGAAACCGGCCCGCGCGGAGGCCGTCGAGCGGGATCCGCCCGAGACGGACGGGGCGGACCGCGCCGAGCGCGACCCTGGCGACGGCGCCGAACGTGAGCGCGAACGCGAACGCGACCAGGAGCCCGTCAGCCTGCCGAAATTCCTCTCGACCTTGCGTGGGGTCGCCGCCGATGCGGCCCGGCTGGACCTTCCCGCCGACCTGCGCGCCGGCGCCGCGACCCTTCAGGACCTGCTGGCCCGCGCCAAGGCGGACGCCGCAGCGCCCGTGGCCGCACGGCCCACCGGCGGCGTGGACCTGCTGACGCGGCCGCCAAAGGCCGCCCCCAGGACGGCCCTGCTCGGCTCCGCCTCGGCGGGCGTGACCCGGCCCATCATCGGGCGGAGCACAGGCCCGCCGCATCGCCGCTCCGGCTGACGACCGATCCCTCCAACGGCTACGCGCGCGCCGGAATGACCCATGCGCCCCTCGACTTGATCACCGTCTGCGGACCCAGCGGCTCGACCCGGTGTTCAGCCTAGGTTGGTGACTCAATTATCCTTCTTTGATCGTCATCCCCCGGCTTGTCCGGGGGACCCATTGGGCTGTGCGATGCAGGAGACGCTGTAGCTGCGAAGCCGCGAACCCGTTCCGGCTCACAGCCCAATGGGTGGCCCAGAGCACCTTGGCCTCGGGCGGGCCGCGCAGCGGCGCGACCGGGGGCCGGGGATGACGTTCCCAAAATAATTCAGCATGTTGATTGGGGATTCACCCTAGGCGGCGGCCGTGTCCGGCTCGCCGTCGAACACCTCCAGCCCGGCGGGCCGCGGCTGACTCTCGTCGCCCTTCAGGTGGGCCAGCAGATACCCCACCGCCAGGACCATGTCCGCGGCGTTATAGGGCTTGGGCAGGGACCCGATCGCCGTCGTCCGCGCCGACCGCGCCCGGCTGGTCTGGCCGCTGATGAACACCACCGGGATCCCCTGGGCCGTCAGACTCTCCGCCAGGGCGATGCCGTCGTCGCGGCCGTGCAGCTTGATGTTCACCAGGGCGAGGTCGGGTTTGCAGTCGCGCACCGCGTCCAGCGCTTCCGCCTGCCGGCCGGTGAGGTCCATGACCCGATAGCCGGCGTCTTCCAGTTCGTCCCGGAGCGCCATCGCCGGCAGGACCTCGTCCTCGACGATCAGCAAGGTCGCGCGCGAGGCGTCGGAGGCGTTGGTCGCCATGGTCGTCAGTCCTGGGTTCAAGGTCGTGGCCATCTACTTGCTCTGCGCCGCCCGGCTCGCGGCGACCGTCGCTTCGGCGTCGGCGGCCTGACCATCCACCAGCGAGACCTGCGTGTGCGTAACGTCGACACGCGTGCCGGCGCGGGCCGACTCCACTTTGACGGTGGCCTGCAGCTGCCTGGCCAGGGCCTCGACGATGCTGGTGCCCAGGCCCGTCCGGATCTCGGCCGGGTCGGTCGGCATGCCGATGCCGTCGTCCGTGACCGACAGGCTCCAGTTGGGGCCCCGGAACTGGCACTCCACCGTGATCTTGCCGGTGCGCTGGTCCGGAAAGGCGTGCTTCAGCGCGTTGATGACCAGCTCGGTGACGATCAGGCCCAGGCTCACCGACACCGTGGCGTCCACGGTCCCGCGCGCGCCCTCCACGACCAGCGCCAGTTGATGGCCGTCGGGGATCATCGAGGCGGAGATGCTGTCGCAGAGGCTGGTGAAGTAGGCGTAGAGCTCCACATGATCCTCGCCCGTCCCGGCGAGCTGACGTTCCAGGGCGGCGACCGACATCACCCGGCTGTGCGCGTCCTTCAGGTGACCCCGCGTCTCCGCCGAGGCCGCCTTGCGCGCATTCTGCAGCAGGACGCTGGCGATGATCTGCAGGCTGTTGGCGACGCGGTGCCGGACCTCCTGCAGCAGGACCAGGTTGCGGCGAAGGGCGTCGTCCTTGGCCTTCTCGCTGGCGCGGGCGTCGGTGGCGTCGGTGAAGGCCACGAGCAGGCGCACATTGTCGACGTCCAGATAGACCAGCCGCTGGGCGTGGACGATCAAGTGGCGCACCTCGCCGCCCGGCCGCCTCAGGTCCATCTCGTAGGTCTCGATCTTCGCGGCGCCCGAGAGCGTGGCCGTCAGCAGGGACTGGAGCTGCGGCGCGCGCCACTCCCCGCCGCCCAGGCTGGCCAGCGGGTTCCCCGGCGCCGCGGCCGGCTCGATCCCGAAGGCGTCCAGGAAGGACAGGCTGGCCGCGACGATGTTCAGGTCTCCGTCCAGCAGCAGGAGCGGTCCCGGCGAGGACTCGACCACGGCCATGCTGAGGCTGAGCGCCGCTTCCGCGGAATAGGGGGGCGTGCGGGTAGCCAAGGACGGCTTTCAAGACACCAGGGGCCCCGCGGCGCGAGACCTGCCCGGATCAATTGTTGGGAAGCGCGGGCCAGACACACGTCCGGCTCACCCTTCACAATGCGCCCACGACCCTCTTCGTTGCAAGCGGCCTACGCATCCACCTCTGCGTGCATTGCCGGCGGGAGACCGCCCCTACCGGATGACCCGCGCGCCCTTCGACTTGATCGCCGTCTCGACCTCGGCGGCGCGCACCATGGAGGTGTCGCCGGGCGTGGTCATGGCCAGGGCGCCGTGGGCCGCGCCGTATTCCACCGCCATCTGTGGGCCCAGGCCCTCCATGAAGCCGTACGCGAGGCCGGACGCGAAGCCGTCGCCGCCGCCGACCCGGTCGTAGATCTCCAGGTTCTCGCGCATGGTCGACTGGTAGAACTCGCCGGCCGCCCAGATGATCGCCGACCAGTCGTTGACGCTGGCCGTCTTGGCGTTGCGCAGGGTCGTGGCGGCCACCTTGAAGTTCGGGAAGGCGGCGGCGCAGGTCTGGATCATCTTCTTGAAGTTGGCCGGATCGATGGCCGAGATGTGCTCGTCCATCCCCTCGACCTCGAAGCCGAGGCAGGCGGTGAAGTCCTCCTCGTTGCCGATCATGACGTCGACGTGCTTGGCGATCTCGCGGTTGACCTTCTGGGCGCCGGGCTTGCCGCCCTGGCTCTTCCACAGCGAGGCCCGGTAGTTCAGGTCGTAGGAGACGATGGTCCCGTACTTGTGGGCCACTTCCACCGCCTCGATCACGGCTTCTGCGGTGTTGGAGCCCAGGGCCGCGAAGATGCCGCCGGTGTGGAACCAGCGCACACCCTCCTCGCCGAACAGCTTCTCCCAGTTCACCTCGCCCGGGCGGATCTGCGAGGCCGCCGAGTGGCCGCGGTCGGATGTGCCGAGCGCCGGGCGGATGCCGAAGCCCTTCTCGGTGAAGTTCAGGCCCACGCGGGTGTTACGGCCGATGCCGTCGAACTCGCGCCAGATCAGGTGCGAGGTGTCGACACCGCCCTGCATCATGTGGTCCTCGACCAGCCAGCCGAGATCATTCACCGGCAGGGCGGTGACGTGCGTCGCGCGCTTGCCCCAGCACTTCCGCATGGCACGGGCGACATTGTACTCGCCGCCGCCTTCCCAGACCTGGAACGTGCGGGCGTTGCGCACCCGGCCATGGCCGGGGTCGAAGCGCAGCATGACCTCGCCAAAGGCGGCGCAGTCCCATTTGCATTCGCTCGCCGGCCGGATGTTGAGCACGTCGCCCGCCATGGTCGTCAGTTCCCTTTGATCTTCTTGATGAGTTGCACCGTGTCGCGGACCCGCTTCTCGATGCCGTCGTAGTCCTGGGCGTCCAGCAGCGACTTGGTCACCAGGTTCGACCCGATGCCGCAGGCGACGATGCCGGCGCCGAACCAGGCCTTCAGCGACTCCTCGGTCGCCTCGACCCCGCCGGTCGGCATGATCTTGGTCCAGGGCATGGGCCCCAGGATGTTCTTCACGAACTCGGGCCCGCCGACCGAGCCGCCCGGGAAGACCTTCACGATCTCGACGCCCAGCTCCTGGGCCTCGCTGATCTCGGTGGCCGAGCCACAGCCCGGCGAATAGGCGATGCCGCGCCGGTTGCAGAGCCGCGCCACCTCGGCGTTGGTCATCGGACCCACGACGAAGTTCGCGCCGTTGGCGATGTAGAGGCCGGCGGTCGGCGCATCGACGATCGAGCCCACGCCCATGATCACGCTGGGGTCGGCCTTGGCGAAGTGGCGCGTCACCTCCAGGAAGGTGTGGGCCGCGAAGTCGCCGCGGTTGGTGAACTCGATGCACTTGGCCCCGCCGTTGGCGCAGGCCTGGATGACCTTCGAACAGACCTCCACGTCGGGGTGGTAGAAGACCGGGATCACCCCCTGGTCCATCATCGCGGCGAGAACTTTCAGGCGGTCGCGAGCCATGGGGCTACTCCTTGTCTGGGTCGGCCGGGCGTCAGCGCGCCAGCCAGCCGCCGTCCACGGGGACGATGGCGCCGTGCATGTAATCCGCCGCGCGGCTCGCCAGGAAGACCGCCGCGCCGGCCAGATCGCTGGGATCGCCCCAGCGCCCCGCCGGAATGCGGTCCAGGATCTGCTGGTTGCGGCTCTCGTCGGCCCGCAGAGCCGTGGTGTTGTTGGTGGCGAAGTAGCCGGGGGCCAAGCCGTTGACGTTGATGCCCTTGGCTGCCCACTCGTTGCAGAGCGTCTTCGTCACGCCCGCCAAGGCGCTCTTCGAGGCCGTATAGGACGGCACGCGCAGGCCGCCCTGGAAACTCAGCATCGAGACCACATTGACGATCTTGCCGCCGCGCTTGTCGGCCACCCACCGCTTAGCCACCGCCTGGCTGAGGAAGAAGACGGTCTTCAGGTTGGTGTCCATCACCGCGTCCCAGTCCTCTTCCGTGAAGTCGAGGCTGTCGGCTCTACGGATGATGCCGGCGTTGTTGACCAGGATGTCCAGGCGCCCGGCCGCGGCATAGGCCTCGAACACCACCCGGCCGATCGGCTCGGTGGTGGAGAGGTCCGCGCCGATGGCGTGCAGCCGGCGGCCGGCCTTGGCCACCAGCTCGGCGGTCTCGTCGGGCGCGCTGCGGCCCACGGCCACGATGTCCGCGCCCGCTTCCGCCAGGCCCGCAGCGATCGCCTGGCCCAGCCCGGTGTTGGCGCCGGTGACCAGAGCCACCTGCCCCGTGAGGTCGAAGAGGCCGCTCATTTCAGTTGGCAGATATCGAGGACGTTCATGTCCGTGTAGTCCAGGTTCTCGCCGCCCATCGCCCAGATGAAGGCGTAGTTCGACGTGCCCGAGCCCATGTGGATCGACCACGGCGGCGACATCACGGCTTCCTCGTTGGCCATGATGATGTGCCTGGCTTTCTCGGGCTCGCCCATGAAGTGGAAGACCCGATCGTTCTCGCCCAGGCCGAAGTAGAAGTAGATCTCACTGCGCCGGTCATGCAGGTGCGGCGGCATGGTGTTCCAGACGCTGCCGGTGTTCAGCACCGTCAGGCCCAGCAGCAGCTGCGCCGACTTGCAGGTCTGCGGCACCACCAGCTGATAGATGGTGCGCTCGTTCGACGTCTCCAGCGCGCCCCGCTCCAGCGGCACGGCGTCGGCGAGGGCCAGCTTCTTGGTCTCGAAGGCGGCGTGGGCCGGGGTCGACACCAGGTAGAACCGAGCGCCCTGCCCTTCGAAGGTCACGTCCTTGGCGCCCATGGTCACATAGAGGCAGTCGCGCGGCGCCAGCGCATAGGCCACGCCGTCCACCGTCACCGTGCCAGCCACGTCCGAGACGTTGATCACGCCCATCTCGCGCCGTTCCAGGAACGGGTGGCCCTTGGCGCTCTCGGGCTCGGTCTGGTCAGGCAGCTTGAGCGGACCGGCCGCCGGGGCCGCGCCGCCGATCACGAAGCGTTCGTAGTGGGTGTAGTTCAGCACCACCTCGCCGGCCGCGAACAGGCCGTCGACCAGGTAGCGCTGGCGCAGGGTCTCGTTGTCGACCCCTTCCATCATGTCGGGATGGGTGGCGTGGTAGGTTCGCTTGAACACGGTGGTCCTCCCGTCAGACCAGCTCAGGCGTGCGCTTGGCCGCCGGCTCGTCCAGTTTGTAAGCCCGCTTGGGCAGGTTGTAGGCCAGATCGACCGCGGTCTCGGCCGCGTCGTCCTCGTCGATGCGGTGTTCGCTCACCAGCTTCGCCAGGAAGCTGGCGTCCACCCGCCGGGCCACGTCGTGGCGCGCCGGGATCGACAGGAACGCCCGGGTGTCGTCGTTGAAGCCGACGGTGTTGTAGAAGCCCGCCGTCTCGGTGGTCTGCTCGCGGAACCGGCGCATGCCCTCCGGGCTGTCGTGGAACCACCAGGCAGGACCCAGCTTCAGGACCGGATAATGGCCCGCCAGAGGCGCCAGCTCGCGGGCGTAGACGCTCTCGTCCAGGGTGAAGACGATGATCGAGAGCCTCGGATCGTTGCCCAGCTTGTCCAGCAGGGGCTTCAGGGCGCGGACGTAGTCGGTGCGCGTCGGAATGTCGGCGCCCTTGTCCCGGCCGAACGCCCCGTGGAGCCAGCGGTTGTGGTTGCGGAAGCTGCCGGGGTGGATCTGCATGACCAGCCCGTCGTCCAGGCTCATCTTGGCCATCTCGGTCAGCATCTGGGCGCGGAAGAGCTCGGCGTCGGCGGGCGTAAAGACGCCACTCACGATCTTGCGGAACAGATCACGAACATCCATATCCGACAGGTCGGCAGTCTGGGCAGTGGGGTGACCGTGATCCGTGGATGTGGCGCCCATTTCCATGAATGCAGCGCGACGCATCCGGTGGGCCTCCAGGTAGCCCGTCCACGAATGGACGTCCTGCCCGGTCATCTCGCCGAAACGGTCCAGCTCGGCTCGGAAGTCTTCATGCTCGGGATCGACCACCGGGTCGGGGCGATAGGCGGTGACCACGCGGCCCTTCCAGCCCGAGGCGCGCATGGCCTTGTGGTGGGTCAGGGGATCGGTGGGCGCCTCGGTGGTGGCGATCAGCTCGATGTTGAAGCGCTCGAACAGCGCGCGCGGCCGGAACGCCGGCGTGGCCAGGGCCTCGCCGATGCGGTCGAAATAGAGGTCGGAGGTCTCGGCGCTCAGGGCGACGTCGAAGCCGAACACCTCGGCGAACACGTGGTTCAGCCACATGGACGACGGCGTGCCGCGGAACAGATGCATGTTCGACGCCAGGATGCGCCAGGCCGCCCGCGGATCGGCGCTCGACGGCCCCTTGCGCGATGGCACGCCCAGGTCGCTGAGCGCGATCCCCTGCGAATAGAGCATCCGGTAGAGGTAGTGGTCCGGCGCCAGCAGCAGCTCGGTGGCGTTCGGGAACGGCGCGTCGCCCGCGAACCATTCCGGATCGGTGTGGCCGTGGGGGCTGATGATCGGCAGATCCTTCACCCGCGCATAGAGGCGCTTCGCCACCGCACGGGTGGCGGGCTCGGCAGGGAACAGCCGGTCCGGGTTCAGCATCAGGGGCCTTGTCATCGGCCATTCCTCCCTTTGGCGCGGTAGGTAACCGGTGTCATTATGGCGTGCAAGCCATTTGAGCCGCCCGTATTCGACTAACGCGTCCAGCCCGAATTGTCTTCTCCAGACCAAATTGACACCGGTTACCTATTCGCACAATGTGCGCCCGATCAGGCTGGAGAGTCCCGGCCCAACGACCAGAACAATGCGCCGCGCGCCCCTAGACGGACCGGCCGGAGGACGACAACACGTGACCGTTCCGGCGGCGAAAGCCGCGACCGCGTTTGATCCGGCCCATATCGCGCGTCAGTTCGTCGAGGCGCGCCTGGCCGCCCGCGCTCTGCCGGGCTTCCCCGGCCCGCTGCCCGCCGACATGGCCGCGGGCTACCTTGTGCAAGAGGCCGCCATCGGCTTGTGGCCCGAGCCCGTCGTGGGCTGGAAGGTGGGTCGCATCCCTCTGGAGCTGCAGGCCGAGCTGAAGGCCGAGCGGGTCATGGGCCCGGTGTTCGCCGGCCATGTTTGGCAGGCCGACCCCGCCAATCCCACGTCGCTGCCGGTCATCGCCGGCGGTTTCGCCGCGGTGGAGGCCGAGTACATCTACCGTCTTGGCCGCGACACGCCGGCCGACAAGCTGGACTGGACGCCCGAGGAGGCGCTGGACTACGTCGGCGAGCTGCTGGTCGGCGTCGAGTTCGCCGGAAGCCCGCTGGCGACGATCAATGTGCTGGGCCCGCGGGTCGTGGCTTCGGACTTCGGCAACAACGCCGGCCTGATCCTGGGCCGGGCGGTCCCGCAGTGGCGCGAGCGGCCCGAGCTGATCCCGCCCTGCCACGCCTATGTGGATGGCAAGCTGGTGGGCGAAGGCTCGCCGGACTCGATCCCCGGCCGGCCGCCCGGCTCGCTCGCCTTCCTGCTGGCCGCCTGCGCGGCGCGCGGCCGCCCGCTCAGGGCCGGTCAGTTGGTGACGACGGGCGCGGCCAGCGGCATTCATGACATCGAGGCCGGACAAACGGCCCGCATCACCTTCGGCGACCTGGAGGCGATCGACTGCATCGCGATCCCCGCCGGAGCCCGGGAGGAGTAGTACAGAATGACCGCCGACGAAGCCGCGCGCGCCTCGGCCCCGGCTGCCGCCATCGGCCGCTACCGATGGGTCGTGGTGGCCCTGCTGTTCACGGCCATGGTGATCAACTACGTCGATCGCCAGGCGCTGGGGTTGCTCAAGGCCGATCTCACCGCCGAGTTCGGCTGGAGCGAGACCAACTACGCCGACCTCGTCTTCTGGTTCCAGTGCGCCTACGCGATCGCCTACCTCGCCTGGGGTCGGATCATCGACCGGATCGGCGCCCGTTTCGGCTTCGGCATCGCCTTTGCGATCTGGCAGATCGGCCACATGGCCACCGCGGCCGCAGGGTCGTTCGGCGGCTTCATCGCCTCGCGCGTGGTTCTGGGCCTGGGTGAAGCCGGGGCCTTCCCGGCCGGCATCAAGTCCGTCGCCGAGTGGTTCCCCAAGAAGGAACGCGCCTTCGCGACCGGGCTCTTCAACGCCGGCACCAACATCGGAGCCATCGTCACGCCCCTGCTGATCCCGGCCCTTACCCTGGCCTTCGGCTGGCAGATGACCTTCATCATCACCGGCTTGATGGGGCTGATCTGGCTGCCGATCTGGCTGCTGGTCTATCGCCGCCCGCGCGAGCACCCCAAGGTCTCCGCCGCCGAGCTGGCCCACATCGAAAGCGATCCCGCCGACCCCGTGGAAAAGGTCGCCTGGACCAAGCTGCTGACCTACCGCGAGACCTGGGCCTATGCGATCGGCAAGTTCCTGATCGACCCGATCTGGTGGATGTTCCTCTTCTGGCTCCCCGACTTCCTCGGCAAGCGCCACGGCCTCGATCTCAAGACCTTCGGCCCGCCGCTGGTGGTGATCTACCTGCTGTCCGACGTCGGCAGCGTGGGCGGCGGCTGGCTGTCGTCGCGGTTCATGAAGATGGGCTGGTCGATCAACCGGGCGCGCAAGACCACCATGCTGATCTGCGCCCTGCTGGCCCTGCCGGTCGCCGGCGCGGCGCTGGCCACGAATCTCTGGGTCGCGGTGCTGATCATCGGTGTGGCCACGGCCGCTCACCAGGGCTTCTCGGCCAACCTCTACACCCTGCCCAGCGACGTGTTCCCGCGCTCGGCCGTGGGCTCGGTCATCGGTATCGGCGGCATGCTCGGCGCCGTCGGCGGCATGGTGTTCTCGAAGTACATCGGCGGCGTGCTCGAAGATCTCGGCACCTACACGCCGATCTTCGTGGTGGCCTCCTCGGCCTACCTCCTGGCGCTGCTGGTGGTGCACGTGCTGACGCCGAAGATGGAGCCGGTGAAGATCTGACCTACCAGTCCCCCACACCCCCAAGGCGAAGCCCGAGGGGAAAGGTCGGGCGAGAGGCGTCGGCATTCCGCCCGCGGCGCCGCTCTCCCAAAGGACTCTCGGGCCACGGCCGGAACCACCCTGCCAGCCGACGGGCCGCATCGCCCCTCGCCTTCCCGCGCTTCGATCACGTGGACGGCGAGGCGATGGCCGAGATCATCGACCGCGCGGCGCTCAAGCCCATGGCCGCGCTCCGGCGCCAAAGGCGTCCCGCGACGGCGCGATCTAGCGTTTCAGTCCTTGCGGGGCGGCGCGGTGGAGTCCCGGACCACAAGCGAAGGCAGCCGGCTCTTGGGATCGCGCCCATCGTCCTCGCGGCCCATCAGCCGTTCCACCGCCAGGCGGCCGATCTCCCGGGTGGGCGTTCGCACCGTGGTCAGCGTGGGCCAGAGCCGCGAGGCGATCTGGAAGTCGTCGAACCCGACCACCGACACGTCCTCGGGCACCCGCAGGCCCATCTGCCGCGCCGCCTGCAGCACGCCCGCGGCCATCTCGTCGTTGCCGGCGAAGATGGCGGTGGGCGGCGGCGACATGGCCAGCAGTTCCCGGCCGCGCTCGATCCCCGATTCGTAGGTGTAGGCGCCCTCCACCGCGAAGGCCTTGGCCAGGTGCAGTCCGCGCTCCTCCAGCGCCTCCTCGAACCCGGAGCGCCGCTCGTGCGAGGAGCGGAAGCTGGGCGGGCCGGACACGAAGGCGATCCGGGTGTGCCCCAGCTCGGCCAGGTGGGCGGCGGCCTCGCGCCCGCCCAGGCGGTCGCGGGTCTCGATCATGTGTTCGGGCCGGTCCAGGCTGACCGACGCTACCCGCACGTAGGCGCAGCCGATCTCGGCCATGATGGTCGCGGCCCGCTCGTCTTCAGAGACCGACGGCGTCAGCACCACGCCGAACAGCCGCTGACGCTCCACGAAGGCGCGCAGGTCATCCAGGAACGTCGGGCTGGACCGGTCGCAGGGATGCACCACCAGCTCGAAGCCCGAGCCCTTCATGCCGTCCAGCAGGCCCAGCTGCATGTTCACGACATACTGCGGGTTGGGATTGTCGTAGACGAGGCCGATCAGGAACGCCCGGCCATAGGCCAGTCCCCGCGCCTGCGGGTCCGGCGCATAGCCCAGCTCGGCGATCACCGCCTCGATCCGTTCGCGGGTCTCGGCGCGCACGAAGGGCGAAGCGTTGATGACGCGCGAGACGGTCTTCTTCGAGACCCCGGCCAGGCGCGCGATGTCGTTGATGTTCGGCCGGCGACGCGAGATGTCGGCAGGCCCGTCCTCGGGCGCACGCGGCTTGCTCATGGGAGGCTTCACGGGCAGTCGGACCGATCCTTCGAGGCGCAAGAGCGCTATTCATATCTCCTGACCCGCGCCGGGCCGCAACCGCAACCCGGCCAAGCTTGAGATTTGAATGACACCGGTTACCATTTCCCGATGAGCGAGTTCTCCGCAACCCTGGTGATCGATCCGCGCGACGACGTGGCCGTGGCGGTGCGCGCCGTCGCGGCGGGTGACCTGGTCGCGGAGGGCGTGACGGCGCTGGCCGACATCCCCGCCGGGCACAAGGTGGCCCTGCGCGCGATCACCGCCGGCGAGGATGTCCGCAAGTACGGCTGGCCCATCGGCCACGCGACCCGGGCCATCCCGCCGGGCGCGCATGTCCACAGCCACAACCTCGCCACCTCGCTCTCGGGCGAGGAAGCCTATGCCTATGCGCCCGCCACCGCCGAGCCCCTGCCCGCCGCCTCAGCGGCGACCTTCCAGGGCTATCGCCGCGCCGACGGACGGGTCGGGACGCGCAACGAGATCTGGGTGCTCTGCACCGTGGGCTGCGTAGCGCGCACCGCCCAGAAGATCGCCGCCGAAGCCCACAGCCGGTTCAAGGACCGCGTCGACGGCGTGCATGCGCTCACACATCCCTTCGGCTGCTCGCAACTGGGCGGCGACCTGGACGCCACCCGCACCATGATCGCGGCGCTGGCGGCCCATCCCAACGCCGGCGGCGTGCTGATCCTGGGCCTGGGCTGCGAGAGCAACCAGCTCCAAGCTCTGCTGGACGGCGCCCCGCACCTGGACCGCACCCGCCTGCGCGCCTTCACCGCCCAGGCCGCCGGCGACGAGATCGAGGAAGGCCTGGCCGCCGTGGAGGAACTGGTGGCCATCGCCGAACACGACCGCCGAGAGCCCTGCCCGGTCGCCGACCTGGTGGTAGGCGCGAAATGCGGCGGCTCGGACGGCTTCTCGGGCCTCACCGCCAACCCCGTCGTCGGCCGCATCGCCGACAAGGTCTGCGCGGCGGGTGGAACCGCCCTCCTCACGGAAATCCCCGAGGTCTTCGGGGCCGAGCGCCTGCTGATGGCCCGGGCAGTCGATGAGCAGGTCTTCGACGACGTCGCCGCCCTCGTGAACGACTTCAAGCGCTACTTCATCGCCCACGGCGAACCGGTCAGCGAGAATCCCTCCCCCGGCAATATCGAGGGCGGCATCACCACGCTCGAGGAGAAGTCCCTGGGCGCCGTACAGAAAGCCGGGCGCGGCCCGGTCACCGAGGTGGTCCGCTACGGTGGCCAAGCGCACAAGGCCGGCGTCGTCCTGCTGGAGGCGCCCGGCAACGACGCGGTGTCATCGACCGCGCTCACGGCCGCCGGCGCCACGGTGATCCTGTTCACCACCGGCCGCGGCACGCCGCTCGGGTTTCCGGCCCCGACACTGAAGATCGCCACCAACTCCGGCCTGGCGCAGCGCAAGCCGCGCTGGATCGACTTCGACGCCGGCCGCATCGTCGGCGGGGAGAGCGTCGACGACGCCGCCGACCGGCTGATGGACCTGGTGCTGGCCACCGCCTCCGGCCAGGCCACCCGGGCCGAGGAAAACGGCGAGCGCGAGATCGCCCTCTGGAAACGCGGCGTCACACTCTAATGCGCCTGTCCGACACCACCCTGGCGCAGGTCCGCGCGCCCGTCCGCACACCGGCCTATGACCGCGCCGCCATCCGCGTCGGCGTCGTACATTTCGGCCCCGGCGCGTTCCACCGCGCTCACCAGGCCTGGTATTTCGACCGCATGTTGGCGACCGATCCCGACCTCGCCATCTGCGCCGTCTCGCTGCGCACGCCTGATCTCCGCGACGCCCTCGCCCCCCAGGACGGACTCTACGCCCTGGTCGAGAAGGAGGCCGATCCGACCGTCCAGGTGATCGGCTCGATCAAGGAAGTGCTGGTCGCAAGCGAGCGTCCGGAGGCGGTGTTCCAGCGACTGGCGGAGGCCCGCTACGTCACCGCCACCGTCACCGAGAAGGGCTATTGCCTGACGACTGGCGGCGCGCTCGACGAGAGCCATGCCGACATTCGCCACGACCTCGACACGCCGGAGCGGCCGACGAGCGTGATCGGCTGGATCACCGAAGCGCTGCATCGCCGGAAAACATCGGGACTTCCGCCCTTTACGACGATCAGCTGCGACAACCTCTCGGAGAACGGCGTCAAGCTGAAACGCGCCGTCGTGCGGTTCGCCCAGGCCCGCGGCGAGCCCGACCTCGCCGCCTGGATCGGAACGTACGCCGCCTTCCCCTGCAGCATGGTCGACTCCATCACGCCCGCCACCGACGACGCCCTGCGCGACCACGCCGCCGCCGCGCTGGGCCTGGCCGACGCCTGGCCCGTGCAGCGCGAGCGCTTCGTCCAGTGGGTGGTCGAGGATGGCCTGGGCGCCGACGCCGCCGTGTTCGCCGCCGCCGGCGTCACCGTCGCCCGCGCCGTCGCCCCCTTCGAGCGCGCCAAGCTCCGGCTGCTCAACGGAGCTCACTCCACGCTCGCCTATGTGGGCCTTGGGCTGGGTCACGATACGGTATCGGCCGCCATGGGCGATCCTCGGCTGGCGGGCTTCGTCGAACGGATGATGCGCCAGGATGTGGCGCCCAGCCTCGACGCCCCGGAGCTCGACGTTCCCGCCTATATTGCTGACATCCTCACCCGCTTCCGCAACCCTGCCATCGTCCACAAACTCTCGCAGATCGCCTGGGATGGTTCGCAGAAGCTCCGTTTCCGGCTGCTGGAAACCGCCGCCGAAGCCCTGGCCGCCGACCGTCCCGTGGACCGCCTCGCCGTCGGCGTCGGGGCCTGGATCGCCTTCGTTTTGCGCCAGACCCGAACTGGCGCGCCCATCATCGACCCTTTGGCCGAAGCCCTCGCCGCCGCCGCCGCGCCCTGCGACGGCTCCGCCGCGGACGTCGGCCGCTTCCTGGCCCTGGAGGCGGTGTTCCCCCCGGACCTCGCGCTCGACGCCCGCTTCAGGACCGCTGTTGAGCGCGCCTACCTCGGCTTGGTCGCAGATCCAGACGCCACCCTGACCCTCTAGGCTGCTGAGGCCCCGTGCCGCTCGACGGCTTCGATCAGTAGCCTCGCGGCCACCTGCGCCCCGTCGGCGCGGATCCTCCCAGCGACGGCCGCCGCCCTCGAGCGAACCTCCGGGCGGAGGGCCATCTGGAGCGCGGCCGACAGAGACTCGGACGTCGGGATCTGACCGTCATGCGCTGCTCCGACTCCCAGCTCGGCCACTCGACCGGCGAAGTAAGGCTGGTCCGCGATCTGGGGAACCACGACCTGGGGCGCACCGGCCCGGGCGGCGGTCGTCGTTGTCCCTGCTCCGCCGTGATGCATGACCGCGGCCACGCGGGCGAACAGCGCCTGCTGATTGACCTCGCCGACCGCAAAGGCGTCGTCACCTTCATCGGTCAGACCCAGGTCGGCCCAGCCCTGCGAGAGGAGGATGCGGCGGCCATGGGCGTGAATCGCCTCGACCGCTGCGCGCGCCGCGGCCTTCAGGGTCGGCATCGGCATGCTGCCGAAGCCCACATAGACCGGGGGCGCGCCGGCGTTCAGGAACGCCTCCAATCTCGTCGGCAGGGGGCGTTCGTCGCGCAGGATCCACGCGCCGGTCTGCAGCACGTCGCACAGCTCCGTCGGCTCCCACGGGCTCAGGACCGGGTCCGACGCCAGCCACGGACGATCCGTCAGGATGTGGTCGCGCAGGTTGTCCACCAGCGGCAGGCCGATCGACGATCGCAGCGCGCCGTAGGCCGGTCCGAACATCGCCTTCCTGGCCTCGAGATCCCGCGCCCAAAGCACCCGGTTGTTGGTCTCCTCCGCCGGGACAGGATAGCCGGGCCAGGGGTGCGGCCGATGGTGCGTCGACGGCAGGAAGATCGGGCAATAGTTCGCCCCGACGTAAGCCACGCCCCGCTGTTCGGCCACGCAGCGCGCCGCCGCCATGGAGGGGAATAGCCCGGTCGCCAGCACAGCGTCGCAGCCCTCGGCCGCCGCCGAGATCGCCTCGAACTGCGCTCGCATGACCAGGGCCGCGCGCTCCGGCAGCGTCATGGGCGGTCGGTTCGAAAGCGCGTCGGCCACCCATTGGCGCACGGGCGTGAAGGCGGGCGCCAGGGCGACGCCGGCCCGCGTCATCAGCGCCGCGAACTCCGGGTCCGGCGGGGCGCACACCACCGCCTCCACACCCAGTGCTCGCAGTTGCGCGGCGAGACCCGCCATCGGCTCGACGTCCCCGCGCGATCCAAAGGTCGACAACAGCAGGCGCATTCAGACCCTCCGTGAACATGAGGGCTCAACAAACTGCGCATAAATGGCGCCCTGCCAATTCTTGAACTCGACTCTTTCGTCCCCAGATCAGCAGCAGGCGGGACGAGCTGGGCGACTGGTCCTAGGCCGCGGTCTTCAGCGCCCCGAGTTGCCCGGCGATTCGGTGCATCAGGGCGTCGGCAGAGACGCCCAGGCTGTCGGCGATGCGGCAGAACTCCAGCAGGTCCACCCGCCGTTGTCCGCGCTCGATCATGGCCACGTGCGACCCGGTCTTGCCCAGGCGCGCGGCGAGCGCCCGCTGGCTCAATCCCGCCTCGTGCCGCGCCTCGATCAGCACCTCGCGCACCACGCTGTACTCGTCCGAGAACACGGGATTGGGACGCCGCGGCGTGCGGTGGAACGTTGTCGTCACCTTGGATGTCACCGTGTTGACACCGGTGTCAGTGAAAGGCATGTTCCCTCCACGCTTGGGTTTGCTTCAGTTTTGAGCGCGTAACTCCAGGCTAGTATGACACCGGTGTCATTGCAACGGGCGTCGGTTCGGAAACAAGGCCGCATTGACGGTCGCACGAGGGCGAGGCTCTCGTGGATGGGGAGGACTACAAATGATGCGACCGGGCGATTTCCGCCTGCGCCGGCTGGTCTGCGGCGCGTCGATGCTGGCCCTGGGCATGAGCCTCGCCGGCCAAGCGACTGCTCAACAGGCTGCTCCCGAGGAAGTCGAGGAGATCGTCGTCACCGGTTTCCGGCAATCGCTCGGCGCGGCGATCAACGTGAAGCGGGAGTCGGTTTCGTCCGTCGACGTGGTCGTCGCCGAAGACATCGCCAAGTTCCCCGATCAGAACCTCGCCGAGTCGCTGCAGCGGATTCCTGGCATCTCGATTCAGCGCGACGGCGGCGAGGGGCGCGCCATCACGGTGCGGGGCCTGTCGGGCCAATTCACCCGTGTCCGGGTCAACGGCCTCGAAGCCATCGCGACGTCCACCGACGGCGCCAGCCCCAATCGCGAACGGGCCTTCGACTTCAACGTCTTCGCCTCGGAGCTCTTCAACTCCCTGGTCGTGCACAAGACCGCCGAGGCCTCGCTCGACGAGGGTTCCCTGGGCGCCGTGGTCGACCTCAACACCGGCAACCCGCTCGCGGGCAAAGATGGCCTGACCTTCGTGGCCTCGGCCCAGGGACAGTACAACGACCTCAGCGACGACATCGGGCCGCGACTGGCCGGCTTGCTCGCATGGCGGTCCGAGGATGGCGTCTTCGGCGCCTCGCTGTCGGCCGCGTACTCCTCGAACGATACGCTCGAGCTCGGCAACAACACGGTCCGCTGGGCCCAGGCGCGGTTCGACTCGGTCGACGGCGTCCGCTGCTTCACGACGCCGAACAGCGGCGGAACCTACGTGCCCAGCGCCAGCTGCAACGCCGCAGCCCTCGCCTTCCACCCGCGTATCCCGCGGTACGGCAAAGTGGGCCATGACCGCGAGCGGATCGGCCTCACCGGCAGCCTCCAGTGGGCGCCGACCGAACGCACGAAGGTCTCCCTGGACGGCCTGTACTCGCGGTTCCGCGAGACGCGCACCGAGCAGTGGGCGGAGGTCCTGTTCCGCTCCAACGAGCGCCCGATCGACGCCCGGAATCTGACCATCGACACCGCCACCAACGACATCATCGCCGGCACGTTCGACGACGCGTGGGTGCGGACCGAGAACTACCTGCGCAAGTCGGAGACCGAGTTCTATCAGTTCAGCGTCAACGCGAGCCACGAGTTCACGGACAACTTCCGGGGCACGCTGCTCGCGGGCATCTCGAAGTCGGACGCGGACATCCCGGTCGAGACAACCTTCGTGTTCGACGACCGTGACGCCGCCGGCTACCGCTACGACTATACCGACTCCCGCAGCCCCCTTCTGACCTTCGGCACCAGCGTGACCGATCCCGCCAACTTCCAGCTCGCCGAGCTGCGCGATCGGCCGTCGAACAACACGAACAAGTTCAAGACGCTGTCCGGAAACCTGGAATGGGACGTGACGGAAGGCGTGCAGCTCGTCGCTGGGGCGGTCTACCGCCGCTTTGACTTCGACCTTGAAGCCTACACCCGCGACACCGTCGTCTGCCCGACCCGGACGACGGCGGGACCGGACGCCGTGCTCGGCACGATCACCTGCACGCCCTCCAGCGTCTTTGGTCCGACCGCCGTCTATGGCTACCGAGCCACGTCGGCCCTCAGCCGGACGGTGAACCTGGGCAGCGCCGGTCAGCCGTCCGGAACCACCACGACCTGGGTTGTCCCGGATATCGACGCCGCGGCGGCCTTCACCGGCCTCTACGGCCGAACCGCCGCCATCGACGCCGGCAACATCCGCTCGGTGCGCGAGGAAGACACCGGCGGCTTTGTGCAGGGCAACTTCAAGGGCGAGATCGGCGGCCTGCGCTTCGCGGCCAACGCCGGCCTCCGCTACATGGAGACCGACCAGTCCTCGACGGGCCTGAACAGCGGCGTCGCGGTCACGGTGAAGCGCAAGTATCACGACTGGCTGCCGGCCGTGAACCTCGCGGTGTTCCCGACGGAAGACCTCATCATCCGCGCCGCAGCGTCCGAAGTGATGACGCGGCCGAACCTGGGCAACCTCACCCCGGGCGGCACGGTGGACGGCTTCAACTACCGGGTGAATTTTGGCAACCCGCAGCTCGATCCGTTCCGCGCCAAGGCCTACGACGTGGGTCTCGAATGGTACTTTGCGCCCCAGGCGCTGGCGTCCGTCGCGTTCTTCAAGAAGGATATCCAGTCCTTCCCGCTGGGCGTCACCCGGACCGGCACCTTCGCCTCGACGGGCCTTCCGACCTCGGTCATCAACCCTAGCTCGCCCGCCGCGTCCAACGTGGAAGGCCAACTCTGGACCATCTCGACGACCGAGAACGGCAGCGGCGGCAGCCTGAAGGGCGTCGAGCTCGCCATCCAGGCGCCGTTCAGCTTCCTGCCCGGCTTCTGGGCCAACTTCGGGGGTATCGCCAACGCCACCTTCGTGGACTCGAACGTGACCTATCGGGTCTCCGGTCCGGCGATCACGCCAGGCGGCGGCCTCCAGGGCTCCGACGTTGAGTCCACGCTCTATGGCCTGGCCAAGCGCGCCTACAACGCCACCCTCTACTATGAAGAAGGCAAATTCAGCGCCCGCGCGTCGGTCGCCTACCGCTCCGGCTTCATCGACAACGCCAGCGGCACCGGCAATATCTTCGAAGGCTACAATTCGTCGGTGAACGTCGACGCGTCGGTCAAGTATCGCGTGACCGAGCAGCTCGAACTGTCGCTGGAGGGGATCAACCTGACAGACGACTACCGCGACCGTTACGTCGATAAGGAAGCCAACCGCGCCTACGAGAACAACCACTTCGGCCGCACCATCATCTTCGGCGTGCGCTACCGCATGTAGTCCGGGACGCCGCGACCGCGGCATCCAGAAAAACGAGGCCGGGCGGAGCGATCCGTCCGGCCTTTTCTTTAGAGGGTCGGGTCGTTGCCCACCCGCACCAGCATCTTTCCGAAGTTGCCGCCGCGCAGCATCTCGGCGAAGGCCGCGGGCACGGCCTCCAGCCCCTCGCGGATGTCCTCGAGATAACGGACGTCTCCCGCAGCGACCCAACCGGCCATGTCGCGCAGGAACGCGTCCTGATGCTCGGCCACATAGTCGCCCACGAACAGGTCGCGGACCTTGACGCCGCGTTCACGGAAGATCGCCTCGCCCCGGACCATCAACCCAGCCCGGGCGTCGCTGCCCTCGGCGTCGCCATAGTGGGCGATCAGGCCGCAGATCGTCATCCGCGCGCCGGCGTTGAACAGCGGCAACACCGCGTCGAACACCGCTCCGCCCACGTTCTCGAAATAGACGTCCACTCCGGCGGGGCAGACGGCGGCGAGGTCTTGCGGGAAGGTGGGGCTGAGATGCGAGACACAAGCGTCGTAGCCCAGCTCCTCGACCACGAACCGGCATTTGTCCTCGCGGCCGGCGATCCCCACCACGCGGGCGCCACGCAGCCTGGCCAGCTGGCCCGCGATCTGGCCGACGCCGCCCGACGCAGCCGACACCGCGACCGTCTCCCCCGCCTTGGGATCGGCCATCAGGATCATCCCGGCATAGGCGGTCAGGCCCAGCATCCCCAGCACGCCCACCGCCTGCGAGATCCGACCCTGGGCCGGGTCGAGCTTGCGCGGGATCATATAGGCAGGCCGTGCGACGCCCTCCCCCATCAGGCCATACTCGGCCCAGCCATTGGTGTTGAAGACCAGGTCGCCGGGGGAGAGGCCCTCCATCCGGCTCTCGACCACCTGGGACACGGTCCGCGCGTGGCAGGGCCCGCCGGCCGGCTCGACGCCGCGCTTCTTGTAGCCCCACTGATAGGGGTCGAGGGACACGTAGATCGTCCGCGTCAGCGCCTGGCCGGCGGCCGGCGTCGGGATCGGTTCCTTGCGCAGCTCGAACGTATCCGGCTCCGGCCACGGCGGCAGCGGCCGGTCGGCCAAGGTCCAGTACCGGTTCATGGGCGCCTCCCGCGACGTTCGGCCCGGATCTTAGACCAGGGTGCGCAGGTGGACTCTAGTCGGTCGGCGGATCGAGGGGCGCCGGCGCGGCGCTCGTCTCCGAGGGGACCGCCTGCGCAGCCACTTCCACCGGCGGGGTCGAGACGGGCGCGGCTGGCCCATAAGGGATCATTTGCGTCGGCGTTCGCTTCAGCGCCGTGGACATGAAGCTGCGCCACATCTCGGCCGGCGCAGTGGCTCCGCTGATCCGCCCCATCGGCCTGGCGTCGTCGCGGCCCATCCAGGCGCAGGTGGCGAAGCCGCCGGTGTAGCCGCAGAACCAGGCGTCCTTGTAGTCCGAGGTGGTGCCGGTCTTTCCAGCCAGGTCGTAGCCCGCCACATTGGCGCGGCCGCCGGTGCCGGCTGTCATCACGGTGCGGAGCATCTGGTTCAGTTCACTAAGCGCCGGGTTGGCGATGGCCGGGACGGGGGCCGGCGCGCGCTTCTGGTAGATCACCGTCCCGCCCGAGCGGATCCTCTCGATCCCATAGGCCTGGACCCGATTGCCGCCGTTCGCGAACGCCGCATAGGCCTGGGTCATCTCCAGCGGCGAGACCAGGGTGGTGCCCAGCGCCATGGCCGGGTCGGTGTTGACCGTCGAGCTGATCCCGATCCGCCGCGCCGTCAGCGCGATCTGGGGCCGGCCCACCTCGTCGGCCAGCCGCGCGGCCACCGTGTTCACCGACCTGGCCAGCGCCGTCTCCAGGGTGATCGGGCCCAGGTAGCTGCCGACCTCGTAGTTGCTGGGGGTCCAGCCGTTGATCGTCACCGGCTCGTCGGTCACCGGGGTCTCCGGCGTGCGCCCCTGTTCCAGGGCCGTGAGATAAACGAAGGGCTTCCAGGCAGAGCCGGCCTGGCGCCGCGCGCTGACCGCCCGATTATAGGGGGCGGTCGGATAGTCCACCCCGCCGACCAGGGCGCGGACGCGGCCCGAGCCGTCCATGGCCACGATCGCCGCCTGGTCGGTGGCCTGTGCCTTGAAGCGGGTCACCGTGGCCTTGGCCGCATTGCCCGCCGCCGTCTCCATCGTCTGGTCCAACGTGGTGTCGACGGTGAGGTCGCGGGTCAGCTTCGGAACCATCCGCCGGACCTCGGCGTCCACCCAGTCGACGAAGTACTGCGACGGCGCACTGGCTGCGGTCCTGTAGATCCGCGGCTTCTGGGCCAGCGCCTTGTCGCGCTGAGCCGGCGTGATGGCGCCGGTCTCGACCATGGCCGCCAGGACCAGCCTGGTCCGCTCGGCCGAGCGCTCCGGCTGTTCGACCGGGTTGTAGCCCGTGGGCGACTTGAGGATCCCGGCCAGGATCGCCGCCTCGCGGATGGTGAGCTTCGCGGCAGGCTTGTTGAAGTAGCGCTGCGAGGCCGCCTCCAGGCCGTAGGCGCCGGCTCCGAAATAGACGCGGCTGAGGTAGAGGCCGAGGATCTGCTTCTTGGTGTAGCTGCGCTCCAGCTCGACCGCATAGACCAACTCGGTCGCCTTGCGCTCCAGCGTCCGCTCCTGGCTCAGGAACAGGTTTCGCGCCAACTGCTGGGTGATCGTCGACGCGCCCTGGGTGGCCCTTCCCTCGCTCAAGCCGGTGACGATGGCCCGCGCGATGCCGCGCGGATCGAAGCCATCATGCTCATAGAACCGGCGGTCCTCGATGGACACGAAGGCCGCGGGCACGTGGGCCGGCAGCCTGGCCACGTCCACGGGCGGCGCGAACCGGCCGCCGCGCACGCCGATCACGGCGCCGTTGCGATCGAGGTAAGTGACCTGCGGCGCGCGCTGGATGGCGGGCATGCGCGGCAGTTCCGGGGCCTGGGGGGCGGCCATGGCGAGGGCGGCGACAAGGGACAGCAAGTTGTGGCGGCTCCTGGGACGACGGCTCCCTCAAGCCCGTCCGATGCGGCCCTTATGTGTCCCGCGCCGTGTCACGGGCCAAGATAAATCGCGGTAATGCGGCGGGGCTCCGCGGCATCCGGATGCGATCTGCACCCGATCTCGACGCCCCGCCCGGCGCCTCAGAGCGCGATGAAGCTCTGGAAGCCGCCATAGATCATCCGCTTGCCGTCGAAAGGCATGTCGCCGTTCTTGAGACGCTCATCGGCCACGACCTTGGCCATGACGGCGTCGCGGTGCGCGCGGGACTCGTAGGTCGCCCACGAGAACACCACCACCTCGTCGTCCTTGGCTTGGACGGCGCGGGGAAACGAGGTCAATTCGCCATAGGGCACGTCGTCGCCGAAGGTCTCGACGTAGCTGAGCGCGCCGTGCTCCATCCAAACCTCGCCGCCCAAGGCGGCCATGGCCTTGTAGGCCTCGATATTCGCCTTCGGCACCGCCAGCACGAACCCGTCGACATAGGGCATGGAAACCTCCTTCTGATCGTTCTGGTCCTAGGACGATCACCCCCGCGCGATCCCGACAGGAGGAAACCGAATTGTCCCCTTGGGGGTTGCTTGCTGGGGCGGCCAGCGGGGGCCAAATTGGCGCGTCCGGATTCGCGGACGAAGAGGGAGACCGCCCGCGTGGCTGAAGCGATCCGGCGGCGCCGGCGGGTGAAGATCGTGGCCACCATCGGGCCCGCGTCCTCCAGCCTAGAGCGCCTGGAAGAACTGTTCCGAACGGGCGCTGACGTCTTCCGGCTCAACTTCAGCCACGGCGCCCAGGAAGGGCATGCCGAGGTGGTTGATCGGATCCGCAAGGTCGAGAAGAAGACCGGCCGCCCGATCGGCATCCTGGCCGACCTCCAAGGACCGAAGCTGCGGGTCGGCCGCTTCGCCGGCGGCGGCGTGATGCTGCAGTGGGGCCGCACGCTGCGCCTGGATCTCCAGGAGCGGCCCGGCGATGGCCAACGCGTGCAGCTGCCGCATCCCGAGATCATGGCCGCAGCAAGCCCCGGCTCGGTCCTTCTGCTGGACGACGGCAAGATCCGCCTGGAGGTCACCCGCCAGACGCCGGAGTTCCTGGAGACCCGCGTGATCGTCGGTGGCCGACTGTCCGACCACAAGGGCGTCAACCTGCCTGGCTTGGTGCTGCCGATCCCGGCGCTGACCAAGAAGGACCGGTCCGACCTCGCCTTCGCGCTGGAGCACGGCTGCGACTGGATCGGGCTGTCGTTCGTGCAGCGGCCCGAGGACGTGGCCGAGGCGCGCGAACTGGTAGGCGACCGCGCCTCCATCCTCTCCAAGATCGAGAAGCCCGGGGCCCTGCAGTCGATCGACGAGGTGCTGCGCCTGTCGGACGCCATCATGGTGGCGCGTGGCGACCTGGGCGTCGAGCTCCCGGCCGAGGACGTGCCGCTGATCCAGAAGCGCCTGATCCGCGCCGCCCATCGTTTCGGCCGCCCCGTGGTGGTGGCGACACAGATGATGGAAAGCATGATCGAGAACCCGACCCCCACGCGGGCCGAAGCCTCCGACGTGGCGACCGCCGTGTTCGATGGCGCCGACGCGGTGATGCTGTCCGCCGAGAGCGCCACCGGCAAGTATCCGGTCGAGACCGTGCGGATGATGGACCGGATCATCGCCCGCACCGAGGAGGACGAAGACCTCAAGGCCGCGCGCGCCGCCATGCGGCCGAAGCCGGAGAAGTCCGCCGGCGACGCCATCTGCGGAGCCGCCCGCCAGGTCGCCGAGACCATCGAGGCCAAGGCGATCGCCGCCTTCTCGCTTTCGGGCCGCACCGCCGTGCGGATCTCGCGCGAACGGCCGGACGTGCCGATCCTGGGCCTGACGCCCAGCCTCGAGACCGCGCGTCGACTGGCCCTGGTCTGGGGTGTGCATGCGCTGACTTCGGAGACGACGCACACCATGACCGAGACCGTCGCGCTGGCGGCGACCCTGGCGCTGAAGAGCGGCTTTGCGAAACGCCGCGAAGAGATCGTGGTGATCGCCGGCGTGCCCTTCGGCCGCTCCGGAGGCACCAATTCGCTCAGGGTCGCGCAGGTCACCTGAGGCGTCGCTTGACGGGGGCCGATCCTGGCCACAGGCTCGCTTCAGCTTTGAAGGAGCCTCGCATGCGGCTGTTCGCCCTCGTCTCCGGCCTCGCGGTCCTGAGCGCCACGCCCTGCCTGGCGCTCACCATTTCCTCGGCCCCGCCGAGCCGCGACGCAGCCCAGCATCTGAAGCCGACGGAGAGCTCTGGCCCGCGGCTGCAGGACACCTTCGCCGGCAGCGGTCGCCCAGCGTCGGGCGCCAGCTATGGCAGCGGCTTCAACGGCAGCTCGACCGTCTACAGCAACACCACCAGCTACGGCTTCGGGTCGGTGCAGACCACCATCACCAACGACGCTCGCGATCCGCGCTTCATCGACCGGCGCGAAACCGCCGCGCCGCTGGGCCTCGTTCCGCGGCGCTAGACACGAAAACGGCCCTGCCTTGCTGGCGGGGCCCGTTCGGCTGAGGCCGTGCGGCCCAGTTCAGGGACATCGCCGGAATCTAAAAAGCCTCCCGAAGGAGGCTGGGATGACGATTGGCTGGAAGCTTTGGGTGCGGGGACAGGATTTGAACCTGTGACCTTCAGGTTATGAGCCTGACGAGCTACCGGGCTGCTCCACCCCGCGGCAAAGCCTTGAGCTGAAATCGTGAATTGAAGGGTTCTGGATCCTGATCTGCTTGGTAGACCTGGCGGCGACCTACTCTCCCGCGCCTTGAGACGAAGTACCATTGGCCCTGAGGAGCTTAACGACCGAGTTCGGGATGGGATCG
>Ga0255338_1000670_pt1 | contig 91312 bp, 84 predicted proteins | sample MeOH1_35cm_T4_19_FD_203715 | JGI IMG/M metagenome (GOLD analysis project Ga0255338, IMG submission 203715) | Sandy soil microbial communities from University of British Columbia, Vancouver, Canada - MeOH1_35cm_T4_195 | ecosystem: Engineered > Artificial ecosystem > Sand microcosm > Unclassified ... | reverse complement strand
TGTAGAATGGACGTGGCGGGAGACTGCGCCTGCCGTCGCGGGGACGGTGCCCCGCACTGCCATCCGTTCGCGCCCAGCGGCGTTCTCAGGGGAGTTGACCGTGCTGCAAGCCTATCGCCAACATGTTGCCGAGCGTGCCGCCCTCGGAATTCCGCCCCTGCCGCTCACCGAGGCCCAGACCGACGAGCTCACCCACTTGCTGGCCAACCCTCCCAAGGGCGAGGAAGCGTTCCTCCTCGACCTGCTGACCCACCGCGTCCCCGCCGGCGTGGATGACGCCGCGCGCGTGAAGGCCGCCTTCCTGGCCGCCGTGGCCAGCGGCAAGGAGAAGGTGGCCCTGGTCTCCCGCGAGAAGGCCACCGAGCTGCTGGGCACCATGCTGGGCGGCTTCAACGTGAAGCCCCTCATCGACCTGCTGGACGACGCCACCGTGGGCGGCCTCGCCGCCGAGGGCCTCAAGAAGACCCTGCTGGTCTTCGACGCCTTCGCGGACGTGAAGGCCAAGGCCGACCAGGGGAATGCGAACGCGAAGGCCGTGCTGAAGTCCTGGGCCGAGGCCGAGTGGTTCACCAGCCGCCCCGAAGTGCCCCAGAGCCTCACCCTGACCGTGTTCAAGGTGACCGGCGAGACCAACACCGACGACCTGTCCCCGGCGCCGGACGCGTGGAGCCGGCCCGACATCCCGCTCCACGCCGTGGCCATGCTGAAGAACGCCCGCCCCGGCATCAACCCCGACGAGCCTGGGAAGATCGGTCCCCTCAAGCAGCTGGAAGCGTTGAAGGCCAAGGGCAACCTCATCGCCTACGTGGGCGATGTGGTGGGCACGGGATCCTCCCGGAAGTCCGCCACCAACTCCGTGCTGTGGTTCACGGGCGAGGACATCCCCTTCGTGCCCAACAAGCGCTTCGGCGGCGTCTGCCTCGGTTCCAAGATCGCCCCCATCTTCTACAACACCATGGAGGATGCCGGCGCCCTGCCCATCGAGCTGGACGTCAACAGCATGGACATGGGCGACGTCATCGAGCTGCGCCCCTACGAGGGCAAGGCCCTGAAGAATGGCCAGGTCATCGCCGAGTTCAAGGTGAAGTCCGACGTGATCTTCGACGAAGTCCGTGCCGGCGGCCGCATCCCCCTCATCGTCGGCCGGGGCCTCACGGCCAAGGCCCGCGCGGCCCTGGGCCTGCCCACCTCCACCACCTTCCGCCTGCCTGCGATCCCCAAGGACACCGGCAAGGGCTTCTCCCTGGCCCAGAAGATGGTCGGCAAGGCCTGCGGCGTGACCGGCATCCGCCCCGGCACCTACTGCGAGCCCCGGATGACCACCGTGGGCTCCCAGGACACCACGGGCCCCATGACCCGCGACGAGCTGAAGGACCTGGCGTGCCTCCAGTTCTCCGCCGACATGGTGATGCAGTCTTTCTGCCACACCGCGCCCTACCCCAAGCCCGTGGACGTGAAGACCCACCGCGAGCTCCCGCCCTTCATCACCAACCGCGGTGGCGTGTCGCTCAAGCCCGGCGACGGCGTCATCCACAGCTGGCTGAACCGCCTGCTGCTGCCCGATACCGTGGGCACCGGCGGCGACTCGCACACGCGCTTCCCCATCGGCATCTCCTTCCCCGCGGGCTCGGGCCTGGTGGCCTTCGCCGCCGCCACGGGCGTCATGCCCCTGGACATGCCGGAGTCCGTGCTGGTGCGCTTCAAGGGCGAGCTGCAGCCCGGCGTCACCTTGCGCGACCTGGTGAACGCCATCCCCTACTACGCCATCCAGCAGGGGCTGCTCACCGTCGAGAAGAAGGGCAAGAAGAACATCTTCTCGGGCCGCATCCTCGAGATCGAGGGCCTGCCCAAGCTCAAGGTGGAACAGGCCTTCGAGCTGTCCGACGCCTCCGCCGAGCGCTCCGCCGCCGGCTGCACCGTGCGCCTGGATAAGGAACCGATCATCGAGTACATGACCTCGAACATCACGCTCATGAAGTGGATGATCGCCAACGGCTACGAGCACCGGGAGACGCTGGAGAACCGCATCAAGGCCATGCAGGCCTGGATCGCCCAGCCCGAGCTGCTGGCGCCCGATGCGGACGCGGAATATGCCGCCGTCATCGAGATCGACCTCGCGGACGTGAAGGAGCCCATCGTGGCCTGCCCCAACGATCCGGACGACGTGAAGCTGCTGTCCGCCGTAGCCGGGGACACCATCGACGAAGTGTTCATCGGCTCCTGCATGACCAACATCGGCCACTTCCGCGCCGCCGGGAAGCTCCTGGACGGCAAGACCGACCTCTCCACGCGGCTCTGGATCGCCCCGCCCACCAAGATGGACGCCTACATCCTCACCCAGGAGGGCTACTACGGCATCCTCGGCCGCACCGGTGCCCGCATGGAGATGCCCGGCTGCTCACTGTGCATGGGCAACCAGGCCCAGGTCCGCAAGGGCAGCACGGCCATGTCCACCTCCACCCGCAACTTCCCGAACCGCCTGGGCCTCGACACCCGGGTGTACCTCGGCTCCGCCGAGCTGGCCGCCATCTGCGCCCTGCTCGGGAAGATCCCCACGGTGGCGGAGTACCAGGCCCAGATCGGCGTCGTGGACGCCAAGGCGAAGGACATCTACCGCTACATGAACTTCGACCAGATCGCGGATTTCCGCGAGGTCGCCGACACCGTCCAGGTCTAGCTTTTCCACGGTCGGAAAATGGCCCGGGGGCAATGCCCCCGGGCCATTTTCCGAGATGGCGATCCGGCCATGTGTGCTAACCTCATCGTTCTTGACCACCTTTCGGGGGGTTCCCATGGGGATCTTTGAGGGCCACATCCGCGTCCACGACGGCGATCGTTTCGCGCTGGTGGCTTCGCGTTGGAACGATTTCATCGTCGACCGCCTCATCGAGGGCGCGAAGGACTGCATCCTCCGCCACGGCGGCCACGAGGAGCAGATGGACCTCATCCGTGTCCCGGGAAGCTTCGAGCTGCCCCAGGCGGCCAAGCTGGCCGCCCAGAGCGGCCGCTATGCCGGTGTCATCGTGCTGGGCTCGGTGATCCGGGGCGGCACGCCCCACTTCGACATGATCGCCGCCGAGGTCACCAAGGGCGCGGCCCAGGTGGCCCTGGATACCGGCCTGCCGCTCTCCTTCGGCGTGCTGACCACGGACAGCGTGGAGCAGGCCATCGACCGGGCCGGCGCCAAGATGGGCAACAAGGGCTGGGAGGCCGCCCAGAGCGTCCTCGAGATGGCCGACCTCGCCCACACCCTCAAAGCCGGGACGAAGGGACGCAAGTAGATGGGAGTTCGCCGCCGGGGGCGCGAGTACGCCCTTCAAATGTTGTACGCCATGGATCTTACCGGCTATCAGCCGGACCAGGTCTTTGCGGGGTTCTATGCCATCCAGGATCTGAACCGGGATGCCTTCTACTACGCCCGCCGGCTGGTGGACGGCGTGCACGGCCACATGGATGAGATCGACGACGTGCTGACGAAGTACGCCGAGCACTGGAAGATCCACCGCATGGCCGCCGTGGACCGCAACCTGCTGCGGCTGGGGCTCTTCGAGCTGATGTACGTGAAGGAAGTGCCCTTCCCCATCGTCATCAACGAGGCCCTGGAGATCGTGAAGGAATTCAGCGACCAGGAAGGCACGCAATTCCTCAACGGCATCCTGGACGCGGCCCGCAAAGAGTTCCGCCCCGAAGAAACCGGCCCCCGGCTCCGCAAGAAGGCCGTGGCCGCAGACCCCCCGGAAGAATCGTGACCTGACCCTCTCTGGCTGGTTTGGTATGCTCGTTCCCTTCCCCAGCCCGATCCGACCGTTGGAGCCTTGATGAGCACCTCCCGCAAGAAGTCCGCTGCCCCAAAGAAACCCGCCCCGGCCCCCAAGGGCGCCGCCGCACCCAAGGCCGCCGCCAAGACCGCGGCCCCCCGCACCACGCCGGGCACCCCTCTGGGCCTGGACGAGATCAAGGCCCTCATCGCCCTGGTGGGCAGGGAGCCCTTCCAGGAGTTCGAGTTCGAGGCCGGCGACATGCGCTTCCGCATCCGCAAGGATGGCCCGGCCCCCGTGGTGCATGCCGCCCCCGTGATGGTGGCCGCTCCCGCCATCCAGCCCTCCTTCGCTGCCGCCGCGATCCCCGCCGCCGCAGCCGCCGTTCCCGCGGACGAGCCGGGCATCCACTATGTCACCAGCCCCATCGTCGGGACCTTCTACCGCGCCTCCAACCCCACGGCGGCCCCCTATGCCTCCCCCGGCGACTTCGTGAAGCCCGGCCAGACCCTCTGCATCGTCGAGGCCATGAAGCTCATGAACGAGATCGAGTGCGACGTGGCCGGCGAGATCGTGAAGGTCCTGGTGGAGAACGGCACCCCCGTCGAGTACGGCGAGCGCCTCTTCGCGGTCCGGATCGGCTAGCCATGGCCGCAGCCATCAAGCGCAAAGCCCCCCCCGCCGCGGTCGCCTCCGACGCCCCGCCCTTCAAGAAGGTGCTCATCGCCAATCGCGGTGAGATCGCGCTCCGCGTGATCCTGGCCTGCAAGGAGATGGGGATCCAGACCGTGGCCGTCTACTCCGAGGCCGACCGCAACGCCCTCCACGTGCGCTTCGCCGACGAAGAGGTGTGCATCGGCCCCCCGCCCTCCTCCAAGTCGTACCTCAACATCCCCCAGGTCATCGCCGCCGCGGAAGTCACCGGAGCGGAGGCCATCCACCCGGGCTACGGCTTCCTCAGCGAGAACGCGCACTTCGTGGAAGTCTGCCAGGCCTGCGGCATCACCTTCATCGGGCCCAGCCCCGAGATCATCCGCAAGATGGGCAACAAGGCCCAGGCCAAGGCCACCATGCTCGAGGCGGGCGTGCCCCTCATGCCCGGCAGCGACGGCATCATCGAGACCGTGGAAGAGGCCCTGGTGGTGGCGGAGCAGATCGGCTACCCCGTCATCGTCAAGGCCAGCGCGGGCGGCGGCGGACGCGGCATGCGCATCTGCAACAACCCCGAAGAGCTGCCCGACCTCTACAACACGGCCCGCAGCGAGGCCAAGGGTGCCTTCGGCGACGACAGCGTCTACATGGAGAAGTACCTCCTCGAGCCGCGCCACATCGAAGTCCAGATCATGGGCGACCTCTTCGGCAACGTGGTGCACCTGGGCGAGCGCGAGTGTTCCATCCAGCGCCGCCACCAGAAGCTCATCGAAGAGAGCCCCAGCGCCGTCCTCGATCCCGCCCTGCGCCAGCGCATCTGCGATACGGCCGTGCGCGCCGCCAAGGCCGTGGGCTACTACAACGCCGGCACCATCGAGTTCCTCCTCGACAAGCGCGGCGACTTCTTCTTCATGGAGATGAACACCCGCGTCCAGGTGGAGCACCCCGTCACCGAGCTGGTCACGGGCATCGACATCGTGAAGGAGCAGCTCCGCATCGCCGCGGGCCAGAAGCTGAGCTTCCGCCAGGAGGACGTGGTCCAGAAGGGCCATGCCATCGAGTGCCGCATCAACGCCGAGGATCCCTTCAAGTTCACGCCCTGCCCCGGCCGCATCACGGCCCTGCACTTCCCCGGCGGCCCCGGCATCCGCGTGGACACCGCCATGCACCAGGACGCCGTGATCCCGCCCCATTACGACTCCATGGTGGCCAAGCTCATCGCCTACGGCGCCAACCGCACGGAAGCCATCGCCCGGATGCGCCGCGCCCTGGACACCCTGGTGATCGAAGGCATCAAGACCACGGCCCCGCTCCACCGCCGCATCATGGACCACCCCGACTTCATCGCCGGCACCTTCTCCACCAAGTGGATGGAGACCTTCATGGAAGACCTGAAGCGGGACCCGGCTGGGGATCCAAGATAGCGGGTGGCGAGGGACGCTGCAGTGCAGCGTTCCGAGCCGGGCACCCGCTCTTGGATCCATAGCAACCAGGTTGGCCTCCTCGAAGTGGATGCGGGTCACGAGCGGACAGCGCACCGGCGCTGTCCCGAGTGGGGCCCCGCACCACTGAGAATAATGTTCAGGTCGGCCACCCACCTCCCTCGGCTCCATTCAGGAATGCCGTGGAATCCGATAGACTGGACCCGCGCCGCCTTAGCTCAGTTGGTAGAGCTCCAGCTTTGTAATCTGGAGGTCGCCGGTTCGATTCCGGCAGGCGGCTCCAGTCCTTTCAATCAGCCTTGCCGGCCAGATCGTTGTCCACCCATGCGCGACCCGCTGGCAAGGTCCCGGGACCCGCTTCTACGCTATGCTCACCCGTGCGGGGCCCCGCTCTCAGGCCTGCCCCGCAGGCCTGAACCGCGACCCGCATCGGGTTCGCCAGTTCGATTCCGGCAGGCGGCTCCAGTCCTTTCAATCAGCCTTGCCGGCCAGATCCTTGTCCACCCATGCGCGACCCGCTGGCAAGGTCCCGGGACCCGCTTCTACGCTATGCTCACCCGTGCGGGGCCCCGCTCTCAGGCCTGCCCCGCAGGCCTGAACCGCGACCCGCATCGGGTTCGCCAGTTCGATTCCGGCAGGCGGCTCCAATCTAGGGAACCTCATGGACCACCCCACCCCGATCCAATCGTGAGCGATCCCACCCCCGCCCGTCCCAGCCTGCTCCGCTCCGCGGGGGTCGTGGGGTTCATGACGCTGCTGAGCCGGCTCACGGGCCTGCTCCAGACCTTCTTCCTCAGCCATGTGCTGGGGGCGGGGGCGGCGGCCGACGCCTACGCCGTCGCTTTCCGGCTGCCCAACATGCTGCGCCGGTTCACCGCCGAAGGCACCATGACCGCCGCCTTCCTGCCGACGCTGGCGGAAGCGGAGGCCACCGAGGGCGAGGCCGCCGTGAAGGCCGTGGCCGCGCGGTTCCTGGGCACCCTGCTGGCCCTGCTGTTGGCGGGGGTCGGCCTGGTGCTGCTCTTCATGGGGCCCCTGGCGGGGCTGCTGATGATGGGGCGCCCGGAATCCCAGGGGGAGCTCACGACCCTGCTGGGCCGCATCATGTTCCCCTACCTGGCCCTGGTGAGCCTCACCGCGGGCTTCACGGGGCTGCTGAACCTCCGCCACCGCTTCGCCCTGGCGGCCTCCGTCTCCGTGTTCTGGAACCTGGCCTTCATCGCCTTCGGGTGGACCGCGCTGCGGGTGCTGGAGCAGAAGGGGCGCCTCCCCCTCGAGACCGTGGCCGTCATCTGTGCCATCGCCGTCCTGGCGGGCGGCGTCCTCCAGCTCCTGGTGGTGCTTCCCGCGGTGCGGAAGGAGGGCTTCAGCCTCTCCTTCGGCCTGCACTTCCGGGATCCCTGGGTGGCCAAGGCCCTCAAGCGCATGGGCCCGGGCCTGCTGGCGGCGGGGATCTACCCCATCAACGCCCTGATCAGCGCCATGCTGGCCTCCATGCTGGCTGACGGCGCCCAGATGGTGCTCTACAACAGCGGCATGATGGGCGAGATGGTGCTCGGGCTCTTCGCCATGAGCCTCGCCACCGCCAGCCTGCCCACGCTGTCGCGCCAAGCCGAGGCCAGGGACTGGCCGGGGATGAACCGCAGCCTCATGCAGTCCATTTCGGCCTCGGCCCTGCTGGTGCTGCCGGCCTCCGTGGGCCTGGCCGTGCTGGCCCGGCCCATCTGCGCCCTGCTCTTCCGCACCGGCGCCTATACGCCCGCCGCCGCGGACTGGACGGCCCTCACGCTGGTGTTCCAGTCCGTGGGCCTGGTCTTCGTGGCCGCCCAGCGGCTGGGCAACCAGGCCCTCTACGCCCTCAAGGACTACCGCGGACCGGCGGCGCTGGCCGGCGGCACCCTGCTGCTGAATGTGGCCCTCAGCCTCGCCCTGCTCAAGCCCCTGGGCACGGGCGGCCTGGCCCTGGCCAATGGCCTCGCCAGCCTCGCGGGCCTCATGGGCCTGCTGCTGCGCCTGCGTCCCCGCCTGCCGGGCCTGGACCTGCGCCCGCTCCTGAACGCCACCGCCCGCGCCCTGGGAGCCTGCGTCCTCATGGGCCTGCTGGCATGGGGTGGCGCCCGGTTGCTCGCACTGGACGCGCCCCACGCCTTCGCCCGGGCCCCGCTCGCCTTCCGCCTGCTCCCCCTGGTGGCCCTGTGCGCGCTGGTCTACGGTGGGACCGCCGCGGGGTTCGGGCACCCCGAAGCGAGGGCATTGGCCAAGAAGATCCAGCAGAAACTGCGGCTGTAAACGAATGGGCCGGGCAGAGCCCGGCCCTTTCTCCCTGCGTCCAGTCTTCAGTTCTGCAGTTCCACCGTGACCACGGCGCCGCCCATCTGGGGGCCCGTTGCCACGGTCTTGAGCACCTTGCGGGAGACTGTGTCCACCCACAGAGTCGTGGTCCCGGGATCGCCCTCGGCGGAGGTGAGCTCCACCTTCCAGGCCTTGAAGCTGCCCGCGGGGACTTTCAGCTCCTCCTGGCCCAGCACCTTGGCCTGCTTGAGCTGCACCTTCTGGCGCTGCAGGTCCACGTTGCGGAAGGTGACCGCATAGCCCTCCGCCAGGGGCAGGCAGGCCAGGGCATCCTCGGCACCGGAACCGTCGGCGTAGATCCCGCCGCCCAGGTCAATGCTGAAGGGCTTGGCGTTGCCGCCCATGGCCATGGTCCCGGTGGCCTTGCCGCCATCGAAGGCCATCTCGATGACCACGGGGCCTTGCTTCACCTGGCGCTTCAGAGGCACCAGGGTATCCAGGGCCATGGTGGTGGTGTCCACCGCTTCGCCGCCAGGCAGCTTCGCGGTATCCGTCACCACCCAGGTGCCGTTCTCCTCTTTCACCGTCCGGACCATGGTGATGGCCATGGAGCGGGGACCCATGGCCATGGTGCCCGCGTAGGTGAAGGTGCCGGCCGTGGGCTTGGCCACGGGCTTGGGGACGCTCACGGACGCAGCGTCGGCCTTCTTCGCCAGCACCACGGTCTTCGGGTCGACGGTGATCTCGGGCAGCCGCTTCATGACGTCGGGCTTGCCGCCTTCCTGGTGGCGGGCCTTGAGGTACTTGGCAAGGAACGTCTCCGCGGCCGCGAACATGGCCTGGTTATTGACGGGGCGGGCGAAGCCGTGGCCTTCGTCAGGCGCGCAGAGGTACTCCACCGGGAAGCCGCGATCGCGCAGGGCGATGACGATCTGATCGCTCTCGGCCTTCTTCACGCGGGGGTCGTTGGCGCCCTGGATCACCATGAGCGGCGTGTGGATCTTCGCCGCGGAGTTCAGGGGCGACTGGCGCTCCAGCTGCTTCTTGCCCTCGGGCGTGTTGGGGTTGCCCATGCGCTCGTGGAAGATGATGCGGCCGGCCTCCCAGTAGGGGGGAATGGTCTCGAGCAGGGTGAGCAGGTTGGACGGCCCCACGATGGACACGGCCGCGGCATAGAGGTCGGGCGTGAAGGTCACCCCCGCCAAGGTGGCATAACCACCGTAGGAGCCGCCCATGATGCCGACCCGCTTCGGATCGACGATGCCCTTCGCCACCAGGTGCTTCACGCCCCAGGTGAGGTCATCCTGCATGAGGTCGCCCCACTGCTTGTTGCCCGCATTGAGGAACTTCTTCCCGTAGCCGGTGGAGCCGCGGAAATTGGGCTGCAGCACGGCGTAGCCACGGTTGGCCAGGAACTGGGCCAGGCTGTTGAAGCCCCAGCCGTCCCGGGCCCAGGGGCCGCCGTGGGGCACCACCACCAGGGGCAGGCCCTTCGCGGGCACGCCCTTGGGCAGGCTCAGGTAGGCCGGAATCTCCAGGCCGTCGCTAGACTTGTACCGGATGGGCTGCATGGCGACCATGTGCTGCCGGGGCAGATCCTCCCGGGACACGTATTCCAGGCTCAGCTTCTTGGTGCGGCGGTCGAAGAGGTAGCGGCTGCCCGGATCGCGGTCGCTGTAGCTCGTGACCATCACCAGCTGCTCGTCGGCGGTCATGGAGGCCAGGCCGACCTCCCCGCCCGGCAGCTTCTTCTGGATCAGCTTGTAGTCCGCCTCCCAGGCCTTGTCCTTCCAGTAGATCCTCGTGCGGTCGTCCTGATAGACGGTGGCGATGAGGTCATCGGTGAGGTCGGAGAAGATGGCGGAACCGAAGTCCACCCGGCCCTTGGGGTCGGATTCCAGCTTCGCCTCCTGGCCGGTGGCGGGGTCGAAGAGCACCAGCTCGGTGAGGTCCCGGGCGCCCTTGTTGGTCTCCAGATAGACCCGCTTGCCGTCCTTGTGGAAGTTGACCGGCGCGGCGGACTCGAACACGCTGCACTCGTAGACCTTGGTGAAGCCCTGGGGATCCACGCGGAGGATCTCGGTGTCGCCCTTGTCCGTGGTGCGGAGGGCGAGGCGCAGGTTCGCCTGCTTGTCGAACATCCAGCCGGCGATGCGCTCGGTGTTCTTCCGGAGCAGCGTCCGCTCGCCCGTGGAGATCTTCACCTTGTAGACGTCATGCCAGGCGGCGTCCCGGTCGTTGAGTCCCACATAGATCGTGTCGGGATCCGCCTTGGGCACCGCATAGATCATGGCCCGGGCGCCCTTGGCGGCCGTCAGGTTGCGGGCCTCGGGCACCTCCTTGCCCGCCGCGGCGGGGGCCGCCGGGTCCACGGCATAGACATTGAAGTTCTCGTCGCCGTCCTTGTCCTGCACGAAGAGGATCTGCTTGCCGTCCCGGCTCCAGAAGAAGGCGGGGATGGGGCGCTTGGGATCCGCGGTGATCAGGTGCCCCTTGGCGTAGGGCTCGCCCACCTTCTTCACCCAGATGTTCCGGGTCTCCTTGTAGGGCTTGAGGAAGGCGATCCACTTCCCGTCGGGGGAGAGCTGGGCCGCGGCGATCTCGGGGTTGCCGAAGAACTTGTCCCGGTCGATGAGGGGCGGCAGCTGGCTCTTCTTCGCCTGGGTGGCCGGAGCCTTGGTTTCCGCGGCCGCCAGAGGCAGTGCCAGGGCCAAGGCCAGGCCAGACCACAGGAGGCTGGACATGGTCAGATGACGTTTCATGGTCTGGGGCTCCTTGGAAAGAATGGATGGGGATCCCAGGTTACGCCGAAAGGGACCCAGAGGTTGAGCATGAACCTCTGAAAGGTGCTCCCTTATGGCACAGTTCGGAAGGGGGGCCTCCGATGAAGGCAGTCATCCAGCGCGTGAAGCGGGCCTCGGTGCGGTGCGGGGAGCTGGAAGCCACCATCGGGCCCGGCCTGCTGGTGCTGGCGGGTCTCGAGGTTGGGGATACGGAGGAGACCTGTGCCTGGGCCGCGGCCAAGATCGCCTCGCTGCGGGTCTTCGAGGACGGCGACGGGAAGCTGAACCTCGGCCTCCAGGAGGTGGGCGGCGAGATCCTGGCCATCAGCCAGTTCACCCTGGCCGGCAGCATCGCCCGGGGCCGGCGGCCCTCCTTCGATCAGGCCATGGCCCCCGACGCGGCCCGGGTCCTGTTCCGCCGGTTCCTCGATCTGCTGAAGGCCCAGTACCCTCGCGTGAAGTCTGGCTTCTTCCAGGAGCACATGGAGGTCGAGCTGGTGAACGACGGCCCGGTGACCTTCATCCTCGAGCGCTGAGCCAGCGGGAGAGTGGCGGCGCCAGCGCCACCGTCAGCCCCGCCAGCAGGAGGCCTGCGGCGACATCCGCCACGTAGTGGACGCCGATGTAGACGGTGGCGAAGACGATGGCGGCGGCCCAGGCCCAGAACAGCGGTGCCAGGCGGGGAAAGGGCCGCGTGGCCAGTATTGCCGGCAGCACGGACAGGGCGGTGTGCCCACTGGGGAAGGCATCCAGCGTGGTGGTTTCGGCGCCGTGGAGGAAGGCCCGGATGGCCTGGGAGACGGCACCGCCGCCCAGCTGCGCGGCGGCCAGGTCCTCGGGCACCCGGGGCCCTTCCGCGGGCCACAGGAAGTAGCCCAGGAAGGACAGGTAGAACCCGAGGAGGGTGGCGAACACCACCCGCTCGAAGTGCTCCGGCCCCCGGCGGACGCGCGCCAGCACGCCCACGGCGATGGGCAGCAGGTAGAAGCTCGCGTAGGCGAGATAGACCAGATCCGTGACGGCCGCGGGCCGGCCGAAGGCGCCGTGCCAGGCCGCCGCCAAGCCGCCGAACCAGCGCCCATCGAAGGCGATCAGCGCCGCATCGCACCGGTGGGGGTTCACTGCCACCACCAGCGGCTGCAGCAGCAGGAACACGAGAAGCACCACCACCACCGGGAGGAAGTCCCGCAGCAGAAGGGGCCCCTTCCCCCGGACCCGGCCCAGCCCCAGGACCACCAGGAGCAGCCCAGCGAAGACGGCGGCCCGCAGCACCCAGCCTCCGGGCCGCGCCAGGAGGGCGATCGCCAGCAGCCCCGCCAGGACCAGCGCCGTCAGCCGCTCGGAGGGCCGCAGAGCCGCGATCGTCCTCGTGATCATGATTCCCGCGCGTCCGCTTCCACGCCCCGCCAGGCGGGCGTCCCCTCCGGCGGCCCCAGCCAGCGGCCCGGATCTTCCAGGATCTTCTGCACCAGCACCAGGGAACGGGCGCAGGAGAAGGCATCGTCGATGCGCTCGTCGAAGGTCCAGCGCACGGACAGGGCCTCCTCCGCGGCCACGCCGTCCCGGGATGCGAAGGCGGCGCGCCGGGGGGCGGAGACCGCCCCGAAAATCGAGGCCGTGCCGTACTCGTAGAGGTGGTGGTAGACGTCGGACACGCCCACAGAGCCCAGGTTGGCGAGGAAGATGCTCGCGTACATGGGATCGTCGCGGATCATGAAGCCCGGATAGAGGTTCCAGTGGTCCAGGCCCCGCGCCAAGGCCATCAGCAGGCGCACCAGGGGTCCGGGCAGCCGCATGACGAGGGCCACCTCCCGGTCCACGGCCCGCTCCGTCTCCCGCGCCTCATCCACCTGGGTCGAGATGCGCCGGGAGAAATCCTGGAAGCTCTCGCCCTCGATGGCCGCGAGCTTCACGGTGGCGTCCTCGCCCTCCTCCGTGAAGTCCTTCTTGGCCACGAAGGAGAAGGACACACCGCGCCGCTGGTAGATCCGCCCCCCGGACACGAAGCGGTTCAGCCGCGGCCGGGCCTCCAGGGTCACGGCCACGGCGTAGGCCACCAGGTGGAAGAGCGTGGCCCTGGGGCGGTGGGCGCGGTTGTAGGCCTTGAGCCACACCCGCGCAGCCGCGATGCGGTAGACGGATTCCTGGTAGACGCAGCTCTCGTTCCGGCCCCGCATGAGGTACGGCATGATGCGCCGCACCGGGGTCTCGTCGCGGACCAGGTCGCCATCAGGACGGGTGAAGAGGGGCATGGACCAGGGTTGTCAGCTGGACCGGCGCTGTCAAGAACACCCGGATATCATCTTTTCGCATTGACACCCCTGGCCCGCAGGACTATCCCTGTGGCAACCCTTCCGGTGATGCCATGACGACGCGCTCGGTCCGTCTCCAGCCCTCCGCCTCCGGCCTGCTGGCCGCAGGCCTCCTCCTGGGGGGTGCCGCCGCCCGGGCCCAGGAGGTACCGAATCCCTGGACCATGACGGTCTATCTCCAACAGAGCTGGCCCAAGCAGACGGAGACGAACCGGCAGATCAAGGACATCAACGCGGCCCTGGGCTCGTCCTTCAAGACCTGGGACGACGTGGCGAACCTGAACCTCGGCGTGCAGGCCTACCGGGACCTGGACCCGTACTGGAAAGTGGGCCTCGAGCTGGACTACTCCCGGGGGAAGATCGACGGCAAGGCCACGGTGGACACCCCCGCCGGCCCCGCCACCCTCGCCTTCGAGCAGAAGTACACGATCTACGCCGACCTCCTGGCCCTGGTCCAGTTCCGCCCCCTGGGGACGAGCCACCGCTGGACCCCCTTCCTCCAGGCGGGGCTCGGCCTGGCCTACGAGAAGGACCGGACGCTGCTGACCCTCCGCAACGACTTCCTCGACGAGACCCTGGTCCACGTGGACAACGACGGCTGGTTCCCCATGGTCACCGTCGGCGCCGGGGTGGATGTCTACTTCTCCGACCAGCGCACCTGGTACGCCGAGGTCGGCGTCAGCTACTCCTGGGCCCGCCTCAAGCATGATGTGCCGGCCAGCGGTTCCCTGGTCCCGCCCACGGTCACCGCCGACACCGATTCCACCGGACCCAACGTGTGGCTGGGCATCGGACGGCGGTTCTAGCTGGAGGAGGTGGCTGATGGCCCGGCTCTCCCGCCTACAGCCGGTGCTCCTGCTCCTGGGGTCCGCCCTCCTCCAGGCGCAGGACTTCAGGGTGGGAGCGGGGGTGTTCCTCCTGGCCGATCAGGGCCAGGACTTCCAGATCGGCTTCCGTCCCGCCTCGAGCCACTGGCAGTTCAGCTACCGCCACGTCCAGTGGCGGGACCACTTCAATGATCCCTTCACCGGCCGCAGGCTGACGGAGACAACGGAGACGCGAACCGGCCCCCTCGTGGACTACCTCTTCAGCCCCCAGTCGCCGGGCAGCTGGTACCTCGGCGGTGCGGTGTTCCGCTGGTCCAAGCGGGAGAAATCCCTGCTGACCGGCGAGGTGGACCGGGTCGCCACCACGGCGCCCTTCATCGGCGGGGGCTATACCCACACCCTGGGCCGGCACGTCTACTTCAACCTCGGCCTCTACCTCAGCCCCGGCACCCGACTCTCCACCCGGACCAGCGTCAGCTCCGAGGATGACAGCGGGGCCTTCGACATCCAGATCCAGATCGGCGTGCGGTTCTAGGCCGCTTCGAAGCGGTGTCCACCGATGTCACGCGGCTCCGGAAAGGCCGCCGATCCAGGCGAGCACATCAGCGCGCATCTCCGGGCTGAGGGTGTGGCCAGCGGGATAGACGCGCGTGACGTGGGGGATGCCCAGGTCGTCCAGCCACTGGTCGGCCCGCTGGGCCCAGGCCAGGGGCAGGGTGCGGTCCTGCTCGCCATGGCCGATGAAGCCCCGCAGGTGGGCGAGCCACTCGCGGCCGGCGACGCGGGGTTCGAGCTCCGGCAGGATGCGGCCCGAGAGGATGGCGAAGCCGCCCACGCGCTCGGGCGCGGTCAGGGCCAAGCTGGCGCTCAGGATGCCGCCCTGGCTGAACCCGGCGAGGACCGTGCGCCGGGCTTCGATGCTGTGCTGGGACTGCAGGTGGTCGACCAAGCGGATGAGCGCGTGGCGGCTGGCCTCGGCCTCGCTTTCCGCAATCTTCGGCCCCTCCGCTGTGAACGCCACGCGGAACCAGCCGAACTGCTGGGAACCGAGCTGCAGGCGGCTACGGACGAGCACCACCAGGACGCCAGGAGCCATGCCGGACGCCAGCTCGGCCAGGTCTGTCTCCTGCCCACCGACCCCGTGCAGCAGGACCACCAGCGCCCTGGGCTGGGCCGGTGCCGGCTGCATCACGCGGAAGGACAGGCCTGAGGAAGCGTCCTGCTGCAGGGCGCCAGGGAATGGGGCCGGGGATGCCATGGCAAGCCTCCAGAAAAGAAGGGCGGAAACACCCACCTCCGGCCGCTCCAGGGGAACGGCCGGAGGCAGATGGGGACAGCGTGACCGGAAGCGACTTACTTCTTGGCGACGGGGGCGACCTTGCCGGCCTCGGCGTTCAGGCTGACGGCCACGGTCTCGCCGATGACGCCGGGGAAGGTCTTGATGCCGTACTCGTTGCGGTTGAGGGTGAGGGCGCCGTCGATGAAGCCCGCGATCACGGTGCCGGGCGCCATGCCGGGCTGGGTCCCCGCATTGGTGATGGGGAAGGTGATGCGCTTGGTCACGCCGTGCAGGGTGAAGTCGCCGGTGATCTCCAGCTTGCCCTTGGCCACTTCCTTCACGGCCGTGCTCTTGAAGGTGATGGTGGGGAACTTGGCCACGTCAAAGAAGTCAGGGGACTTCAGGTGCTTGTCCCGGGCCTCGTTGTCCGTGGTGAGGCTGGTGGCGTCGATGGTGACGTCCACGCTGGACTTGCTCATGTCGGCGGTGTCGACCTTGATGAGCCCCTCGAACTTCGTGAAGCGGCCGCTCACCTTGGCCAGCAGGTGGCTGACCTTGAAGCTCACTTCGCTGTGGACGGGGTCGATCTTGTAGGTGTCCTCGCCGGCCAGGGCGGGCAGGGCCGCCAGGGCGAGGGACGCGAGCAGAACACGGAAGGGGTGGCGCATGTGACCTCCAGGAAATAGGTGTTTCACCATGCAATGAAGTCTAGGCCGATTTTAAAGTGTTGCAACATCTTTTTGCTGTATTTTGAACACACTTGATCTAACTTTTCTATTTAGAACACATACAATAGAATGCCGAATCCAGGGTCAACCGCCGCCCTTCACACACAGGCAGGAGGTCTCCGCCTTCACCTCGGCCCGGGCCTGGGCCCGCTTCAGGGTGCCGGCGGCCCGGGCGGCTTCGGCCTTGCGGCCCTGCGCTTCCAGGGCCTTCTGCAGGCCGAGCAGGGACCAGTAGTTGGCGGGATAGGCCTTGAGATCCGCGCGGTAGACCGCTTCCGCCTCCTTGGCCCGCCGGGCGGACAGCAGCACGGCCCCCAGCGCGTGCCGTGCGGGGATGATGCAGGCCGGGGGCTCGTCGTACTTGAGGGCATCCTCCAGGCGGACGGCCTCTTCCAGCTGCTGGATCGCCGCATCGACCCGCCCCTGGCCGAAGGCGATCTCGCCAGCGAGGAAGGTCCTGGAGACCTGCAGCACCTGGCGGGCGTTGTTGGAACCCCAGGTGTGGCTGTCGGGCACCTTGGGCAGCGCGGCCTCGAAGGCCGCCTGCTCCTTCAGGGCCTCCTCCCCCTTGCCGGTGGCGGCGAAGGCCGTGCCCCGCAGGGCATGCCAGCAAGCCTTGGCCAGCGGCAACCGGGCGTCCGGAGCGGGTTCCGCCAACAGCTCCTCCCACAGCCCGAACCGCTTCAGCACGTCCCAGCGCCGGGTGGAGAAGGCTTCGGCGAAGGGGGCGTTCTCCACCACCCAGGCCAGGGGGAAGGCGCTCACCACGGCCTGGCTCTGGGCGAGGGCGACCTCCTTCCGGCCTTCCATGACCGCGGTGTAGGCCAGGAAATCCGCGTTGTGCACCATGTAGATCCCGTAGAAGCCGATCTCGGGCTGGCGGGCCCGGTAGCGGCCGTCGGCCTCCATGGCCTGCTCGTTGGCTCGGGCCGCGCCGCTCCAGTCGCCGATGCGGGCATAGATGTGGCCCGGCATGTGGACCAGGTGGCCCGCGTCGGGAGCCAGGCCGCGCAGCCGATCCGCCGCCGCCCTGCCCCGCTCGGGATGGGGAGAGCCTTCATAGGCGTGGGTGGTGAGGTGGAGGGCCAGCGGGTGGTCCGGGGCCAGGGCCAGGGCCCGGCGGAGGGAGGCGAGGATCTCCTTCGTGCCGGGCTGGGGTTCGCCGGCCCGGGTCCACTGGTCCCAGGGCCGGACATCCATCAGGGCCTCGGCGTAGAGTGCGGCCACGTCTGCATCCTTGGGGAAGCGGCCCGCCACCACGCCCATGGCCTGAGCGTAGGCCGCATCCAGAGCCTTCCGGTCCGCGGGGTTGGGCAGCGCATAGCGCGCACCGAGGGCGGTGATGAGGGCCTGCTCCACCGGGCTGGCGGAAGCGGTCAAGGTCTTCGCCCTCCCGAGGGCCTCCCAGGCGGCCTTGGCCTGGGTCTCGTCCATGGCGGGGTTGTTGATGTGGGGGCCATTCACCAGGGCCAGGCCCCACCATGCCATGGCGCAGGAGGGGTCCAGGCGGATCGCCTCCTGGAAGGCCCGCGCTGCAGCCTCATGGTTGAAGGCGTAGGCCCATATGAGCCCCTGATCGAAGGCCGCCTGGGCCGCGGGAACCCGGGTGGAGATGCGCCGATGGTGGGCGCCGAGATCGAACGGTCTCCAGGGGGCCGCCTCAGCCGGACCCGCGGGGGGCGCTCCCGCGAGCAGCGTGCAGGCCACAGCGAGCAGCGGAGAAAGGATGCCCATGGGTCACCTCTTGGAGATGTCGGATCCGACTCTACTCCTCTGGGTCGATAAAATGAATTGGAGTCTCAAATGCATTAATTTGCACAACCCCTGATGGAGCACGGGTTCTCACGGGAGCTACATTGGAGGCCATGGATCCGGGCCGCCTGGCACCTCCGCCCTCCCTCCGGCCCCTGGACGGGGCCGCCACCGAGTTGTTCCTCCGGGCCGAATACTTCCTGGGCCAGATCGACTTCCGGGCCTTCTGTGCCCGCCACCCCCACTACCGGGTGCTGTCCACCAATCCCCTGGTGCTCGAACCCGAGGCCGGGGCCTGGGTCTACCTTTCGCGGTTCGGGGCCGTGGTGTTCTGGAATGCCCCTCCGGCGGTCGTGGAAGCGGTGCTCCACGACCTGGAGGGACTCCCGGGAACCGGCGCCCGGGCCGAGGGCGCCCGGGACGACCTGCGGGTCCACCTGCGGGCCGAGGCGGATCGCGTGGATTTCTCCGAAGTCTGGCTGCGCGACCTCACCCTGGACAAGCTGAAGATCGTCTCTCTGGCTCTGGCCCAGAGCGTTGCCCTGGATGAGGTGGAGGGGGAGGTGAGCCTGGCCATGGCCCGCTTCGGTCCCGTGGTGACGACGCTGCGTGACGAAGGGCGGCTGGTGTTCGGGCAGAAGGACCTGCTGCGCACCGTGGGCTTCGCCATGGCGGTGCGCGCTGCGGTGCTGGACACCCTCACCCTGTTCGACGATCCGCCGGAAACCTGGGAGAGCGAGGCCCTGGCCCATCTCGACGGCGCCCTCTTCGACCAGTTCGACCTGGAGGAGCGCCTGGCGGCCGTGAACCAGAAGGTGGCCTACCTCCAGGATGCGGGCGCCACGGTGCTGGACGTCCTGGCCCGCCGCAAGGACCAGCGGCTGGAGTGGATCATCATCGCCCTCATCCTGGTGGAGGTGGTCCTCTTCGTCTGGAAGGAGTTCCCTCTGAAGTGAGCGGACTCAGACCTTCGGCGCCTCCATCCCGAACGCCGCCCAGCCTTCCTTGGTGGGGCCGTAGAGGCTGGGCACATGCAGGCCTGCCTGGCGCATGAGGACGGTCATCTGGCCACGGTGGTGGGTCTGGTGGCTCACGAGGACATAGAGCGCGAAGGCGCCGGTCCAGGTCTCACCGTAGAGGGTGAAGTTCCGCCCCAGTTCGGTGTTGCTCCAGCTGCTGATGTGATCCAGCAGGGACTCGCTGACCGCACGGTAGGCGGCGGCGGCTTTGGCCATGGTGGGCGGCGGCGGGGTGGCGATGAAACCGTCGGGCCCCAGACCCACAGGTCCCTTCACCCTCAGCCCCAGGTTCTGGGGAAGCTCCAGGATGGTCTCCACCAGGTGCCAGGCCATGCGCCGCAGGTCGCGGTGGTGCTCATCCACGGCCTGGTGGGCCGCCGCGTCGGGGATGGCCGCGAAGACTGCCAGGGTCTTCTCCGCCTCCTGCTGCCAGATGGTCTTGAAGTCATCCACGCGACGGAACATGCCGGCCTCCGGATAGATCCCCGGAAGCATAGCGCAACGACCCGGGGGTGGAGGGAAGAGCGTCTGGGTCGGAGTGATCCGTGAACCGAACTCAACCTTGCCAGCTGCAGACCGATAGCGAGTCGGTATCAGACCTGGATTGTCATCCTGACCTCCCCGTTTAGCCCAGGCCTGTCCTCAAAGCAGAGCGTGTGATCATGCTTGCTCCTGGCACGGCCCTCCCGGATCTCCTTACGCAGATGGAACAACCCAACCCCAGAGCCTCGCTGTTCTACCGGCAATGTCTCCTCGCCTTGGCCTACTTTGCAACGGGGTGGCTGGGCCTGAAGACACCCTATGCGGGAACGCACATCACCCTCATCTGGCTTCCCACAGGCATCGCGGTGGCCGCTGTCCTCCGATGGGGCCGTGGGGTCTGGCCCGGTATCGCCCTGGGGGCCTTTCTGGTCAACCTCGCCATCGGTTCGACCTGGCACCTCGCCGCTGCCATCGCAGTGGGCAACACGCTCGCGCCGATCCTCAGCCTGGCCTACCTCACCCGGGTCCAATTCGACACCACCTTCTCAAGGCAGAGGGATGTCGGTCTGTTCATCGCCGGGGCCGCCCTTGGCATGACCGTATCGGCCACGTTCGGCACCGCAAGCCTCTTCCTGGCGGGATCGCTGCCGCTGAAGGCCGCCGGGCCCGCCTGGCTCTCCTGGTGGATGGGAGATACCGTGGGCGTGTTTCTGGCCGCCCCGGTCCTCTTGTCCCTCAACCGGAAAAACCTCGATCGGCTGAGGCAAGCCCGGAGGGAATACGCCCTCTGGCTCATGATCGCCGCCACAGTCGTGTGGCTGGCCTTCATCCATCCGCCTACGCAGGCGGGCCGGTCTCTGCCCATCGCCTTGCTGACCCTTCCCCTGCTCACCTGGGCTGGCCTGCGCTTTGGGAGAACCGGCACGGCCTTGGCCGGGCTGGGATTCTCCATCGCCGCAGCGTGGGCCGTGCTCATGGGCCATGGGCTTTCCCGCTTCCTCAATCCCCAGCTCAGCCAATTGATCCTGTGGAGCTACATGACCGCCTTGGTCCTGACGGGGCTCCTGATCACGGCCCTGCAGGCCGAACGGGTGCGGATGGAGGACCGCCTCCGCGACCGGGAGGCGAAGCTCCGGGGACTCTACGAGATGTCACCGCTGGGCATCGTGCTGACGGATATGCAGGGTCGCTACCTGGAGTTCAATGACGCTTTCCAGGCCATGAGCGGCTACTCCGCGGAGGAGCTCGCCCGCCTCGACTACTGGGCCCTGACCCCTAAATCCTATGAGGCGGAAGAGGCCCGCCAGCTGGAATCCCTGAAGCGCACCGGGCGCTACGGACCCTACGAAAAGGAATACGTGCGCAAGGATGGCAGCCACATCTCCATCCAGCTCAACGGCATGCTGATGAAGCTGCCGGATGGCCAGCCGTCCATCTGGTCCATCATCGAAGACATCACCGCCCGCAAACGGATCGAGACCGACCTGAGGGTGGCGGCGACCGCCTTTGATTCCAGAGAGGCCATGGTCGTCACGGACGCCCAGGAAACCATCCTGCGGGTCAACCGGGCTTTCACTGAGATCACCGGCTACACCGCAGAGGAAGTCGTGGGCCGGACGCCGCGCATGTTCAAGTCGGGGCGCCACAATCAGGACTTCTACAAGGCGATGTGGGACGCCATAGGACAGGCCGGTGGTTGGCAGGGTGAGGTGTGGGATCGGCGCAAGAATGGTGAAGAGTACCCCAAATGGCTCACCATCTCCGCCGTGGCGGGGGAGGATGGGGTGGTCACCCACTACATCGGCACCCACTTCGACATCACGGCGCAGAAAAGGACCGAAGAGAAGATCCAGGCACTGGCCTTCTTCGATCAGCTGACAGGGCTGCCCAACCGGACCCTCCTCCTGGACCGCCTGAAACAGACCATGACCGCCACTGCGCGGAATGAAGGCCACGGCGCCCTGCTCTTCATCGACCTCGATCACTTCAAGACGCTCAATGACACCTTGGGCCACGACCAGGGCGACCTCCTCCTGAAGCAGGTCGCGCAGCGCCTGACGGCTTGCATCCGGGAAGGCGACACCGTCGCGCGGATCGGCGGCGACGAATTCGTGGTGGTCCTGCCAAGCCTGAGCCCAGACCTGGGGGAAGCCGCCCGAGCGACGGAGTTGGTGGGAGAGAAGATCATCCAGGCGCTCAACGCGGACTACCAGCTGGGCGGACATCCCTACAGGAACACAGCGAGCGTGGGAGCCACCCTGTTCATGGGCAAGGACACCACCATCGACGACCTGATGAAACAGGCCGACTTGGCCATGTACCGCTCAAAGGAATCCGGCCGCAACGCCTTGCGGTTCTTCGACCCGGACATGGAAAGCGCCGTGATCAACCGCGTCGCCCAGGAGAAGGACCTGCGCGAAGCCATCGAACAGCAGCAACTTTGCCTCCATTACCAGGCCCAGGTCCTGGAGAGCGGGGCCCTGACCGGTGCAGAAGCTCTGGTCCGTTGGCAACATCCCGAAAGGGGAATGGTGCCCCCGGCCGAGTTCATCCATCTGGCCGAGGAAACCGGCCTGATCCTGCCCCTGGGCCTGTGGGTCCTGCAGACGGCCTGCAGTCAGCTGGCAGAGTGGGGCCAAGACCCCGGCATGGCCCACTTGACGATCGCCGTGAATGTCAGCCCCCGCCAATTCCGACAGCCAGGCTTCGTGGACCAATTGCTCGAGGTGATCGGAAGCACGGGGGTGAACCCGGAGCGGCTGAAACTGGAATTGACCGAAGGCCTGCTGGTCGAGAATCCCAGAGAGGTCGCCGAGAAAATGACCGTCCTGAGGGCCAGGGGCGTAGGCTTTGCGCTGGATGATTTCGGGACGGGTTATTCCTCCCTGTCCTACTTGAAGCGGATGCCATTCGATCTGCTGAAGATCGACCAGTCCTTCGTCCACGATGTCTTGAGCGACCCCAATGATGCCGCCATCGCCGGCACCATCGTGACACTGGCCGGGAGCCTCGGCCTGGGCGTCATCGCCGAGGGCGTGGAGACCGTCGCGCAGAGGGATTTCCTGGCCAGCATCGGGTGCCATGCCTTCCAGGGGGACCTTTTCAGCCGACCTCTTCCTGTCAACGAGTTCGAGGCGCTCGTCAAACGGGGGTGACAGCCCGCCGCTTGGCGGGCCAGACCTCCCGGCGGCGGGCGCGGGCGAGGCGGGTGATGAGCTCGCGGCGCAGGTCCGCGGGGTCCACGATGGCATCCACGTGCAGCTCGGCGCCCAGCTTCTTCAGGTCGATGTCCTCGTTGTACTCGTCGCGGAGCTGCTGCACGTAGGCGGCGCGCTCTTCTTCCGGCCTCTCGGCGATCTTGTTGGCGAAGACGGCGTTCACGGCGGCCTCGGCGCCCATGACGGCGATGCTGGCCGTGGGCAGCGCCAGGGTGGCATCCGGGTCGAAGCCCGGCCCGCTCATGGCGTAGAGCCCCGCACCATAGGCTTTGCGCACCACCACGCAGATGCGGGGCGTGCTGCAGCTGGCCATGGCGCTGATCATCTTGGCGCCGTGGCGGATGATGCCCTGCTTCTCCACGGCGCTGCCGATCATGAAGCCCGGCACGTCGCTGAGGAACACGAGCGGGATACCGAAGGCGTCGCAGAGCGTCATGAACCGCGTGGCCTTGTCGGCGCTGTCCACGAACAGCACGCCGCCCTTCACCCGGGGCTGGTTGGCCAGGATGCCCACGGGCTTGCCGTCGAGCCGCGCCAGGCCCGTGATGATCTCGCCCGCGAAGAGCTTCTTCACCTCCAGGAAGCTGCCCTCGTCCACCAGGCCCTCGATGAAGTCCTTCATCTGGAAGGGGGAGTTGATGTCCTTGGGCACCAGCGTCCGCAGGTCCTTGGCCTTCTCCGAGACGCCCTTGGGCGTGGCCTGGGGCAGCGCGTCCTCGCAATGCTGGGGGAAGTAGGCCAGGTACTGGCGGCAGAGGGCGATGGCCTCCTGCTCCGTCTTGCACAGGAAATCGCCGCAGCCGCTCACGGAGCAGTGCATGCGCGCTCCGCCCAGGTCTTCCAGGCTGATCTTCTCGCCGATGACCATCTCGGCCATGCGGGGCGAGCCCAGGTACATGCTGGCGTTGCCCTCCACCATCATCACCACGTCGCAGAAGGCCGGGATATAGGCGCCGCCGGCCGCCGAGGGCCCGAAGAGCAGACAGACCTGGGGCACCAGACCTGAGAGCGCCACCTCCATGTGGAAGATGGTGCCGGCGTGGCGGCGGCCCGGGAACATGTCGAGCTGGTCCGTGATGCGGGCCCCGGCGCTGTCCACCAGGTAGAGCATGGGGATCTTCATGCGCATCGCCACTTCCTGGATGCGGATGATCTTCTCCACGGTCCGGGCGCCCCAGCTGCCGGCCTTGATGGTGCTGTCGTTGGCCATGAGCGCCACCGGGCGGCCGTCCACCGTGGCCGTGCCCGTGATGACGCCATCGGCGGGCAGGTCCTTGTGCAGCGCATTGGCGAAGAGGCCGTCCTCAGTGAAGCTGCCCTCGTCCACCAGCAGGTGGATGCGCTCCCGGGCGAAGAGCTTGCCGACTTCCGTGTTCTTCTCGTGGGCCTTGGGCGAACCGCCCTTCTTGATGCGCTCAACTTCCGAATGGAACTGATCCAGCTGCATGGGTACCTCGGGATGGATCCTTCAGCATAGCGGCCCGGCATGCCATTCTGGAGGGATGCTGGACGCAGACGGATCGAGGCGGACCGGGTTCCTGACGGTGCCTTTCTTCGTGGTCTGCGTTTTCTACTTCCTGGTGTTCGCGGCGGGGTATCAGCTGTTCCCCGTGGTGCCGCTGCGCCTGCGGGAGCTGGGTGCGAACCTGGCGGAAAGCGGGCGTTTCCAGACCGCCTTCATGCTGGGCTCGGGCTTCGGCGCACTCTTCACGGGCCCCCTGGGCGACCGCCTGGGGCCGCGCCGCGTGCTGCGCGTGGCCTCCCTGGCGGTGGTGGGGATCCTCGTGGTCTACGCGCTGCTGAAGGTGCGCTGGGTGTTCTACCTGCTGGCGCCGCTGCACGGCCTGCTGTGGTCCGCCCTGCGCACGGCCTCGGTGGCCAAGGTCGGCGGCATCCTGCCCCTGGAGCACCGGGCCCAGGGGCTGTCCATCTTCGGCCTCACGGGTCCCGGCGGCGTGGCGGTGGGTCCTCTGGTGGGGCTCTGGCTCATGCCCCACCTGGGCTTCACCTGGATGCTGGTGCTGCTGGCGGGCGTGTTCGCGCTGCTGTATGCCCTCATCGGCGCCCTGCCGCGGGAGGCCACCCGCGAGATCGAGGGCCCCGTGTTCCAGTGGCCGGACCGCTCCGTGTGGGGGGGCGTGGCCGTGATGGGCCTGGTGGGCCTCAGCTTCGGCCCCATGACGCCCTACAGCGCCCAGGAGGCCAAGGCCCTGGGCATGGCCTGGCCGGCGGCGTTCCTGACCTGCTTCGCCCTCGGCATGATGGCCATGCGCGGCGTGCTGGCGCTGACCGGCATGGGCCGGCGGCCCGTGGCGCTGATGCCCGGCATGGCCGCCCTGACCGCCGTGGGCTACGCCATGCTGGCCTTCCTGCCCGGGGGCCTGGCCCGGCATCTGTCCTCGGGCCTCGTCTACGGCGCCGGCTACGGCATGGTGCACACCCTGATGCTCACCCACCTCATGGAGACCACGCCGCCCCAGCGCCGGGGCGCGGCCACGGGGGCCTTCTTCTTCGCCTTCGATGCCGCCACGGCCCTGGGCTCCCTGGGCCTCGGCTGGGTCATGCAGCACGGCGGCTTCCGCTGGGGCTGGGCCATCGGGGCGGGCCTGATGACCTTGTGCATCCCGGTGGCCCACCGCGTTGTCGGCAGGCGCCCGACCGTGAGCAGCGGTCCGGATCCCTCTGTCATCCTTGAGGCATGAAGGATCTTTCAAGCCCCCGGCCCCGCCTGATGACCCGGCAGTTCGCCCTGGTCTGGGCCATCACCTTCGTCACCTTCTTCTTCGCCCTACGGGCTCAGGGCTGAGTCGGCCATGTCCCAACCACGCCTTCTCACTCGCGACTTTCTGCTCGTCTGGGCCATCACCTTCGTCACCTTCTTTGCGGCCTTCCAGCTCTTCCCCACGGTGCCACTGCGCCTGCGGGAACTGGGGGCCAGCCTGGCGGAGAGCGGCCGGTTCATGAGCCTCTTCACGGCCGGCAGCGCCCTGGGTGCCCTGTTCACCGGGCCCCTGGGCGACCGGGTGGGACACCGCCGCCTGGTGGTCCTCTCCGCCTCGCTCTACGCCTTCTTCCTGGGCGCGTATGCCCTGATGCCCGTGCGCTGGGGTTTCTACGCGCTGGCCTTCCCCCACGGCATCGTGTGGTCGGGTCTGCTGACGGCCACCATGGCCTCGCTCTCCCATGTGCTGCCGGCGGACCGCCGCGCCGACGGGCTCAGCCTCTACGGGCTGGCCAGTCCGGGCGGCGTCATCGTGGGCCCCCTCCTGGGGCTGTGGATCCAGCAGCACTGGGGCTTCGCACCCATCGGCTGGTACCTGGCCGTCCTGTTCCTCGCCCTAGGCGCCCTGGGCACCACCCTGCCCAAGGACCACCCGCACGGCCGGGCCGAAGGCTTCCAGTGGCCCGATCCCTCGGCCCTCGGCCCGAGCCTCGTGCTGTTCTGCGTGGCGCTCGGCTACGGCGCCCTGGGCAGCTACACGGCCCAGGAGGCGCTGGCCCTGGGGATGCCGCTGCCCTCGGCCTTCCTCTCCTTCATGGCCGTGGGCATGGTGCTCATGCGGATCGCCATGCTGCGGCGGGGCTTCGGGAAGCGCCCCATCCGCAAGCTGCCGGCCATGCTCGCCGGCGCCCTGGTGGGCATGGCCCTGCTGGCCGCGCTGCCCGGCGGCACCGCGCGCCACGTGGTCTCCGCCATCATCTACGGGGCGGGCTACAGCATGGTGCACACCCTGCTCAACGCAAAGCTCCTGGAGACCGCGGACCCCAAGCGGCGGGGGTCGGCCTTCGGCGCCCTGCTCTTCGCCTTCGACTCGGGCATCGGCCTCGGCAGCTTCGGCCTGGGCTGGGTCATCGGTAGCCACGGCTACCGCCTGGGCTGGGCCCTGGGCGCCCTGGCCATCCTGGCCGCCCTGCCCATCGCCTCGCGGCTCGCCCGGGACTGAGCCCTCAGGGCGTCTGCTCGAAGGCTTCCTGGAGCTTCGCCCGCACCGCCTCTGCATGACGCTTCAAAGCCGGATTGTCGATGGCCGCCATGGAGGCGACCGGATCCACGAACGAGACCTCGATGCCACCGTCGACACCCCGCAGGATCACATTGCAGGGCAGCATGACGCCGACGCGCGGTTCCAGCTCCAGGGCCCCCTTGGCGAAGGCGGGGTTGCAGGCCCCCAGGATCCGGTAGAGGCCCACTTCCGCGCCGAGCTTGGCGCGGAGGGTCGCCTCCACGTCGATCTCGGTGAGGATGCCGAAGCCCTGGTCCGCCAGGGCCTTCCTCACCTTCGCGTCAACCGCCGCCGGATCGCCCTTCAGGATCTTGCTCATGCAGTAGCTCATCGCCCGTCCTCCCCGGTCAAGGCCCAGCCCCGTGGCATGCAAGCTACCGCCCGCCGGCCTCGTCCGCAAGCAGGTACCGATCCAGGAATGGGTTGGGCCTACGCCCGCCGGTGCAGCTTGTGGACGGCGGCCTGGTCGACGCACTTCACGAGGATCTCGTCGATGTTCACGTGGTCGGGGAGCATGAGGCACCAGCGTACGCACTCGGCCACATCCATGGCGGTGAGGGGTTTCACGCCCTGATAGACAGCCTTGGCCTTGTCGCCGTCCTTGAGGCGCACGTTGGAGAACTCGGTCTCGGCCATGCCCGGGTCCACGGAGGTGACGCGGATCTGCTCGCCGTTCACCTCCAGACGCAGGCTCTGCGCCATGGCCTTCACGCCGAACTTCGACGCGCAGTAGACGCTACCGCCCTCGTAGGGCTGATGGCCGGCCGTGGAGCCGATGAAGAAGACATGGCCCCAGCCCGCCTGGCGAATGTGCGGCAGGCCGGCGCGGATCGTCTTCACCACGCCCTCCACATTGGTCCGCATCATGGCCTCCAGGTCCTCGTCCGGCGTCTCCCACAGCTTGTAGGTGCCGCTGGCCAGGCCTGCGTTGGCGACCAGCACATGCAGCCCACCCAGCGCCGCGGCAGCTTCCGCCACGAAGGTGTCCACGCTGGCGGTGTGGCGGGTATCCACGGCCCCGGCGAAGACCTTCACGCCGTGGGCCTTGCTGAGTTCACCCGCCAGGGCCTGCACGCGCTCCACGCGGCGGGCGCCCAGGGCCAGGTGGCAGCCCTGGGCGGCCAGCAGCCGCGCCATGGCTTCGCCGAAGCCGCTGGAGGCGCCGGTGATGAGGACGATGGGATGCTCGGGGCGCATGGGGACTCCTGGATGGGCTAGCGGAAGGTGCGGTGGAACTCGCCGAGGGCCTGCACCACTTTCTGGAGCTTTTCGGTGGGCGGCAGGATGGTGGTGCGGAAGTGGGCGGTCCCCTCGGCCTGGCCGAAGCCGGAGCCCGGCACCACGCAGATGCCCGTCTGCTCCAGCAGGGCCATGGCGTAGTCGAAGTCCGTACGGCCGGGGGGGAGGGAGATGCTGGGGAACGCGTACATGGCCCCCGCGATCACGTTGCAGGTGATCCCCTCGATGCGGTTCAGACCCTCGGCCAGCAAGATGGCGCGCTGCTTCAGCGTGTCCAGGATGGCCGTCTTCTCCGTCGCGTACTGGGCGTGGGACGGCATGCCGGGCTTCGGCGGGCGCACCATGGCGTAGGTGGCGGCCTGGCCGGCGAGGTTGGCGCAGAGGCTCACGCTCTGCAGCTTCAGGATCTGCGCGGCCACGTCCTCGGGCACGTTCCGGAACTCGAAGTAGCCGCCCCGCACCCCGCACTCGCCCAGGAAGCCCTTGGAGCAGGAGTGGAAGCTGAAGAGGGAGACGTCCTTCGCCTCCAGCTGGTGCAGCACCTTGGCGAAGGACACGAACTCGTCGCCCGGGAGGTAGATGTTCTCCTGGTAGACCTCGTCGGCCAGGATCGTCAGCCCGTGGTCCCTGGCGAAGCCGATGACCATCTCGATGTTGGCCTCGTCCAGCACCGCGCCCGTGGGGTTGCCGGGGTTGATGACGCAGATGGCCTTCACGTGGGTGCCCTCGGCCTTCGCCTGGGCCAGGGAGGCTTCCAGCATGGTGCGGCTCAGCTTCCAGCCGTTGGCCTCGTCCAGGAAGTAGGGCACCATGCGCCCCTCGTAGAGCGTGATGGTGGCCGAATAGAGCGGGTACTGGGGGATGGGGACCATGATGCCGTCCTGCGGGCCGCTGATGAGCAGGCGCAGGGCGGTCTGAACGCCCTTGCTGGCACCATCCGTGAGGAAGATGGCATCGGGATCCACGCCGATGTGGTCGCGCTCCAGGATGAACTCGGCCACGGCCTCGCGGATGAACCGCACACCCCGGCTTTCGCTGTAGGCCCCGAGGCCGTGCTTCGTGCCGGCGAGGATGGCCCTGGCGGCCTCGATCACGTCCGCCGGGAAGGCGGTGGGCGCCAGGTCCATGAGCGCCGGGTACTCGCAGAGGGCCAGGATCTGCCGGTTCCACGTGAGGGGCTTCTGGCCCAGGGACTGGGGGTTGCCGATGTTGCAGTAGATGACCTCGCGGCCCTGCTTCTCCAGCTCCGCCGCCCGCGCCACGATGGGCCCCCGCACGGCGTATTCGGTTTCGAGGACGGCCTTGCCCAAGTCGGTCAATCGGATGGTCATGGATACTCCAACCCTCGAGTTTAACCCGGGCCCATGGTGTGACCGCCGTCATCCTACTTCGCGTCAGGACCTCCAGCCTTGGGGAGCCGAGGACGGGCAGATAGACTGGGGCTTCCGGATCCTTCCAGCCACGCCACCCTCCCTTCATCTCCCATAGAGGTCTTCATGCTCGGTTTCTCCCTTTCCCCTGAACAGCTGGCCGAAAAAGAGCGGGCCCACACCTTCGCCGAGAAGATCATGCGGCCCGTGGCGCGCAAGTACGACGAGACCGGCGAGTGGGCCGTGGATGTCTACAAGGCGGCCTGGGACCAGGGCTACCTCCAGGCCCTGGTGCCTGAGGACTGCGGTGGCCCCGGCGCCAAGCAGGTCGAGGAGGCCATCGTCTGCGAGGAGCTGGCCTGGGGTTGTGCCGGTCTCTACACCTCCATCATGGCCAACGGCCTCGCCATGACGCCCCTGCTCGTCGCAGCTTCCCCCGAGCAGAAGAAGAAGTGGCTGGGCATGCTTGCGGAGGAGCCCAAGTTCGCGGCCTTCTCCCTGTCCGAGCCCAACGCCGGTTCCGACGCCGGCGGCATGAGCTGCCGCGCCGAGAAGAAGGGCGACAAGTACATCATCAACGGCACCAAGTGCTACTGCACCAACGGCGGCTACGCCGACTGGTACGCCCTCTTCTGCAGCACCGATCCCAGCAAGGGCGCCCGCGGCACCAGTTGCATCGTGGTCCCCCGCGACACGCCGGGCCTGGTGGTGGGCCGGGCCATGGACAAGATGGGCCAGCGTGCCAGCAACCAGGTGGAGCTCTACTTCAACGATGCCGAAGTGCCGGTGGAGAACCTCCTGGGCAAAGAGGGCATGGGCTTCGTCATCGCCATGAAGACCCTCGACCAGACCCGCGCCGCCGTGGCCGCCGGGGGCGTGGGCGTGGCCCGCGCCGCCTTCGAGATCGCGCTGGACTACGCCAAGACCCGCATCCAGTTCGGCCAGCCCATCTTCGCCAACCAGGCCATCAGCTTCATGCTGGCGGACATGGCCAAGAAGATCGAGGCCAGCCGCCTGCTGACCTACCAGGCCGCCTGGATGACCGACCACGGCATCAAGAACTCCAAGCAGAGCGCCATCGCCAAGACCTTCGCCACCGACACCGCCATGGAAGTCAGCACCGACGCCGTGCAGATCCTCGGCGGCAATGGCTACAGCCGCGACTACCTGGTGGAGAAGTGCATGCGCGACGCCAAGCTGCTCCAGATCTACGAAGGGACGAACCAGATCCAGCGGCTCGTCATCGCCAAGGAGATCCAGCAGGGCAACTAAGCCGCTGGATCGTCCGGGTCGCGAGCGGACAGCGCACCAGCGCTGTTCCGAGCGGGGACCCGGCGTTCGTCCATAACCAGATCCAGCGGCTCGTCATCGCCACCATCCGACCGACGCGCAGCAAAGGGAGGATAGGACGGGATCCACGAAGTGGATCCCGTCCGAAGGGCGAGGGGCGGAGCCCCTGTGCGCAGAAGGCGGCCAGGGGCCGCCTTCTGCTTTTTTGGGTCTTGAAGACCGCAACACCCGACCCTAGAATCCCTCTCAACCATCCATCTTTACCAGCTCATCAGCCGTGAAAGTGGGGAGGGACTCCCGCCGGGGATCCCGGTTTCACTCGGGCGCAAGCCCCCGCGATCCGCACGCCTGGTGCGTATCGCGCGATCAACCTCCAGGCGTGAGGGGCCTGGTCCCCGGGAAGAAAGTCATGTCCGAAGGCACCGTCAAATGGTTCAACGCCGAGAAGGGGTTCGGCTTCATCACCCCGGATGAGGGTGGCGCCGATATTTTCGTCCACTACTCCGCGCTCCAGTCCAAGGGCTTCCGCACCCTGGATGAGAAACAGCGCGTCAGTTTCGATGTGGTGCAGGGCCCCAAGGGTCCCCAGGCCGCAAACGTCCTCAAGATCTGACCACCCCGTTTTCCCCGAGCCCCGGTCCCGGCCGGGGCTCGTCGCGTACCCTGGAACCATGAAGAAGGTCTCCCTGCGCCCCACGGTGGGCATCCTGCTGATCGTGCTGATGGTCCTCCTGTCCCTGGAAGGGTTCCGCCGCGACCCGGCCTTCGGCTGGATCCTGCCCCTCACCGCGGCGGCCGGGACCTGGCTGGGCTGGGCGATCCGGCAGGCCTGGGTCTACCCTGCGCAGCTGGCCCGGGCCGAGGCCCTGTGGGCTGAGGGTGGACCCGCCTCCGCCGTGGCGGAGCGCCTGTCCCGCGCGCCCCTCGCCGCCGGGGAGCTGGGGTATCGGATCGGCCTGCTGCGGAGCGCCGCCAACCAGGCCCTGGGCTATCGGGACCGGGCCTGGCTGGATGCACTGGACGCGCAGCTCTCCCGCCTGCCCCTCTGGAAGCGCCTGGTGGTATCCCGGGCCTTCCGCCAGCTCCCGGACCTGCCCTCGGCCCGCCGCCTGGCCTGGGGAGAGCGCCTGATCCGCCTCGCCCCACGCCTGGCCCGGCTGCGCCACCTCCAGGGCCTCCTCCTGCTGCGCTCCGGCCGCGGGAACGCCCTGCACGAAGCCTGGGTCCACTTCGAGGCGGCCCTGCCCCTGGCCTGGGACGACCCGCTGGTGCTCGAGGACCTGATGCTGGCCGGACTCCAGCACGGACGGGAGGACCTGGCGGAACGCGCCCTGGCCGTGCTGGTCTCCCGGCATGGCGATCCCCGCCTGCCCTGGGACCGGGGAGCCGCCGCCATGCACCTGCTGCGGAACGGTCGGCCGGCGGAGGCCCTGTCCCTCGTCGCAGGTCTTCCCCACGACCATCGCCGCGACCAGCCCCTGCTCTGGCTCGCGGAAAGCGTGTCCCGCCGGCGCCTGGGTGATCTCGAGGGGGCCTGGCAGGTGGCGGAAGCCGCGGTCGGGCACCTTCCGGAGGCCTTCCGGCTCTGGATGGAGCGGTACCAGATCGCCCTGGAGCTGCGGCGGGACGCGGAGGCCCTCGGCAGCCTGGAACGGGCCCGGGGCGCCCTGCCGGTCGATGCGGAAGGCGCGGCCCTCCGCGACGAGTGGCTGCTGCGCCGGGCCGAATTCGCCTTCTGGTGGGAGGACGATCCCGCGGCGGCCAGGGCGCTGCTGGAACAGCTCCCGCCCGAAGGCCAGGGCGACCACCACCCGCCCCTCCTCCTGCAGGTCCGGGTGGCCCTGGGGGAGTACGAGGCCGCCTACGGGGAAGTCGCCGCCCTGCTCCGGGAGAGGCCCGGCGACCCGGACCTCCTCATGCTCCAGGCCGACTGCCTCGCCGGCATGGAGGCCTGGGAGGCCCTGCTGCCCTACCTGGACAGCCTGGGCGAGGCCTGCCGGGAACAGGCTGATTTCTGGCACCTGCGGGGCCTGGCCCGCGCCAACCTGGGTGAACACGTGCCCGCGCGCCTGGATCTGGAGCGCGCCGTGCGCATGGACCCCCGGAACCTCCGCTACCTGTTGGACGCGGGCCATGGCTGCGCCGAAGTGGGCGACTGGGACCGGGCCGAGAGCCACTGGCGGCAGGCCCTCCAGGTCGATGGCGAGGCCGAGGAGGCCCTGATCCACCTCGCCGAGGCCCGGCGGGAACTGGACGATCTCGAAGGAGCCCGCCGCTACCTCCGCGAATGCCTCCTGCACCATCCCGACAGCGCGGACGCCCAGGCCCGGCTCGCGGAGCTGGAGGCCAATTGACCCATGTCCCGCCGGCGATCAGTCCGGCCGGATGTTCCGGAGCAGCGTGAGCTTGCTGTCGAAGCGGGCCTGCGCTTCCGGCTGGGCCCACTTCCGGGCCTTCTCCAGGGCCTTGATGGCATCATTCGTCCGTCCCTGGGCGAGGGCCACCCGGGCCTGGATCCAGTAGAACTCAGGCTCCATGGGCAGAAGCTTGATGGCCTGCTTGACGCGCCGCGCCGCCTCGTCCCACTGCTGGTCACTGAGGGCCTCCTCGGCCAGGAAGGCATTGAAGAACGGATCCCGCTTCCGGATCTCCAGTCCACGCTCCCGGTAGCCCTGCGCCTCCTCCAGCCGGCCCTGGGCCCGCAGGAGGTTCTCCAGGTTCCCGCAGGGGGCGCCATCCTTGGGATCCACCGCCAGGGCCTTCCGGAAGGAGGCTTCGGCCTCGACATCCAGCCCCTGGGCCCGCTGGACCACGCCAAGGATGTTCCAGCCCACGCCCAGGCCCGGATCCACCTGGATGGACCGGTGGGCCGAGGCCAGGGCGTCCTCGATGCGGTTTTCCGCCATCAGCTCGACGGCCCGGTTGCTGTGGAAGAGGGCGAGCACCCGCTTGGGCTCCAGCGGCGCGATGAGCATGCTGTCCCGGCGCACCTCGGGCAGGAAGTCGGCCACCAGCTCCTGGCCCGGCGTCCCGCCCTGCACCACGGCCACCACATGCCGTTCGAACCGGACCGTCGCCCCCACCCGCCGCCAGCGGCTGATCCGCAAGGGCTCGCCGTACCGGGCCTCGAGGCCGATGGATTTGCAGGCGCCGATGTAGAGCGCGGTAAGACTGAGGCAGTTGGCCTTGCGGTCGCGCCAGGCCTCCTTGGGCGTCCGCGTGTAGGCGTTGTCGTAGGTGATCCCCAGGCCGCCCTCCTCGGGAGGCGAGAAGAAGGCCTTGAGCAGGGCCGAGACCTTCGCAGGAACACCCTGCCGGCTGATGGTGTGCTGGCGGGCGAAGGCCTGGATCTCCGGCGGCGCCTCGAAGGGATCTTCGCCGGCCCCCAGCAGCGCCGCGCTGAACAACAGGGACAGGACAGGCAGGCGCATGGATCGGCTCCCGGCACAACATAGGGCTACGGTGGGGAAGGTCAACAGGTTATGAGATGCTGGATCTGGAGGGATTATGCCGAGCCCAAGCGCCGTTGTGTGCGCCTATTCCAGCGTGGGGACCGCGGCCCTGGAGGGGCTGCTGGAGGCCGGGATCGAGGTGAAGGCCCTGTACACCTACGCCCAGGGAGCCGACGAGCGGTGGTTCACCCCCCCCGCCGCCGTGGCCGAGGCCCATGGCATCCCGGTCCACCTGGCGCCCAGCTTCAACACCGATGAGGTCTTCGAGGCCATCCGCGCCCACCAGCCGGACTTCCTCTTCAGCTTCTACTTCCGGGAGATGATCCAGGCCCGGTTCCTGGAGCTCCCGCGGCTCGGCGCCTACAACCTGCACGGCAGCCTCCTGCCGAAGTACCGGGGACGGGCCCCCCTCAACTGGGTGCTGGTGAAGGGCGAGACCGAAACAGGCGTCACCCTCCACGCCATGACCCCCAAGCCCGACGATGGCCACATCGTGGCCCAGGCCCGCCTGCCCATCGACTGGGACGAGACGGCGCTGAGCCTCACCCTCAAGGCAGCGGATGCTGGCCGGGGCCTGGTGCGCGAAGCGGCTCCCGGCCTGGCGGACGGCAGCCTGCCCCGCATCGACCAGAAGACCCTCGGCCCCTCCACCTACTTCGGCGGCCGGAAGCCTGCCGACTCGCGCCTCGACTTCGCCATGACCGCCGGAGAGGCCTTCAACCAGATCCGCGCCGTGGCCGACCCCTGGCCCAACGCCTTCGTCGAGACCACCGAAGGGACCGTGAAGGTGGCCTGGGCGCTGCCCACGGAGCTGCCCTGCCCGGCAGGCTGTTTCCGGAGCTCGCGGGAGGGTGTGCTGCTGGGGTTCGCCGATGGCGCCCTCCGGATCCACGCCTTGAAAGTGGGCGACGCCCGCCTGGAGCGGCCCAGCGAGCAGGCCCTGGCCCTCCGGCTTCTGGGTGTGCCCCAGAGTTGAATCCGGATATGCTGACGCGCTCCCCTTGAAAGGACTGCCATGCGAAGCGTCATCACCGGAACCGGCATCGGCGTGCCTCCGCATATCGTGACCAACGAGGCCCTGTCCCGGCTCATGGACACCTCGGATGAATGGATCCGGGTCCGGAGCGGCATCCAGGAACGGCGCTACGCGGAGACGGGCCAGGGTTCCACGGATCTCGGCGCCATCGCGGCCCGGGCCGCCATCGCCAAGGCCGGCCTGGGCATGGCAGACATCGACGCGGTCGTCTTCGCCACCATGACGCCGGACCATGTGCTGCCGGGCAACGGGCCGCTGCTCCAGGCCGCCCTGGGGCTCCGCACCGATCTCCCGACCTTCGACCTCCGCCAGCAGTGCAGCGGCTTCCTCTATGGCCTGGAACTGGCCGACCTCCTCATCCAGAGCGGCCGCTACGGGCGGGTCCTGCTAGTAGGGGCCGAGGTGCATACGGGCTTCATGCCCTGGCACCTGGGCTGGGATACCCTCATCGGCCAGTCCACCCGGGAGATCACCGAGGCTGAACGCGCGGAGAACACCCTCAGCCGCGACCGGACGGTGCTCTTCGGGGACGGGGCCGGCGCCGTGGTGATCGAGGCGCGGGACGGCGAGGCGGGCCTGCTGAAGACCCGGCTCTTCACGGACGGCACCGGCGCCGGCGTGCTGACCATGACCGGCGCCAGCTTCAAGCGGCGGCCCTTCGTGACCGCGGAGCAGATCCAGGCCGGCGAGACCCTCCCCGTCATGTCCGGCAAGGAAGTCTTCAAGTCCGCCGTGACCCTCATGCCCCAGGCGGTGCGCGAGGTCTGCGCCGAGGCCGGCGTGGCCGTGGAGGACCTGGACCTGGTGCTCGTCCACCAGGCCAATCTCCGCATCATCGAGGGCGTGCAGAAGGCCCTGGGGCTGACGCCGGAGAAGGTCCCGCACAACATCGAACGCTACGGCAACACCACCGCCGCCACGCTGCCCATCCTCCTCCATGAATGCCTGGAGGACGGGCGGATCCAGCCCGGCATGCTCGTGGCCTTCACCGCGCTCGGCTCTGGCCTGCACTGGGGGGCGGCGCTCTACCGGACTTGATTGCGGACCGGCCCCGCGCGGGGCTAGAATCCAGCCAAACCCCGGAGTCCCCATGCGTTCCATGATCCTCGGCGCCACCCTGGCGCTGATCCCGGCCCTGGTCCTGTCCGCCGGCACCCCTAAATCCCGCAGGCATTCGGGCGGGCCCGTGAAGACCGCCGGAGAGGCCAAGGCCATCGCCGAGCGGGAGACCGGCGGCCATGCCGTCAGCGCCCGGCGCATCTCCCTGAACGGCGCCTCCGGCGGCTGGGAAGTGGATCTGCGAGTGCCGAACGAGGACCGCGGCTGGCGCTGCATTATCGACGCGGACACGCACATGGTCCACAGCAAGGCGCGCATCGACCAGCCGGGTGCCAAAGCCAAGGCGGACGGCCCGGTGCGCGTGGTCAAGGGAAGCCGCTGAGGGGGACTCCCCGGCCTGCGCCGACCGTTCACCGGTTTTTCCCACCGCGCCGCCTGCCCCGCTTGACAGCCCGGCCTAGAATCGTACCTGCGGCCAGTGCCGCAAGGAGAACGTCACATGGGTCTGATGGACTGGGGCAAAGCCCAATTCCTCGACATCCTCGAATGGCTGGATGATTCCAACGACACGCTGGCCTGGCGCTTCCCCATGCGGGGCCAGGAAATCCAGAACGGCGGCAAGCTGGTCGTGCGGGAAAGCCAGGAGGCCGTCTTCGTCAACGAGGGCCAGCTGGCGGACGTGTTCAAGCCCGGCACGCACAACCTGACCACCCAGAACCTGCCCATCCTCGCCACCCTGAAGGGCTGGAAATACGGCTTCGAGAGCCCCTTCAAGAGCGATGTCTACTTCATCTCCACCAAGCTCTACAACGACCTGAAGTGGGGCACCTCGAACCCGATCATGCTGCGCGACGCCGACTTCGGCATGCTGCGCATCCGGGCCTTCGGCATCTACACCATCAAGGTCGTGGACAGCGGCACCTTCCTCAAGCAGCTCGTCGGCACCAACGGCGTCTACACCGTGCCCGACATCAGCGAGCAGCTCCGCAAGACCATCATGAGCCGCTTCACCGACACCCTGGGCGAGGCCAAGATCCCCGCCCTCGACCTGGCCGCCAAGTACGACGAGATCTCGGACCTCGTGAAGCAGAAGCTCCAGGACGAGTTCAAGACCATGGGCCTGGAGCTGTCCAAGTTCTTCGTGGAGAACATCAGCCTCCCCGAGGAGGTGGAAGCCATGATGGACAAGCGCACCGGCGTGGGCATGATGGCCCCCGTCATGGGCGCCTACACGCAGATGCAGGTGGCCGACAGCATCCCCCTGGCCGCCCAGAACCCCGGCGGCGTCGCCGGCATGGGCATGGGCGTGGGCCTGGGCTTCGGCATGGGCAACATGATGGGCCAGCAGATGACCGGCGCCGCCCAGCAGATGGGCCAGCAGGGCTTCCCCGCCGGCAGCGCCCCCGCCCCAGCGGCGCCTGCGGCCCCCGCGAAGTCCCTCAAGGATGAACTCACCGACCTCAAGGAGCTCTTCGACGGCCAGCTCATCACCCAGGCCGAGTTCGACGCCCAGCGCGCCGCCATCCTGAAGAAGCACGGAATGGGCAGCTGAGTTCCATTCTTCCCATCTGCAAAATCAAGGGCGGCCGTGGCCGCCCTTGATTTTGCAGTAGCTGAAAAGCTGCCTAATGGTGATGCTCCGATTCCGCCTCGTGCTGGTGGATGAACCGGTGGTGGTGGCGGTCGGCCATCTCCCGGGTCTCGAAGTGCACGGTGAGGTGGCGGACGCCGTGGCGCTCCCAGAGCAGGTGCTCGATGCGCTCCAGGTGGGCCTCGGTGTCCCCCAGCCGGTCGGCCTCCACGATGATGTGGGCCGTGGCGATGGTGAGGTGGCTGCACATCTTCCAGCTGCGGAAGTCCTCCACGCCCAGCACGCCCGGCAGGCCCAGCAGCTCCGCCTTCACGGCCTCGTGCTCGAAGGCGGCGCGGTGCATGAGGATGCCCACGGCATCCCGCAGCAGCAGCACCGCCCCGCGCAGGATGACCACCAGGATCACGAGGGCGATGGCGGGATCCACCCAGCGCCAGCCGGTGAGGCGGATGAGGATCATGCTCCCCACCAGGGAGATGCTGGTGAGGCTGTCGGCGAAGGCATGCAGGTAGGCGGCCTTCAGGTTGGCATCCCGCTCCAGCAGGCTGCGGTCCCGGGGCACCAGCACCACCGTGGCCAGGATGTTCAGGAGCAGGCCGAGGCTGGAGAACACCAGCACCCAGCCCGTCTGGATGGGCACCGGGTGGCGGAACCGGGCCAGGGCCTCCCAGCCCACGGCCCCGGCGAGGAACAGCAGAAACCCCACGCCCACCAGGCTGTTGAACACCTCCAGGCGGTGCCAGCCGAAGGTCCAGCGGTCATCGGGGTCCCGCCGGTTGGCCAGCCAGAGGCTCAGGATGCCCAGGCTGTTCACCAGGACATCGTTCAGGTTCTCCAGGCTGTCGCTGACCAGGCCGATGGAACCCGTCCACCAGCCACCGAGTCCCTGGAGGACGAAGCTGACGAAGAAGATCCCGGCGCTCCAGGCCAGGCGCCCGGTGGTGCTGGGCCCGTGATGGTGAGGATGGTCGGCCATCACTCGCCCCGGTACTGGGGTTTCCGCTTCTCCCGGAAGGCGGCCAGTCCCTCCAGGCGATCCTTCGTGGGGATCACCTGGGCGTAGCAGGCCTGTTCGAAGGCGAGGCCGGAGGCCTGGTCCATCTCGAGGCCCCGGTTCACGGCTTGCTTCGCCATCCGCAGGGCCAACGGCCCGTTGGGGAGGATCTCCCGGGCCAGGTCCAGGGCCGCGTCCAGGGCCCCGCCCGCGGGGGCCACGCGGTCCACCAGGCCCAGGCGCTCCGCCTCGGAGGCGCCGATGCGCCGGGCCGTGAAGATCAGTTCCTTGGCCCTGGCGGCCCCGATGAGCCGCGGCAGACGCTGGGTGCCTCCCGCGCCCGGAATGATGGCGAGGGCCGTCTCCACCAGGCCCAGCCTCGCGTCCGCCCCCGCCACGCGGAGGTCCGCGGCCAGGGCCAGCTCCAGGCCCCCACCGAAGGCCGCGCCCTCAAGGACGGCGAGCACGGGCTGGGGCAGGTCCTCCAACTCGGTGAAGGCGCTCCGCAATCCGTGGACGAACACGGCGGTATCGGCCTGGGACATGCCGGCCCGCTCCTTCAGGTCGGCTCCGGCGCAGAAGACGCCGGGCACCAGGCTATGCACCACCACCACCCGGACGGCCGGATCGGAGCGCAGCTCCGCCAGGGCCTGCCGGAATTCAGCCAGGAGTTGGCGACCCAGGGCGTTCTTGGCGGCAGGCCGGTCCAGCCCGAGCAGGGCGATGCCGGCATCGTCCCCCGCGAGGCGTTCGAGCTGGACTTCCATCAACCCAGCTCGACGATGGAATCCCCTTCGTTCAGGAACTGGTCGGGGGTCACGAAGACCTTCCTGACCGTCCCCTCCTGGGGGCTGCCCACGGGAATCTGCATCTTCTGGGCATCCCCTGCGGGGATACGCCTGGCCTTAGCACCCTTCGTGTTGCGCACGAGAAACCTCACGCCAGCTCGACGATGGAATCCCCTTCGTTCAGGAACTGGTCGGGGGTCACGAAGACCTTCCTGACCGTCCCCTCCTGGGGGCTGCCCACGGGAATCTGCATCTTCATGGACTCGATGATCACCAGATCCTGGTCCTCGCCCACGGCGTCGCCTTCGGCCACGCAGACTTCCAGAACCTTCCCCGCCATCTCGGCTCGCACCAGGGCCATCCCTCACCTCGTAGAAGATGGCTTCAGTCTAGCTCGCTATTCGTCCTTGTCGGAGTCGCCGATCACCACCAGGTCATCGTCCTCGTAGGCGAAGTCACCCTCCTCCATGAGGACCTCGCGGACCTTCCCGCATTCGGGGGCGTTGATGTAGAAGGCCGTGCGGGAGGAATCCGTGCCCTCGAGGATCATCAGGGGCTCGTCCTCTTCCACCTCCTGGCCGGGGCGGACGAGGACGTCCACCACATAGCCCGGCCATTCCGCCCGCACGATCATGCTGCCTCCCCTGGCCCATCTGTGACCTTGGCCGGGAGAGTATGGCGCCCGGGGCCCCCGCGCAAGTCCTGGAAGCCGTTCTTTTCGTCACATGTCCAGTAGGCGATACTGGAGGGCTTGGAGGATGGAATGGCTGTCGCCTGTGGCATCGTGGGTCTCCCCAACGTGGGAAAGTCCACCCTTTTCAACGCCCTCACCCGTGCGGGCGCGGCTTCGGCCAACTATCCCTTCTGCACCATCGAGCCCAATACGGGCGTGGTGGACGTGCCGGACCCCCGCCTGGCGCTCCTGGCGGAGATCGTGAAGCCGCAGCGCATCCTGCCGGCGGCCCAGGAGTTCGTGGACATCGCGGGCCTGGTCCGCGGCGCCAGCAAGGGCGAGGGCCTGGGCAACGCCTTCCTGGGCCACATCCGGGAGACGGACGCCATCGTCCAGGTGGTGCGCTGCTTCGAGGATACGAACGTCACCCATGTGGAGGGTGGCGTGAACCCTGAGCGGGACCTCAGCATCATCGAGACCGAGCTGGTCATCAAGGACCTGGACGCCGTGGAGAAGGGCCTGGAGCGCCACCGCAAGGTCGCCAAGACCGGCAACAAGGAGTCTCTGGCCCTGGTGGCCGTGCTGGAGCGAGTCTTCGCGGCCCTGGACGCCGGCCAGTGGGCCCGCACCGCCGGCCTTTCGCCTGAGGACAAGGCCCTCATCAAGTCCTATGGCCTGCTCACCCTCAAGCCCACCCTCTTCGTGGGCAACATCGGGGAGGAGGACATCCGCAACCCCGAGGGCAACGCCCACTACCGGAAGCTGCAGGAGCTGGCCGCAGCGCGCCAGGCCCCCTGCATCCCCATCTGCTCCAAGCTGGAGGCCGAGATCCAGGACCTGCCCGAAGAGGACCGCCCCCTGTTCCTGGAGGAGGCGGGCCTGACCGAGCCGGGCCTGAACGTGCTCATCCACGCCAGCTACGATCTCCTGGGCCTCCAGACCTACTTCACCGCCGGGGTGAAGGAGGTCCGCGCCTGGACCATCCACAAGGGCGACACGGCCCCCCAGGCCGCGGGTGTCATCCACACGGACTTCGAGAAGGGCTTCATCCGGGCCCAGGTCATCGCGTACGAGGACTTCATCCAGTTCAAGGGCGAGCAGGGTGCCAAGGACGCTGGGAAGATGCGAACGGAAGGCAAGGACTACGTCGTGAAGGACGGCGACCTGATGAACTTCCTTTTTAACGTCTAGAGCCTACCGCGCCTCGATGGGCATGCGCCGCAGCCGCTCCACCCGCGCCTCCATGGGGGGGTGGGTGGAGAAGAGGCTCATGAGGCCACCCGCGCTCAGGGGGTTCACGATCATCATGTGCGCCGTGGCGGGCTGGGCGGACTGCATGGGCAGCTGCTGGTTGTAGTTCTGCAGGCGCTCGAGGGCGGAGGCCAGCATGTCCGGGCGGCCCGTGAGGTGGGCGCTGTAGTCGTCGGCCAGGTACTCCCGGGAGCGGCTCACGGCCATCTGGAGCATGATCGCGGCCAGGGGGCCCAGGATCATGATGGCGATGCCCGCAAGGGGGTTGGAGCGGCCCTCCTCGTCCCGGGGGCTGACCCACAGGGCCATGCGGGAGAGGAACATGATGGCCTGGGCCAGCACCGCCGCCATGCTGCCGATGAGGATGTCCCGGTGCTTCACGTGGCCCAGCTCGTGGCCGATGACCGCCTCCAGCTCGGGCCGGCTGAGCACCCGCATGATGCCCTCGGTGACCGCCACCACGGCATGCTCGGGATTCCGGCCCGTGGCGAAGGCGTTCGGGGTGTCCTCGGGGATGATGGCGATGCGCGGCATGGGCAGGCCGGCCCGCTGAGTCAGGTTCGCCACGATGGCATAGAGCTCGGGGGCCTCGACCTGCGTCACCACCCGGGCGCCGTAGCTGGCCAGCACGATCTTGTCGGAAAAGAAGTAGCTGACCCCGTTCATCACGAGGCCGATGGCGAGGGCCATCACCATGCCGGACTGGCCCCCGAAGTAATCGCCGATCCACACCAGCAGCCCGGTCATGGCCACGATGATGAGAAGGGTTTTCGCCTGGTTCATGAAGTTGCCTCCAGGTACCAGGATACGAAAGGGATCAAGCGCCCATCCGCTTGACCACCACCAGGGTCACGTCATCCCGGAAGCGGCCTCCCTCCAGGTGCTGGAAGGCCTCCACCAGCAGGGCCTCGAACAGCTCGTCCGCCCCGGCCTGGGGGCGCCGGCGGATGACCTCGGCCAGGCGGCCGTCCCCCAGCTCCTCGCCTGCGGCGTTCTCCGCCTCCACCAGACCGTCGGTGAAGATCACCAGGACGTCCCCGGGCTCCATGGCGGCATGCCCCTCGGCGAAGACAACTCCAGGCAGCAGACCCACCATGGGCCCCGTGGGCGCGAGCCGGACGACTTCGCCGCCGGCCCGCACGAGCAGGGGCGGGTTGTGGCCGCCGTTCACGAACCGGAGATCGCCGTTGAGGGGATGCAGACTCGCGGCGAACAGGGTGGTATAGCGGTTGCCATCGCGCACGTCGTTCATGCGGCGGTTCAGGCGCTCCGCCAGCTTCCCCCAGTCCTGCACGCGGCGGCCGCCCAGGGCCCGGAGGAAGGCGGAGAGCTGCGTCATCATCAGGGAGGCGGGCAGCCCCTTGCCGGAGATGTCGCCCACGGCGATGTGGAGCCGGTCGCCCAGCTCCTCGTCGCGGGCCACCCACACATCGTAGAGATCACCGCCCACGGCCTGGTAGGGCAGGTTCGCCGCGGCACACTGCCAGCCGCTGGGCTCGGGCAGCGTCTTGGGGAGCAGGCTGCGCTGGATGTCCCGGGCCAGGTCCAGGTCCTTCTCCATGCGCTCGGCCTGGAGGCGGGCCTCGCGGAATTCCAGGCTCGACAGCTGGGAGGACGTGAGGTTCAGCAGGGTGTGCAGGAAGACCTCGTCATCGTCGGACAGCTTCCCCACGGCCGGATCGGCCGCGTAGGCGAAGCCGTGGCTGTGGTTCTGGTCCTGCAGCTCGACGGCGTGGACCAGCCCCTTCGCCTCCACCAGCTCGTGCAGGGCATCGCCCTCCAGGAGCTCCGGGACCTGCCCGAGACCCTTGGCGTGCAGCACGGCCCCCTGGGCATCCACCACCAGGAGGCGCATGATCCGGAACTCGCCCATGAGCGTGTTGGCCATGAGCCGGACCAGATCCTGCCGGGTCTCCACCAGGCCCAGGTTGCGGGTGAGCTCGAAGACCGTGTTCAGGCGGGACAGCTGCAGGGCCAGGGCCTGGTTCTGGGTGCTGCGCACGGCCTCGGCCCGGCGCCAGGCCAGCAGGGGCGCGCTGATGGACAGCAGCAGCGGCACCGCGCCCGGCAGTTCCTCCGTCCGGAGGACCAGGTAGCCGTAGACCTCCTCGCCGTAGGCCCAGGGCAGCACCTGCCAGCCCTCGCCGGGATGGGTGGGGAAGGCCGGGGCCGCCCCCCGGAGGAAGAGCCACTTGCCGCCATCCCAGAGCCCGCCCTGGCCCGCCCGGGCGATGCCCATGACCGTGACACCCACCAGATGGACCAGATCCTCTTCGGTACCCTGGTCCGGGAAGGTCTCCAGGAAGTCGATGAGCGGAAGCAGCTCCTGGGCCCCTTCCGGGATCTTCAGCGCCAGCTGGCGGAGGCGGTCGAAGGGATTGGTCGGCATGGTGGGCGGACCTGGGGCTTCAATCCAGCTTCTTGATCAGGCAGCACTCGTTCCGGCCCGAGGCCTCGTCCGCCTTGAACCGCACCTCGTCCATGAACCGGCTCATGAGCAGCAGGCCCAGCCCCCCCTTCCGGGGATGCTTGATGTATTCCTTCGGATCGGGCAGCACGATCTGGTCGCCGCGGAGCCCCTGGCCGGAGTGGAGGATGTGGATCTCCAGGGCCTGCTCGGTGAAGCGCAGCTCCAGCTCGACGCTGTGCTCGCCCTCGCCGTGGTAGGCATGGAGGATCACGTTGGTCACCGCCTCGTCCACGGCGATGCTCACCTTGGCGGCGGTGGCATCGTCGAGGCCGGCGACCAGGGAGGCCCGCTTGGCCAGCCCCGTCACCAGGTTCAGATAGCGGGTCTGGCTCGGGATCACGAGTCGGAACTCGGCTGGTTCCATGGTGGCCGCCACGCTCACCCCTTCCGTTCCGGCGTGACCGCGGCCAGGGCCTGGTCCTCCGCGCCGAAGACCCGGTAGAGCTGAGTGAAGCCCAACGTGTCGAAGATGGCGAAGACGTTCGGCTGGAGGTCGGACAGCAGGATGTCGCCCTGGTGTTCCCGGACCGTCTCGATGAGGCCCATGATGGCCCCCAGGCCGGCCGAACTGATGTAGTTGAGATTCTTGCAGTTGAGGAGAATGGTGTAGCGTCCGTCGCGGACCAGCCCCTCCAGGGCCTCCTCGAACTCGCGGACGGTGTGGGCGTTGATGAAACCAGCCGGCAGGAGCACCGCCACGTCGCCAGCCTGCCTCACCGCAATGGAAAGATCCGCCATCCGCCATCTCCAAGGAACCTGGGCCATCCTATCGGTTCCACGGGGCAATTGCCAGTGAGCGCCCCGAACTGGGATACCCTGGATCCGAACCTTTCACTCGAGTCCCCCCATGAGCGCCCCCCGCCCTGAGGACCAGCCCACCCACGACGCCCTCCGCGGGCCCCTGGAATCGTGGCTGAACCAGAAGAACCAGAGCCTGCTCGAGGAGGTGATCGCCACCTGGCAGCTGGCCATGGAGCGCTTCCAGCCCGACGAGGCCCTCCTGGAGCGCCTCCGCCAGGCCCTCCCGGCCCAGGCACCCGCTGAGCCGGAAACAGGCGGTGCCATGGCGGCCTTCGCGGGAGCCCTCGATCTCGTGGAAGGGGCCCCCTCCCAGGGCGACCTCCTCAAGCGCCTCCTGGATGGCCTGGAGCCCCTCGTCGAGCGCAGCGCCCTCTTCATCCTCAAGCAGGGGCTGGCCTCCCTGTATGCCCACCGCGGCTTCGAGGCGCATGCCCCCCTGAAGCCCGGCGCCGTCGTGCCCCCCCCCGACCTGGAGGCCGTGATCCAGGGCCTGGGTCGCTCCCTGCGGAAGAAGGGTGCCGGCTACTCGGCCCTGCTCGCGGTGCTGAGTCCCTACGAGGCTGCCGACCTGGTCATCCTCCCCATCCGCCACAAGCGCAAGGCTGTGGCCCTGCTGCTGGTGGACAGCGGCCTGCGCCAGAAGCTGGACCACCCCGAGCTGGTGCGGGCGCTGGTGCTGGCGGCCTCTGCCTCTTTGGGCAGCCTGGCCGCGGGGAAGGACGAGCCGGCCCACCCTCTGCCCCACCCTCTGCCCCACCCCCTGCCGCACGCCCTGCCCCTTCCCAGCGCCGCCAGTCAGTCCAGCGCCCCCACGCAGATGGTGCCCGACACCATCGAGGCCCCTCCATCGGTGGACCTGGACCCCAAGACCCGCGCCGCCGCCGAACGGCTGGCCCGCGTCCTGGTGGGCGACGTGGAGTTGTACTTCCCGGGGAAAGTCGCCCAGGCCCGCAGCCAGGGCAACCTCTACGGCCTGCTGCGGGACGAACTCGAGCGGAGCCGCGCCACCTTCGTGGAGCGCTTCGGGGAGGACGTGGAAGTGCAACACCGGATTTTCACCAGCACAGTCATTCACCAGCTGTGCGATGACGACGCTTCCAAGCTGAACGGGGCCCCCTGGGCCTGAGATCCCCATCCAGAAGGGGTGACAACCGGAGGCGACTCTGGTAGAACCTTGTTCCTTTGGGCATGGACGAGGAACAAGTCAATGGCGGATCTCGGCAAGAAGTTTTCGTGTTTCCAGTGCGCGACGAAGTTCTACGACTTCGGCAAGCCGGAGGCGGTGTGTCCCAAGTGCGGTGCCAACCAGAAGGCGGCCCCCGCCAAACCCCGCGCGGTGAAGAAGGAGAAGAGCGTCCACGTCATCGAGGACGACTTCACGCCTGAGCCCGAGGCCGAGAACCTCGAGGAGGCTTTCAGCGAAAGCGGCGTCCCCATCGAGCGTGGCCGCGGCGAGGGCTTCGATCCCGGCGACCTCCGCATGGACGACTACGACGAGTAGCGAAGGAGCTGCGCTCCTTCGCTGTGAGGAAGAAAAGCCTTTCTGGGAGGGGCCCGGGTGAACGATCCGTCGATCCACCCTCTCATCGACCGGCACACCCACCTCGAGGGCTCCCTTGATCCGGCCTGGGTCCGGAGTGAAGCCGAGCACCGTGGGCTGACGCTGCCCGGGCCGCTGGAAGCCCTGTGGTCCGGCGCCGCCGTGCCTTTCGAAGGCTTCATCGAGGCCTTCCTCTTCGGGGCGGCCCTGCTGGACAGCCGCGAGGCCGTCCGCGAGGCGGTCCGGGCCGTGACCCGGCGCACCCAAGGGGCGGGCGGCGCGGGTTTCGACCTCTGGGCCTCCCCCCACTTCCTGGTGGTCCATCGCGGCCAGATCTCCCTCGACGCCTTCTGGCGGGGCCTGGAGGAGGGCCTCACTGAGGCGCGGGCCCAGGGCATCCGGGGCTGCGTGGTGGTGGACGCGGTGAACCACTTCGGCCCGAACCATGGCCAGGCAGTCCTCGATCTGGTGCTGCCCGACCTGCCCCCCTTCGTGAGGGGCTTCTCCACCGGCGGGCTGGAAGGCCGCCCCTTCCGGGACTGGGCCCCGGTCTTCGACCGCGCCCGGGTCGCGGGCCTGCGCATCGCCGCCCACGCCGGCGAGAACGGCCCCGGGTCGAACGTCCGGGAGGCCATCCTCGAAGGCGGGGTCACCCGCATCGTCCATGGCATCCGGGCTGATGACGCCACCCTGGAGCTGCTGGCCGAGCGCCGCATCCCCGTGGACATCTGCCCCACCTCCAACGGGGCCCTGGCCGCCGAGGTGACCCCCCACCCGCTGCCCCGCATGCTTCGCGCCGGCGTGCGCTGCGCCCTGGGCACGGACGACCCCGGGGTCATCCCCTGCGACCTGGCCACCGAAGCGGCCGGAGCCCGGTCCATGGGCCTCAATGACACCGCCCTGGCCGCCATGGGGCGGCACGGAGCCGAAGATGCCTGGTGTCTCCTGCCCTGACGCTTCCGGGGTCGAAGCCAGGGGGTCTTCCCGGTAGACTAGGGGATTCGGTGCGCGCCCATAGCTCAGCTGGATAGAGCATCAGGCTTCGAACCTGAGGGTCGGGCGTTCGAGTCGCTCTGGGCGCACCACCGGACAGACAATTTGGCATCCCTGCGAGCGTGGCGGAACTGGTAGACGCACTGGATTTAGGTTCCAGCGGTTCACACCATGTCGGTTCGAGTCCGACCGTTCGCACCACTTTCGCACGTCCCTCGCATCACACGGAGCATCCATGTCCGCCACCCTGCATCACCAGTCCCCCACCCGCAAGGCCGTCGAAGTGACGGTGCCCGCCGCCGAGGTGAGCGCCACCTTCAACGAGGTGGTGGCGAAGATCGCGCCCAAGGTCCGCATCCCCGGCTTCCGTCCCGGCAAGGCCCCCCGGCCGGTCCTGATGCAGCGCTACGCCCGGGAGATCCAGTCCGACGTGGCCCAGCAGCTGGTGGAGAAGCACTTCTGGAAGGCGGCCCAGGAGGCGGGCGCCCTGCCCATCTCCCACCCCTCCCTGGAGAAGCTGGACCTGAAGGAGGGCGCCGATGCCGTCTTCCGCGCCCAGTTCGACGTGGCCCCCGAGGTGGTGCTGCCGGACTACAAGACCATGGCCCTCACCAAGAAGAAGCGGGCCATCGACGAGGCCACCGTGGCCGAGCACCTCGAGGGCCTCCGCCAGCGCGCCACCAAGCTCCTGCCCATCGAGGACGGCGCTGTGGCCGATGGGCTCGTCGTCACCTGCGACATCCGTGTGAAGCCCCAGGGCCTCAAGGCCCAGACCTACCAGGACCAGGTGCTGAAGATCGACGGGACGCGTCCCTTCGACGCCCAGCTCCTCGGGATGAAGATCGACGAGAAGAAGGCCTTCAACCTCACCCACCCCGCGGACGACACCAACCAGGTGCTCGCCGGCAAGACGCTGGCCTACGAGGTGCAGGTCAAGGACATCCGCCGCCAGGAAGTGCCTGTCCTGGGGGACGACTTCGCCAAGGACATGGGCGCCTTCGAGAACCTCGAGGCCCTGAAGGCCGCCGTGCAGAAGGATCTGGAAGAGGCCGCTGACCGCGACGCCGTGGCCCGCCTCCACGCCACCATGCTCGACACCCTGCTGGATGCCGCCCCCTTCGAGGTGCCCCGCTCCATGGTGGCCCTGCAGCTCGACGACTACTGCCAGGAGTTCGCCCAGCACGTGGCCCGCCAGGGCATGGATCCCAAGAAGGTGAACTGGCAGGCCTACCGCCAGTACCGCATGAATGATGCGGAGCGCGCCGTCCGCAGCGGCTACCTGCTCCAGGCCATCGGCAACACCGAGGCCATCGAGGTGCCCGAGGCGGACATCGACACCGAGATCCGGAACTTCATGGCCGAGAACCAGGTGCAGCAGCCCTTCGAGGCCTTCAAGGCCGAGCTGGAGCGCCGGGGCAACACCACCGAGATCAAGGGCCGCCTCCGCACGGACCGCATCTTCACCCACCTGCTCGCCACTGCCAACGTCACCGAGGAGCTGCTGGACAAGGCCGCCTTCGAGGCCCTGGTGGAGCTGGAGCGCAAGCGCGAGGCCGGCATCCCGGTGAACCGCTTCGACGCGGGCGGCCTGGAGGGTGGCGACCTGGAGGGCCAGGAGGGCGGCGAACCCGCCGCCGTGGCCCCCGCCGGCCACGTCCACGGCCCCGACTGCGACCACGACCATGACCACGAGGCCGAGGCCAAGCCCGCAAAGAAGGCCCCGAAGGCCAAGCCGGAGGCGGAGCCCGCCAAGGACGCGGTGAAGAAGGCCGAGCCGGTGGCCGAGGAAAAGCCGAAGAAGGCCGCCGCCAAGAAGGAAGAACCTGCCGCCGAGAAGCCGAAGAAGGCCCCGGCGAAGAAGGAAGAGCCCGCCGCCGAGGAAAAGCCCAAGGCGAAAAAGCCCGCTGCCAAGAAGTAGTGGTCTGTCCTGGCCCCGCGAAGAAGGCGCCCCAAGGCGCCTTCTTGCTATTCTGATCGACCAGCCGGAGGGCCCATGCCCAGCAGCTACTATCCCCCCATCGTCATCGAGCAGACGCCCCGCGGCGAGCGCAGCTACGACATCTACTCGCGCCTGCTGAAGGACAACATCATCTTCCTGGGCACCGCCATCGACGACAACGTGGCCAACGCCATCGTGGCCCAGATGCTCTTCCTCGAGAGCGAGGACCCGGACAAGGACATCCAGATCTACATCAACAGCCCCGGCGGCAGCGTCACCGCGGGCCTGGCCATCTACGACACCATGCAGTTCGTGAAGAACGACATCGTCACCTACTGCATCGGCCAGTGCGCCTCCATGGGCGCCCACCTCCTGGCGGCCGGCACCCGGGGCAAGCGCTTCGCCCTGCCGAACGCGCGGATCATGATCCACCAGCCCTCGGGCGGCGCCCAGGGCCAGGCCACGGAGATCGAGATCACCTTCAAGGAGATCCAGCGCCTGAAGGACAACCTGGCCGCCACCTTCGCCAAGCACACGGGCCAGCCCCTGAAGAAGGTCGTCAAGGACATGGACCGCGACTTCTTCATGAGCGCCGAGGAAGCCCTGGAATACGGCATCGTGGACAAGGTCCTCTCGGAGCGCCCGGCCTGATGAACGCCAGCCTTTCTGCCGTCCCTGCCTTCGAGCACCTGTCGCACATCCCGCTCTACGTGCCAGGCAAGCCCATCCAGGAGGTCCAGCGGGAGCTGGGCCTCAGTTCCATCGTCAAGCTGGCCTCCAACGAGAACCCCTGGGGGCCCACCGAAGCCGTGAAGGCTCGCGTGGCCTCGGTCATCTCGGGCTCGGAGTTCGAGGGCCTGGGCCTCTACCCGGTCAGCGACGGCTACTACCTCCGCCAGCGCATCGCCGCGCGCAGGGGGATCACCCCCGACCGCGTCGTGCTGGGCAACGGCAGCAGCGAGATCCTCGAGATGGTGGCCAAGGCCGCCCTCCTGGAGGGCGGCAGCGCCGTCATCCCGAAGCACAGCTTCGCCATCTACGGCATCGCCACTCAGACCGCGGGCGGCCGGGTGATCGAATCCCGGGCCACGGCCACCGAGCTCGACGCCGATGACATCCTGCGCTCCGTCGCGGCCGACACGCGCCTCGTCTACCTCGGCCATCCCAACAACCCGACGGGCATCCGCCTGGAACGGGCCGCGCTGGAACGCCTGGTGCGGAACCTGCGCGAGGACATCCTGCTCGTGGTGGACCAGGCCTATGCCGAGTACGAGGACCCCGCGAGCTATCCGGACGCCGCCGCCTACCTGGACGAGCGCCCGAACCTGCTGGTGCTCCACACCTTCTCCAAGATCCACGCCCTGGCCGCCCTGCGCATCGGCTACGGCCTGGGCTCGAAGGAGCTGATGAGCTTCCTGGAGCGGGTCCGCAGCCCCTTCAACACCAACCACCTGGCCCAGGCCGCGGCGGAAGTCTCGGTGCAGGATCTGGCCTTCGAGGCCTTCTCCCGCCAGAAGAACACCGAGGCGCGCGCGGCCTTCGTGCTGGAAGCCACCCGGCACCGCTGCCAGCTCTCGGGCACCTCCGGCAACTTCATCCTCATGGAGACCGCCTTCCCGGCCGCCGATCTGTTCAAAGAGCTGCTCAAGCGCGGTGTGATCGTGCGGCCCATGCAGGGCTACGGGCTGCCCAACCACATCCGCGTGACCTTCGGGAAGCCCGAGGAGATGCAGGCCTTCTGGACCGCGGCCGCGCCTCTGCTCGACGGCGGCTGCTGATTGGGCCAGGTTCCCGACGAGATCGAGCGGCTGCGCGCCTTGCTGGCGCAAGGTGCGCGTGTGGAATGCCGGGATGGCTTGGCCCGCCTGCGTGACCGCTACAGGACCGAGCCCCAGTCCTTCGATACGGCCGGCATCGCGGCCCTGAAGGCCCTTGCCGCCGGGCTGGAGGCTCCGCCGGATCTGGAATCAGCCCTCAAAGCCACCTTCGGCTACGGGGCCTTCCGCCCCGGCCAGCGGGCCATCATCGAAGCCGTCATGGCGGGCCGCGATGTGGTGGGCATCATGCCCACCGGCGCCGGGAAGTCCCTCACCTACCAGCTGCCTGCACGGCTGCTGGGCGGGGTCACGCTGGTGGTGTCGCCCCTCATCGCCCTCATGAAGGACCAGGTGGATGCCCTGACGGAAGCGGGCCTCCGGGCCACCTTCCTCAATTCCAGCCTCGGTGCGGAGGCCCGCCGGGAGCGCATCCGCGCCCTCAAGAACGGTGAGCTGGAGCTGGTCTACGCCGCGCCGGAGGGTCTCGAGCTCTACCTGGCCGACCTGCTGCGCGAGGTGGACCTGCGCCTCATCGCCGTGGACGAGGCCCACTGCATCAGCCACTGGGGCCATGATTTCCGGCCGGCCTATCGCACCCTGGCGGGGCTGAAGCGGCGCTTCCCGGGCGTGCCCGTGCTGGCCCTCACCGCCACCGCCACGCCCGAGGTCCGCCGGGACATCGCCGACCAGTTGGAGATGCGGAGCCCCCTCGAGGTGCAGGGGTCCTTCTTCCGCTCCAACCTGCGCATCAGCGCCTACCGGAAGGGCGTCGAAGGCCTGCCGCCCGTGCGCGAGGCCCTGCTGCGCCTCGTGCTGGCCCGACGCGGGGAAAGCGGCATCATCTACTGCCTCTCGCGCAAGGCCGTGGAGTCCACGGCGGCCTTCCTGGCGGGCGAGGGCGTGCGGGCGGCCGCCTACCACGCGGGCATGGATGCGGCCGCCCGTTCGGCCGCCCAGGAGGCCTTCCAGCGGGACGATGTGGACCTGATCGTGGCCACGGTGGCCTTCGGCATGGGCATCGACAAGAGCAACATCCGCTACGTCATCCACCGCGACATGCCCAAGAGCGTGGAGGGCTGGTACCAGGAGATCGGCCGCGCAGGCCGCGACGGTGCAGAGGCCGACTGCGTGATGTTCTACAGCTGGGGCGACGTGCTCAGCTACGACCGGTTCACCGATGGCCTGGAGGCCGGGCTGGCCCAGGCCCAGCAGCGGCAGACCCGCGACCTCTTCCGCCTCGCCGACTCCCTCCGCTGCCGCCACCAGGCTCTGCTGGCCCACTTCGGCGAGCGCATGGAACCCTGCGGCGCTTCCTGCGACATCTGCTCCGGCGCCGATCCACTGGAAGCCGCCCCGAAGCCCGGCAAGGCCAAGAAGGGCTCGCCCCGGGGCACCCGCCCCGCCCTGCCCGAGGGGCCGGTGGATGGGGAGGAGGCGCTCTACCGCGACCTGAAGGCCCTCCGGAAACAGCTGGCCGACGCCAAGGGCGTGCCTGCCTACGTGATCTTCAGCGACGCCACCCTCCAGCAGATGGCCCGGTTCCAGCCGGCCACCGAAGCCGAATTCTTAGCCTTGAGCGGGGTGGGGCCGAAAAAGCTCCAGCAGTACGGTGAGACCTTCCTCCGGCTCCTGCGCGGGGCTTCAAGCTAGGGACCCTCGCCGCTCCCGGGACCTCTGTCACAACCTGGAATGGCCCCTGTTGATACCAAAGGAGATAGGTCCTCGCCATCCCCAGGACCGTCTTGCCTCGGCACGCTGGGGAATTTAGGGTGGAAAGGGACATTACACACTCGGTTGTCATTTGTCTTTTGCCCACGTCGCGGAGGTGGATACATGAGCTTGAAAGAACGCATCAGGGACCTGGTGAGGCTCGCCTTCCAGATGGGCAACAACTGGATGACCCTGCTGGGCGTGGCCCTGACGACCAGCTCGGCGTTCACGCTCGTCTGGTTCTGGTTCATGGAGCTGACCAGCCCGAGGGCCGTCCACCCCTACTTCGGGATCGTCCTGTTCCTGGCCCTGCCCGCCCTCTTCCTGGTCGGCCTGGTGCTCATCCCCGTCGGCATCCTCCGCACGCGGCGCCAGCGCCGGCTGGCGGGCGAGCCCATCACGCCGCTCCAGAAAGTGGACTTCACCCAGCCCGGCATCCGCCGCCTGCTGCTGGTGGTGGGGGCACTCACCTTCATCAACGTCGGCATCCTGGGCACCGCAGGCCTCAAGGGCGTGGAGTACATGGACTCCAACCGCTTCTGCGGCCTCACCTGCCACACCGTGATGGCCCCCGAGTACACCGCCTTCCTGAACTCCCCCCACTCCCGCGTGGGCTGCGCCCAGTGCCACATCGGCCACGGCGCCCCCGCCCTGGTGCGGGCCAAGATCTCCGGCACCCGGCAGCTCTTCGCCGTGGCCTTCGGCACCTACTCCCGCCCCATCCCCAGCCCTGTCGAGCACCTGCGCCCGGCCCGCGAGACCTGCGAACAGTGCCACTGGCCCCAGAAGTTCACCGACGACAAGCTGCTCATCCGGACCAAGTACGCCGATGACGAGGGCAACACCCCCTCCACCAGCATCCTCCTGCTGAAGATCGGCGGACACACCGCGAACGGCACCACGGGCATCCACGGCCGGCACCTCGACGCCATGGAGCGCATCAGCTACATCACCACCGACCACCGCCGCCAGGAGATCCCCAAGGTCACCTACCGCGACGACAATGGCCAGCTCGTGGAGTACGTCACCGACGACTACAAGAAGCTGAAGCCCGAGCAGCTGGCCAAGGCCACCGAGCGCAAGATGGACTGCGTGGACTGCCACAACCGGCCCACCCATGCCTTCGAGCTGCCCGATCGCGCGGTCGACAAGGCCCTGAACCAGAAGCGCATGAGCGCCGAGCTGCCCTACATCAAGAAGAAGGCGGTGGAGCTCCTGAAGGTCGAATACACCAGCCAGCAGGAGGCGGCCTCGAAGATCGTCCTGGGCATCAACGAGTTCTACCGGACGAGCTACCCCGAGGTGTTCAAGCACAAGCGGGCCCAGGTGGACGCGGCCGCGGAAGCGGTGAAGGCCATCTACCTCCGCAATGTGTTCCCCGAGATGAAGCTGCTCTGGGGCACGCACCCCAACAACATCGGGCATGAGGAGGCCGTGGGCTGCTTCCGCTGCCACGACGGCAGCCACACCGCCGCCGACGGCCGCACCATCAAGGGCGACTGCGACACCTGCCACACCATCCTGGCCCAGGATGAGAAGGATCCCAAGGTCCTCAAGGATCTCGGCATGAAGTAATGGAACGAGCGGGAACGGTCCTCCAGAATGAAGGCATGACCGCTTCCGCCCTTTCCCTGATCGCGATCGACGGCCCGTCGGGGGTGGGGAAGTCCACCACAGCCCGGCGGGTCGCTTCGCGTCTGGGCTGGCAGTATCTCGATACCGGCGCCATGTACCGCGCCGCGGCCCTGGCCGTGCATCGCGCGGGACTGGACCTGGCGGATCGCGCCGGGCTGGAGCGCCTGCTGGCCGGCCTGGACCTCGCCCAGGAGGGCACCCGCATCTTCCTCGCCGGTGAGGACGTCAGCGAGGCCATCCGCAGCCAGGACATCACCCGCGGCGTGACGCCCGTGAGCGCCGATGCCCGCGTGCGCGAGGTGCTGGTGGAGCAGCAGCGCCGCATCGGCGCCAGCGGACGCTGGGTGGTGGACGGCCGCGACATCGGCACGGTGGTCTTCCCCTCCGCCTGCTGCAAGGTGTTCCTCACGGCCAGCCCCGAGGCCCGGGCCCGCCGCCGCCTGCTCGAGCTGGAAGCCAAGGGCCAGTCCCCGGTGTTCGCAGAGGTGCTCGCCGACCAGCGGCGCCGCGACGAGGCCGACAGCACCCGTGCCGTGGCTCCCCTCCGGCCGGCCGAGGACGCCACCACCCTGGATTCCAGCGACCTTACCCTCGACGAGGTGGTGGACTGGATCGTGGCCCGGCACCAGGCCCATTCGTGATTCCGCTCCCCGGACCGGTCCAGGAGGCCTGGGAGGCCGAGTGGCAGCCCGTGGGGACTGCGGCCCTGGTCGGCGTGAGCATTGCCCTGGTCCTGCTGGGCGGCGCGGCCCTGGCTTCGGAGTCCGGGTGGATCCCGCTGCTGGACGGCGTGAACCTGGTGTTCCACGAAGCCGGGCACCCTCTCTTCGGCATCCTCGGCTGGGAGCCCCTCACCATCCTCGGGGGCACCCTCATGCAGCTGCTGGTCCCCATGCTGGCCGCGGGCTCCTTCTGGCTCCGCCGGGAGGTCCCGGGCACCGCCTTCGCGGGGATCTGGTGCTTCGAGAACCTGCTGAACATCGCCCGCTATGTGGGCGATGCCCGGTCCCAGGTGCTGCCGCTGGTGGGTGGCGGCGAACACGACTGGGCCGACCTCCTCGGGCGCTGGGGGCTGCTGGCCCAGGACACCTCGCTGGCCCAGGGGCTCCGGGTCCTGGGCTGGCTGGGCATGGCCGCCTGCTGGGCCTGGCTGGCTTGGCGGTGGCGCCAGAGCCGTCCAGGGCAGGCGTAGAAGCGTCGGCCCTCAAGCCTTTCCCACCTCAGAAAAACGGGCGCCTCCTGGCGCCCGTTTTTCTGAGCCGTGCATGAAAGCCTGTCAGTAGCCCTCGCCCTCCGCCGCCGCCTTCACCTTCCCCCGGTTGAAGCGGAAGAGGAACGCCAGGTAGGCGATGGCGATGGGGAAGCCGATGAGCCACCACACCAGGCCCGTCTGCAGGCCATGTCGCCCCACGGCGGCATTGATCGCCGTCAGGTCGAACTGCGGATCCAGGGTGGACTTCAGCATCACCGGGTAGACGCAGGCCGCGCTGGCGGCGAGGAGGCCGAGGATGAAGGCCCCCGACCCCAGGAAGGCCAGCAGGAAGCGCTCTCGCTTGAGCCCGGCGAACACCAGGCCAAGGCCCGCCAGGAAGATCAGGGAGGCCACCCAGCCCAGGGGCGCCTGGGGAAGGCGGTGGAAGATGTCCGGATTCACCACGGAGGTGGCATAGCTCGCCACGATCCAGAGCACCAGCACGCCCCCCCAGAGCTTCATGGCCAGGCCCCGCGAGCGCTCATGCACCGCGCCACCGGTCTTCCAGGCCAGGAACAGGGCGCCGTGGGCGGCCACCGTCACGAGCGCGAACACCCCGATCAGCACGGTGTACCAATCCAGGATGCCGGGCCGGGCGCCCATCCGGAAATCCGTCCAGAGGGCCATCTCGAAGTAGCCGCTGCCATCGATGGGCACGCCCCGGAGCACGTTGCCCAGCGCCGCGCCGAAGAGGATCGGCAGCAGCACGCTGGAGAGGGCGAAGGTCCCGTCCCAGAACCGGCGCCAGAGACCGTCCTCCAGGTGGGAGCGGAACTCGATGGAGATGCCGCGGAGCATCAGGCACCAGACCACCAGCCACATGGCGAGGTAGAAGCCGGAGAAGCCGGCGGCGAGCACCTTGGGGAAAGCGAGGAACATCGAGCCGCCACCAGCGAGCAGCCAGACCTCGTTGCCATCCCACAGCGGACCGATGGCGCCCAGCACTTCGCGGCGCTCCTCGTTGGTCTTGGCGACCACCAGGTGGAGGATGCCGGCGCCGAAGTCGAAGCCGTCCATCACGACGTAGATCGCAACCATCACAGAGACCAGCCAGAACCAGAGCATTTCCATGGCAGCCTCCTAGGCCTTCGGGGAATGGGACACGGGGCCGTGGGCGATCTCCCGGCCGATGAGGAAGAGCCACAGGACGCTCAGCACCACGAAGATCCCGGCGAAGCCGAGGGTGGTGAAGGCCGTGTGGCCCGCATTCACGGTGGGCGACCCGCCATGGATGGTCCGCAGCAGGCCATAGATGAGCCAGGGCTGGCGGCCGAACTCAGCCACCGCCCAGCCTGCGGCCGTGGCGATGTAGGGGAAGGGGAAGGCCAGCATCAGCACCCACAGGACCGGGCGGTTCTGGTCGAGCCGTCCCTTCCAGAGCAGCAGGGCGGCCAGGGCCATCACCGCGATCATGATCGTCCCGAGCCCCGCCATGATGTGGAAGGCGTAGTAGAGCAGCTCGATGTTCTGGGGCCACTGGTCCTCGGGGAATTCCAGCAGGCCCTTCACATTGCTGGAGAAGCTGCCGTAGGCGATGAAGCTCAGCACCGCGGGCAGCTGGATGGGATTCTCGATCCGCCGCCGGGCGACGTCGGGCTGGCCGATGAGGGTCAGGTTCGCGCGGGGGCCGCTCTCGAACCGCCCCTCCATGGCCGCCAGGGTGATGGGCTGGTACTTGGCCACGAGCTTGCCGGAGATGTCCCCCGTGGGGAAGGCCACGAGGACGCTGAAGATCAGGCCCATGATCGTGCCCGTCCGCAGGTTCAGCCTCGCCTGCACCGGGTGGATGCCCTTGAGGGTCCAGAAGGCGCCCATGGCCGCCACCACGAAGGAGGCCGTCACCACCGCGGCGATCATGTTGTGGGCGTACTGGCCCAGGGCCCAGGGATTGAGGAGGAAGGCCCAGAAGCTCGCCAGCTGGAGGCTGCCGTCCTTGGCCACGGCGTAGCCCACGGGATGCTGCATGAACGCGTTGGTGGCGATGATGAAGTACCCGGAAAGCCAGCTGCCGATCCACAGCGCCAGCGCCGCCCCGAAGTGGCCCCTCGGCGAGAGCTTCTTCTCGCCCCAGATCAGCATTCCCAGGAAGCTGCTCTCGAGGAAGAAGGCGAACATGCCCTCCATGCCCAGCGTCTGCCCGATGATGCCGCCGGAGAAGCGCGAGAAGGCCGCCCAGTTGGTGCCGAACTGGAACTCCAGCGGGATGCCGGTCACCACGCCGATCGCGAAGTTGATGCCGAAGATCTTGATCCAGAACCGGGCCGCGTCGTTGTAGCGGGCCTCGCTGGTCCTGAGGCCCATGGCCTTCAGAACCACGATGACCAGGGCCAGTCCCATCGTGAGCTGCGGGAACAGGTAGTGGTACGTCGCCGTGAATCCGAACTGCAGCCTGTGCCAGAAAAGCGGATCACCCATGGTTTCTCCCGGAATGAATGCCTGCGGTGTCTCTGGTGCCCTGATGCGCCGCCAGTATCCCACGACCGGAGGGGGGCAACCCACCGGAAGAGCTGACATCAAAGGAGAATACGTGGAGTGACAGAGGTCACATTGTTTTTTATAGTATTAAATCACTATTTAGTCATATTATATTTTCATCCCAGCACCGGATCCCCCGCGGATCCGCAAGGCTCAGGGGTAGGGGAGGCGGGCCCGGGGTGGGCCCGCCGTTTTTCCGGGCGGGCCGGGTGCGCCGGATGCTCACTCGAAGAAGGATTGGATGCGGCGCCAGGAGCCCAGGTTGTGGACTTCCTTGAAGCCCTGGCGCTTGAGGAAGGCCACCGCGAAACCGCTGCGGCTGCCCGTCTCGCAACAGACCAGCACCGGACGGGCCGGATCCAGCTCGCGGGCCCGCTGCTCAAGCTGGTCGGCGGGAATGTTGATCGCCTTGGGATGGGCCGCCGAACGGAACTCTGCCCGGGTCCGCACATCGACGATCTGGGCGCCCCGCGCGATCAGGGCCTTCACGTCCGTCGCGGAGGCGGAACGCCGGCTCCAGAGCAGGTAGCCGATGGCGGCCACCGGGATGAGGTAGATCCAGTACTCGGCCATCAGAGCCCTGCCTGCCGAAGCGCGTCCAGCAGGACGTGGACGGGCTGGACACCCACCAGGCGCCGCAGGATGCGGCCGTCCTTGAGGACCACCAGGGTGGGGATGTTCTGCACGCTGAACTGGCTGGCCAGGAGAGGCTCCTCGTCGACGTTCACCTTCGCGACGATGGCCCCGGCCTCGTTGGTCCTGGCGACCTCGTCGAGGATGGGTCCCTGCATGCGGCAGGGACCGCACCAGGGCGCCCAGAAATCGAGCAGGATGGGGGTGCCGTGGGAGGAGACCTTGTGGAAGGCCTCGGTGGTGAGGTGGATGACCTCGGGCATGGGAGCTCCAGTGCAGATCCGGCCTGGGCCGGCCGATAGAGGGGTCGGGCGGCCTAGCGCGCCAGGGCCCAGAGCAGGCCCATGACCGCGCCATAGCTGATGCCCCGGAGGGGCGTCGCGGTCAGGGGGCAGGTGCCCGTGCTGCACCCCACCAGGCGGTGCCAGCCGTAGCCCAGGAGCCCGCCGACGACGAGGCCCAGGGTGATGCGGAGGACCGTGGCCTTCACCGGCAACATCCCACACCGGGGCCTTCCGGCACACCCAGCTTGCGCAGGATGGTGGACATCAGGCACCAGTTGGTGAGGCCGCTCTGGAGCAGGTTGGCGCCCACGAAGACCGTGAACCAGATCCAGTTGGGGTTGTGGAAGCGGGCGAGCGCAAGGCTCAGCAGGATGAAGGTGCCCGCCACGGTGTGCACGATGCGGTCGACGTTCATGGATCACTCCTCAGATGGGGCGGCGACGGCCGCCTGGCGTTGCAGGTGGGCGGCGTGGCCCCGGCGGGCCACGAGGTAGTAGAGGACGGGCACGGCGATGCGGGACAGCAGGGTGGCGGCCACTTCGCCGGCCATGAGGCTGATGGCCAGCCCCTGGAAGATGGGGTCCGCCAGCATGACGGCGCTGCCCACCAGCACGGCGGAGGCCGTCAGCAGCATGGGCCGGAAGCGCACCACGCCGGCCTCCTCCACGGCGGACTCCAGCGACATGCCCTCCCTCAGCTTCAGCTCGATGAAGTCCACGAGGATGATGCTGTTGCGGACGATGATGCCCGCCCCGGCGATGAAGCCGATCATGCTGGTGGCCGTGAAGAAGGCGCCCATCAGCCCGTGCGCGGGGATGATGCCGATGAGCGACAGCGGGATCGGCACCAGGATCACCCAGGGGATCTCGAAGCTCTCGAACCAGCCCACCACCAGCACGAAGATCAGCACCAGCACCGCAGCGAAGGCCATGCCCAGGTCCCGGAAGACTTCGAGGGTGATGTGCCACTCGCCGTCCCACTTCATGACCAGGTTCTCGGTGTTCTCGGGATGGGCCAGACCCAGGCGCACGACCTTGGCGCCGCCGGTGCCCTTCAGGGCATCGATCTCCTTGTTGAGGGCCGCCAGGGCGTAGACCGGGCTTTCGATGGTGCCCGCCAGGTCCGAGAAGACGTAGGCGACGGGCATCAGGTTCTTGTGATGGATGGTCGCCTCTTCGCGGCCCTCCTGCACCGTCACCAGCTCCCGGATGGGAACCATGCCCCGGGCACCGGAAACGGTGAGCTGGAGGAGCTGGTCCAGCCGCTGGCGCTTCTCCGAAGCGAGCTGCAGCACCACGGGGACCTGGCTGGAGCCCCGCAGCACGTGGAAGGCCCCGGCCGTGTGGCCATGGCCCGCCATGTAGAGCGTCTGGATCACGCTCGCCGGGGCCACGCCGTGCAGCGCCGCCTTCTCCCGGTCGAGCACCAGGCTGATCTTGGGCGTCGTCGCGTTCAGGGAGGAATCCACGTCCACGATGCCGTCCACACGCTGGAAGGCCTGGAGCACCTCGCCGGCAAGGCGGGTGCGTTCCGCTTCCGAGGGGCCGTAGATCTCGGCCACGATGGTGTCCATGACCGGCGGCCCGGGCGGGATCTCCACGAGCTTCATCCGGGCCCCCGCCGGCTTCGAGATCTTCTCCAGCTCGGGGCGCAGGCGGACGACGATGGCGTGGCTCTGCTCCTTCCGGTCCCCCTTGGGCACGAGGTTCACCTGGACATCCACCATCTCCGCCTCCTGGCGGAGGAAGCTGTGGCGCACCATGCCCACGAAGGTGAAGGGCGCCGCCTCGCCGGCGTAGACCTGCACGTCCTTGACGGTGGGCTCCTTCAGCAGGCGGCGGGCGATGTCCTGGCCCACGGCGAGGGCGTCCTCCCGCGGGGTGCCGGCCGGCAGGTCCAGCTGGACCATGAACTCCGACTTGTTGTCGAAGGGGAGCATCTTCACCTTGACGACGCCGAAGCCCACCAGGGACATGGCCCCCAGCAGCAGGACGACCACCCCCCCGAAGAAGGCCCAGCGCACCGGGGGCCGGGTCAGCAGGGCATGCATGACCTTGCGGTAGAGCCGGGTGAACCGGGTCTCCGGCACCTCGTCGGGGCCGCGGTGATGCTGGGCCGGTTCCGGGGCCACGCGGTCGGGGCTGGCGGGATGGAGGCCGGAGGTATCGGTCTCGGGAAGGTGGGCCTCCTTCCGGAACACGATGAGGCTGGCCCAGGGGCTGATGACGAAGGCGATGACCAGGCTGAACAGCATGGCCAGGCTGGCGCCGATGGGGATCGGACGCATGTAGGGGCCCATGAGGCCGCGCACGAAGGCCATGGGCAGGATGGCGGCGATGACCGCGAAGGTGGCCAGGATGGTGGGGTTGCCCACCTCGTCCACGGCCTCCACCACCATGCGGGCGAAGCTCTTCTTCGGGCCCGGCAGATGCAGGTGGCGGTGGATGTTCTCCACCACCACGATGGCGTCGTCCACCAGGATGCCGATGGAGAAGATGAGGGCGAACAGCGTCACCCGATTCAGCGTGTAGCCGAACAGGTAGGTGATCAGCAGGGTGAGGGCCAGGGTGACGGGCACGGCGATGCCCACCACCACGGCGCTGCGCCAGCCCATGGCCAGGAGGATCAGGGCGATGACGCTGAGGGTGGCGATGAGCAGGTGCTCGATCAGCTCGTTGGACTTGTCGCCGGCGGTCTCGCCGTAGTTGCGGGTGACCGTGACCTTCACGTCGCGGGGGATGAGGTTGCCCCGCAGGGCCTCCACCTTCGCCAGCACCTGGTCCGCCAGGGCCGTGGCGTTGGCGCCGGCGCGCTTGGAGAGGGTGACGCTCACCGCGGGCTCGAAGCCGGGCCGGGCGGTCTCCGCGAAGAGCACGATGGGCGGTTCCACCTCCGGCGCGTCCACCACCTTGGCCACATCGGCCAGGTAGACGGGTTTCTGGTTCCGCACGCCCACCACCAGGCGGCGCAGCTCGGCGGCCTGGAGCACGAAGCCCGTGGCCTCGAGCTCGGTGCGCTGCCCGCCGTCCACGAGGGCGCCGGCGGGCAGCTGGGCCTCGGCGGACTGCAGGGCGGGCTGGAGCTCGCCGATGGACATGCCGAGGGCCCGCAGCCGGTCAGGGTCGGGCTCGATACGGACCATGCGGCGCGCGCCGCCGATGACCTTCACCTGAGCGGTGCTCGGCACCCCCGACAGCTCCCGGGCAAGAACCTCGCCCACCTGGCGGAGCTGGCCGGGAGTCTGGCCCGCGGCCGCTTCCGCCCCGTGGAGGTTGAGCACGAGGAAGGGCACATCATCGATGGTCTGGAGCTTGATGATGGGCTTCATGGCCCCGGGCGGCAGCAGGTCGGGATGGGCCGCCAGCTCCTGGTAGATCTTCACCAGGCTGGGCTCCTGGGGCTCGTTCACCTTGAAGCGCACGGTGATGAGCGCCAGGCCGGGCCGGCTCATGCTGTAGAGGTACTCGACACCCGGGATGCCCCAGAGGCGGCGCTCCATGGGCGTGGCGACCTGGCTCTCCACTTCCCTGGGGCTGGCCCCCGGGTAGGGAATGTAGAGGTCCACCATCGGCACGACGATCTGGGGCTCCTCTTCGCGGGGCGTGAGCACCACGGCGAGCACCCCCAGCAGCAGCGAGGCGAGAACGATGAGTGGCGTCAGCTTGTTGCGGAGGAAGCTCTTGGCCAGCTTTCCGGCCAGGCCCAGCCTGGGTTCACTTGCCATGGGCCACCCCGCTTGTCGCCCTTTCCGAGGGGGACCGCCTGCTCGCTTCGCTCGCGAAGTCCCCCCCGGAGCCCCCCACCTGCTGCTTCGGCGGAGCCGCAGCAGCAGGTCTGATCTCGATGGGCTGGCCATCCTGGAGCGCGCCGGGGTGGTCGATGACCTGCTCGCCCGCCTTCAGGCCCGAGCGGACCGGCAGGAAGCTGCCCTCGCCTTCGCCCAGGGAGAGCCAGCGCAGCTCGGCATGGCCGTCCTTGGCCACGAAGACGCCGGTGAGCTCGCCCCGGTGCACGAGGGCGCTGCGGGGGACGGAGAGGCCCGGGGCCGCCTTGGCACCCGGCACGAGGATGCGGGCGAAGGAGCCCTGGCGCAGGCCCTTGGGCTGGAGCACCTTGGCGCGCAGGGTGCCCTTGTGGGTGGTGGGATCGCCGCCGGGCGCCAGGCCCGTGATCTGGGCTTCGCCCTGGACGCCTTCGGAGTCGAACGCCACCTTGGCACCGCTCTTCAGGCCCCGGGCCTCCTCTTCCGATACCGTGGCGACCAGCTCCTGCTCGCCTTCACCGACCAGTTCCAGAAGGGGCGTACCGGGCCCGACGAAGTCGCCTTCGGTCACCTTGCGGGACTGCACCACGCCTGCAAAGGGCGCGCGGATCTGGGTGTAGGCGATGTTGGCCCGGAGGGCCGACACGCCGGCCTGCGCCTGGGCGACCTGGGCCTGCACCTGCTCCAGCTCCGAGGGGGTGGCGGCCTTCTGGGCTTGGAGGGCCTGGATGCGCCGGTGGTGGGCCTCGACGGTGGCAAGCCCGGTCTCGGCGGCCCTGAGCTGACTCTGCAGGTCCTCGTCGCTGAGGGAGATCAGGAGGGTGCCGGCGGCCACGCGCTGCCCCTCCTGGGCCAGCACGCGCCGGACCTGGGCGGCCATGCGGGTGGACAGCATGGCCGTGCGGGTGGACTGGAGCGTGGCGGCCACCCAGGCGCCGCCTTCCGGCGTGCCCTGGGCCACCAGTGAGACGGCCACCTTCGGCAGCTCTTTTTCAACTCGTGAATCTTGCTTGCTCCCGCAAGCGAGATTCACGAGCAGCACCGCGCCCAAAGTAACGAGCACACCTGCGTACTTCATGGCTTCACTCCTTCGATGGGATGGCCGGTGGCCAGGTCGAGGCCGGCGCGGCTCACGCGCAGCTCGAACAGGCTCTGGAGGAGGAGGGTGCGCGCGCCCTGGACGGCAGCCTCCGCATCGAGCACCTCGATGAGCGGCGCGAGGCCAGCCCTGTGGCGGGCCTCGCGGAGGCGCTTGGCCTCCGCCGCGGCCGCCAGGGATTCCTTCGCGGCCGCATGGCGGGCCTGGGCGGCCAGGACGCCTTCCCGGGCCACGCGGACCTCGTGTTCCGCCTGCTGCTGCCTGAAGTCGCGCAGGTCGCGGGCGGCGCGTTCCTGGGCCCGGGCCGCCTTGGCCTTGGCCCGATCCGGGGCCGAGAACACCTTCCACTTCACCCCCACGGCGGCCCAGGTCCAGTTGCCCTTGTCGGACCAGGAGTGGTGGAGGGTGCCCGCCCCCAGCTCCAGTCCCACCTCGGGAAGCACACTGCCCTTGGCGGCCTTGGCGCCTTCGGCGGCGGCCCTGGCCTGGAGGTCGGCGGCCAGCAGATCACCCCGCTGACCGGAGGGGGACCCCGCGACGGGGTCCGTGGGCTCGAGTGGGGTGGCCAGTGGTCCCTCTACCGGCCCGGTACCCGTGAGCAGACCCAAGCCCGACCGGGCCGAGCGCACCTGCTTGGTGACCTCGGCCTTCTGGGCATCGATCTGCGCGTGGAAGGCCTTCAGGCGCTGAAGCTCGGATTCCAGCATCAGGCCCTGCTCGACGCGGGCCCCCACGAAGTCCTCCAGGCCCTGGATCCAGGCGCGGGAGTCCTCCACCCACAGAAGGGCCTGCTCGGCCACCTGGGTGCCGAAGTAAGCTTCCACCACAGCCTGGGCCGTCTCCTGCTTCCGCCGCTCCTGACTCGCGGCCTCGGCCAGGGCCAGGTAGTCGCCGGCGCGCCGGGCGGCAGTGATGCGCCCACCGGCGTAGAGAGGCTGCTGGAGTACGGCGGAACCCCCGTAGGCGCCGATGGGATCCGGGTGGTTCAGGACCAGCGGGTTGAAGTCCGCCGCCCCGATGCGGGCCTGGTTCAGCTTGATGCCGAAGGCCATCATGGGCTCGCTGGTGCGGATCCCCTGGGCCTGGAGGGTGAGGCTCGGCAGCCGGAGGTCGCGATAGCCTTCGGCCTCCGCCTGCCGCGATTCCACCATGGCCTGGCCCGCCCGGAGCCCGGCCTGGTCGGTCCAGGCCTTCCGGATGCTTTCAGCCACGGTCAGGCCCGCCTGCCCCAGGAGATTTCCCCCCGAAAGCAACGCCAAGCCCAATCCCGTTATGGCTTTAATGTTCATAAAGGAATACTCCTAGGCAAAAAAAAGCAACTACATATACAAGCATTCGTTCATTTAAGCGCCTTGTAGGTCATCTTTGCACGATCACTCACATGCCCGCAGACGAGGTCGCACAGCTCGCCCACCAGGGGCATCACGGGGGTGAAGTAGACGGCGTTGCCCTCGGGCTCCCGGCTCACGAGGCCCACCCGGACCAGGCAGGCCAGGTGCTTGGAGGCATTGGCCTGGGACAGGCCCGCGGCCTCGGCCACGGCGCCCTGGCTCAGGGGCCCCTTGCTGTCGAGGAGCGAGCGCAGGATCTTCAGGCGCGAGGCATCGCCCAGGGCGCTGAAGAGGCCGCTCACTTCGTCGATCATCGGGTTGCTGAGCTGGTGATTCATGGAATCAACTCCATGCGACTATGATCATTCGGTTTCAAGCTTTGTCAACCGGAAATGAACCAGCCACGGGAAAACTGTATACCCATCGGATCATCCGGCAACCCAACATTCCATGTTCCTAGAGGTTTCCGGGAGGGATCGTGACCGGCGTCATGGCCCGGGGTAGGCTGGTCCTGGAGATTCCCGTGGACGACCTGGACCTGCGCGCCGCCAAGATCCGCCTGCTCTGCACCGACATCGACGGGGTCCTCACCACCGGCGCCCTGCTCTACGGCCCGGAACCCGGCCACACCAAGGCCTTCCACGTGCGGGACGGGGCCGCCATCAAGCACCTGCAGCGGGCCGGCATCCCCGTGGCCTTCATCTCGGGGCTGGAGGCCGGGGCCACCGTGAACCGGGCCAAGGATCTCGGCGTGGAGGACTGCTTCGCCGGGCACCTGGAGAAGCTGCCCATCCTCGACCAGCTCTGCGCCAAGTACGGCCTGGCCTACGACCAGGTGGCCCACCTGGGCGATGACCTGCCGGACCTGCCCCTGCTGCGGCGGGTGGGCCTGGCCTGCTGTCCCATCGATGCGGTGGACGAAGTGAAGGCGGCCTGCCAGTGGACCGTGCCCGTCCAGGGCGGCCACGGTGTGCTGCGCCAGGTGGCCGAACGGATCCTGAAGGCCCAGGGGCGCTGGACCGAGGTCGTGGGCCGGTACTGACCCGTCGACCCAACAACAAAGGATCTCCACGAAGGGCACGAAGAAAGGACCAAGACCACGAAGGAAGCCCATTCGCCCTTCCTTCGTGGTCTGCCTTGGGCCCGGAGGGCCTATTCGTGCCCTTCGTGGAGGTCTGTTGCAATCCGAGCGAACCCCTACTTCAGCCCCCGCTTTTCCAGCAGGGGCCCCACCTTGGGATCCCGGCCGCGGAAGTTCCGATAGAGCTGCGCCGGATCGGTCATGCCGCCCTTGGAGAGCACCTCGGCGCGGAACTTGGCGGCGGTGGCGGGGTCGAAGAGGTTGCCCTTCTCCTTGAAGGCCTGGAAGGCATCACTGTCCAGCACGGCGCTCCAGATGTAGCTGTAGTAGCCCGCTGCGTAGCCGCCCATGATGTGGTTGAAGTAGGGGCTGCGGTAGCGGGGCGGGATCTCGGCGATGAGCCCCCACTTGGCCAGCGAGGCCTTCTCGAAGGCGGCGGTGTCCTGGGGCTTCGTGGTCGTCAGCGTGTGCCAGTCCATGTCCAGCAGGGAGGCCGCCATGTATTCCACGGTGGCGAAGCCCTGGCCGAAGGTGGCGGCCTTCTTCATCTTGGCCACCAGGGCATCGGGGATGACCACGCCGGTCTTGTAGTGCCTCGCATAGAGCTTCAGCATCTCCGGCTCCATGGACCAGTTCTCCATGACCTGACTGGGCAGCTCCACGAAGTCCCGCGGGGTGCCGGCGGTGCCGCGGTAGCGGCCCTTGTAGAAGAGGCCGTGCAGGCCGTGGCCGAACTCGTGGAAGAGCGTGCGCACCTCGTCCGAGGTCAGCAGTGCGGGCCGGTCGCCGGCGGGCGCCGTGAAGTTGCAGACGTTCACCACCACGGGATCCACCTGGTTGCCGTCCTTCACCCAGGCCTGGCGGTAGCTGCTCATCCAGGCGCCGCCCCGCTTGCCGGGCCGGGGGTGGTAGTCCACGTAGATCAGGCCCAGGTGCCGGCCGTCCTGCTCCTTCACCTCGAAGCAGCGCACGTCCTTCTGGTAGACGGGCATGTCCTTCAGCTCGGTGAAGGTGATGCCGTAGAGCCGGCCGGCGAGGGTGAAGGCGCCCTGGCGCACGGCGTCGATGGCGAAGTAGGGCTTCACCGCTTCCTCGTCGAAGTCGTACTTGGCCTGCTTCACCTTCTCCGCGTAGTAGCGCCAGTCCCAGGGCTCCAGCTTCTGGCCCGGCAGGTCCTTCGCCATCATGGCCTGCAGCTCGGCGCGCTCCTTCTTGGCGACCCCCAGCGCAGGCTTCCAGATCTGGTCCAGCAGGCCGTAGACGCCCTTGGGATCCTTGGCCATGTTCTCTTCGAGCACATAGTCGGCCCAGGTCTTGTAGCCCAGCAGCTGGGCCTTCTCCACGCGCAGGGCCGCGACCTTGGCGACGATGGCGTTGGTGTCGGTGTCGCCGCCCTGGTTGCAGCGCTCCAGGTAGCCGGTGAGGAGTAGCTTCCGCAGCTCGCGGTTCTGGGCGTATTCCAGGAAGGGCCAGATGCTGGGGCCGTCCAGCGTGAACAGCCACTGGCCATCCTTGCCGGCCTTCTTGGCGGCGGCGGCCGCGGCCATGCGCACGCCCTCGGGCAGCCCGGCGAGGTCGGCAGGATTCTCCACCACCAGCTGGAAGGCCTTGGTGGCCTTGAGGAGGCGGTCCCCGAAGTCCACGCCCAGCTTCGACTGTTCGGCGTTGATGGTGCGCATGCGGGTCTGCTGGTCCGCCGTGAGCGCGGCGCCCGCGCGGACGAAGCCCTTGTAGGTGCGCTCCAGCAGGCGGGCCTGGTCCGGGTCGAGCTTCAGCGTGGCGCGGGCATCCCACACGGCCTTCACGCGCTGGAACAGCTTCGCGTTCAGGTTGATGTCGTCTCGATGCGCCGCCAGGAGGGGCATCACTTCGCGGTTCACGGCCTGGAGCCTGGGGTTCGTCTCGGCGCCGGTGAGGTTGAAGAAGACCGAGCCGATGCGGTCCAGGAACTGGCCGGACAGATCCAGGGCCAGGATGGTGTTGGCGAAGGTGGGGGCCTCCTTGGCGTCGGCGATGGCCGCCACCTCGGCCTTCTGCCGGGCCATGCCCTCCCGGAAGGCCGGAAGGAAGTGGTCTTCCCGGATCTCCGCGAAGGGGGGCACGCCGAAGGGCGTCTTCCACTCAGCGAAGAAGGGGTTGGAGGCGGTGGCCGGATCGGCGGCGAGGGCGGGCAGGGTCATGAGGGCAGCCAAAGCGGAAGCGGTGCGCATGGGGACTCCTGGGAGGTCTTTGACGACCATACCATCATGTTATGAGGCAGGTGGCATCCAGGGGTCGGGGCCTCGGGTATTCTCAGGGCATGATCAGGACTCTTGCAATCCGCATGACCCAGGTCGGCGCCCTGCTCGGCCTCACTTTGCTGCTGGCCTGCCAGCAGCCGGCCGTCGTGGTGCCGCCCCCGGTGGTCGTGGCGCCGCCCCAGCCCCAGCCCCGGCCCCAGGGCCCCCCGCCGAAGCCGAAGATCGCCCTGGTCCTGGGTGGTGGCGCCGCCCGCGGCTTCGCGCACATCGGCGTCATCCGCACCCTGGAGCAGGAGAAGATCCCCGTCGACCTCGTGGTGGGGACCAGCGTGGGCAGCCTCATCGGCGCCATCTACGCCGCGGACCGCAACAGCTTCGAGCTGGAGTGGACCGCCTTCCAGCTGCAGAAGGAGGATCTCTTCGACTTCGGCGTCCTCTCCACGGTGGCGGGCATGGGCTTCGCCAAGGGCGACAAGCTCGAAGCCTGGGTCAAGGGGCACATCAAGCCCGCCAACATCGAGCAGCTGAAGATCCCCTTCGCCGCCGTGGCCACGGACCTCAACTGGGGCCAGAAGGTGGTGCTGGACCGGGGCTCCGTCGCCCGCGCCGTGCGCGCCAGCTCGGCCATCCCCGGCGTGTTCCAGCCCGTGCAGCACCAGGGGAAGATCCTGGTGGACGGCGGCGTGGTGGACAACATCCCCATCTCCGTGGCCCGGGCCAGGGGCGCCGACCTCGTCATCGCCGTGGACATCAGCGCCAACGTGGGGAACACGGACATCACCAACCTGCTGGGCGTGAGCCTGCAGGCCGCCAACATCATGTTCGCCCTCAACGTGGAGCACTCGAAGAAGGACGCGGACGTGCTCATCTCGCCGGCCATCGGCGACGTGGGCACCCTGGACTTCACCCAGAAGAAGCGCTGCATGGAGGCGGGCATCGTGGCCGCCCAGCAGTCCATGCCCGCCATCCGCCGGGCCATCGACAAGTGGGTGGCCGCGCGGCTGGCGGCGGCCACCCCCCAGCCCTGAGCTACTTCACGAACACCATGTCGCCCATCGGGTTGAGGTAGAACCGCTCCCCACGGGCGTTCTCCTGGATCACGCGGCCCTGGGCGTCCACCCCCGCCACAGAAATTCGCTGTTGGCCTTTGATGCCGTCGAATTTCATGAAGGTGGCCGCTCTTCCGAGGGAGGCCGTGGGCGTCTGGGCCCTGGCTTCGCGAAGTTTGATGAACCCCAGGGACTCGGCACTGTGGAACTGCAGGTCGCCGGTGTTCGGCTCCACCTGGAAGTACTCGCCCTGGGGCGTCTTGAAGACCGGCCGGCCGTTCAGCATGCCCGCCACGGACAGGCCGCCCCGCCACTTGATGAAGGTTCCGGCGAACTTGATGGTGAAGGCGGCCGCATCACGGCTGGCGGAGGGACCCTGGACCCCCGGCAGCGCCTGGGCCGTGCCGGGAGCCTTCGGGGCCATGGGCTTGGTTTGAGGGGCCTGGGCCGAGGCGCCCGAGGCCAGGAACACGCCGGCGGAGAGCATCGCGACTGCCGGAGACTGCGCCTTGCTGCTGGGTTTCCGCTTCATGGGTCCTCCTTGGGGGGGTGAGGCCGCATCAACGCTGCGGCGGGGCAATCGGAGTGGGGTTGGCGCGTCCACTCCTGGCGCGCCGTTTCGGCAGGGCCACCAGGGTGCCCCGGCAGCCCGGGGCCCCGCAGTGGCAGGGGAACAGCTCGCGGCTGAGGGACCGTGAGATGCGGAGGGCGCTGGCGGACTGCAGCTGGTAGTCGAAGGTCAGTTCCGTTCCGGCGGCGATCTCCTGCATGGCGTAGAGGTAGGGCGTGCCGTCGAAGATGTAGACCTCGCAGTTGGGCTCGCAGCTGTGGTTGACGAACCGGGCGTCGTTGCCCTGCTCCGCGCCGTCGATGGCCGTGTCCTCGTCCAGGTTCAGCACGTAGGTCAGCTTCCGCTCGCCCCGCTCCGCCGCCGCCAGCAACTCCGCCTTGGCCAGGCGCCGGCCGGCGTACTCGAGGACCCGCGTCCCCTTCGGGATCGGGCGCTTGGCGAAGACCCCGGTTCCGTGGATGCCTGAGGCCTGGACCCGGATGAAGTCCCTGTCCTGTCCTGGGCCTTGGGGGAACGGCATGCCACCTCCCGGGAGGCGTGGTGGGGAGCGGATGGAAGCGACCCCCATCATGACCACCCTGCACCTGTATGAACAGGGAATTCAGCCTCCCCGATCGGACCGCACAAACCTGGTCCAACGCAGAGCCCAGGTCGTAGAATCCGGTCATCCCCAGAAAGTCTGGAGTTCCGTCCCCTGCTGTCAGAGCGTTCCGCGCCGAGGGTGCCATGCCCAATCCCCAGCCCCGACCGATGTCTTTCCGGAGCCTGTGGCCCGTCTTGCTCGCGGCGCTCCTGGCGGCCTGTGCCACCCGCCCGCCGGTAGCCCACTCGGCGCCACCTCCACCACCCCCGCCAGCACCGGCGCCGATGACGCCCGTACCTCCCGCGCCCGCCCCGTCCCAACGGCCACCCCTGGACCTGGATGCGCCCCGGGATCGCGATGCGCACCGGATGGAGGAAAGGGCCGACATGCCTCGACGAGAGACCTCCACTCGCCCCCCCCTGCCACCGCCACGCCCCACGCCCGTGGGTGCCAACCCCAATGTGGAGCGCGATGAGGCCTACGCCCGCGTGACGGTGATGTTCGGCACCGACCGGAAGCTGGATCCCCGCACCGGGACCTTCGGCGGCGGCCGGGGCGAGCGGATCGCCTACGGCGAGGTGGCCGTCAGCGTCCCCCATGGACACAAGACCGGCGAGCTCGAAGCCCCGTCCATCTGGAAGCTGGAGTTCCGCGAGGACCCCCGCAGGCACATGGCCATCCTGGACTGGACCCCGCACACCCGCATGGGGTTCCTGAATCGCGTGAAGGCCAAGGTCCAGGCCCAGGGTTCGTCCGGTTCCAGCTTCGTGTTCGTCCACGGCTACAACGTGTCCTTCAGCGATGCGGCACGGCGCACGGCGCAGATCACCTACGACCTGGACTACCGCGGCGTGCCCGTGTTCTACAGCTGGCCTTCCCAGGGCACCCTCCAGGGCTACACCACGGACGAGAACAACGTGCAGTGGAGCGAGGCGAACCTGAAGCGGTTCCTGGTGGACTTCGCCCAGAAGAGCGGCGTGAAGGACATCTATCTCATCGCCCACTCCATGGGCAACCGCGCCCTCACCGGCGCCCTCCGGCAGGTGTTCGCCGAACAGCCGAAACTCAGGGGGCGCTTCAAGGAGATCATCCTCACGGCCCCGGACATCGACGCGGAGATCTTCAAGCGCGACATCGCCCCCGCCCTCGCCGCGGGCTGCGACCGCATCACCCTCTACGCCTCCAACGGGGACAACGCCCTGCTCGCCTCCAAAAAGGTCCACGGCTACCCCCGGGCCGGCGACACGGCGGAGGGCATCGTGGTGGTGCCGGGCATCGAGACCATCGACGCCTCGGGCCTGGACACCAGCTTCCTGGAGCACTCCTACTTCGCCACCGCGCCTCCCGTGATCAGCGACATCCGCCGGGTGCTCCTGGACGGTCTCCGCGCCGCCCGCCGGGGCCTGGAGCCGCATGTCGCCGGAGCGGGAAGCTACTGGAAGCTGAAGGGCCCGAAACCCTGACGAAAATAATTCAATGGATTCCCGGCATTGCGCCCATGCTCGCGGCGGAACCCGGCTCCATCTGCCCGGGGCCCCGATGCGAGGCTGTATGTCCAACGACAAGAAACCCAAGAAAGCCAAACCCCCCGTCGTGCATGGGGCCACCTCCCGAGGTTCGGAGCTGTCCAGTCGCCTGACCGCGCCCGTGGCTCCGCCCGCCCTCACTCCGGCCAAGAAGAAGAAATAGGCGGTTTGGCAAGGCCCCCTAGGCCTTGTGCGCGTGCACCCGGGAGAAGAGGGCCGCGTCAGCCTTGGCCCCGTGGCACTTCCGGCAGAAGTCGAGGGTGGGCAGGACCAGGCCCGCGGCCTTCGCCGCGGCGGGGTTCTTCATGACGCCCATGGCCTTGTAGTCGGCACCGTTGCCATGGCAGGCCTCGCAGTCGAGGCCTTTCTTGGCATGGGCCGTGGCCGACCAGGAGTCGTGCTGGAGGCGGTGGCACATCCTGCAGGCGCCGGCCCCCACCGCGGTGTGGCCGTTGTTGGCCAGAGAAGGCATGGGCCCCGCAACGGGCGGCGCGGGAGCGGGCTTGGCGGCAGGTGCCTGAGCCGGCGCAGGAGCAGGCTTGGGGTCCGGCGCTGGAGCGGCAGCCGCGGGTGCGGGCGTCACCGCAGGGGTCGGAGCCGGTGTGGCGGCCGTGGCGGGTGGGGCGGTCGAGGTTCCGGCGGCCTTGGGCGCCTGGGCCGGTGCGGGGGTGGTGGCGGAAGCTGCTGCGGGGGTCGGCTCGGCCTTCGCCCCGGCAGCGGCCTGGGGCGCAGGAGCGCCAGCGGCCGGCGTCGCGGTCGGCGCGGTGGCCGGAGCTGGCGCCTCCTTCTCGGCGCAGGCCAAGAGGCAGGCGAGCATCAGAGCAGGCGCGACCAATCGACGCATGGGATCTCCTGGGGTCGACCTGATGCTACTTCCCGGCGGTTCCAAACGCCAGGTTCCGCACCATGTCCTCGGTCTTCCAGGGGGCGGCGGCGCCGCCCAGGTACTTCTGGAACCACTCGAGGTGGGCGTTGTAGTAGACGGGCATGGACTTCAGCCCGTCGGGCCAGTGGCCGTCGTTCTTGAAGACGAGGAGGCGGCTGGGGACGCCCATCTCCTGGAGCCCCGTGAAGAACTGGAGGCTCTGGGTGTAGGGCACGCGGTAGTCGCGCTCGCCGGTGATGACGAGGCAGGGGGTCTTGAACTGCTTCACGTGGCTGCTGGGGTTCATGCGGTCGTAGGCGGCGGCCTTGTCCCAGGGCGTGCCCGTCAGATCGTGCTCGGGGAACCACAGCTCCTCGGTGGCGCCGTGCATGGACCGCAGGTCGTAGACGCCCATCATGGCGGCGATGGCCTTGAAGCGCGTGGTGTGGCCTTCCAGCCACATCATGGCGTAGCCACCCCAGCTCCAGCCCATGGCGCCCATGCGGTCCTTGTCCACGTAGGGCAGCGCGGCGAGATGGTCCGCCACCTTCTCGATGTCCGTCATCACCTTGCCGTCCCAGTCGCCGCTGATGGCGTCCGTGAAGGCCTGGCCGTAGCCCGTGGAGCCGTGCGGATTCGGGAAGGCCACGATGTAGCCCGCGCCGGGGTACACCTGCCAGTCGCCGCGCAGGGTGTCGGACCACATCATCTGGGGTCCACCGTGGACGTTGAGGATGAGGGGATACTTCTTGGCGGGGTCGAAGCCGTGGGGCTTCACCAGGAACACGTGGATGTCCTTGCCGTCGGCGCCCTTCACCCACTGCTCTTCGGCCGGACGGATATCCACTTCGTCAGCCACAGCCTGGTTGAAGGCGGTGAGCCGCTTCAGCTCCTTGGTGTCGAAGGCGTAGCGCCAGACCTCCATCGGCTCACCGACGCGGGTCTTGCTGAGGAACACCGCCTTCTGATCCGGGCTCACCACGAACTCCCGGATGCTCTGGCCGTCGAGCATGCGCGTGGTCTTCCCGGAGGCCACGTCCACGCGGAACAGCGGCCAGCGGCCCTTCTCCTGCACCGTGAACCAGAGAGCCTTGCCGTCCCCGGACCACTGGAAGCTGTCCACCCAATTGTCGAGGGTCTCCGTCAGCACCTTCCGCGTCTTCGTCTGCCGGTCGTAGATGGCGAGCCGGAAGCGATCCGATTCCACCGCAGGACGGGTCTGGAACTTGTAGGCGAGGTAGCGGCCATCCGGCGAGTACTTGGGATCGCCGTCGTAGGCAGGGTTGTCGGTGATGCGGCGGGGCGTGCGGTCGCCATCCAGGGAGATCAGGAACAGATCCTGGTTGGTCGAGCGGGCCGGCACGGGATCCGTGTTGGTGACCACGCAGACTTCCCTGCCATCCGGGCTGAGGTCGAAGCTCTGGGAGCTCGGCGTCGTGGCATCCGCCGGGTAGTCCTGCTTCCCGGAGGTCAGCGCCTCCACCTTGCCTTCGAAGGTGGCGGTGAAGAGGTGGCTGTACTGGAAGTCCCGCCACTCGGTCCAGTGGCGGTAGAGCAGCGTGTCCGCCAGGTGGGCCTGCACGGGGCCCTTCTCCAGCTTCTCGGCCAGTTCCTTCTGCTTCGCGCCGTCCGCCATGGCCTCGGGGAAGACTGTGGCCTGGAACACCACCCGGTTCATGCCCGGCAGCACCTTGGGGGATCCGACGCCCGCCTCGAAGGCCGTCACCTTGCGGGCCTCGCCGCCCGCCAGGTCGAGCGCCCAGAGCTGGCTGCCCTCCGCACGGCTGGAAAGGAAATAGAGCGTCTTCCCATCCTTCGACCACTGGGGTGCCGTGTCCGCCTTGCCCGAGAAGGTGAGCTGCTTCGTGGCGCCGGTGGCTGTGTCGAGCATCCAGATCTGGGTGTTCCGGGTGGCGGCCTTCAAGTCCTGGCTGGACACTTCGAAGGCGAGCTTCGATCCATCCGGACTCAGAGCCAGGTGCTGCACACCCTTGAGCCGGTAGAGATCCTCGATCGTAAACGCCCGCTTCTCCGCAGCCACCAGGGGCAACGCAAGCAATAGGGCGGTGGCTGGGACAAGGCAAAAATGGCGCACAAACCCTCCGAAGGAACCCTTCAGGATCGCACAGAAGAAACGATGACCTTGTGATCGTGTTTGACCAGCGCGGGACTACCATGGGGGCATTCCTCTTCCCAGCCGACCCATCTGCCGTGCCGGAGGCACCATGCTGATCCCTGCGCTCCTCCTAGGTCTGCTGCAGGCCCAACCGCCTCCCCCGCAACCAGGCCCCCGCGTGTACGAACCCGCCGCGCCCACCCTGGCGGCCAAGGCGCCAGGCGCTCCCGGTTACGGCCTCCAGACCACCACCCGCTCGGGCAAGATCCTGCTCACCAACCTCCGGTTCCATCCCGTCACCCACAAGGTGCAGGCGCAGCTCTACCGGATTCTCGGGCCGGCTGGCATGGGGCCCTACCGGCTCGGAGTCCAGTTGCAGTTCCATCCGCAACAGCAAGCCCCGAACGATGTCCTCCATCCGATCTGGTATGCCAACTATTTCGCCATTGCGAGTGCCCAGGACGGCTTCCCGGCGAAGGAAGCCGGCCTGGAAGGACGCTGGGTCATTGAACGCATCGATGGAAGCAACTTCGGATGGGACCTGGGAGCCCTCATCTTCCACATCTCCAACAGCCCCGTCATCCACGTGGACGCAGCGAAGCTGCCGATGTTCGGGGGCCCGTCGCGGAAGACCTTCCGGATCACCACGCGCAAGGTGGACGGACCCGTGGACCCTGGTAATGGGACTCTCGAACCCGTCCAGGCCAACAGTGAACTCCAGGAATGGTTGAACGGCAGGCAGACTTGGCGCGACCTGCTCATCCTGCGGTCACGGCAGGCGCGCTTTGCGCCCCTTCCCATCGATCTGGCTGGCCACAGGATCTGGGTGGTTCGCAACCTCGGGCAGCCGTCCCCGGATTCCTCCCGAATGCTCGAGTTCTGGCGAGAGGATCCGCTCACCGGCGCTTGGGATACCGGGCTCGTCGACCTCTGGCCTGAGCCCCCGGACGGCCTCCGCCCTGGCAGGGCCATCCGGATCGAGGATCACTGGTACCGGATTCTTGCCAGTGGCCAGGATCCTGCAACCGGGCGCCTCGACCGTCTGGAGCTCCATCCCTGGGAGCCTGACATCGCTGTGCTGCTGGGCGGCGCCACCCTGGCGAAGGACCTGGGCGGGCTGAGCGCCCCTGCCCTCCAGGAATCCATCGAACTGCTGGCCAATGAGTCCCTGGTGGAATGGAAGACGCGCACCCTGCCGGGCCTGCTGGCCGCACAGAACCTCGGACCGGCGGAGGATCTCGTGATCCGGATCGAAAAGGGTGTCCTTGCGCTCGATCTCGAGGTCAAGGGCATCCGCGCCCGCCTCGACGCCGCCGCTCGCGCCGAGGCTGAGCGCAAGGCCCAGGCGGAGCTCGCCGCCAAGGGCGGGCAGCCCGCGCCCCAAGTTCAGGCAACTCCGACCACGGAAAGCGAGCGTCTCGCCGATCTGCTGGACCAGCGCAAGGCCATTCTCATGGCCGTCCTCGGCAGCGCCAAGCAGTCGCTCGCCAGCCTGCGGAGGTGATCCATGCGCCGACCCGCCCTTTCGATCCTCGCCATCTTCCTCCCGGCTCTGCTCCAGGCCCAGATCGGCCTCCACAATGAAGCCCCTCCACCCAAACCCCAGAGCAGCCAGAGCGGGGATGCCCTCAGCCTGCTGGAGTCGCTCACCCAAACCAAGGTGGACCGGAGCAAGGTCGGAACCTCCTTCCAGGTTAAAAAGACCGTCATCCCGAAGCTGAAACCCGTTCCGTGGATCAATACGGCCAGTGGCCGGAACGCCACGATGCTGGTGGGCATCTTTGGAGACCTCCTGAGCCAGGCCCTGACGCCCACCTCCCCGACTGGCCCCAGTCCCGCAGAGCTCGCCCGCATTGAGGCAGAGCGGCAGGCCGCGCTTCAGCGGGAGCAGGCCGAGCTGCAGGCCTGGACCCAAAGTTACGCCACCCGGATGAACGGGCTCATCGCGCACCAGCGACAGGAGCGCACGGCCCAGAACAAGGAGAGCCTGGAGGGACTTCGGGCCTCCCTCTCGGAGGGTTTCGATTCCGCCGCCGGGGGTGGCCTGGCCGGCGCCCTCAGCGATCCCACACCCGTGGTGGACCTGAGCCAGAGCCAGACCTTGACGCCCAGCCTCCTCCGGGAGGCCAATGGCACCAGGCGCACCAAGCCCATCACGGCGGACGATCTGCTGAAGCGCCGGGAGGCTGCCCAGGCCAGGCTCAAGAGGATGATGGCGGAGAACAAGGATCTGCGCGTGCTGGGCCAGCGCTTCTACGAGCTGGAAGCCCAGCTGGAACGGCTGAAGCGCCAGGCCGCCAGCCTGGGCGCCGAGGGCCGCGCCATCCAGCGGGACATGGACTTCTGGGGCTGGCGGATCGATCAGGCGACCCAGGCCTGCATGGAGCGGGGCACGAGCCTGCTCACCGAGATCATCATTCCGGAAGGCAACAGCGCTGGGCTGGCCCGCCTCAAGAAGAACCCCAAGGCCTTCAACAGGCTCGTCCAGGCCTGCTCGCAACTCAACGACTACACCGAGTTCACGACCACCCTGGGGGATCGCTACGATGCCGCAGGGCAGGCCCTGGACTGGCCCAAGGCCAAACACACCCTCATGGAGAACGTCGACTTCATCGCTTCCAACCTCCAGAACGTCTCGCCGGCCTTCAAGCCCGTGAGCACGACCTGGAATCTGGGCAAGACCATCGTCGGCACCAGCGTGGACCTGGCGGCGGAGCTGGACGGCTGGGGCGCCATCCTGGAACGCCAGGGCGACGTGTCGCTGATCCTCCAGAAGCAGAAGGCCCTCAAGCGACCCCTCGAGGCCATGATCCGCGACCTCCAGGCTTCCCGCGCCCAGATCGCCGCCCAGCTGGGCGTGAAGCCCGAGGACCTGATCCCCGTCCAGGCCCGGCCCAAGGGGCTGGGTTCCAATGTGACTCCGCTTTGAGGCTGACATGATCCGCACCTCCGCCCTCCTGCTTGTCGCCAGCTTCTCCCTCCCGCTCCTGGCGGGGTGGAAGAAGCCCATCCCGCGCTACCCCGCTGTGGTGAAAGCGGATGACCTCCGCGAGGAACCCATGCCAGTCCACTGGGGTCCCCAACTCCCGGAGGCGCCCCTCGCCGGGGCCATGCTCACCACCTACCTCGGTCGCTTCGTCGTCTATCCCACGCGCTTCGATGTCCAGGGACGCCTGCGGTGGCGGGCACAGCGGGTGGAAGGTCCCGCCGGCATGGGTCCCTACGAACACGGCCTGTCTCTGGAGATGGTCTCCGAGCCGGGAGACACCCAGGGCATGGCGCGGATCACGGCCATCCGGGACGACCTGGGTGTCTCCCGGCGCCATTCATGGGGCGTCGGGGACTTCATCGAAGACCCTGGCAAATTCCATTACCCTGCGGTCTTCCACGATCTGACCCTTGGGCTCTTCCTGTTCCAGTACCGGATGTCAAACCTGCCGGGCTCCATGTTCCCTGTGTACAGGCCTAACAAGCTCTTCGAAAAGCGAGGCAGTGGCGGAGTCGAGAGCGTGGCGCGCGCTGAGACGCCAGCCCAGCTGCCGGCCACCTTCAACCCGGAAGGACCGATCCCCGTCGAGGCTGGCGCGTGGTTCAAACAAGCCTCGGCGCGTCTCCTCGTTCTCCGCGCAGCCCACCCGGCCTACCAGCCCCTCGTCGTCGACTGGGCTGGCCGAAAGTGGGTAGTGGTGGGCCCCTCTCGTTCCGGACGCCCCCTCCAGCTCGAATTCTGGGCCGATGCTCCCGGTCCTGAAGGGAGGGGCTCAAAACCAGAGGCCACCTTCGATCTCTCAGGGGCCTCCAGCGCCATCGGCGCGGTCCTCTCGCCCGGAGGCCAGGCGGCCCGCGTCCACGAGGCGGTCTGGGATCCCGCCACAGGACGCCTGACCCGCCTCGAACTGGAGCCCTGGAAGCCCGATGCCCTGGCCTTCCTCCTGATGGGCAAGTCCGAAGCCAACACCCAGGAAGGCCCGGCCCTCGCCTTCAACGATGCGCTGGTGGACTGGAAGGTGAAATCCCTCGCCTCCCATCTGCGGAGCCTGGATGGGGCTGCAGCAGAGGACTTCCTGACCCGGCTGGAGAAGACCCTGCTGAGGATGGACATGGACCTTCGGCGTCTGCGGCAGGCCCGGGAGTCCCAGGAGCAGGAGGCCTTGAACCGCCAAGCGGCGGATGGCGTCCAGCGGCTGCAGCAGGAAGCAGGCCGCCGCCGATTCCTCCTGCCAGCGGAGTTGAGGGAGATGGGCGAGGACGATGGCCGTACCGCCACCTCCGCCAGCCCCGAGCTGATGGATCTGCTGGACCAGCGCAAGGCCATCGTGTCGGCCATCCTCGCCAACGCCAAGCAGCTTCTGGCGGCGACACGCCGCTGATACCGCACCTTGGTATCCTGCCCTGGACATGGAAACCCTGGACAGCCTCCGCAACCCACCCCCCGGCCGCGGGATCTTCTGCAATCGGACGCTGAACCTGCGCTCCGTGCGGGCCATCGGCTACGACATGGACTACACCCTGGTGGACTACCGGGTGGCGGCCTTCGAGCAGATGGTCTATGCCCAGGCCCGGGAGCGGCTGGCCTCTGAAGGCTGGCCCGTCGAGGGCATGGCGTTTGACCCGCGGATGGTGGCCCGCGGCCTGGTGATCGACACGGAGCGGGGCAACCTCGTGAAGGCCAACCGCTTCGGATTCGTGAAGCGGGCCATGCATGGCACGCGCATGCTCGAACACGCCGAGCAGCGGGACGCCTACGCCCAAACCCTGGTGGACCTGAGCGATCCGCGCTGGGTGTTCCTCAACACGCTGTTCTCGCTATCGGAGGGCTGCCTCTTCGCCCAGGCCGTGGATCTGCTGGATCGGGGCGCCCTGCCCCGCCCCTTTGAATATGGAAGCCTCTACCGGCACGTGCGGGCCAGCGTGGATGCCCAGCACATCGAGGGCCACCTGAAGGCCGAGATCGCCGCCGCGCCGGAGCGCTACGTGGTGCAGGACCCCGAGGCCGCCCTGGCGCTGCTGGACCAGAAGGCCGCGGGCAAGAAGCTCCTGCTCATCACCAACTCGGAGTGGAGCTTCAGCGCGAAGATGATGGCCCACGCCTACGACCGGCACCTGCCGGAAGGCATGACCTGGCGCCAGCTCTTCGACGTGGTGATCGTCGCCGCCCGCAAGCCTGCCTTCTTCACGGAGCGCACCCCCTTCTTCGAAGTGGTGGACGAGACGGGCCTGCTGCGCCCTCTCGCGGGGCCCCTGCGCGCGGGCGGCCTCTACCTCGGCGGGTGCGCCGCCCAGGTGGAGCGCGACCTGGGCATCTCCGGCGACGAGATCCTCTACGTGGGCGACCACATGTTCGGCGACGTGCACGTGAGCAAGCGCTCCCTCAGCTGGCGGACGGCCCTGGTGCTGCGGGAGCTGGATGCCGAAGCGGCGGCTCTGGAGGCCTTCCGGGAGACCGAGCTGCGCCTCATGGCCCTGATGCGCGAGAAGGAGGCGCTGGAGCATCGGCTGTCCCAGGCGCGCCTCGCCCTCCAGCGCCTCCACGCGGGCTATGGCCCCGCCCCGTCGCTGGACGCGGCGGGCCTGGAAGCCCGCGTCCAAGACCTCCGCGGCCAGCTGGTGGCCCTCGACCTCGAGATCGCCCCCCTGGCCAAGGCCGGCACCGAGCTGGTCAATGCGCGATGGGGCCTCCTCACCCGCGCCGGCAACGACAAGAGCCACCTGACCCGTCAGATCGAGCGCTACGCCGATATCTACACCAGCCGCGTGTCGAACTTCCTCCATGCCACCCCCTTCGCCTACTTCCGCTCCCCCCGGGGCAGCCTGCCGCACGATCCCGGGACCCTCCATGCCTGAGCCCATGCCCGGCGTCTTCCTCCACCACTTCACCGTCCCCCCGGCGGCCATCGACGCCAACGGCCATGCCAACAACGCAGAGTACGTGCGCTGGATGCAGGAGGCGGCCACGGCACACTCTGACGCCCGGGGCTGGACCCTGGCGCGCTACCAGCAGGTGGGTGGCACCTGGGTGATCCGCTCCCACCACATCGAGTACCTCCGCCCCGCCTTCGCCGGAGAGGCCATCACGCTCGCCACCTGGGTCGGTGGCTTCGAGGCCCGCGAATCTCCCCGCCACTACCTCTTCGTGCGGGAGCGGGACCAGAAGGTCCTCGCCAGGGCCCGGACCCTCTGGGTCTTCGTGGAGGCCGCCACGGGCCGGGCCACCCTCATTCCAGATGAGCTCAGGAACGCCTTCGCCCTGGTTCCGGATGAGAGTGCCGTGCTGCGCACGTTGAAGGGCGGCCCCTGATCACTTCCCTGCGTACACCGTCAGTCCGTAGTGCTCTGGATCCCAGGGGGCATCGCTGTTCCAGTGGCCGTAGGCGTGGCTGTCATCGGTGCGGAAGCGCAGGGTGTAGGTGCCCCGGGGCAGGCTGATCACCTCGTCGGCCAGCCGGTTCTTGGCGGTCCCGCCGGCGAACAGGGTGTGATCGTAGACCATGGTCCAGACTCGCTTCCCTGCGGCGTCCTCGATCCAGGCCTCATCGGCCATCTCGTCGCCGCTGCCCTCGGCGATGGCATAGACCCGCACCGCATGCGCCGCCGCCAAGGTGAACGCCACGCTGCGGTCCTGATCGTTCCCGACCCGCACCAGCTCCGCCAGGGGCGCCCAGGCCACGGGCTTCGCCAGCGAGACGGCCGCCAGGTCGGCGTCCGACGGCACGGCGAGCGTCAGGCCGTACAGCCCCGGGTCGCAGGGGGGCGCGGCGTTCCAGTCCGCTGGGGAATGGGAGTCATCCGTGACGAAGGTCGCTTCGTAGTCGCCGGCGGGGAGGGTGACCGTCTCCACCTGGCGGCGGTTCTTCCGGGCGCCGCCCGCGAACTGGGCCTTGTCCATGCTCATCTCCCACACGCGGGCGCGGGTGCGGGCCTCGATGATCCAGCCGTAGTCGTGCATGCGCCGGCCGCTGCCCTCGCCCTCCGCATAAATGTGGAGGGTCACCGGCTTCCGGACATGGAAGGCCTGGGTCCAGTGGCCGCTGTCCGTGGTGGCGGCGAGGGCCACCACGACGTTCTTCCAGCGCAGTGGCGCCTCGAAGGTGGGCACGTCGGACGGGTTGCCGCCGGGGAGGTAGATCTCCAGGCCGTAGTTCCCCACCTGCTCCCGCCAGTGGCGCAGCAGGCTGGTCCGATCCGCGCCGAAGGCCGCCAGGAAACCCCGGGGCCGCTCGGCCTGCTCCGCCTGCAGGGAGCGCCGGTCGAGGTTGCGGGTCCACTGGACGAACAGCAGGCTCTGGCCGAAGCCATGGTTGGAGAAGTAGGCCTCGTAGCTGCCCGCGGGAAGCTCCAGATACTGGTCCGCCACGCGGTATTCCCAGTCCCGCCGGGTGTTGGTCCCATCCATCTGCCAGACCACCTCGCGGGTGGCGGCGTTGAGGATCCAGCCGTAGGCGAAAAAGGGCTCATCGGCGCGGGCATGGACCAGGCGCCGCAGCCCGCCGCCCTTGGCGTAGATGTGGACCTTCATGGGCCTCGGCAGGCTGAAGCCCTGGCTCCGCACCTCCGCGGCCTCGAAGCCCTTCAGCGAGACGATGCGGGGCTCCGGCTGCGGGTCCGCCGCCCCGCGCAGGGCCAGGGGCGCGAAGGCCGTGAAGAGGACGAAGGCGGCCACGGCCTGGACCGTGCGGACCAGCGCCACAGCTTCGGACATCAGGATGGACGACATGGAAACTCCCCCGGGACCCTCCCAAGGTAGGTCCTTCCCCTCCGCCCCTGCCCGCGGATCGGTGAACGGTGGTTCCAGACCGGCCACCGGTCCCCATCCCTGGTTCACGCCTCGGCGCTGGTTCCGGCGGACGCCACGGAGCGCAGGTAGAACGCCAGCATGGCCGTGAGCGAGGCCGGGTCCCGCCGCAGGCGGCTCCGCAGGGCCGCGCCCTCCCAGCAGTCCACCAGCAGTTCCGCCAGCTCCCGCGCGTCGCAATCGGCGGGCAGCTCGCGCCGCTGCCGCGCCTCCTCGAGGCAGTCGGCCAGGCGCCCGGCGATGGCGGAAAAGCACGCCTCGATCTTGCGCCGGAAGGCCTCGCTGACGCCCGACAGCTCCTGGCCGAGACCCCCCAGAAGGCAGCCCATGTAGCCCTGCTCCCGGTAGGCCTGCTGCGTGAGCTCGAAGAATAACCTCACCCGCGCGAGGGGCGGCCGTCCCCGATCCTGGAGGCAGGCGTCGAGTCCGGCATGCACCTGCGCCATGTAGGCGTCCACCACCTGCAGGGCGAAGTCCTCCTTGTCCTTGAAGTGGTGGTAGAAGGAGCCCTTGGGGATCCCCGTATCCGTGAGCAGGGCTTCGATGCCCAGGCCGTTGTAGCCGCGCTCCAGCAGCATCCGGAGCCCCGCCTCGATCAGGTGCTGCTTGGTCGAATGGGTCATCCCCTCGTCTTCTCGATCAGGTGGTCGATGACGCAGGTGTGTTCATGCTGGGGGCTGAACATGATGAGGTCCGCGTCCGTGTCCACCCGCACATTGTGCCCGGGCGGCCAGTAGAACAGATCGTCGGCGGTCACGGTCTCCTGGCGACCCGCCGCGTCGGTGGTGGTGATCCGACCCTTCAGCACGAAGCCCCAGTGGGGACACTGGCACAGGTCGCCCTCCAACCCCTTGAACAACGGTGTGGTATCCACTCCCGCCGCCAGGCTGAAGTATTCCCCGCTGAGCTTCCCGTAGCCGTTCGTGTCTCCGAAATCCCGCTGCTGGCGCATCGTGACCCCGGGAACCTGCAGCGCGGTCGGAACCGCATCCTTGGCTATCTTCATGGTGTCCTCCTTGGTTTTTTCATGCATTAGACCGATCAGTCCAGAGACACGATAGGCCACCACCAGGACCCGTCAAGCAGGGGGGCAAAAAAATAAATTCAACGATAATGTTGATTTTATCCAATCGAACCATCGGTCCTGTTCACTCCCCAGACCTGAATCCCGGAAGGGTCCCTGGGGGCTCCAGCCGCTCTTTTCGAGAATGATGCAACCAATGGGTTGCATCATTCTTCGACCCGCCTAACATGCAACCAGGAGCTTACCCATGACGACATCGAGCACCGACTGCATCAGGAAGGAGATCCAGCTCCGCGCCTCCCGGGCACGGGTCTGGAAGGCGCTGGCGGACGCCGAGGAGTTCGGCACCTGGTTCGGGATGAAGCTGGAGGGGGGCTTCGTTCCCGGCCAGTCGGTCCATGGGCGGATCACGCACCCGGACTACCAGCACATCCACCTGGAGATGAAGGTCGAACGCATGGAAGCCGAGCGCCTCTTCTCCTACCGCTGGCACCCCTACCCCATGGACATGAAGCGGGACTACTCGGCCGAGCCCATGACCCTCGTGGAGTTCCATCTCGAGGCAACCGAGGGGGGCACCCTGCTCAAGGTGGTGGAGTCCGGCTTCGACCAGCTGCCCCCGGACCGGCGCGATGAGGCCTTCCGCATGAACGACGGGGGCTGGACGAGCCAGATGACCCGCATCGAACGCCATGTCGCGGGCTGAGGCCATCTCCCCCGCGCGGCTGAAGGATGCGGCGCCGCTCTTCGCCGCTCTGGGGGACGCGACGCGCCTGGGCCTGCTCGTGAGCCTCTGCTCCGGCGGACCCGTCACAGTCACGCACCTGAGCGGCCAGTTTGCCGTGTCCCGGCAGGCCATCACCAAGCATCTCGAAGTGCTCTCCGAGGCTGGGCTCGTCAAGAGCAGCCGCCAGGGCCGGGAACGCATCTGGGCCTTCGAGCCCAAGCGCCTGGACGACGCCCACCAGTACCTGGAGCGCCTGTCCAAGCAGTGGGACGTCGCCCTGGGCCGTCTCAAGGCCTTCGTCGAAACCTGAACGGACCCGCTCGCCCGCACTGGCCTCAAGCCCCCGCTTGAGGCGGGCGGAGCCCTCTGCCAATCCAGCCATCGCCCGGGCCACCGCGCCCTTCCCAAGGAGCAACCCATGTCCCAGCCCTGGACCACCCTCTTCAGCATCAATCGTGAGGTCCTGATGGAGACCATGGCGGACACCCAGGCGGCCTTGAACGCAGGCTTCGACTCCGCCGACTGGGATGTGCCGCAATTCCATCCCGCGTTCCAGGCCACCCTGCCGCTGGCCCAGATCGTAGGCACGCTCTTCATGCACGAAACCTACCATCTGGGTCAGCTCGGCACGGCCCGCAAGCTCCTGGGCTTGCCCGGCGTGATCAAACCACCCGCGACCGCAAACACCTAGGTGGGCGCCCGTGCCGGCTCGGGGACATCCGCGCCGGCACGTGCCCTCGCAACCCATTCGAGCGACAAGGGAGGTATAGGCATGACCCATCTCGAGATTGGAATCATCGGCACAGGCAGCATGGGAGAAGTCCTCATCCGCCACCTCACCAGGCTCGGCCACCGGGTCATGATGGCGAACGCGCGGGGTCCCGAAAGTATGGGAGCCCTGGCGGACGAAGTCGGCGCGACACCCGTGTCCGTTGCCGAAGCCGCTCGCGCTGGAGGTATCGTCATCCTGGCGATTCCGACGAAGGCCGTCCCTCAGCTTCCGCCGGGGTTGTTCTCAAACCTGCCGGACAGCGTGGTCGTCATCGATATCGGCAACTACCATCCCGAGCTCCGCGACGGCCGCATCGAGGCGATCGAGCGGGGCCTGCTCGATAGTCAGTGGGTCGCGCAGCAGATCGGCCATCCCGTGATCAAGGCCTTCAACAACATCTTCGCCCAGAGCCTGCTCGAGAAGGGCGATTCGAGGGGAACAAGGGGACGGAAAGCGCTCTCGATCTGCGGCGATGCTTCAGACGCCAAGGCAGCCGTGCTTCGTCTCGTCGACGACCTTGGCTTCGATCCCGTCGACGGTGGGACCCTGGACGAATCCTGGCGGCAGCAGCCCGGAACGCCTGCCTACTGCCGTGATCTTGATGCCGCTTCTCTCCGGCATGCGCTCGCCGAAGCCCGCCGGAGCCGGATCGCCGAATACCGCGCCGAGCAGGAGGCTCGTATCAGGAGGTCGTTGTAGCGCAGCAAAGGACAGCCGGGCCACCGCGAATGGCGATCACGACAATGTCCCGGATCAACCTTCGAGCCATCCCGCCCACTCCGCCAGCACCCGCTGGGCCTGGATCACGGGACCGTCCTGGGTGCCCTGCAGGGGCAGGCGCACCGCGCCATCGGGGCTGAGGCTGGCACCCTTCTGTTGGCCCACCCAGGCCAGGAGCCTGGCGGGATCTACCGATGTCTGGGGGCTCAGACGCAGCTTGAGCTGGCCCTTGTCCACTCCCACCTCGGAAACGGCCAGGGCCTGGGCCCGCAGCTTCACCTTGAGCACCTCGAAGAAGCGGAGCGTGTCCGGATCGTCCTCGGAGATGCGACCGAAGCGGTCCTCCAGATCCAGCTTGTAGAGCTCCAGGTCCTTCTCCTCGCGCAACCGGGAGATGCGCTTGTAGGCCACGAGCCGCTCGGCGGCCTGGTCGATCCACCGGCGGCTGAGCTGGGCGCCCGGCGCCAGACCGTCCACCTTGACTTCGAAGGCGGTGGTGGGCTGGCCCTGCAGCTCCGAGAGCGTCTCCTCCAGCAGCTTCACGTAGAGCTCGAAGCCGATGTCGTGGATGTGGCCGGACTGCTCGCCGCCCAGCAGGTTGCCCGCGCCACGCAGCTCCAGATCCATGGCCGCCACGCGGAAGCCCGAGCCCAGCTCCGAGAAATCCTCCAGGGCCTGGAGGCGCTTGCGGGCGTCCTCGCTGATCTCGTGCCGGGGCGGGATCATCAGGTAGGCGTAGGCGGGCACGTCGCTGCGTCCCACCCGGCCGCGCAGCTGGTAGAGCTGGCTGAGGCCGAAGGCGTCCGCCCGATGGACGATGAGCGTGTTGGCATTGGGCACGTCCAGGCCGTTCTCCACGATGGTGGTGGCCACCAGCACATCGACGCGGCCTTCCATGAAGCCGAGCATGGCCTGCTCGAGCGCTTCATCAGTCATCTGGCCGTGGCCCACGGCCACCCGGGCGTCGGGCACCAGCTCGCGCACCCGCGCGGCGATGCTGACGATGGACTCCACGCGGTTGTGCACCAGATATACCTGGCCGCCGCGGCGCAGCTCGAACTGGATGGCGGTCTGCACCAGCTCGTCGCTCCAGGGGGCGACCACGGTCTCGATGGCCAGCCGGTCCTTGGGCGGCGTCTCGATGAGGCTGATCTCGCGCAGCCCCGTGAGGCTCATGTGCAGGGTGCGGGGGATGGGCGTGGCGCTGAGGGCCAGCTGGTCCACGTTGAGGCGCAGCTTCTTCAGCTTCTCCTTGTGGCCTACACCGAAGCGCTGCTCCTCGTCGATCACCACCAGGCCCAGGTCTGCGAACTTCACGCGGGCGCCCAGCAGCTGGTGGGTGCCGATGACGATCTCCACCTTGCCATCGGCGACTTCCTGGAGGATCCGCTTCTGCTCCGCCGGATCGACGAAGCGGTTGAGCATCTCGATGCGGATGGGGAAGCCCGCGAAGCGCTCCTTGAAGGTGCGGAAGTGCTGGAAGCAGAGGATGGTCGTGGGGCACAGGACGGCCACCTGGCGGCCTTCCAGGGCCACCTTGGCCGCGGCGCGCATGGCCACTTCCGTCTTGCCGAAGCCCACGTCGCCCACCAGCAGGCGGTCCATGGGGCGCGGCGACTCCAGGTCCGCCTTCACGGCCTCGATGGCCTCGATCTGGTCCGGGGTGGGCGTGAAGGGGAAGCTGGCATCGAAGGCCGCCATGTCGGGCCCGTCCGGCGGATAGGCGTGGCCCTTCTCCAGCTTGCGGAGCGCGTAGAGCTTCAGCAGCTCGTCGGCCATGTCGCGGATGGCCTTCTTGGCCTTGCGCTTGACCTTGGCCCAGCTGGCGCCACCCAGCTTGTCCAGGGGCGGCAGGTGGCCTTCGGCGCCGGTGTAGCGCTGGACGAGATCCGCGCGCTCCAGGCTCACGTTGAGCTGGCCGCCGTCGGCATAGCGCAGCTGGAGCACCTCCTGCTCCTCGCCACCGGCCACGAGCGTGGCGAACCCGACGAACTCGCCGATGCCGTGGTCCAGGTGGACCACGCGGTCGCCGGGCTTGAGGTCCCGCAGGTCCGACAGGAAGGCCGCGCTGCTGGATTTCTTGGGCGCGGCCTGGATGGCCTTGCGGCCGAAGACCTCCCGCTCGGTGAAGAGGGCGAGGCGGAACTCCCTGATGAGCACGCCGGCGCTGAGGTTCAGCCGGAGGGCCCGGCAGCCCGCATCGTTGCCATAGGCCTGGGGCAGGTCGTAGTCCCGCAGGAACTCGGCGAAGCGGTCGCGCATGCCGGGCGTGGAGCCCGCCAGCACCACCCGGAAGCCCGTGAGGGCCAGCTCCTGGACCTGTTCCGCCAGGTCGGGCAGGCGCCCCTGGAATTCCCGCAGGGGCTGGGCCACGACGGGCACGGTGGCCTCACTCTGCCACTCCGTGAGGGTGAGCGAGGTCCGGCTCGGGTCCGAGGGCAGGAAGCGGTCCCCGAAATCCGGGCACACGACGCCGCCCCGGCGGAGGGCGGCCAGCCCCTCCTCGATGCGGGCCCGCTCGGCCTCCCGCAGGGCCTCCTCCCAGGCGGCATCCAGCCGCACGCGCAGGCAGGGCGGCACCCAGTGGACCAGCTGGCCCTTGGCCTGGGCCAACAGCGGGTGGAACAGCTCCTCGCCGGGGAAGTGGCCGTGGGTGGCCAGCCGCGCCCGGCGGAAGGCCAGGTCGTCCTCGGGCTCGGCGGTGCGATCCGCCCGGGAGGCCACGGCCGCCAGCAGGGCCTGGCCGTCGCCGCGGTCGCCCTCGAAGCGGGGGTAGAGCGTGAGCGCCTCCAGCGCCTCGCCGGTCCGGCGCTGCGTATCAGGATCGAAGGGAGAGAGCCGCTCCAGCTCGTCGCCGAAGGTCTCCAGGCGCAGGGGTTGCTCCAGGTGGTCGGGCCAGAGGTCCACCACCATGCCGCGGGAGCTGAACTCGCCCGGCGCCGCGGCCATCTCCGTGCGGCGGTAGCCCAGGGCCACCAGCGTCTCGAGCAGCAGCTCCCGGGGCACCTCGGCTCCCAGGCGCAGCTCCAGCTTCTGCTTCTGGAACCAAGTGGGATGGGGCAGCCGCTCACAGGCCGTGAGGGGTCCCGTCACCAGCACCTGCACGCGACGCTCCAGCAGGCCCACCAGGGTGGAGAGCCGGTCCCGCAGCACCATGCCCGGCGGGCTGCTCTCGCCACCGGCGTAGGCCGCGAAACCCGGGAAGTGCGCCACGCCCACGCCGGGCAGCAGGGCCTGGAGGTCCTGGGCCAGGGTGCGGGCCTCGGCCTCGCTGGGAGCGTCCACCCAGAGCGACTGGACGCGGCCCTCGCGGGCGATCCAGCCCGCCAGCACCAGGGCCAGGGCCGGAGGCGAGGTCCAACGCAGGCGCGCGCCCGGGGTCGCGAGGGCCTCGGCGGGTACCTCGGCCAGGCGCAACAGATCCCTCAGGTCATGGCCGACAGCATTCATAGCGCCCTTCAGAATGCCTCAAGCCGGGCCCCGAGACGAGTCTTCATGTCTCGGAGCCTGGCTTGAGAGAGGCTTTGAGTGTGGCTCAGGCGTCCGGGGCCTCCACCACCGGGCGCGGGGTCTGGGGCTCGGCCTCCAGGGCGCCCGCCCGGCGGCGGATCCAGGTCCAGACCTTGGTCAGGGTGAAGTCCTCGATGATCTCGAAGAACACCGGCACCACGATGAGCGTGAGCAGGGTGGAGGTGATCAGCCCGCCCACCACGGCCCGGGCCATGGGGGCGCGCATCTCGGCCCCGGCGCCCAGTGCCAGGAAGAGCGGCAGCATGCCGCCGATCATGGCGAAGCTGGTCATGAGGATGGGCCGCAACCGCACGGTGCCCGCGCGGATGATGGCCTGGCGGCGGGAGATGCCCTCCTCCCGTTCCAGATGCAGGGCGTGGTCCACCAGCAGGATGGCGTTCTTGGTCACCAGGCCCATCAGCAGGATCATGCCGATGCTCGTCATCATGGACATCGAGTCGCCTGTCACCAGCAGCATCAGCACCATGCCCACCATGGAGAGCGGGAGGCTGGCCATGATGGCGATGGGCAGCTTGAAGCTCTCGAACTGGCTGGCCAGCACGAAGTAGATGAAGAAGACCGCCAGCAGGAGCGAGGTGCCCATGTAGCCGGCCGTCTCCTTGCTGTCCCGGGTCTGCCCCAGGAACTCCACGCGGACGCCTTCGGGCAGCTTGCCGCCGGCCTTCAGCTCGGCCACCTTCTTCGCCGCGCCGGCGCTGACTTCGCCCAGGGTGGAGCCATCGAAGTTGGCGTCCACTTCCACCTCTTCCATCAGGTCGTGGCGCTGGAGCTTGGCGGGGGCGATGCCCTCCTCGAAGCGCACCACCTGGTTGAGGCGGACGAGGGGATGCTTGCCACCGCCCAGATCCTTGGTGCTCTGCACGGTCATGTTGGCCAGCTGGGCCGTGAAGCGGCGCTCCTGGTCGGCCAGCCGCACGCGCACATCGCGCTGCTCGCCCTTCTCGTCCTCGTACTTCGCGACCTTCTCGCCGTCCACCAGGGGACGCACCATCTGGGACACCAGGGCCGGGCTCACGCCCAGGTCCGAGGCGGCCTTGCGGTCCACGACCAGCCTCAGTTCGGGCTTGCCGCTGTCCAGGCTGGTGGTGACGTCCACGGCCCCGGGCACGCTGCGCAGGGCCTCCTTCACCAGGGGCACGGCCTGGATGACTGCGTCCCGGTCCGGAGCCTGCACGGCCACCATGATGGGGAACGCCATGCCCCAGTCGTTCGCGGCGCCGATGGCGGCGTCCACTCCGGGGACGGAGCGGAAGGCCTCGCGGATCTGCCGGCGGATCGCCACCTGGTCCGGGCGCTTGCCCTCCTTGAGCTTGATGTAGATGCCACCGGAATCGACGGTGCCGTTCAGGCCCGTGCCGATGGTGGTGTAGGCGAAGTCCACCCCGGGGACGGACTGGATGGCCTTCTCCAGAGCCAGGGCCTTCTCGCGGGTGGCCCCGAGGCTGGAGCCGGGCTCGGCCTTGAAGGTGGCCTGGAGGTCGCCGCGGTCGTAGTCGGGCATGAAGTTGTTGCCCAGCAGGCCGGACAGGGCCATGGCCAGCACGAAGCTGCCCAGCCCCGCGAGCATCACGGTCCAGCGATGGCCCATGGCCCACTCGATGGCCGACTTGTAGAGGAGTTCCCAGCGGTCCAGCATGCGGCTGAAGGCCTCGACGCTCCGCATGATGGGGTTCCGGCCCTGG
>Ga0255338_1000669_pt1 | contig 91398 bp, 87 predicted proteins | sample MeOH1_35cm_T4_19_FD_203715 | JGI IMG/M metagenome (GOLD analysis project Ga0255338, IMG submission 203715) | Sandy soil microbial communities from University of British Columbia, Vancouver, Canada - MeOH1_35cm_T4_195 | ecosystem: Engineered > Artificial ecosystem > Sand microcosm > Unclassified ... | reverse complement strand
CTATTCACCCAGGAACGCGTTGCGGCATCGGCCAATCTTTTCCTGGATGGTTTGTTGGGTGAGAAACGGCGCAAAACAGGATGGATGCGTGCAGAGGCGGCCGGAGATCCTGAGCCCTGGCGACAGCGGGCCATTCTGGGTCGCGGACGCTGGGACGCGGATGCGCTGCGTGACATCGTGCGTGACTATGTCGTGGAAAACCTTGCCACAGCTGACGCGGTCCTGGTCATCAATGAGACCGGCTTTCTCAAGCAGGGCAAGTCCTCCTGCGGTGTCGCTCGTCAATACACGGTGAGTAGCCCCTAGATTTCTGGACGCCTTCTATCCTAATTTTGAGGACAGGAGACGACGATGGGGAAGCCCAATTTCAGCGATGAGTTCAAGCGTGATGCGGTGGCCCAGATCACCGAGCGCGGGTATCCGGTAGCGGAGGTTTCCGAGCGGCTCGGCGTCAGCCAGCATTCGCTGTACGCATGGAAGCGGCAACTGGCGAAGGTGGTGTCTGGCGATGCCGGCAAGGATGCCGAGATCCGTCAGTTGAAGCGCGAGTTGGCCCGGGTGACCGAGGAGCGCGATATACTAAAAAACGATCGCGGGTTTGGCCCGCCTGTTCGCGGTAGAAACGGGCCGTGGTATGATGGCAGGCGGAGGGTCGCGGCCGTTAGCTTATTGGTGGTGTGATACCCCGTTAAAAAACGTGGCCCGTGGGCATTTGCGTACTTGAGAGTGGTGGCGCCGTCCTCGGCGACCCCGGTTAGGAAGATGACGGTTTGCATCGCCCATACCCTCCAGTTGTGATGGAGGAATGGAGTGAACAAATCAAAATCGGGCGGCATTGACGCTCTACCCATGCTGTCGCCTGGCGCGGCAGCCATTGATATCGGTTCGACCATGCACATGGCGGCGGTCAATCCCGATGTCGATGATCGCCCGGTCGTATCGCTCCGGTGAGGGCCGCCTTGCGGTGATCGGCTGATATTTCGAGATGGTACCGGTGCAAGCGCCGGTGTTTGCACCGATACTAAGGACGGTGCGATGAGTCAGATCACGGTAATTTCGGGGCCGGAGCGGCGACGTGTATGGACCGACCAGCAGAAGCGCACACTCGTCGCGGCGGTTTCGGCGCCCGGTGCTAACGTGGCGGAGATTGCCCGCCGTGCCGATCTGCGGCCGAACCAGATCTACAGATGGCGGCGGCAGATGGGGCAGGCAGCCCAAGGCTTTGCAGAAGTGCAGGTGCAGCCCGATCCGATGCCAGTGAGCGGATCGGCGATCATCGTGGAGTTCGAACGGGCGGTCGTGCGTATACCCGCTGGTGCTTCGCCCGGACTGGTGTCGGCAGTGCTGCGGTCGGTCAAGCCGTGATCCCAGTCCCCTCCGGCGTTCGGATATGGATTGCAACGGGGCACACGGACATGCGGCGCGGCATGCGCAGCCTGGCCCTGCAGGTGCAGCAGAGTTTCGGACGTGATCCCTTCGCCGGGGATCTCTACATTTTCAGGGGACGCCGCGGCGACCTCTGCAAGATCATCTGGCATGATGGTGTCGGCATGTCGCTTTATGCCAAGCGTCTCGAGCGCGGGAAGTACATCTGGCCTTCGGCCGTGGACGGGGTGATTGCCATCTCCCCTTCGCAGATGGCCTGCATGTTGGAGGCTATCGACTGGCGTAACCCCAGGCGGATTGATGGCGTTGAGCTTACAGCATTCGATGAGCGTAGCGATCACCGCCCAGTTGTCGCCGCCCTCATCGGAGCCGGCGAAAAGGGCATTCTTACGGTTATGCATACATTTCCATAACCGTAAAAACTGGTTATTCGCCGGTTCAAAGGCAGGCGGTGATCGCGCTGCCGCCATCTACTCCGTCATCGAGACCGCCAAGCTCAATGGCCTCGATCCGCAAGCCTATATCGCGGATGTCATCGCCAGGATCGCAGGCAACTGGCCCGCTGCCCGCTGGGATGAACTCATCCCATGTAACTGGCGGCCAGATCAGCAGCAGATCGCCAACGCCGCCTGAGCCGCGGTCTTCTCGCCACGCTCACAAGGAGATCGCCCATACTCCTGCTCCCGATGCATGGCAGCGCCTCTCCGCGGGCGAAGGCACCAAAGGCGCACGGCTTCATGACTGGGCCTATTGCGAACTCGCCGATCTCGACGCCGACGAATATGATGAGACCAAATCGGGTCTTTGGACCCGCGGCCTGCTGATCCGCCACACTGTAGGGCGACATTTACGGAGGCCGGTTGGCGTCAATTATGATGGCCGGTAAGCGGCCGCACCGAGTGGTGGGATTTGGGTATCACGCGAGCCTTGTAGTGGCAACGGGCCTTGGGCAACCGGATGTTGGTAATTGTCGCTGGCGCCGGTGGTGAAGGCAGCTGTGGCATTGCGGGAGTAATTGACGGTGGCGACAATTACCTGGTGTCGCAATGCCTTATGCGGAATGCTCCCTGGACGCGAGGTTGGCGACAATTACGATGGCCGGTCCGATGCCGGGCCGGTTGGGTGATTATTGGCTGGTTCGATGCGACTGATGGCGGAGCGTTTTCGGTAGCTCTCGCCGTTCATCTCGATGATGGTTGAGTGGTGAACGAGGCGGTCGATGGCGGCGACACTCATGGCGGGATCTGGAAAAACGTTGTCCCAAGCGGAAAATGGCTGGTTGGCGGTGATCGCGATCGAATGGCGCTCGTAGCGATGGGCGATGAGCTCGAACAGGGCGCTGGTCTCGACCTGATCCTTGCGGACATAGGACAGATCGTCGAGCACGATGAGGTCGTACTTGTCGAGTTTGTCGAGCATGGAGGGCAGACTGAGATCGCGGCGCGCAGCCTGAAGTTTCTGGACCATATCGGTGGTGGAGCAGAACAGGACCCGGCGCCCAGTATCGATAAGCGTATGGCTGATCGCCGAGATGGCGTGCGTCTTGCCGGTGCCCGACTGTCCGAAGAACAACAGGTTGCCCCCATTGTCGATCCAACCATCGCCTGTTGCGAGCGAGAGCAGATGGGGTTTGCGCACACCAGGGGCAGCGTCGAAATCGAAGGTGGCGAAGGTCTTGCCTGCTGACAGGCCGGACTGGTCCCGATGCCGCTGGATACGCCGCGTGGTGCGTTCGGCCATCTCGATCTCGAGAAGCGAGGCGAGCAGTTGAACAGCAGGCCATCCATCCCGATCGGCGGTATCGGTAAGCCGCTTCCAGTTGCGGTTGATGCTGGGCAGGCGCAGGGCCTTGAGCATGGTGGGCAGCACGGCTGCGGCTTGATCCTTGGTCCGGGTCATCAGCGCAACTCCATGCTGGTAAGCAGGCTGTTATATCCGCGCGGATCCGGTGGTGGGATCGTCACCTCGTGCCTGGCTCGAAGGGTCGGAAGAAACTCCTGCCTGAGCGCGGTGACATCGGGGAGACGACCAGCATCGAGTGCCGCGTCGATGCGCAGAGCCAGCGCGTCGACACAATCTCCTCTTGCCGCGATATCGAGCAGGGCGACGGTGTCACGGCAGGCTTGGTGGGCATCAAGCTGGTCGTCGAAGGCTTGCCATGCCCGCCTGTAGGCGTGGGCGGGGAACAGGGCGTCGCGGTATACCAGGTTCCGCAATGCCCCGGGCTTGCGCCTCAGGTTGGCGATCATGTGGCGAAAATCGATCTGGTGGCCTCTTTGGGGATGCGGCATACGGACCCGTGGGGTGGTCATCACCTTGTCGGGGCCGAGGAATAGATCGATGCGGTCATCGAAGAGATGGGCGTGCAGCCGACGACCGACCAGGCGGGAGGGGACCGAATAGATGACCCTGTCGATAGGAACGGTGCCGTTACGGCTGACATCAACCGCGATCATGGCAAAGTCTGTGGTGCGGTGTGCTGGCAGGCGTCCCAGCAGGCGGCGTTCCTCGTCGACGAGCCTGGCCTTGCGGCGGTTCTGCTTGGCGACTTCGGCTTCTACAAAATCGCGCCAGGCGCCGAGGCTGTCGAAGTCCCGGCTGCCCCGGCGACGCAGGGCTTGGTCGAGGCGTCGCTTGAGATGGCCATGAGGGCCTTCGATCGAGCCGTTCTCGTGGGCCTCGCCGCGGTTGTTGCGGGTCGCGATCATGCCGTAATGACGGCAAAGGTCGTCGTAGCTGCGGGTGAAATCCCGCTGCGCATCGGCGTCGAGGTTCTTGTAGGCAGCGGACAGGGAATCGCTGCGGTGCTCGACCGGGACGCCGCCCAGCTTCCACAGCGCATCCTGCAGATGCTCGGACAGGGCGGCAAAGCTCTCGCCCCCCAGTACGACAGCGGCATGCTCCCAGCCACTGCAGGCCAGGCGGAAATGATAGAGCCGGTGGGCGAAAGGCTCGCCGGTGATGGTGACCTTCAGGTCGTCGCAGACCGTGAAATCCGATAGGCCCTGCCGCCCGCTCTCGTGGCGCTGCGGGAAGAATATCTCCTTCTCCTCGCCATGCAGCGCCCGCCAGCGGGCAATCCGACGTTCGAGCGTGCGCCTGATCCTGTCGGGAACGGCCTCTTCGCCAAACTCGTCCTGTAGCGTCTCGAAGATGGTGACGGCGAGAATGCCGTCGATCTTGAGCAACTCCTCGATACGGGGCCAGAAAGGCTCAAGAGGATCGGCGCGGGTGCGCCAATGGCGTCCCTGCTTCTTCTGGGAAGGCAAGCGCGGATCGTTCTCGATCCGGCGTGCGCTACGCTCGCTAATACCGGCCTTGGCGGCCGCAACGGACTGGGTGTGATGGCGACGTTCAACCATGAAAAGAAATACCTGCTGATCGGAAAGGTGGTGGCCCGGCATCGCAACCCATCGCTTCAATGTTCGATGAGTGTTCCGATACCACCGCTCGCCGCAGCCCGATCCGCACTCCCGCCCAGGGGAGAAAAGATCGCCATCGGTTGTCTGGCCTGCTCTCCGGTCGGGGCTCCGCCCCTCCCTGCGATCAGGCCAGACAACCGATCCTACCGGCCATCATAGTTGCCGCTGAACCGGCCATCGTAAATGTCGCCGCGCAGCCACACCATCAGCGATGGTGACCTTGCGGGCGTGTCGGGGAGCGCAATCGTCGGCAGAAGCTCTCCTCGCTCACCGAAGAGGGACGTGCTCTCGCGCAAGCGCTTTTCGAAGATCTCAGGCCCAACCTGGCGAATGCTTACTGGGGCAGCAAACGTATCGGCCGTTACGGCTGCTGACAGTGATGGAGCATCTCTGCTGGCCGGATCAGGCGAGCAATGCCGCCGGCTACAACCGCAGCATCAATGGCAGTAAACAGGTGCCGGACCAGGTCTGGGGGGCTGCGTCGACCTGGCCCGGCGGGTATCACCTATCCTGCAAGCCCGGTGGGGGTCAGCGACTTGCCGGTGGCGAGCTCGTTCTCCAGCACCGGGACCGCGGTACCGGCGACCTGCTGCAGCGCCGGGTCGGTTCCGTCCTGTGCGTAACCCTTATGCACCGCCCAGGTATCCTGCTGAACCTGCGCCGACTGGGTGAGATAGAGGTTGTCGAAAGCGCTCTTCGGCGCCTTCTGGAGCAGCTTGAGGAGGGCAGCGCGGTCGGCGGAAAGGGTCGAGGACGGCGCCTTGATCGTGCGCTGATCGTTCTTCAACGCCGCCAGCAGCGCTTTGTGGCTACTTTGCGTCTCTGCCAGAACGCGCTTCGCATAGGCCTTGACGTCATCACGCTGCGCGCGCGTCGCGGCGAGCTGCGACGCCTTGATCTGGTAAAGATTGGCGTCGGCCGCGGCGAGCACGTAGTTGGGTCCACTCTGGCTTGCGATCGGCGAGACGCCGATGTCGGCGCTGGTCATCGTTCCCGAAGTCGCCGGCGAAACAGCCTGAGCCAACACCGGAACTGGCGCCAGGGTAAGCAGCGCGGCAAATATCGCAATCTTCATCGAAATCATCCGTTGGTTTTGTTAGACATTGACCAAGATCAACGGCTCAAACGATAAGGAAACGGAACGGTTCCCTTTTTGGGTCTAATCTGGGTAAATCGGCCCGGCGCGTGACGGCGGGGGGCAGACCTTTGTCGGCGATCGGCCGCCTGATCCGCAGCGCCAGCAGCTCAGCGACATGACGCGCACCCAGCTCGGACATGGTCGCATTCTTTTCGCCATACCCGTTATCGCTGACTATCCTCGACCATGACAAGCTTCTCTCAAAGATCGCTCGTGCGGTCGATAATAAGCGGGTAGGTAATTTAGTTGTTCGCGCGCATATCACTGATGTCCGACCGGGCCAGTTGAGTGCGTCAGGTCAAGGCGTTTACCTGCTGGTATGGGGCGGGTAGACAGCGACAATCGAACTCGCGACAGACTAATTGCCGCGCGAACCTTGCACTGTGAGGATTTGACATCCAAGGCAGCGGTACCACGGTGAGCGTCGGGATTAAGAGCCGGATTCGGAAGTTTCTCAATTCTGACAAAGCCTTGCGGTTCTGCGCGTGAGCATGCGGATTGAGGCGACGAGGGCCCAAGCGGTGGACGAGGCTATGGATCGCTCCCAGTCTTTTGCGAGCCGACGACAGCGCCCGAGCCAGGCAAAAGTCCGTTCGACCACCCATCTGCGGGGCAGCACCTGAAAGCCTTTCGCCTTGTCCGATCGCTTGATGATTTCGATCGTCCATTTGCCCATGCCAACCAAGGCGGATCGTAGCTTATCGCCTGCGTAACCGCCATCGGCAAAGATGTGTCGCAGCCAGGGAAACCGTTTGCGAATGGCTGCCAGCACATCGACGGCCCCATCTCGGTCCTGAATATCGGCGGCATGTACGAGGATGAAGATGAGGAAGCCGCAGGTGTCCGTCAGGATATGTCGCTTCCGGCCTTTCACCTTTTTGCCCGCGTCATAGCCCGAGATTCCGCCACTTTCGGTGGTCTTGACCGATTGGCTGTCGATCACTCCGGCGCTGGGCGAAGCTTCACGCCCTTCGATTTCCCGCAGGTTCATGACCAGCACCGTGTTGATCGCGTCGAACAGACCGGCATCGCGCCAGGCATAGAAATAGCGCCGCACCGTCGATACCGGAGGAAAGCACTTCGGCAGAAGCCGCCACGCCCACCCGCTTGCCGCGATGTACAGCATCGCGTTCAGAACCTCGCGCATGTCGGTAGTCCGGCGTCGGCCACCTCGCCTCGCCGGTGGAACGAAAGGTGCTGCCAGCACCCACTCCGTGTCCGTCATATCCGATGGATATCGCAAACCTTCCCGACTATGCTCACGCCGGGCAATACCAGTCCATGCCACCATCCACTCCTTCTTGTCGCAAAGAGGCGTGAATCACAACATGCTGGTATTGCTCAACAACTTTCGGATCGGGCTCTGAAATATGCTTTGATATCAGCATAGCCAATTGCGGTCCTCTCGATGCAATTAGCGGCGGCGGTTCTTATCGCGTGCCTCCGGCGCCGGAGGCACGCAGCCGATTTCATTGTCCATCGATCCCCCGTCTTGATCAGATCTGCGACGAGCTGGCGCGACGCCTCCCCAATCGTTCCTACCATTCGCGCGCTCTCGCCCCGATCGCGCGCGGTCTTCATGGCCCCGTCGCCAATCGCCTGAGCAGGCGCAAGGCGGGGACCCGGCGGCACTCGACCCTTGGCTATCTCAGCCCCATAGATTTCGAACGGGAAGCTGGCGTAGCCTGGTTGAACCTATCTCGGTGTCCGCCAAACCGGCAGCCCGCTCGGTAGCAGTAGTCGTCACCGGCGAAGCGTCGAGCGATCCCGCTGAGACGGGAGCCGCGGGCGTGGTGAAGCTCCTCGATCAGCTCGCCGGATACGCCAGGGTAATAGACGCGCCTGCTCCGCGACGCGTCCGCTCATCGCGCGGTTCGCGCGTGTACTTCTCTGTAATGACTTCAACGCCGCCGACGCCGCCATGAAGGCGCGGCTTGGAAGCGACGTGCCAACGCCTTCAGTTTTAGTCCCAAGGAGATCGTCCGGTTCATCAAATCTCGGCCTAATTCCAGCCACGCGCTGGACGAGGCGAATGGGCGCGCTGTCTGGCCGCAAGCCCTGGCCGGACACTCGCCTTGCTGGTCCATAGCGCTGAGGTGCAGGATCGCGATGGCGCTGTGCCGCTGCTCAAGCAATCGCGCCAGCGCCACCCTTGCGTTGAACATATCTTCGCCGACAGCGCCTACAACAGCGATCGCGTCCGCAACGCTACCGCCATGACCGTCGAAATCGTCCGGAAATTCGCCGATCAGACCGGCTTCGTCGTCCATCCAAGGCGATGGGTCGTCGAGCGGAACTTCGCATGGAGCAATCGAAACCGACGCCTCGCCAAGGACTTTGAGCGAACCATAAATTCCGCGACTGCTCTGCTATACGCCGCAGCAGCCAGGGCCTCATTGACCTTATGTCTTGACCCGACGCGATAAGAGGATTGATGCAACCACCAACAGCGAACCGATTAGGTGGTATTTTGCGAACCGTTCTCCAAGCAGAGGTACGGCCATCAGGACCCCGAGCACCGATGGCAGGTTCATGTAGACCCCCGCGCGGCCCGAGCCGACCAAGGCGACCGCGCGATTGAACAGCGCGTAGGACAGCAGCGAAGGAAATATCCCGATATAGAGCAGCGATGCGAGCGCAGCAGGTGAAGCCACGGTCAGGCCAGCCCACCAGAGGTGCCAGGCATAGGGCACACTCAAAGCCGCGATCCCGACCCCGAACAGGACAGCCAGCAAACTGAGGTGGTGCATCGCCGGTGCGCGGCGCAGGAAGGTGGCATAGGCGGAATAGAGAAAAACCGCAATGATGGCGAGCAGATCGCCTCGGTTCAGCGCATCCCAGCGCAGATAGTCGGGATGCCCCTTGGTCATGATCCACGCGATTCCGGTGATCGAAAGGAGTGCGCAAACGAGGAGGATCGGGCGCACCCTCTCCCGAAACAGCACAACTGGCATGAGCAGGGTCATCACCGGCATGGTCGATTGCAACAGAAGATTGTTGGTCGCGGTGGTGAACTGCAGGCTTTGATAGACGAGAAAAGAAAACAGCCCCACCCCTACAGCCCCGAGGAGCCCAAGGAACCGCCAGCCGCCAACAATGGCGGGCAGGTCGTCGCGGAGGTGCCGCCAAGCGAAAGGGAGCACGAAGACCAGCGCCACCACCCACCGCCAGAACGCCAGAGTCACAGGTGAGAGCAAGTCCTTGGCCGCCCGCCCGACGATCGGATTCAGGGCCCAAAAGAACGAGGCCAGACACAGCAATAGGGCTGGTGATTGCCAGAGCCTGGACCCAAGACCAAGGATGCTGGACGTGTTGCTATCGGCATCTTGCAACCTAACATTCTCCCCACAAACGCCCCTTGAGAATCGTCCTTGCGCCAACGGTAGGTTTTGCATATGGTGCATCGCGTTGCATGTATAGCACGAATCGACTATGCGGCACTCGTAACAAAAAGCATGGGAGCGATGCGATGAATGGATCGTCGGCACTCGTCGATAACGCCGGTGCGAGCCAGTCTCGCCGGGTGTTCTGGGATCAAGATGTCTATCAGCTGGAGCTGGAGCGAATATTCTCGCGATGCTGGCTCATGCTCGGGCATGATTCGCTAGTTCCCAAACCGGGCGACTTCATTACGACGTACATGGCAGAAGACCGTGTCATCTTGTCGCGGCAGCCGGACGGTTCGCTGAAGGCGTTCATCAATTCCTGCACGCACCGCGGCAACCAGATCTGTCATGCTGACAGCGGCAGCGCCAAGGCGTTCGTGTGCAATTATCATGGTTGGGTTTTCGGTCAGGATGGTTCGCTCGTCGATGTTCCGATGGAAGAGCGGTGCTATCACAGCGATCTCGACAAATCCAAGCTAGGGCTCGCGCCGATCCGGGTCGAAACTTACAAGGGCTTCATCTTCGGCTGCCATGATCCCGAAGCGCCATCGCTTGAGGACTATCTGGGGGACTTCTGCTGGTACCTCGATACGATCTGGGACGGTCCGGACGGTGGTCTGGAACTGGTCGGGCCGCCGTTGAAAAGCACCCTCGCCTGCAATTGGAAAGTCCCGACCGAGAACTTCGTCGGCGATGGGTATCACGTGGGCTGGACGCATGCCGCCGCTCTCCAGATGATCGGGGGCGAGCTGGCTGGCCTGTCGGGCAATCGCGCCGACATGCCGTTTGACGACCTTGGTCTGCAATTCACCATGCGGCATGGCCACGGGTTTGGCCTGATCGATAATGCGGCGACTGCGATCCACGTCAAGCGCGACGGGTACGTCAAATATCTCGAGCAGACGCGGGGCGGAATTCGCGAAAAATTCGGGCCGGAGCGCGAACGGCTCTATGTCGGTCACTGGAATACGTCGATCTTCCCCAACTGTTCGTTCCTCTACGGAACCAACACCTTCAAGATCTGGCATCCGCGCGGGCCGCATGAAATCGAGGTCTGGACCTATACCATGGTGCCGAAGAATGCCGACACCGAAACTAAGCGGTCGATCCAGCGCGAAGCGATCCGTTCATTTGGTACGGCGGGAACGCTCGAAAGCGACGATGGCGAAAACATGTCGTCGGCCACCTACAACAACAACGGTATCATCACCCGAAAGGGGCGGATGAATTCGAGCATGGGCAAGGACCGCGAAGGGCCGCACCCCGTCTATCCAGGAATTGTCGGGGTCAGCTTCATCGGCGAAACCTCGTATCGAGGCTTTTATCGTTTCTGGCAAGAAATTCTCGATGCGCCAGATTGGGCCGCCATCCGGGCCAATGACGATACCTGGGATGCAATGTGGACCAACCGTAATTTCTGGCCTGAACGTCTGTCGGCGAAGCAAGCCGAGCCGCAAGACTGATCCCGACAGCAATCTGGACCGCAAGATGACCGAAACACGCAAGCCCGTAGGCATGGAACTGCATCATGCCATCGTCAGTCACTATTCCGCCGAGGTGCGGATGTTGCAAAACCAGCAATATCGCCAATGGTTCGATACTGTAATCGCCGAAGATATCCATTACTGGATGCCAGTTTACGAACAGCGGTTTGCACGTGACCGCCGCCCGGATCCAACCCCGGGGGATGCCGCAATCTACAACGATGACTATGCCGAGCTGCAGCAGCGGGTCGACCGGTTGCTGACGGGCCAGGTATGGATGGAAGATCCGCCATCACGAATCCGCTATTTCGTTACCAATGTCGAAGCATTCGAAATTGCACCGTTTGAATTCGAGGTGTTCTCCAATGTTCTGGTGCACCGCAATCGCCGACAGAGCGAAGTTTACGTGCACACGCTGGGACGCGAAGACAAGCTGCGGAAAACAGACAGCGGCTTCAAGGTATTCAGCAGGAAGCTGAATATCGACGCGCGCGTCGTGCAGGACAAGAATCTCTATTTCTTCGCATAAGCAAATTCGATCAAATAGAAATCAGGAAACGGGAGAGAAATAATGGACGCATACGCGGCAATTATTGAGCGTCAGGGTGGTGAATTCGTTCTGGATAACGTCTCAATCGAGGATCCGCGCGACGGCGAAGTGCTGGTCAAGGTTGCTGCAGCTGGCATGTGTCATACCGACCTGACGGTTCGCGATCAATATTACCCGACGCCGCTGCCGGCGGTGCTGGGCCATGAAGGTTCGGGCGTTGTCGAAAAGGTCGGACGCGGCGTGACCACTGTCAAGCCAGGCGACAAGGTCGTGCTCTCCTTCAGCTATTGCGGCACCTGTCCATCGTGCCTCAAGGGGCATCAGGCCTACTGTCCGAGCCTGTTCCCGCTCAATTTCATGGGCCGCCGCCTGGATGGTTCGACGCCGATTACCCGCCACGGCCAAGAGGTCAACGCCTGCTTCTTCGGGCAATCCTCGTTCGCGACCTATTCGATCGCGTCGGAAAACAACTGCGTCAAGGTTGCCGACGACGCACAGATCGAACTTTTGGGCCCACTGGGCTGCGGCATCCAGACCGGGGCGGGCAGCATCCTCAATGCGCTTTGTCCCGAACCTGGCTCCTCGATCGCGATCTTCGGGGCCGGGTCGGTGGGCCTCAGCGCAGTGATGGCCGCCAAGGCCTCGGGCTGCCTCAAGATCATCGCGGTTGACCGCAACGCAGGCCGCTTGGAACTGGCGCGTGAACTGGGCGCCACCGATGTGATCGACGCCAACACGGTCAACGCTCAGGAAGCGATCGTCGCGATGACCGGTGGCGGCGCCGACTATGCCATGGATACTACCGCCATTCCAGCGGTGCTGCGCTCGGCGGTGGACAGCACGCACAACATGGGTGAAACCGCAGTGGTCGGCGGGGCGCAGCTGGGCACCGAATTTTCGCTAGACATGAACAACATGCTGTTTGGCCGCAAGTTGCGTGGCGTAGTCGAAGGATCGAGCACCCCGCAGGTCTTCATCCCGCAACTGATTGCGATGCAGAAGGCCGGGCTGTTCCCGTTCGAGAAGCTCTGCACCTTCTATGATCTCGACCAGATCAACCAGGCCGTCGAGGATACCGAAAAGACCGGCAAGGCGATCAAGGCCATTCTCAAAATGTAGATCGCTTCTGGGGCGGCGCACCAATCGAATTGCGCCGCCTTGGACCTGCACCTGAACCTCAGGAATTTAACAATGTCGAGTGTGTTTCCCTTCGGTTCCGGCGTTCTGGTCGCAGGTCAGATTGACCTCGACAAGCGCGTCCTGGGCGGGAAGGGGGCCAACCTCGCCGAGATGGCGCGGATCGGGCTGCCCGTCCCGCCTGGATTCACGATCTCCGCCGGCGAATGCCTCGCTTATCTTGACCACGGCAGAGCTTCACTTGATCGCATCCGCGATGAGGTTTCGGCTGCTTTGGGGCTGGTCGAACGGGCGACGGGCAAGACGTTCGGCAATCCTCGCGATCCCCTGCTGGTCTCGGTGCGTTCGGGAGCGCGGGTATCCATGCCGGGGATGATGGACACGATCCTCAACCTTGGCATCAATGATGCGACCGTCACCGGCCTGGGCCAGTCCTCCGGGGATGAGCGGTTCGCGCTCGACAGTTATCGCCGCTTCATCCAGATGTATTCCAGTGTCGTGCTCGAAATCGAGCATGGCGTATTCGAGGCAGCCCTTGACCGCATCAAGGAAGATCGCGGCGTCGATGAGGATATCGATCTTCGAGTGGACGATCTGCGCGGCCTGATCGCGACCTTCAAGGATCTCGTGCTTGCCCATCACGGCGCGGCCTTTCCTCAGGATGTACATGAACAACTCTGGACGGCAATCGAGGCGGTGTTCCTCTCATGGGACTCACCGCGAGCCAAGGTCTACCGGCGCCTGAACGATATCCCCGGAGATTGGGGCACGGCGGTTAACGTCCAGGCCATGGTGTTCGGAAATCTTGGCGAGACCAGCGCTACCGGTGTCGCCTTTACCCGCAACCCTGCAACCGGCGAGAAGGCCTACTACGGCGAATGGCTGGCCAACGCCCAGGGTGAGGATGTTGTCGCCGGCATCCGCACGCCCCAGTATCTGACCAGGGCTGCCCGCGAAGCCGCAGGTGCGCGGCTTCCCTCAATGCAGGAAGCGATGCCGAAGGCCTATGCTCAACTTGCTGAGGTGTTCGAACTGCTGGAGCGCCACTATCGCGACATGCAGGACATCGAATTCACAGTCGAACGCGGCAGGCTCTACCTCCTTCAGACCCGTTCGGGCAAGCGCACTGCCATGGCCGCGCTCAAGATTGCCGTCGACATGGTCGAAGAGAGCCTGGTCGACGAAGTGACCGCGCTGCTCCGCCTCGACCCGGCCTCGCTCGACCAGTTGCTTCACCCCTCGCTCGATCCGAATGCGCCGCGGGTGCTGCTCGGAAAGGGTTTGCCTGCCTCGCCCGGGGCAGCCTCGGGGGGTGTGGTATTCGATGCGGAAACAGCGGAACGGTGGGCCGAATTTGGAGAGAAGGTCATCCTCGTCAGGCATGAGACGTCGCCTGACGACATCCATGGCATGCACGTCGCAACCGGCATTCTGACGGCGCGCGGCGGCATGACCAGCCACGCGGCCGTGGTCGCGCGGGGTATGGGCCGGCCATGCGTGGCGGGCACCGCCAGTCTCAAGATCGACCCGGTCGCGCGGGTCGCCGAGATCGGCGGCCAGCGGCTCGAAGAGGGCGCATTCATTACGATCGACGGTTCGACCGGCGAAGTGTTCCTGGGCGAACTACCGACAATCCAGCCCAAACTTTCGGGCGATTTCGCAACGGTGATGGCATGGGCTGACAAGCATCGCCGCCTGAAGGTTCGGACCAACGCGGAAACCCCGCTCGATTGCGAAATGGCCCGCCGGTTCGGGGCCGAAGGGGTCGGGCTTTGCCGAACCGAGCACATGTTCTTCGATGAAAGTCGGATCCTCGCTATGCGGCAGATGATCCTGGCCGACAGCGAAAAGGAACGACGCTCCGCGCTCGACCAGCTTTTGCCCGAACAGCGCGCCGACTTCCGACGAATCTTCGAGATCATGGAAGGCTTGCCAGTCACCATCCGCCTCCTCGATCCGCCGCTGCACGAGTTTCTGCCGCATACGGATAGCGAGTTCACCGAGCTTTCGCGGGCGATGGGTATTGACGTGGAGCAGGTTCGGAATCGCGCAATCGAATTGGCGGAAACCAACCCCATGCTGGGGCATCGAGGCTGCCGACTTGGCGTGGTCTATCCCGAAATATACGAAATCCAGGCTCGCGCGATTTTCGAGGCTGCGCTCGAAGTCGCGGGCGAGGCGGGCATGGCGGTCTGTCCCGAAATCATGATCCCGCTGGTCGGATTGCCGCGTGAACTCGAATCACTGAAGGATACCCTGTACAGGGTAGCTGAAGTCGTGTTCGCCGAAAAAGGCGAGCGGATCGCCTTTAGCGTTGGCACCATGATCGAGCTGCCGCGGGCAGCCCTGGTTGCCGACGAAATCGCTGCAAGCGGGGAATTCTTCTCGTTCGGAACCAATGATCTGACCCAGACTACGCTGGGCATCAGCCGCGACGATGCGGCGCGTTTCCTGGGTGCTTATGTGGAAAAAGGCATTATCGCCAAGGACCCGTTCGTCACTCTCGATATCGAAGGGGTCGGCAAGCTGATCGAAATGGCATCGCGCAAAGGGCGCGAAACTCGGCCCGACCTTAAACTGGGGATCTGCGGCGAGCACGGCGGCGATCCGGCCACGATCGCTTTCTGTGAGGAGATCGGGTTGGACTATGTCAGCGCATCGCCTTTCCGGGTGCCGATTGCCCGACTGGCTGCGGCCCAGGCGGCGCTGGCGCCTTCATGAACGGCAGATGCAAGCTGAAATTCTGAACCAAATCGAGATGAGGTGCACATCAATGGAATATGATCGTAAGGACGCCAAGGCTTGGGCTACGAAGACCGTCAGGGGCTTCTATCAGTGTCCGATTACCCCGATGACCGCCGATTACAAGTTCGATGTGGACGGTATCCGCTACAACATCGATAAATATGTCGAAATGGGCGTAGATGGCTTGGCCGTCGGCGGGTTCATCTCCGAATGTTGGAACGTCTCAGCGTCAGACTGGTTTCGCTATCACGAGATCGTCGCCGAGGCGAATGCCGGGCGGCTCGATCTGTGGACCATCGTGCTCGATCCCAGCGTCTATACCGCGATCGAGAAGATGCAGTTCGTCGAGAAGCTCGGGTATAACGGGGCTGAGGTGATCAACCCGGTTGTGCAGCTCAAGCGCGACGACGAAATCTATGCCTGGTTCAAGTTCCTGACCGACAACACCGATCTGGCCGTCTGCCTCTACCGGACCCCGGTTTCGGGAACCGTGCTGAGCTGGGACCTGATGCGCCGCCTGGCCGATATCGATACCGTGATCGGCGTCAAACAAGGTGCCATGAGCCGTGCCGAGACAATCAAAATCCGCCAGCTAATGCCCGAAGGCTTCAACACGATGGAGCCATTCGAATACTTCTTCCTCGACGATCTGCGTCTTGGCGGCACCGTTTGCTGGGGTGAATTGTCTTACATGCTGTACGGCAAGAAGCGCCATTTCGCCAAGGAATACATCCGCCTGGCGCATGAAGGAAAATGGGAGGAAGCGCGGGCCGCTTCCGATCAGCTCAGCGAAGTCCGCGAATTCTATCACGACAACTTCCTGTGGGATATCGCCCGCACCGCGACCTATGCCAGCGCACTTGCCAATGTGAAGGCCTGGTACGAAGCGATTGGCCTCAAGGCTGGCCCGATCCTGCCGCCGGTGGCTGATGTGACGCCGGAAAAGAAAGAGCAGATCAGGGCCAAGCTGGTCGAACTGGGCATTGCCTGAGCCGAACCAACGGGAATCCCAAAGCATGTCCAAGCAATTGCATTTCTGTTTCCACGGTGCCGGCGGGCTAGGCTCGGTCATCGGCGGATTCCTGGCGCGCGGCGGCCACAAGGTCACGCTGATTGCGCGCAAGCCCCATGTCGAGGCGATCCGCCGGGATGGCCTGAGTATTTCGGGTGTGCGGGCGCAATTCGTCCAGCGCGAAAACCTCTTCGCGGTCGAAACGCCCGAGGAGGTTGAAGGCGACATCGACTATTACATCCTGCTGACCAAGGCCAAGGGTACCGATCAGGCGCTGGCCGATGCGCAGGTGTTGGTCGATCGCACCGCTTGCGCGCTGACTTTGCAGAACGGCGTGGGCAAGGAAGGCAAACTCCAGGCCGCGTTTGGCAAGGACAAGGTGATCGGCGGCTCGATCATGGACGGGGCGACCCTGCTCGAACCGGGCAAGGCGCTCAATCACATGGCGGTTCCCGTCACCGCCTATTTCGGCGAGCTGGAAGGCGGGGAGAGCGAGCGCACGCGGATCATGGCCGTAGCGCTCGACGCTGCGGGCATGGGTTCGCGCTCAACTCCCGATATCGTCCATGTCCATTGGGAAAAAGTGGTTCAGGTCGGTGGAGCATCGTCGTGGAGCGCCAGTACGCTGGGCGCGCTTCCAAAGCTCGATTTTGTGGATGGTGTGGCGGTTCGCGAAGGCGCCGAACACTATGTCCACGTCGTCAAGGATCTGCTGGCGATCTACAAGGCACTTGGCTACGAACCGCAGAACTATTTCGCGCCTGTATCCAGATTGGTCGAGATTGACCGTGAAAGCTTTGAAGAGGCAGTGTACGGTGTCATGGCGATGGGCACCAGATTCAAGCCGGAAAACCGTCCCGTCCGCACCTCGATGCATGACGATCTCGTGGCGGGCCGGCGGATGGAAGTTGACGAGGTCCTGGGGCCGCTCGCGGCGGCAGCGGAGCAACTGCAGGTTCCTGCGCCAGCCTTTCTCAGCGCTTATCGGGTGCTCAAGACTTTGAACAGCTATCTGTAGGGAAAGATTGACCATGAGGCGTTATTCCATCGCCAGCATTCCGGGAGATGGAATTGGCCGCGAAGTGGTGCCTGCCGCAATCGCGGTGCTGACGGCGGCAGCGGCCAAGTGCGGTTTCGTGCTCGAATTCCGGCACTTCGACTGGAGCTGCCAGACCTACCTCAAAACCGGCAAGATGATGCCCGATGATGGGCTAGACCGGTTGCGCGATCATGATGCGGTGTTCCTCGGCGCGGTCGGCTTTCCCGGGGTACCCGATCATATCTCGCTGTGGGGGCTGCTGTTGCCGATCCGGCGCGAGTTCGAGCAGTACGTCAATCTGCGTCCGGTGCGGCTGCTGCCGGGCATCGCTTCGCCCCTGCGCGACAAGGCTCGCGGCGACATCGATTTCTGGGTGGTGCGCGAAAACTCGGAAGGCGAATATTCCCAGATCGGCGGTCGGACCGGAACTGGCGAGAACGAAATCGTCGTCCAGCAGGCGATCTTCACCCGCCGGGGCACCGACCGCATCTTGCGCTATGCCTTCGACTTCGCTCGGCGGAGCGGGCGCAGGCATGTGACCAGCGCGACGAAGTCCAATGGACTCTATCATTCGATGCCGTTCTGGGACGAGCGCTTTGCCGCGATCGGCGCCGAATACCCCGATGTTGCCGCCGATCAGTATCATGTCGATATTCTCGCCGCACGCTTTGTGATGTCGCCCGAACGGTTCAATGTGGTGGTTGGTTCGAACCTTTTTGGTGATATCCTTTCCGATCTGGGGCCGGGAATCACTGGCACCATCGCTGTGGCTCCTTCTGCTAACCTCAACCCCGAACGGCGGTTCCCTTCGATGTTCGAGCCGGTCCACGGGTCTGCCCCGGACATCGCCGGGCAGGGCATCGCCAATCCGATCGGCCAGATTTGGTCGGGTGCAATGATGCTGGAGCATCTCGGCGAAACCGAGCCCGCCGCGCTGGTGATGCGCGCACTCGAAACGGCGCTCATTGCGCCCGATATCGCGAGGACCCCCGATCTTGGCGGAAACGGGACAACTGCGGGATTTGCGCAAGCTGTTCGCAACACCTTGCTGGGGCTCTAGCGGGAAAGCTGGCGGTCCCGGCGCTGACCAAAGGAAACGGAGTGATGGCTGCCTATTTCATCGGATCGATCAAATCGCACGACGAAACCTGGGTGGCAGGCTATATGGCCGCAGTTCCGGCGCTGGTCGGACGCCACGGCGGGGAAATGGTCTGCCGTTCGCACGAGTTCGTCCGTTATGAGGGCGAGGGAGCCGCACCTGACTATGTCGTGGTGATCCGGTTTCCTTCGATGGAGGCGATCGACGCCTTCATGAACGATCCGGACTATGCGCCGCACAAGGATGCGCGCATCGCCTGCGCCACATCGGATATCTTCGCGATCGCCTGAGGAGGCCGCCATGAAGGTTCTGCGCACTTACCTGATCGCCGTGGGGATCTGGTATCTCTGCAATCTCGTGCTGCTCTGGCCGCCGGTCTATGCGGGGGCCCTGCGGCTGATCTACCCCGGTATTGCGCTGGGGCAGGGGACGCCGTCTTTCGGCCTGCTGCTTGATGCCTGGTTGATCGTTGGCATCCAACTGGCAGCAATCGGCCTCGTGGCGTTGTGGGGCGCGCGCGATCCGTTGCGCTACTGGGCGCTGGTTCCGGTGATCGTGCTGACCGAACTCGTCGGCTCCGCCTGGGACATCTATAGCGTCGTTTGGAGCGGCGAAGCCTTGTGGGTCGGCTTGACGACCTTGGCCGCGCATGCTGTGATCATGGCGGGTGCATGGTTTGCCAGGCGCGCGATGGAGCGGGATATCGTCTGATCAATCAGGTTGAAGCCCGCGGGCGCGCAGCCGCGCGAGGATTTCGTCTGTGGCCGGGCAGGGCAGGTCGGCCTGTCGCGCGAAGCGGGGTATGGCCCCACTGAGGTGGACGAATTCCGACGGTCTGCCCGCTTCGAGATCGCGCTGCAGCGAACTGGTGACGTCGGGTGGAAAGCGGCCGATGAAGTCCAGCTTCTCGTATATGCAATCGGGCGGCAATTCGATGCCCAACGCCGCTGCGATCCGTTCGACCTCGGCCATGGCCTCGCGCAAAAGCGCGCTGGCCTGGGGATGGCCCAGCACCTGACCGACCTTCAGGCCGAACGCCGGGGCCACCGCGCCGATCGTCGCGGCCATCAGGAACTTGTCCCACAACGCTGGGCGCATGTCGCCTGTCAGAGTGGTGGGGACCCCAGCGGCAATAAGGTCGCCCGCAAGGATTGCCGAGGCCTGTCCGGCAGCCGGGTCGGTTGCGCGATCGGCGACCGGGCCGGCCAGCAGCGTGGCGGGGACGCCGGTGTGGCGCACGATCCCGTCTTCCAGCTCGAAGAAGCCGTGCATGCGTGCGCCAAGCACGACAGCGCGGGGCAGGGCGGCCTGGGCGATGCCGGGTGCTTCGACCCCATTCTGCACCGTCAGCAGCGTGAAGCGGCTTCCGCGCAGTGGTTCGAGCAGGGCAAGCGCCGATTCGATCTGAAACGTCTTGGTTGCCAGGATGGCATGATCCGGCGGCGTTGCGGGATCGCATGCTGCGGACACCGGCACACGCACTTGCCGCTCGGCCCCGCCTTCGGACAGCAGCACGCCCGTGTTTCGCAAGGCCTCGAGCCGCGCTCCTCGGGCGATCAGCAGAACTTCATGCCCGGCGTTGTGCAACCGCGTGCTCAGGAAACTGCCGATTGCCCCGGCGCCGATGATGACAAACCGGCTCACCGCATCAGGCGAAGAAGCGGTTGTCCGGGCGCGGCAGGCCTAGATGGTCGCGCAGCGTTTCGCCTTCGTATTCGGTGCGGAACAGGCCGCGCGCCTGCAGTTCGGGCACAACCTTGCCGGCAAAGTCTTCCAGGCCTTCCGGCAGGTAAGGGAACATGGTGGTAAAACCGTCGCAAGCGCCTTGCTCAAGCCAATGCTGCATCTCGTCGGCGATGGTCTTGGCGGTGCCGACAAAAGCCAAACCGCCATAGCTGCCGGCCTTCGCGGCGAGCTGGCGGATCGTCAGGCTCTCAGCTCTGGCCAATTCGATCATGAACCGCCGCGAACTTTTGCTGGCGTTGGATTCGGGGATGTCGGGCAGGGGGCCATCGGGATCGAAGCCCGATACGTCGTGACCCAGCATGCCGGACAGTGAATGGATGCCGCTGTCGTAGTGGACCAGGCTGTCCAGTTTCGCGCGCTTCGCGTGGGCTTCCTCGACGGTGTCTCCAACAACCAGGAATACGGCCGGCATGATCTTGATGTGATCGGGATTGCGTCCTACCGTCGCCGCCCGCCCTTTGACGTCGTCGTAATAGGCTTTGCTGCCTTCCAGCGTCGATTCCGCAGCAAATACGGCTTCGGCGGTTTCGGCAGCGAGCTGGCGGCCCGGGTCCGAGGCACCGGCCTGGAAGATGACCGGCCAGCCTTGAACCGGACGGGCGATGTTAAGCGGCCCGGTGACCGAGAAATGCTCGCCCTTGTGGTTCAGCGCACGCATCCGGGCGGGGTCGAAATAGATGCCCTTTGCTGCGTCCATAACGAAGGCATCGTCGGCGAAACTGTCCCACAGCCCGGTCACAACGTCATGAAACTCGCGGGCGCGGTGATAGCGCGCGGCGTGATCTGGCTGGGTCTCCAGGCCGAAGTTGCGGCTGCTGTCCGGATTCGAAGTGGTCACCACGTTCCAGCCGGTCCGCCCGCCGCTGATGTGATCGAGAGAGGCAAAGCGGCGCGCGACATGGAACGGCTCGTCGTAAGTGGTCGAGGCCGTTGCGACGAGGCCGATTCGCTCAGTCACCCCGGCCAGTGCGGAAAGCAACGTGAATGGCTCGAACGAGGTCACAGTGTGGCTGCGCATCAGCGCCTGGCGTGGCAGGTTGAGCACGCCGAGGTGATCAGCCATGAAGAAATAATCGAACTTGGCAGCTTCAAGGCTGCGGATGAAGCGCTGGATCGCTGCCAGGCTGAAGTTCGCGTCGGGTAAGGCACCTGGATACCGCCAGGCTCCGGTGTGGATGCTGACCGGGCGCATGAACGCGCCAAGGTGAAGTTGCTTGGCCATCAGTGCGTTTCCCGGTCTGGAGGTACGGCCGGACCATACCGAACGGTCCGGCCGTTATTTCGTTAGGCAGGCCTTGCCTTGCCTTGCGCCTGGTCGAGTTCCCGGCGAACCGCAAAGTGGTCGTCATAGTTCTCGGGCTTCAGGGCGAAGGCTTTCTGGCGCGGGATGCGGTTGGCGTTGATTTCATCGTACTTGAGGTAATAGGCCTTGTGCATCCGGTAGAACGGGATTTCAGGCCAGAGGTGGTGGATCAGGTGGTAATTCTGATAAACCAGCAGCGGGTTGAGCAACCATTCCCAGCCGAACCGCATGGTTGTCGCCATGTAAGGGTCTTCGTCTTGCGCGATGATCGCGGGATGATGTGGCAGGATGACGAAGACGATGGCGATGATGAACAGCGTGATCCGTGACGGCACGAACCACAGCATGAACAGTTCCCAGCCGAAGCCGAAGTAAATTGCCGCAACGAACAGCAGCGCGAGGAGCGAATAGAAGACAAGCAGTTCGGTGCCATGTTTCTTGCGCACGTTCTGACCATATTTGACGAAATACCAGATGTAGGCACCATCGAAGAAGGTCCAGCGGAATGGAACCTGCCACCAGGGCGATTCATGCTCGAACCGGTCGGGGTCTTTGGGTCCATTGGTATGCGTGTGGTGCTTGTTGTGGACCCAGCGGAGCAGGACCATCGGGGCATAGGGAAAGAGGAAGAACAAGCCGATCGCGCCGATCGATTCGTTGATCCAGCCAACGCTCGACAGCGACTTGTGCGAGGCGTCGTGGATCACGCTGAAAAGCAGATAGGTGACGAGGCCGTTTGAGATCGCACCGACCCAAAGCGGAAGCATAGCGTTCAGCGCCAGGTACCAGGTCGTTGCGATCCCTGCCATGGAAACGACAAACAAGAGAGCTGTCGGCAGGGCGAGAACGGGCGCCTTTCGCAACTCTTCGAAATGCTCTTCGGACGATCTGGGAAACGCGATTGCAGCCATTACCCGACTTCCTTTCCTCTCACTGGTTTTTAAGCGCCTGGTTGGGTTGACGCTCGGCCTCTTTGTCGCAATTGACTCAGATCATCCCCTTGCACGCGTTTGCACCTTACACTATTCGTTGGACAATATGCAACTCCTTTCCCATAATGCAAGGGGCTTTGGGGCCGGGGAGTGGCTGGTGAAGGGGAATACCGATGAACGCACGCAAGGCTAGCCAGCTTACAGCTAAAGGTGATGAAATCGAACATCAGGCTAACGAGCGCTTGCCTCCCGAAGATTTGAGCGCGAATGATTCGCCGCGCAAGGCTATCCAGTCCGTGGAAATTGGTGTTCGCGTCCTCAGGGCCTTGATGGATTGCCCAAGGGATGGCGCACATCTGCGTGAAGTTGCCGAGAAATCGGGTCTGTCACGCAGCCAGGCACACCGTTACCTGCTGGCTTTTGTCAATACAGGCGTGGTCGAGCAGAATGTCCAGAATGGCCGCTATGCACTAGGTGAGTTTTCAGTTCGTATTGGCATGGCCGCGCTGGCGCGGGTGGAGCCGGTACGGATCGCTGGCGATAATCTGGCGAGCGTGCTGGAAGAACTGCAAACGACAGGGTTGCTGGCGGTCTGGGGTAATTACGGGCCATCGGTGATTCGCTGGATCGATGGCGGTCTGCCCCTGTTTACCAGTTTGCACGTCGGCTCTGTTTTGCCATTGCAGGCTTCGTCGACTGGCATCCTGTATTTGACCCATTGTTCACGAACTTTGACCCAGCCCGTCATCGAGCAAGAGCGCGCCAGCGGGCTGGTGGTTTCCGACGACGAACTGGAAAGGCAGATAGTCCAAGCGCGCGAGCTGGGATACGCGACCACACAGGGTACGGTTGTGCCTGGTCTCTCTGCCTTGAGTGTACCTGTGTTTGATTCCGCGAACAGGCTTGTTGCGACGATGAGCGTTCTCTCGCGAGTTCAGGACAAGCATTTTTATTCGAAGACGAAGATCGAAAAGATCCTTTCGGCGGCCATAGCAGCGAGTCGTGCGATCGGCTGGCAAGGATAGCTCCTGCGGCTTTACATCAGAAGTGGACGGGCCTCCATATTGGTGGACCGGCTTCATGGCGGGGGCGCTGCCAGGCCCGACCATCCGGAAGGTATGAACGTTGTCGCTGTCCGATAAAGAGCCAATCGGCAAACGGGAGTTCATCGCCATGATGGCGATGATCCAGGCATTGCAGTCACTTGGGTTTACAACGTTGCTTCCGGCTTTGGGTGCCATGGCAACCGATCTGGGAGCAAGCGGTTCAAACCAGCGGCAATGGGTCATCGGCACCTTCCTGATCTGCTCGGGCCTGTTTTCGCTCGTCCCGGGGACGATCTCCGACCGGCTTGGGAGGAGGCCGGTCCTGCTGGTTTGCATGGTTCTGTTCGCCCTGATCAATCTGCTTTGTGCTTTCGTGGCTGACTTTTCGGTCCTGCTGGCGGCCCGCGCGCTGCTTGGCTGTGCCTCTTCCGCCCTGACCGTCCTTCCTCTGGCGATCGTTCGCGACCGCTATCAGGGCGAAGACATGGCCAAGCTGCAGGCCTTTGTCGCGATGCTGTTTATGGCAGTCCCGACCCTCGCCCCAAGTTTGGGTTATGTGATCTTTACAGCGCTCGGCTGGCGTGCCGTCTTCATCGTCATCGGGGTGCTGTCGATGGGAGTGTCAGCTTGGTATTTCTTCCGCATGGAAGAAACGCTGCCGCTTTCCCGGCGGCAGTCTCATGGTGCGAGTGAATTGTTCGGCAACATCCGCCTCGTTCTGACAAATCGCCGGTCGATCGGTTACGTCATTGGCATGGCCCTGATTTTCGGCGCTCACTTCGGCTTCATCAACAGCTCGCAGCAATTGATCGGCGAACATTTCGGGGCCGGTGGGGCCTATTCGGTAATCTTTGGCTTGATGGCGGGCTCGATGATGCTGGCCAGCATTGCCAATTCCGCTATCGTACACCGTTTCGGCATCCGAGGGATCGGCCATGCCGCCATCCTGTGCCATTTCCTTGTGTCGATCGGCCAGATCTATGTGGCATCCCGACCGGGCGAAACCCTGCTTCAGTTCGTGCTTCTGACATCCGCGAACATGTGCTTGCTGATCACGGTCTTCATCAATTTCACTGCGATTTCCCTGCAGCCATTCGGCAAGGTGGCCGGGGCCGCGGCCTCTGTTCAGACGTTCTTCCGTTTGGTGCTTGGCGCGGGGCTGGGCGCACTGATCGGGCAGGCCTACAATGGTTCCCCGCTGCCTCTGGCCTATTCGTTCTTCGGGGTGGCGAGCGTGACCATCGTGCTTGTACTGTTCAGCGAAGGCTGGCGATTGTTCGGGGGACCTATACCGGTTCAGGCTGCGAACTGACTGCGCCGCCTATTCGTCTCCGACCGACTCGGGACTTCCCGGCGCGGCCAGATCCGAAACCATTCGCACCCCGTCGATCACGATCGGGCTGGCGACGCCTTTGCGCCCTCCGGCCATTGCGGCGAGGCCCCTGGCGATGACCTGTGGATCGGCGAACACTTCGTCGAGTTCGTTGATTGGTCCGGCTGGCACGCCAACCTCTTCAAGCGCGTCGAACAGCGCTTGTCGGTTCCACTGGGCCGTGCGCCCCTCGACCGTTGTGACCAGTTCCGCCCGGTTCGAGAGACGGGCAGGATTTGTGGCGAAGCGTGGGTCTTCATGCAGTGAACACCGCAAAACGCGGCACAAGCTGGCGAACTGGCCGTCGTTGCCGGCCGCAATCACCAAGGGCCCGTCAAGCGTGGGGAAGGCTTGATAGGGTGCCAGATTGGCGTGACCGTTGCCGAACCGGCGCGGCACATTACCCGATGTCATCCAGTTCATCGCCTGATTGGCCATGACAGTCACCTGGGTGTCGAGCAGTGCCATGTCGATGTGGGCGCCGCTGCCGGTGCGGTCCCGGCGGTTGAGCGAAGCGAGGATCGCCACCGTGCTGTACATGCCCGTGAACAGATCGGCCACGGCGATGCCCGCCTTCTGCGGTTCGCCATCGGGTTCGCCGGTCATCGACATCATGCCGCCCATGGCCTGGGCGATGAAATCGTAGCCTGCGCGGTGGGCGTATGGCCCGGTTTGTCCGAACCCTGTGATCGAGCAGGTGATCAGGCGCGGATTCAGTGCGGAAAGCGCGGCATGGTCAAGCCCGTACTTCGACAGCCCGCCGACCTTGTAGTTCTCGATCACGATATCTGCGCCGCTTGCCAGATCGCGAATGATGGCCTGGCCCTCCGCGCTGGCGATGTCGATTGCGAAAGACCGCTTGCCGCGATTGGTCGAATGGAAATAAGCCGCTCCCAAATTGGTGCCATCTTCTGCTGTCACGAACGGCGGCCCCCAATGCCGCGTATCGTCTCCTACGCGGGGCCGTTCGATCTTGATCACTTCGGCGCCAAGGTCCGCCAGCAGCTGTCCGCACCATGGGCCAGCCAGGATGCGGGCTAATTCAAGCACCCGGACGCCATCAAGCGGTTTGACCGGGTCACTGGAACGAGGCGTCTGCCAAGCCGGTTTTGCCATAGCCTCAGTTGCCGCCCTGTGCCGCGATACGCTCACGCCAGACCCGGAGTCCGTCGCCCGCGCCCTTGGCCATCGTGAAGCTGTCGATCCCGTTGGCGATGAAGCGGGCACCGCCATCGAGGAACTGCTGGACGAGGCGTTCGTCGCGCGAAAGGATCCCGGCCGGTTTGCCGGTTGAGACGATCCGCGCCAGTGCTTCGCCGGTCAGCTTGAACAGGGCATCGAAATTGATTGCGCCCAGCAAACCTTCGGTCGCGGCCAGGTCCGCAGGTCCAAGGAACAGCGCGTCGATTCCGTCCACTGCGGCGATCGCCTCAATGTTGTCGACGGCGGTCGCGGTCTCGATCTGGGCGATGATGCAAACCTGCGCATTGGCTTCTGCGACATAGGCAGGATAGCCACCCCAGCGCGCGGCACGGGCGCCGCCGAGGCCGCGTTCGCCTGCAGGCGGATAGCGGGACGCAGTTACGATGGCCTGGGCCTGTTCGGCGGTCTCGACCATCGGAACCATCAGAGTCTGCGCTCCAAGATCGAGAACCTGCTTGATCGCTACCGGATCGTGGCCGGCAATCCGGACGATCGCCGAACACGGCGGCGTCGCCTCGACCGCACGCAGCTGCGCGACGATGCCGGGCAGGGTTTGCGGGCCATGTTCGCCATCGATCAGCAGCCAGTCATAGCCATGGCCCGCGCAGATTTCGGCAATGTCTGGATGGGCCAGGGCCAACCAGAAGCCAAGCTGGACCGGACCTTCGCGCAAGGCCGCCTTGAAGCGGTTGACCGGTGTCTGCATTTTCGCCCCTTAAACGAACCGGAACCCGATTGAACCAAACTCGCCAAAATCGGCGTTGAAGACATCGCCCGGCGCCGCTTCGACCGGGCGCGTGAACGATCCGCCAAGCACGACTTCTCCGGCTTCGAGCCCTTGCCCCCAAGGCGCGAGCCGCCGTACCAGCCAGGCGACGCCGTTGGCGGGGTGGTTAAGCACCCCTGCCGCAAGGCCGGTTTCCTCGATCACCCCGTTGCGGCTGAGCAGGGCGCCGATGCGGCGCAGATCGAGCCCGTCGGGTTTCGCCGGCAGACCGCCGACGATGATTCCGGCATTGGCGGCATTGTCGCTGATCGTATCCAGGACCTTGCGCGCCACTCCGGTTTCGGCATCCTTGGGATGCACCCGGGTGTCTATGATCTCGATTGCCGGAGCCACATAGTCGGTGGCGCTCAGGACGTCGAAAATCGTCGTCTGTGCTCCTTCCAGGCGGCGCCCGAGCACAAAGGCCAGTTCGACCTCGACCTTGGGCGTGATGAACCGGGCGGTCGGCACGTCGCTGCCCTGTTCGAACACCATGTCATCCAGCAAGGTGCCGTAATCGGGTTCGGTGATTCCGGCTGCCTGCTGCATCGCGCGCGAGGTCAGGCCGATCTTGTGACCAAAGACGGCCCGGCCGCGCTCTCGCTTGAGATCGACCCAGGCCTGGTTGATGCGGTAGGCATCCTCGATCTGCATGCCTGGATAGCGCACGGAGAACGGCCGGATCCGTTCGCGGGTCTGCTCGGCATGGTCGAGTTCCTGCGCCAATTGCGCGACCAGTCGATCGTCGAATGTCTCGCCTGTCATGTGTCCTGCTCCCAATGCGCAACACTTGGGAAAACTCATTGCACAATGTCAAACGATATCTTAGGCTCCGGCAAAATTGACTGTGAACTCCGGCAAGGAGTCGCGCGAATATATCGTCAGGATCACATGGGAGAATGTCATGGCTGCTGAAGGGGTTATCAGGGAAGAAAAGATCACGGGCCGCGGCTTGACCTCGCACACCCTCTTGGCGGGCGATCCGTCCAAGCCGGCAATTCTGCTGCTTCACGGTGCGGGTCCGGGCGCACATGCCGCATCCAACTGGTATCACCTGATGCCGGACCTCGCCGAAAACTTCTTCGTGATCGCGCCCGACCTGATCGGTTTCGGCCAGTCGGTGATTCCCGATCCGTGGCCTGACAGCGTGATGGGCTGGATCGGCACCCGGGTCGACCAGTGCTTTGGCCTGCTTGAGGCGCTCGGTGTGAAGAAGGCCCACGTTGTAGGCAATTCGATGGGCGGCGCGCTGACCCTGCAAATGATGAGCGAGGAGCCCGACACAATCGACAAGGTGGTGCTGATGGGTTCGATCGGAGCCCCCGGCCCGCGCACCCCGGAACTGATCCGCCTGCTCTCGTTCTATTCCGACCCACGATATGCCCGCTATCGCCAGGTGATGCACAGCTTCGCCTACGATGCCGAGAAGTTCGAAGGCATGGAGGAAATCGTCGAGAACCGTTACAAGATCGCCACCGATCCGGGAATCATGAAGACCGCGGTCAAGATGATCGATTCGATGAAGAACGGCATTGAGACGCTCAACATGCCGCCCGAACTGCTGGGCAAAATGCCGCACGAAGTGCTGATCTTCCATGGCCGTCAGGACCGGGTGGTGCCGCTCGACACCAGCCTATACCTGATCCAGCATCTCAAGCATGCCGAACTGTACGTTCTCGACCGTTCGGGCCACTGGTCGCAGCTGGAACGGTGGGATGTCATGCGTCCGATGATGGAAATCCATTTCGGCGCCCGCACGTTCTAGGCGGTTGGCCTCGTTGCATGTCTGGTCAGCATTTTCACCAAGGTCCGCGATTGGGTACTTCGGCACGGTCGGACCAAGGCCCGGCCGTGCCGCCAGTGGGTGATGAAGCTTCAATTCAGGTGGAGCAGCACGCGGCGGCGTTATGGGACTATTCCTTACACATTTATGCCAAGCCGGGCGTGGCAGCTTCCTGCCTTGCCTTGCAGGATCAGCATGGGTGTGACGTCAACACGGTGTTGCTTTGCCTTTGGTTGGCAGGGGCGCGTTGCACCATTCTCGCTGTTTCGGACATCGAGGCCGCGCAGCACTCGGCAGCAACTGCGAATGAACGCTTCGTGCAACCGGTCCGTTCGGTGCGGCGCTGGATGAAGCAGTGGTGCCAATGTACGCCTGAGTCGGAAATTAACGCCGCAGCCTATGCGGCGCTGAAGACGGCAGAGTTGCATGGTGAACGTCTGGTCCAGTCCCAAATGCTCGCTGGGCTGGACCTGGACCAGTTGACCCGTGCCGAGTCGTCCGAAGCAGCAGTCCAGGCAAGCTTTGCCAACTATTGTACCTTGGCGAGCACATCTGGCGGAGTGGCAGAGGAACTGGGTGAGCTTGTTGCCAGAGCCTGGCATTGAGCCAGTCCTGCCTGTCGGGCTAATTGCATTTGAGGAACGGGATATGGATCGGTGCCTGGATGGATCAGTTGTCGCGATCACTGGTGCCGGGCGCGGAATAGGTCGCCAACTGGCGTTGTATTGCGCCGCGCAGGGGGCGGCAATTATCGTCAACGATCCTGGCGTGGCGCAGGCGGGCAACGGCGGCGATACCGCATTCGCTCAGAACACCGCTAACGACATCATCGGTGCCGGGGGCAAAGCGGCGGCCAACTTCGGTAATGTTGCAGATCCGGCGGAGGCGCAGAGCATTATCGAGGATGCGGTACGGAAATTTGGCCGAATCGATGCGGTCGTGAACAATGCAGGCATCTTGCGAGACAGCATCTGGCACAAGATGAGTCACGCGGACTGGACCAGCGTCATCGCGGTCAATCTTACTGGTGTCTTCAACGTTTCCAAGGCCGCCACGCCCTATTTTCGTGAACAGAAGGCGGGCAGTTTCGTTCATTTCACTTCGACGAGCGGTCTGATCGGCAACATCGGGCAGGCGAACTATTCGGCGGCAAAGTTGGCCGTCGTCGCGCTTTCGCAGTCTATCGCGCTCGACATGGCGCGAGTTGGCGTCCGCTCGAACTGCATCGCGCCTTTTGCGTGGAGCCGCATGACCTCGTCAATTCCCGCGACAACGCCTGCCGAACACGAACGTGTCCAACGGTTGCAATCCATGTCGGCAGACAAGATCGCGCCGTTGGTTGCCTATCTGGCATCCGACCTATCCAAGGACGTGACCAACCAGATTTTCGCGGTTCGCAAGAATGAAATCGCCCTGTTTTGCAAGCCCCGGCCGATCCGGTCGATGACCAAGGTCGAAGGCTGGACGCCGGAGGCAATTGCCCACGAGCTTGTACCTTCGTTTCGCAGCAGCTTCGCGCGCGCCGATGAAGTCTCGGCGCATGTCTTTCCTTATGATCCAATCTGACAGGTAACCGATGAGCAACGCCGGCATGGATGCAGAAGTCTTCGAACAATTCTTGATACAGCTTGAACGCTTCGTGCGCGACCGGCTCATTCCTGTCGAGCGCAAAATTATTGAAACCGACCTCATCCCCGAAAACGTCCTCGAAGCGATGCGCGACATGGGTCTGTTTGGATTGACCATACCGGAAGAGCATGGCGGCGCCGGCATGAACATCAGCCAGTATATCCGCACCATGCACACGCTAAGTTATGCGATGCCGGCATTCCGCTCGATCATCTCGATCAATGTCGGCATGTTCGCCTCAGCCCTCAAGAATGGTGGAACAGAAGCGCAGAAGGCTGCATGGCTGCCGCGCATTGCCGCGGGTGAAATCGCCGCTTTCGGCCTGACCGAACCGGGTTCGGGATCAGATGCGGCGGGTCTGCAGACGACTGCGGTGCCGACCGGCGACGGCTGGCTTCTCAATGGCACCAAGCGATATATTACCAACTCGCCCTTTGCGAAGGTTGGACTGATCATGGCGCGGACGGCCATGGAAAATCTGCCCAAAAACGCCCATATATCGGCATTCATCGTCCCGCTTGACATACCCGGCGTGACGATCTGCAAGTCGGACAGGAAGATGGGCCAGTCGGGTAGCCATATCGCCGATATCGGGCTGGAAGATGTCCACGTTGGCAGCGAGGCTCTGCTCGGCGGCGAACTTGGCAAGGGCTTCGCATTCGCGATGATGAGCCTCGACAACGGCAGGATGTCGGTGGGCGCCGCAGCGACCGCTTATGCCCGCCGGGCGCTGGATAGCGCCATCCGATACGCGACCGAGCGCAAGGCATTCGGCGAGCCGATTGCCAACTTCCAGTTGATCCAGCAGATGCTCGCCCAGAGCGAGATCGAAATCTATGCCGCCGAATGCATGATGGACGATGTCACTCGGCGCGCCGACGCAGGCGAGAACATCTTGCGCAAAGCAGCGGCGTTCAAGGTTTTCGCGACAGAAATGTGCGGCCGCGTGGTGGATGCCTGCGTCCAGATCCACGGCGGTGCCGGCTATCTTGCCGAATACGATGCCGAACGTTTCTTCCGCGATGCGCGCATATATCGGATTTATGAAGGCACGACCCAGATCCTGCAACTCCAGATCGCTAAGCACATGCTGCGTGAATTTGCGGCGGCGAATTGACCTTCGTGGGTTGCACTTCATCCGCAGGCTGCACCATGGGCGGCCAGGGGGTTCATTCCGCCCCGCCCTGGCGCATGGCCAATTCGCCTGCGGGCCGGATCAAACGCCATGTATAATTTTCTCGATGGCCTATCGATCATTGAGGCATCGTCATTCGTCGCCTCTCCCACGGCGGGCCTTTATTGCGCGCAATTTGGCGCACAGGTGATACGCGTCGACCAGATTGGCGGCGGCCCCGATTACCGGCGCTGGCCTGTGACGGCGGCGAATGATTCGCTCTATTGGGAGAATCTCAATCGTGCAAAAAAGTCAGTCGCGGTTGATCTTCGCAGGCCTGAGGGGCGTGAAATAGTGCAGGAACTCGTGAGGGCAACCGGCCAGTTCATCACCAATTTTCCGGTGGATGGTTTCCTGTCCCATGCCCTCCTCGCGCAGGGGTGTCCGGATCTTGTCACCTTGCGGATAATGGGATGGGCCGATGGCTCGCCCGCGCTCGATTACACCATAAACAATGCCGTGGGATACCCTATGCTGACTGGAACGGGCCCCGATCCGGTCAATCATGTCCTGCCCGCATGGGATCTCATTTCCGGCGCATACGGAGCATTCGCCATGCTTGCCGCGATGCAGTGGCGAAGCACCAGTGGCGAAGGATGCGAGATCCGGCTGCCGTTGTCAGACGTGGCGATTGGCACGGTCGCCAACCTCGGTGGACTTGCAGAAATGCTCTATACGGGCCGGGATCGTCCGCGCCTTGGCAATGCAGTTTATGGTTTGTTCGGTCGCGACTTCACCACGCGCGACGGGGTGCGGACAATGATTGTCGTTGCCACGCATCGCCAGTGGGCCCATTTGCTGGGGGCGCTGGGCCTTTCCGAAGATGTTGCGGCCATCGAACAAGAGCGCGGTGTTTCTTTCGAACAGGATGACGGCCTCCGATATACCTTGCGTGACATGCTCTATCCCTTGTTTGAACGGGCGATCCGGTCGCGTGATTACGCCGATCTGTCTACTGCCTTCGATGCGGGGGGAATCGTCTTTTCGCCCTATCGCAGGATGCTTGATGCGGTTCACGATCCAGCGCTGGTAGCGAACAATCCGATTTTCGGGATGGTGCCAAATCCCAGCGGCTTCGACTATCCCGCCGCGGGCACATTCGCCACCGTTCCCCAAATGCACCGTCGGGATCCTTGTCCCGCGCCGTGCAATGGCCAGCATACCGAAGAAGTCCTGGCGGATCTGCTCTCGCTGCCTGCCGCCGAAATCGCCCGCCTGATCGACGCAGGTATTGTGGGCAACATGGCGAGTGGAGACCCGAAATGACCCTTCGTCGCGCAGCCATTGTCATGCCGATCCGCACTGCGGTGGGCAAGTTTGGCGGCTCTCTTTCGCCGATGACTGCAGGCGAGCTTGGCGCAGTCATCCTCAAGGCCCTGATCGAGCGCACGAAGATCGATCCCGCCCGGGTCGACGATGTCGTGTTCAGTCAGGGATATGGCAACGGCGAGGCGCCGGCCATCGGCCACTGGTCATGGCTGGCTGCCGACCTGCCGCTTGAAGTCCCCGGCTATCAGCTCGACCGGCGCTGCGGTTCGGGGCTACAGGCGATCGTCAACGCCGCGATGATGGTGCAGACGGGGATGTCCGACGTTGTTGTCGCCGGCGGGGTCGAATCAATGTCCAACGTCGAACATTATTCAACCGACCTTCGCGGGGGCAAACGTTCCGGCAGTATCACCCTTCACGACAGGTTGACGCGCGGACGCCTTATGTCTCAGCCGACGGAGCGTTTTGGTGTTATCTCCGGCATGATCGAAACGGCCGAAAATCTTGCCAGGGATTATGACATCAGCCGGGAACAGGCAGATGCCTATGCCGTGCGCAGCCACCAGCGGGCCGCGGCCGCCTGGGCGAATGGAATGTTCGACGACGAAATCGTGCCGGTTGTGGTGCCGCAAAGAAAGGGCGCGCCTGCCATCTTCGCACACGATGAAGGTTATCGCGGCGACGCGACGATGGCTTCGCTCGGCGCGCTGAAGGCGATTGAGGGCGGCGTCGTAACCGCTGGCAACGCCAGTCAGCAGAACGACGCCGCTGCCGCTTGCCTTGTGGTGGCCGAAGACAAACTCGACGAACTGGGGGTGGAACCGATCGCCTTTTATCATAGCTCGGCCGCGGCGGGCTGTGATCCCAGTCGTATGGGAATTGGTCCCGTTCCTGCAGTGCAACGCTTGTTCGCCCGCAGCGGCCTTGGCTGGGGCGATATTGATCTGGTTGAGCTGAACGAAGCCTTCGCACCGCAAGTCCTGGCGGTTCTGAAAGGATGGGGCTGGTCGGATGACGACGGCCGGAACGAAATCCTCAATGTCAATGGTTCGGGTATATCGCTTGGCCACCCGATCGGTGCAACCGGTGGTCGTATTCTTGCCAACCTTACCCGCGAACTTGTGCGCACGAAAGGCCGCTACGGTCTTGAGACGATGTGCATCGGCGGCGGACAAGGCATCGCCGCAATCTTCGAGCGCGCGGCCTGAAGGTGGCTGATCTGCGCCAGGCCCTGAACGCCGCGAGAGACTATCGCGACTCGGTCAAGGCAGCGTTGGGCGCGCGCTTGGTGTCCGGAAGGATTGATGAGGAGCAGCGGGCCGCGCACGGTTATGCCTGGGTGGCCACGCTTGTGGCTGCGCTTGAAGCGGTGCTCGAATGGTCCGAAGCCAGGGGCAGCAAGAATGACTTTGACGCCAGGATCGCCACTCTGGCCTTCGCTGAATGCATTGGCCAGATCGGTGGCGGCCTGCCGATGGGCCAGAACGAAATCTTCCGCCCCGGCGACCTCGGACTTGGCAGCGCTGCCCGCACGCTTTTCGACCGGTGCGTGGACCTACTCGATGTGGACTATGCTGCAACCAGAGGCGAAGTGGCTGCAGCCCTGGCCCAGGGGCAATGGCCAAGCGAGTCGCTCGATGATGCCGAAGCCGACACGATCCGCGAGCAATACCGTCGCTTCACCAATGCTGTCATCGTGCCCCAGGCTCACGGATGGCATCTGGCGAATGATCTGATCCCCGAGGCAGTGATTCAGGCCATGGCCGATCTCGGTACATTCGGAGTCTGCATACCCGAAATCTATGGGGGACTTGGCCTCGGTAAGCTAAAGATGTGCATCATAACCGAGGAATTGTCGCGGGGCTGGATTGGCGCGGGCTCGCTTGGCACGCGGTCGGAAATCGCCGGCGAACTGATCGGCTTGAACGGCACCGAAGCGCAAAAGGCCTGGTGGTTGCCCAGGATCGCAAGCGGCGAGGTTTTGCCGTCAGCAGCCTTCACCGAACCCGACACCGGATCGGATCTTGGCTCCATTCAAACCCGCGCACGGCACGACGGCGATCACTGGGTCATCAACGGGGCGAAAAACTGGATTACCCATGCCAGCCGATCAGATCTGATGACGATGCTGGTGCGAACATTACCTGAAGCCAGGGGTTACGCCGGGCTGTCGATGTTGCTGGTGCCCAAGCCTCGGGGCACGAGCGATGACGGTTTCCCAGCCCCTGGCATGACCGGAAGCGAGATCGAGGTCCCCGGTTATCGCGGGATGCGCGAATATGCCCTGCAGTTCGATGCCATGACCGCGCCGGCAGACGCCCTGCTGGGCGGCGAGGAGGGGAAAGGGTTCAAGCAGCTCATGCGTACCTTCGAGGGCGCACGCATCCAGACCGCCGCGCGGGCTATCGGCGTCGCGCGGCGGGCCATCGAACTGGGCCTCGACTATGCCTTGGTTCGCAAGCAATTCGGCAGGGCCATCGTCGGGTTTCCGCGCGTGTCGGACAAGCTGGCGATGAGCCTTGTCGATTTTGTGATGGCGCGTGAACTCTGCTATGCTGCCGCGCGAGCCAGGGATTCGGACAAGCGCTGCGATATTGAGGCCGGCATGGCAAAGTTGCTTGCCGCTCGCGCCGCCTGGTCGAACGCCGACGCTGCGCTGCAGATCCACGGCGGCAATGGTTATGCCCTTGAATACGAGATCAGTCGCATCCTTTGCGATGCGCGCATCCTCAACATTTTCGAGGGCGCTGCGGAAATTCAGGCTCAGGTGATTGCCCGCGGCCTGACCGGGGATGATATATGACCACCCAGCCGTACGTACAATGGCAAAGCTGGATTGGTCGTGAAGAATTGCGTCACGACTATCTGGAACCCGCTGCCGCACGACGGTGGCTGGCGACTTTCGACCGCGTTGCGCCGGCAGATGGCAGCGTGCCGCAAGGCTATCATTGGTGCCTTTGCCTGCCAGACGCGCCAACAGCCGCATTGAGCGTGGATGGACATCCGGTGCGCGGCGGCGAAAGCAGCTTCATGCCACCACTTCCTCAGTCGCGCCGGATGTGGGCATCGAGCAGGATCGAATTTCTTTCGCCGTTGCTCATCGGCCAGAAGGTGCAGCGCAGATCGCGGATCAATTCCATCGCCGAAAAGCAAGGCGCGACCGGCAAGCTTGTTTTTGTCGAGATGGCACAGGAAATCCACTGCAAAGGCGAAATCTTCGTTCGCGAAACCCAAGCGATCGTTTATCGGGATCCCATGCCTTTGGGGCCCGCAGAGCTGCCGCGGCCGCCTGACATGACCTTCGACGGATCTCGATGGGTTGCGCACCGCGCGCTGGTCCCCTCGGAAGCCTTGCTGTTCCGATTTTCGGCGCTGACCTTCAACAGTCACCGGATTCATTATGATCGGGCCTACACCTGCGAAATCGAGGGGTATCGCGGCCTCGTCGTTCACGGTCCGTTGACGGCGACACTGCTGCTGGAACTCGCCCAGCAGCACTTCGGCGACAATGCGCTTCGGTGCTTCGATTGCCGAGCGGTGTCTGCCGCGATCTGCGGCGAGGAACTGCATTTGGCGCTTCGCGCGAACGGTAATAGTGTTCAGTTCGTCGCCCATGCGCGCGACGGCCGTCCGATCATGGTTGCCAGCGCCACCCTTTGACCACCTTCCAGGGAAATTGAAAGTGACAATCGATCCGCAAAAATTGCTCAACTTTCGTATTCCTGCGGTTCGTCAGACCGTCACTCCACGCGATGCTGCATTTTACGCCTTATCGATCGGGATGGGGCGAGATCCTACCGACCTCGCGCAGCTGCCATTCGTGGATCCCCTTCGTGGACCGGTTGCCATGCCCGGCATGGCGCTCGTTCTCGCGAGTCCCGGGTTCTGGCTGGGGCACCCTGATTCCGGTGTGGATCCGGTTTCCGTCCTGCATGCCGGTCAATCCATGGTACTGCTTGGCCCGGTTCCGGCAACTGGCGAAGTCGAAAGCACAACCCGCGTCACCCACATTGTCGACAAAGGCGTGGGCAAGGCCGCGTTGATATTCACCGAAACCAATATCCGCGATGATTGCGGCACCTGCTTTGCCTGTCTTGAACGTACGATCTTCATTCGCGGCGGCGGCGGGTTCGGAGGGGAAGGCGAAGCTCCGCGAAGTTCGCCGGTACCCGTGGCGGAAGGCAATGCCGCTCTTGTCATTGACCTGACGACCGGTCCCGAACAGGCCCTGATCTATCGTCTAAATGGAGATCTCAACCCGCTGCACAGCGATCCAGCAATCGCGGCGCGCGCCGGGTACAGGATGCCGATATTGCACGGCCTGGGCACGATGGGCATCATCGTTCACGCCATCCTCCGCGGGCGGCTCGGCTACCAGACCGAGCGCCTGCGCGCAGTGCAACTGCGTTTCGCCGCACCGGTGTTCCCTGGTGAAACCATCAGAACCGAAATCTGGAATAACGGCGCTTTTCGGGCATCGGTGCTCGAGCGCGACGTCATCGTTGCAGATCAAGGGTTTTTCACAATCTCTCCGGATGAGGGCGATGCAGTTTCTTAGTCCTTTCGAACCTCAACACTTTCACGAAATCCGCGACGGTGTGCGCCGGCTTTGTGAAAAGTTCCCGGGTGAATATTGGCGCAAGCTCGACGCTGATCGCGAATATCCGACTTCTTTTGTCGATGCGTTGACGAGCGCTGGCTATCTTTCGGTACTTATACCCGAGGAATATGGCGGATCAGGTCTGGGCCTTTCGGCTGCAGTTGCCATCCTTGAGACGATTCAAGCGATGGGTTGCAACGGAGCGGCATGCCATGCCCAGATGTATAACATGGCCATCATCCTTAGACATGGATCGGATGAGCAAAAGCGCCTTTATCTGCCCGCGATCGCAAGCGGCGCACTGCGCTTGCAGGCTTTCGGCGTAACCGAGCCGGGAAGCGGCTCCGATACCACTGCGTTAAGGACGACGGCAGTTCGCGATGGGGACTATTTCGTGGTGAGCGGCCAGAAAATCTGGACCAGTCGCGCCGAACACAGCGATCTCATGCTGCTGCTAGCGAGGACTTCGCCGCGCGATCAAGTGACGAAGAAAACCGACGGTCTTTCCATATTCATCGTCGATATGAACCAGGCTCGCACCGCGGGTTCGCTAACGATCCGGCCTATCCGCACCATGATGAACCATGCCACGACGGAACTTTTCTTCGACAGGATGCGCATCCCGGTCGCCAATCTCTTAGGCAAAGAAGGCAAGGGCTTTCATTGCATCCTTTCGGGCATGAATGCGGAAAGAGTTCTTATTGCTGCCGAATGCGTCGGTGATGCGAAATGGTTCACCCGAAAATCCATTGCTTATGCCAATCAACGGGTGGTGTTCGATCGCCCCATTGGCATGAACCAGGGCGTCTCTTTTCCGATCGCGCGAGCCCACGCAAATATGCGCGCTGCCGAGCTCATGGTCCATGAGGCCGCGCGCCTTTACGAAGCGGGGCTTGAACATGGACCCGAGGCGAACATGGCAAAAATGCTTGCCGCGGACGTAGCAGTCGAAGCGGGCAACGCCTGCATCCAGACATATGGCGGATATGGCTTTGCTGAGGAATACGACATCGAACGGAAATTTCGAGAGGCCCGCCTTTATCAGGTGGCACCTGTTTCGACCAATCTCATATTGTCATTCATCGCAGAGCATGTCCTGAAACTACCGCGAAGCTATTGAGGCGGCCACCACGCTCCGTCGTTTCCGCTCACTCGACACAACGACTGTTGCTGCGACCAGGCAGCGCAACACTGAAGAAGAAAGGTGGCCTACCCTAGAATGCGGCAATGCCAGTGAGTGCTCGACCAAGGATGAGCGCGTGTACATCGTGCGCGCCTTCATAGGTGTTGACGGTTTCCAGATTCACCATGTGCCGCATGACTTGATATTCATCGCTGATGCCATTACCGCCGTGCATGTCTCGGGCATGGCGCGCAATATCAAGCGATTTTCCGACATTGTTACGCTTGACGAGAGAGACCATCTCCGGCGCGAACCTGCCTTCGTCCATTAGGCGGCCGACACGCAATGAGGCTTGCAACCCTAGCGCAATGTCCGTTTGCATATCGGCGAGCTTCTTTTGATAAAGTTGGTTGGCGGCAAGCGGCTTTCCAAACTGGTGCCGATCAAGTCCATATTGGCGGGCTGCGTGCATGCAATATTCCGCGGCGCCGAGCGCTCCCCAACTGATCCCATAGCGTGCGCGGTTTAGGCAATCGAAGGGGCCCTTGAGACCCTGGACCCCGGGGAGCAAGGCTTCTTCGTCAACCTCAACCTCGTCCATCAAGATCATGCCGGTGGTCGAGGCACGCAGGCTGAGCTTGCCCTTGATCTTGGGAGCGGAAAGCCCCTTCAGGCCCTTTTCAAGCACGAAGCCGCAAATGGCCCCATCATGTGCTTCGCTCTTTGCCCAGACAACAAAGACGTCGGCGAAAGGAGCATTCGAAATCCATGTTTTTATGCCGGAAAGGACATAGCCACCATCAATCCTCTTCGCGATTGTGCGCATGCCCGCAGGATCAGATCCCGCATCAGGTTCTGTCAGGCCGAAGCAGCCGATCAGCGAGCCTGCGGCTAGGCCAGGCAGATATTTAAACCGCTGTTCTTCCGAGCCGAAAGCAAAAATCGGATACATGACGAGCGAGCTTTGCACCGATGCCATTGACCGATAGCCCGAATCCACGCGCTCAATCTCACGCGCGATCAGGCCGTAGGAGACATAGCCAGCTCCAGCACCGCCATAAGACTGTGGGATCGTCGCTCCAAGCAAGCCGGCTTGTCCCATGAGTGGAAACAACTCTGCTGCATCCAGCTCTTCGCGGAAGGCATTGATGACCCGGGGCTGAAGTTCCCCTTGCGCGAAGCCATGAGCCGCATCACGCACCATTCGTTCTTCTTCAGTCAGTTGATCGTCAAAGTTGAAGGGATCGCTCCAATTAAAGCGTGCCATTTCAGTCATACATTCAGCTCGTCATATAATGAAATTAAGTTCATATCCCGTAATGGCGAGGAGTTCTTCAACCGTTACCGCGAGTTTTGTGATTTGGGCGATAAGACTGAAAGTGAAACAATCCACGCAAATACCCGCATGCGGTTGTAGCGAGCTGAAATTCCCAGGAAGGCTACGCTGCCGAGCACAAGGCCAACCGGGCCAGCGAGGAAAGCTGGACCGAAAGCGCTTTTGTGGTGCGGCGAGCGGAACCAGACAACAGCGTAACTAAGCGATCACTTGTGTACCGTAGCTATCGATAATGACGACTATCAAACACAAGGTGCGTGCTCACCAAAGCAACCAGCTATCCGCATACTCCGTTGGCACCCTAGCAATTTCAGCCTTACGAACCCTGTCGACCTTTTCCGCCCAGCTTGATTTGACCTCAAAGTGCCTTGTTTTTGGCGGGTTCGGCCTTTGCGGGGGGAAGCTTCTGCGCCACGATGTGATCGTAGATCTGCTTGATCTCCGCGTCCGACAATTCGGTCGGTCGGAACGGCGGCATTTCGATCAGGCCCTGGCGAACGACCGAATGTAGGTAATCGTAATCTAAGTCCTTGCGACCGATGAGCGAAGGCACCGGAGCACCTTTTTCGGCCAGCAGCATGGTGCCACCGTGGCCCGGGCCGGGGTTGTGGCAACCTGCGCAGTAACGCTCATAATTCTCCGCACCGTCCACCACTGATTCGCCTTGTGCGGACGAACAGGCAGCAAGTGCAGCGAAAAGCGAAAGGGCGAGGAACTTATTCATTTTACCTCCGCAGGCATGGCGACGCATCGGCTCAGACCGAGGCAAAGATCGAGTTGGGATCAAGCGCCTGCTTGACCCGCGCATGCAGGGCCGAGCGGCCACCCTTTTCATAGGTCTTGGCAACCGCCGCCCCCAGCCCGGGGTCGGTCAGGATCTGGCCGAAGCCGGCCTCGGCCTGCGCGGCGATCAGGGCTTCGGCGCAGGTCTTGGCCCGTACCGCATCCTCGCCCTTCCCGGCGGCATGGGGCAGCACCTGGCGATGGTTGGCCGAACGCCAGATCGCGGTGGTTTCGCCAACGAAGTCGAAGCCGTTTTTGGCACAGATATCGCGCGACAGTTCATAGAGCTTGACGGCTTCCTCGCCATCCACAGGGCTGACCGGGTTGACCGTAAGCGCCATGTCGCCGCTCCAGCCTGCTGTCCTGGCCGGGGGATCGGCCACCACACCGGTCATAGTGCCCATCCGCCAGGCCCACAGCTTGGGATCGATGCCCTTGCCATCGGTAATCACCCTTGCGCCGCTGATCGACGAGAACGCGCCCTTGACCATGTCCCACAGGATCGCGACGTTGCCGGGCAGGCCATAGAGCGAGCCGTAAAGGTTCCAGTAGCCTAGTCCGAGCACCTCACCAGCGGCCTTGACCGCGCTTGCCGCCATCGGCCCCTGGCCCTCAAAATCGGCGCGGCGCTTGCCGAGCAGGGCCGCTTCGTGGAGCGCATTGCCCACCGCGACGCCATTGGCCACCACCATGTTGAGCTTGAGCGGCCCGAGCACGTCCAACAACGCGCCCAGATCGTCCTCCTTGGGGACCGAGACCATGAAGGTCTGGTGCGCCGGGGGCTGCGGCATCATCCACATGCCCACCTTGGTCACCACCCCGAAATCGGACTGGGTGAACAGGCCATCGACCCAAGGGCCATAGCCGAACTTGAACAGCTGCCAGCAGGTGCTCTTGGGCATGGCGCCCATGCCGGTGCGCACCATCTTGCCATCAGCCAGCATGACCTCGAGCCCGCACTGCATCAGGAAATGATCGGAATAGGGGGTGTAGCCGGGGCGGCGGTTGATGAAACTGGCGGCCACGCTTTCATCGGGATTGCCGGGAAAGTCGACCCACAACTTAATTCCCTTTTCCTTGATGTGGGCATCGAGCTGGCGGAAGGTGACGCCCGGTTCGACAAGGCAGGTGGCCAGTTCGTCATTGACCTCGAGGACCTTGTTCATCTTCTGCAGGTCAAGCACGATCACCTTGTCCTGTACGGCTTTTTCAAGTCCGTAGGCGCCGTTGCAGACCGTCTGGACCACACCGCCGCTGGTGCGCGCAGCTTCCAGCACCTTGGCGAGCTGGGCTTCATCGGCCGGAAGCACCACGCCTGCCGGTGCCATCCCTGGGACAGCATAGCGGGCCAGGGTCTGCGGGCTGGTATCGACGGCGGCCTTGCCGAGTGCCTGGGCGAGGGTGCCGAGCGTGGCCGTCTGGCGGGCTTGATCGATCATGGCGTTGGGAGCCTTATTGCTGGAGAATCTTGGGATAACGCTGGAGATCGCCGGCATCGACGGCGAAATCGGCCGAGCGCACAGCCGGGTCGATAGCGCGGGCCGGTTCGCTGTCGCGCCAGGAAAAGTTGCAGGTCGGGCAGCGCAGGATCGTCCACACGACCGCGCCGTCCTGCCTGCCCTGATGATCGGTGACAGCGCCGCTCGATTTGCAGCGCCCGCAGACGGTGGTGGTCATGACAGGGCTCCCAGCTGCATTTCGCGGATCCGCTTGCTCAGGGCGTCGATCTCGTCCCCGGTCGGCGGGGTGACAAGGTGCGCTTCACCCACCGGATCGGGCGGGAGATAGCTGGTCGCGTCGATGATCAGGCGGTGCCCCTTGCCCGGGACCACTGCCGAAGGATCGATCGGCACGGCAGGCATGTTGGGCAGCACGATGATATCGTCCGCACGGGTGCGGGTCGAAAGCGCCCACATCACCTGGTTGAGATCGAACGGATCGACATCGGCATCGACCATAATCAGGTTCTTGAGGTACATCACGCCGTGCGGCGTGCTCAGCGCGCGCAGCGCGACCGTCTTGGCAAAGCCGGCCATGCGGTTCTTGACCGAGATGATCCCGGTCAGTCCGTGCTGGTAAAGCGCGTTGACCGCGGTGACTTCGGGGAAGCTCTGGCGCAGCTGGGCATAGATCGGGGCGGAGGTGTGCAGGCCGATCAGCGTATCGTGCTCGGTCCAGCCGCGCCCGATGTAAATGTTCTCGAAGATCGGATCGCGCCGGTGCGACACCGCCGTGACCTTGAAGATCGGCGCCTTGCGCACGCCGCTGTAGGAACCGGGGAATTCGCCGAACGGCCCTTCCAGCTCGCGTTCACCCAGTTGCAGTTCGGCCTCTATCACGATTTCGCTGTCGGCCAGGATGTCGATCCCGTTGCCCGATTTGGTCAGCCGGATTGGCGCGCCCATCATCGCCGAGGCATAGGAATATTCCGATTCCTCGTAGCCGATCGGGGTGGCAGCAAACACCGCAAGGCCGGGATGATTACCCAGCATGACCGCAATCTTTAGCGGAACGCCTTCCCGTTCGGCCGCCATGATCTGACGTCCCATGTCGTGGGAGGGGATCGTCATCAGGGTGAAGCTGTCCGGCCCTTGGATCTGCAGGCGATAGATGCCGACATTCTGCTTGCCGAAATTGTCTGGATCGAGCGGATCGCGCGAGGCGACCGAGGCCTTGCCGATGTAGAACCCGCCATCATATTCGTTGATCCGATAGACCGGCAGGACATCGTAAAGGTTGATGTCCTGTTCGATCCGGCATTCGTGCACCGGGGCCTGGGCTTCTGGGACAAAGCTGATTTGCGCTTCCTGATCGCCCCAGCGGCCGGCGATCTCGAAGAAAAGCTCGCGGATGGTCGTGCCTTTAGGTCGGCCCAGCAGCAGGGCGATATTGTCCCACGAACCATGGACGCCCACCGCCAAGCGCTTGCCGGGGTAACCGGTGATATTGTCGAATACGATCGCCGGCGCGCCGTTGGCATCGCGCGATGCGGCGACGGCTATGTTGCGCACGCCGGGTTCGGGCATCACCGCATCGCTCCAGGTGATCGCCTGGCCGGCATCCTCGAGCAGTTCGAGGAAGTCGCGCAGCGACGAGATCGAGCGGGCGCGGTTAGGGAGATCGTTCATGGTCATTCGTTCCCGCCTGTCAGTGTCCGCCCTCAGTCGCCGACTGGATCGTGACCCATTTCCATTCGGTCATGATCTCGAGATCGGCTTCGGTCCCTTCGCGCCCGAAACCTGACGCTTTGGTTCCGCCGAACGGGACGTGGGGCTCGTCGTGAAGGGTCGGCGCGTTGATGTGGACCATCCCCGCTTCGGCACGTTGGGCAAAGGCCAGAGCCTTGTCGAGATCGCGGGTGAAGATCGACGCGCTGAGGCCGTATTCGGTGTTGTTGGCGAGTTCGAGCACTTCCTCAAGTGTGTTGAACGGAAAGAGCGAGGTGACCGGGCCGAAGGTCTCTTCCTCGAACACGGTCATTTCGGCTGTAACGCCGCGCAGTACCGTCGCTGAGCATACGTTTCCGTTCCACTCAGCACCGGCTAGCAGTTCTGCGCCCTTGGACCGGGCATCGTCGATGTGGCGGCAGACCCGGTCGCGCTGGCGTTCGGAAATTATCGGGCCCAGCATGGTGGTAGGATCGCGCAGGTCGCCGCTCTTGGCGCGGCCTGTCGCGGCGGCGAAGGCCTTGGCGAACTGGTCGAAGATCGACTGTTCCACATAGATCCGCGAAGCCCCCATGCAGACCTGGCCCTGGTACATGAAGATGCTGAACAGCGCGGCGTTGACCGCCTTGTCCAGATCGGCATCGGCGCAGATCACCAGCGGGCTCTTGCCGCCCAGCTCCAGCGTGTACTTCTTGAGGTTGCGGGCCGCGATTTCGGCGATGTGCTTGCCGACGCGCGAGGACCCGGTGAAGGTTATCGATGCGACCTTGGGATGGCCGGTCAGCACGTCGCCGATCTCCGCGCCATTGCCGTAGACCACGTTGAACAAGCCGTCGGGAACGCCGGCCTCCTTCCACAATTTAGCGAGCAGATCGGCGATCATTGGCGCGGCTTCCGAGGGTAGCAGCACGAAGGCGTTGCCTGTGGCCAGGGCCATGGCCGACTGTTTGATCCCCTTGATCAGCGGCACGTTGAACGGGGTAATCCCGGCGACCACACCGACCGGCTGGCGCAGGCTCATGCTGAACCGCCCAGGGGTGTCCGAAGGGATCGTTTCCCCCCGAATCCGGCGCGGCACGCCGATCGCCGCGCGCAGGAAGCTGACCGCGAAGCGGGTTTCGAACCCGGCCTTGGCGATCGGCGAACCGATTTCGTCGACCAGCACGTCGGCGAATTTGGCGGTATCGCGCTCCATGATTTCGGCGGCTTTCGCGATCCACCCTTCGCGCACTGCGGCGGGCAGATCGCGATGCTGGAGATAGGCCTGATGCGCGTTCTCCACGGCGCGGTTCACGTCTTCCGCGGTGCCGGCGGGGACCCGGGAATAGACCGAATCGTCGACCGGGTTGAGATCGTCGAAATAGGCCCCGCCCGTTGCAGCCACGGCGGTGCCGCCAATCCAGTGCTCAATTTGCGTCATGGTCGTCAATCCTTGAAGTCTTTGTTCAGCCGGCCGTGTGATTGCGCTTGGTTGCGCATCGCCTGGGGCCATATCCCCTGCTTGCCGGGGGAGAGGATGCCGTTGGGGTCTAGCACGTCCTTGAGACGGTGGTGCAGGTCCCACAGCGCCCCATCGTTGTGCTTATAGGTCTTGGCGATCTGGTCCATGAAGGCGAGGTGGGTGCGGTATTCGCCGAAGCCCGCACCGGCTGCCTCGTCTACCAGCTTGCCGAACAGGTCATAGGCGCTCTTGCGCATGCCGTCGTCGGCGCGATCGTACATGATCATCAGGATGTGGTGCATGTCGCGCCAGCCGACCAGGAATTCGCCGATATAGTCGAACCCGAAATCGTGGCAGCGTTGCTTGATCAAGTTGTATTGGCTCAGCGCTTCCTTGCCGTCGGGTGCCGAGATTGGCGAAAAGTTGATGTGCCCGCCGCCGCCGATCCAGTTCATGATGCTGAACTCGGTCATGTTGGGTTCACCGCGCATCAGCTGGACGCGATAGTCCCAGGCGGGGTCGTTCTCGCGGTCAAGGTGCAGTTTGGCACCCGGAATGCTCATCATCGCTGCCTCGACGAGCTTCCAGTTGTTCTCGATGATCGGTGGCGGGCCATAGAGCGCTGCGTAGAAGTTCCACATGCCTAACCCATGATCCGACGCGATCTTTTTGCGGATCGAATCCGGGATAGGGCCCTTGCCGTCGAAGTAATGGCGACGCGTGGTCTTGGCGGACACTTCCCACAACAGATCGACCGCCACAGCGGCGTTCGGGATAACCTGGTTGATTTTCAGCGGCAGCACCGCATCGAAGATTGCGGCAAGGTCTTCCTCGCGCTCGTAAGTGATCATGAACGGCTTGTAGCCCGGCGGTTCGGGCATCAACCAGATACCCATCTTGGTCACAATGCCGAAATTGGACTGGGTGAACATGCCATCAAAATGCGGACCGGCGGCATGCTTGGTGGATTGCCAATGCTGCGACCCCTCGATCGCGCCCTGACCGGTGCGGACGACCTTACCGTCGGCAAGGACCACTTCCATGCCGCACTGCATGACGAAGTGATCGCCGTAGGGGGTGTAACCCGCGCCATGTTCAAGCGCGTTGCCCATGACGCCGCCCCAACCTGGTGCCGCAGGATCGACCCAAAGCTTGCTGCCGATCTTGCGCAGATGGCGGTGAAGCTGAAAATAGGACACGCCTGGTTCGACCAGCGCATAGCCGTATTTCTCGTTGACTTCGAGAATGCGGTTCATCCGCTTGAGGTCGAACATGACATAACCGGACTGGCGCGGGGCCGGGCCACCATAAGCGAAATTGCGGCCGTTGCCGAATGTCCAGATCGGCAGCTTGTAAGCGTTGAATACCTTCAGCGCCTGCTGAATCTGTTCCATGTTGGCCGGTGCCACGGCAGCCGAGGGCAGCATCTCGCCATCGGCCAGCGGTGAATAGGCGTCGCGATAGGCCGACAGCGGCAGTTCATCGACGAAGACCCATTCCTTGCCGACGATAGCCGCTAATTCGTCCAGAGCCTTGGTAAAGGTTGCGGCGTCGACCCCTTGTGGCATGCGCGTACTCACGACTGCTGTACTCCCACTTCGAATGCCCATGAAACCAGCATGCCGGGGCTCTTGCCACCGAGGCCGCAATGTCCTGACTGGCACCGCAGTTCGGCATCCTGGCGATCGCCGACGAGCGCATCCTGCATGTGGTGGGCAAGAACGCTGGGCCAGCCGACGCTGGCCCGCGCAAGCAGCGTTGGCGCGCCGACAGTCTGGTGTTCCCAGCGCAGCTTGCGGTATTGATGGGTCCACTGCAGTAGCGGGCGGGCGCCGCCGGCCACAAGGATCTGCCCGGCGATCATCGCCGCGGGATCGGAAGTAAGGCCGACCAGCACGCCTTCAACCGCTTCAAGTTCATGCAGCAGGCCGTTGAAGCTCCGGTCGATCCGGACAACCTGCGCTGCGCGCCCCGAATTGATAAAGGTTTCGGCAAATAGTCGACTTTCGGGAACGTGCGTCTCTTCGATGACGATGATCTTGCGCGGCCGCTGAGCAAAAGCGCTGCGGCCGATTCCCAGACCGGCAACGACAGCACCCACGGCGCCACCGCTCACGACGGTGCGACGGCTGACATCCCACGCCATTCTCAATTCCCTTCCATTTGCCCAGCACCCGAAACAAGGCTTGCCGCCTCTTTGCTAAGGCCTTGCCAGCGTTTCTCCGACTTCAAATGAAGCCCGAACAGATCCAGTACCCGCATGCAGCTGTGATCGACCACGTCGGCCAGCGAGGTCGGCCGCGCATAGAAAGCCGGCACCGGGGGGAAGATCATCGCCCCCATTTCGGTGCAGGCCGTCATGTTGCGCAGGTGCGCCAGGTTGAGCGGCGTTTCGCGGGTGATCATCACAAGGCGGCGCCGTTCCTTCAGCATCACGTCGGCCGCACGGGTGATAAGGTTGTCGGACAGGGCGTGCGCCACCGCGCCCAGCGTGCGCATCGAACAGGGCGCGATCGCCATGCCTTCGCACACGAACGAACCGCTGGCGATCGAGGCGCCGACGTTGCGGACGTTGTGCACCACATCGGCCAGTGCTTCGAGCCGGGCCTTGCCTTCGGGCAGTTCCTCGCGAATGTTGAGCAGCGCCGCCGGAGACATCACCAGATGGGTTTCCCAACCGCCCGTCTCGCGCAGTAGCTCAAGCAGGCGAAGGCCATAGACCGAGCCGGTTGCGCCGGTCATCCCCACGACCATGCGCTTCACGGCAGGACACTTTCCTGCGCGTTCTGGGCGGTCAAGGTAGCATAAGGCCTAACCCTGAAGGGCATGCTGAATTCCGTCTCCCACTCTTTTGCCGACATCATACAATGCATTCCGCATTGAGCAACGAAAATCTTGACTCCTCGGGACCGCATTCCGCTTACACCGGACTCTCGTTCCGGACCCCAACACTGATGGTCTTCATCTCCAAGAATTCTTCAATACCGTGTCGCGAACCTTCTCGGCCAAGTCCCGATTCCTTGATGCCGCCAAACGGTGCGGTCTCGGTCGAGACGATGCCGCTGTTTAAGCCGACCATCCCGGTCTCAAGTCCTTCGGAAACCCGCCAGGCGCGGTCAATGTCGCGGGTGAAGGCATAGGCCGCCAGCCCCGAGCGCGTGGCGTTGGCAAGCGTTAGCGCTTCGACCTCGGTTTCGAAACGGAACACCGGGGCAACCGGCCCGAAAGTCTCCTCGTCCGCTAGCCGCATCGCCGGGCTCGCTCCGGTCAGAACAGTTGGTTGGAAGAACAGCTCTCCGGCCTCGTGTCCCTTGCCGCCTGTGACCAGCTGGGCACCTTGCGCCACGGCGTCGGCGACATGCCCGTGAACCTTGGCCAAGGCTGATGCGGTGATTAACGGTCCCTGGTCGGTTGCACCTTCAAGGCCGTTGCCGACCCGGAACGCGGAGACCCTGGCGGCCAGCGCCTCGACGAAGCGGTCATGAATGCCGCTCTGCACCAGGATCCGGTTGGCGCAAACGCAGGTCTGTCCGGTGTTACGGAATTTCGATGCGATCACCCCCTCGACCGCCTGATCGAGATCGGCATCGTCGAACACTAGCAGCGGGGCATTGCCGCCCAGTTCCATCGAAACCCGTTTCAGGGTGGTGGCGCATTGCGCAGTCAGCAGCTTGCCAACCGCGGTCGAACCGGTGAAAGTGAACTTGGTGACATCGGGATGGCTGGTCAGGACCGATCCGATCGCGGGTGCATCCCCGCAGACCACGTTGAACACGCCGGGCGGAATGCCCGCTTCGAGAGCGAGCTTTGCCAGAGCGCAAGCGGTCAGCGGGGTGAGTTCGGACGGTTTGAGGGTCACGGTGCAGCCCGCCGCCAGTGCAGGCGCGACCTTGCGGGTGATCATCGCGGCGGGAAAGTTCCACGGCGTAATGGCGCCAGCCACGCCGACCGGCTGACGGATCACGATAATCCGCCGCTCGGAACTGGCCGGAATGACCTCGCCATAGACACGGCGCGCCTCTTCGGCGAACCACTGGATGAAGCTTGCGGCGTAATCGACCTCGCCCAGCGCTTCGGCCAGCGGTTTGCCCTGTTCGGCGGTCATCAGCAGGGCCAGATCCTCGCGATGCAGCTGGACCAGTGCTAGCCAGCCCTGCAGCAGTCGGACACGCTCTTGCGCGGATCGCTTTCGCCAATCGGCATAGGTGCGGGAATTGCTTTCGATCGCCTGGCGAGTTTCGGCTTCGCCCAGTAGGCCAACTGTTGCGAGCGTCTTGCCGGTGGCGGGGTTCGTGACATCAAAGGTGGAGCTGGCTTCTACTGATTTCCCGTTGATGATCGACTGGTTGGTCAGAAAATCGCTGCGGTGGAGTGGAGGGATTGTGACAGCCAATGTCTGAACTCCTGTGGCCGCAGGACCAGATGCCAAGCGGATGTTGGTCGGTTAGGCGGTGCTTCCGAAGCAAGCACGTCCGAAACGGTGAGGACGGCAGCGAACCGCCGCCCTCTGCTCTTGCGTTAGTACTTGTAGGCCAGCTTAAGGAACCATTCACGCGGACGTGAGTAAGTTGCCAGCGCTGTCCCCGCGACGTCACGGTCGACATATCCGCCCTGAATATACCGCTTATCGGTCAGGTTAGTTACACCAGCTGTCACTGTAAAATGCTCGCTACTCTCAGTAAATGATGCGCTTGCGCCGAATACGCTATAGCCAGGCTGCTTTAATTCAGAACTGTTTAGCGCATCTTTGTACGTTGTGCTCTGGTACGACCAATCGCCACGAAGAGTCAGCTTGCCCCTGTCTCCTCGATAAACATCGGCGTTGAAAGAAGCCGAGCCAGTCCACTCCGGCACGAAGGCAAACTTCGAATTGAGGCCTATCGGGAATGCCGCCGGATCGATTTCACGAAAATAAGCATCCAGATAACCAACACCGAATGTCAGTCGCAACCAATCGGCAGGAGCTGCTTCGCCTTCAATCTCGAAGCCCTTAATTCGACCAGTGCCAGCATTGCGCGCCCTAGGCGCGATGCCTTCGTTTACAACAACTTGGATGTTGCTGTAGTCGGAAAGAAACGCAGCGATATTAACGCGAAGTCGACGATCAAAAATCTCTGTTTTAAGACCTATCTCATAAGATTCTACAAATTCAGGAGTGAAAGAAGGGGCAACTTGCTCAGCAGGAAATATTCGTTGAGTAAATCCGCCGTTTTTGAAGCCTTTAGAATATGATGCATATGCGAGAACATCATCGCTAATCTTATAGTCCATTGAAATTGCCGGTGTCCACTCCTTCGCCTTTACAGCAACTTGAACAGCCGGCATCGTGTGGTTTCCGCCAGGGTTGGTGGCGGCAGGAGCGCATCCACCAGGTAGTGGGAAACCAAATAGTGGGCTGGCTGGGTCGGTCACTAGCAATGGCGTGGGTTGGCCAGTAACGCATTGGCTGAAAGCGATGAATACACCATCTGGATAGGGAAGAATTCCTGCCTGCCCGAGAGGTGCCGTGTAATCACGGTTAATAGTCTGGAACGACGGGTCAAAACGCTTTGTTTCGTCCGTGTAACGAATTCCCGGTGTTATGGAAAATCGGTCGGTTACCTTGAAAGTGGCCTGCAGGTAAGCGGCATAGCTGTCGTTGTCAATCTTGCCACCACTGAAGAAATCCGCAAACCCGAAGCGCAGATCATTCTTGTCCTGTCCTTTTTCTTTCAGATAGTATCCGCCGAGCACAAACTTTAACCGGTCGTTCAACAAACTGCCGGTCAGCTGCAACTCCTGTGATGCCTGCCATAAGTCGATATTGTTGGTCAGCTGCAGATAGGGATGGGGCGTGCCATCAAAGTCGAACTGGATTGTTGCCTTTTGGTCGCGATAGGCGCTGATTGATTTGAGGTTAATGCCACCGAAATCATAGTCGAGTGTCAGGTTGGTGCCCCACAAATCGAAATCCGACTGGTTTTTCGTGCCCGACCAAGTCGAGTCGATATTGCCAGTTACCCATTGGGTAGTTGCACACAGGGGATTGTTGACTGGGGCAAGCTGACCGTCCGCGCCACAAACACCGGCCCCCCCCTGTAGCTTGTTCCATGCATATGTAGAGCTTGGGAATGCTAAGGTCCGCCCATTCCGATTGACGATCTGAAGCAGGTTGGGCGATTCAAAAAGGTTAACTAAAGTAGATGCGGCCATCTCCTCCCGGCGGATGTTGATGTCCCCACTGAGATTGACCGTGAGTTTGTCTGTCGGTTCCCATTTAAAGGCGACACGCCCACCAAAGCTATCTTTGTTACCCTGGCGACCGCCATCGAACAGACGTTTCTGATAGCCGTCGCGCGTTTCATAGGAAGCAACAGCCCGCATCGCTAGGTTGTCGTTCAGCGGTACATTGATAATGCCCTTGAAATCGGCGCGATTGAACCGGCCGGTTGCCGCTTCGAGCTTCAGGTCGAAATCCTTCTGCGGCTCAACCGAATTGACCACGATCGCTCCGCCGATCGTGTTCTTGCCAAACAGCGTACCCTGCGGACCGCGCAAGACCTGGACGCTTGAAACGTCTGCCATGTCGAGTAGCGCTCCGACGGAACGCGCGACATATACGCCATCTACATAGACGCCAACGCCGGGATCGACAGTGATGTTGAAGTCGGTCTGTCCGACGCCGCGGATGAAAGCGGTAATCGAGGCACTCGAACCCGAGATGTTAGCAACCGGCGAAATGTTGACATTGGGAGCGAACTTGGCAACTTCCGCTACGTTGACGATCTGCTTTTCTTCGAGCATCTCACCAGTCATCGCCGTGATCGCGATGGGTGTTTCCTGCAGATTTTCAGAGCGTTTCCGAGCTGTAACAATAATATCACCAAGTCCTGAAACTGCTGTCTCGGATTGTGGGTTACTATCCGATCTGTCTTGTGCATACACATGGGTCGGCGCTAGCAGTAAGAGCGCGAGCATCGGGGGCGCGTTCGACAGCAGTAGATTTTTTATTTTTGGATGATTAATTTTCTTCATGGCATCCTCCTTGATTAAAGTTATTGTTTAAATTTTCGTTTCTATAGTTATTCCAATCTTACGAGGTTGTTCATAGAACCCGTCGGTTCCCAACGTTCCGGGGCGCACGGTTTGCAGCACCTTCTCGTTGGTCAGGTTCGTCACCCACAGGCCGACCTTGAAGGCTTCGCTTCCAGGCTGCCAATTGATCGAGAGGTTAGACAGGGTGTAGGGGCGCTGCGAGAATATGTTGGCGAAGTCGTAGTATACCCTGGAACTCCACAGCAGATTTCCGGCCAGAGTGACGCGCCCGTTGCCGACGTCATGGCTCCAATCAAACCCCACATTGCCCGACCATTCAGGCGCCCGGGTCATGACCTTGCCTGAAGCATCGTAGGGAGCAGCCACGTTGCCGGCGTAGTTGCCGTTGCCATTCACGATCGGCGTAAAGCCCTGGGCGTTGGGGAAATCCTTGTAGCGGGCATGGGTATAGGCAACCGCCGCACGCAGCCTTAGGTCGCGGACCGGATTGATGATGGTCTCAAACTCGCCGCCATAGATTTCGGCGTTGGCTGCATTCTGCAGGATGTATCCGGGACCGGTCGGAGCCTTCGACTGAAGTTGGAGGCCCTTGTAGTCGTAATAATAGGCGGCAAGGTTGGTGCGCAGCCATTCCAATGGATCGGACTTGATCCCGAATTCAGCCGCCTTGATGTTCTCCGGATTGACCGGGGTGCCGCTGATTCCCGCCATGTTGTATACCCCGCTCTTGAACGCGGTGCTGTAGGTGGCGTAGACGTTAGTCTTGTCGGTCACCTCATAACGGATACCGACTTTGTAGTTAAACTTTTTGAACGTTTTTGAAACGTCATTGACCAGCAATACGCCATTGTTACTTTGGCTAAACCAGCGCGTCTCGGTAGTGTATCGGCCGCCGAGCGTGATGAACAGGTTCGGCTGAACCTCATAGGTGCCTTCGGCAAAGACCGCGAATGAGCGTCCATCAAGCTTGGGTGTCAACGACGGCCCTGCCAAGGGCAGAGCTGGGTTGGTGGTGGTCCAAGGCTCGAGGACCGGGGCACCACCGCCGAACTGGTAGAAGTACCCGCCGACCAGCCACTGGAAGCGGCCGGGATTGGCCGAACTCAGCTTGATTTCCTGACTGCCCGACTCCGATTCAAACACTGCCGGAAAGTTCGACAGCTTTATGTTCGAGGCATCGCCATCGGTCGTCTGCCGCCAGCGCAGGTTGAGAAAACCGGTGGTGGTTTCAAGCAGGACGCTACCCAGATCGAGCCGGGTGTGCAGTGCCGCGCTCCAACGTGTGAGGTTGAGCAACGGCACCTCGGTCAACGAGGCCTGCCAGGCACGGGTCGGTACGATCACGCCCGGCCAATTGTTGCCTGCGGTGTTGCCATCCAGCGGCTGCGGCGAATTGGTGGTGCTTTCCTGGTTGAAGTATTCCCCGGTCAGAACAACCTTGAAATTGTCGGTCGGCTTGAACAGCAACTTGCTGCGCAGGTCGATGACGCGCTGGTTGCCCAGAGTGCCTCCACGGACCAGATCGTCGATGTATCCGTCGTTTTTGCGGAAAAGCGCGGCAAAGTCAGCCGCGACCTTGTCGCCCATTGGCCCGGTAAAATAGAGCCGGGCGTCGTAATCGCCGGCATCGCGCCTCATCCGGCCCAAGCGCAGCGAAGCCTTGCCGCGGAAGTCGAAGCTGGGATCGGGGGTGATGACGTTGATCAGTCCGCCGGTGGCATTGCGACCGAAGGTCGTGCCCTGCGGCCCGCGCAGCACCTCGACCCGCTCGACCTCGACCAGGTCGATCCAGTTGGCGGCCGATTCCGGTTGGTAGACGCCGTCGACGTAGGTTGCGATATTGGGTTCATCACCAACCGAAATGCCGGTTGAGCCGACGCCGCGTACGACCGGCTGGAAGACACCCATATTACGGCTGCCGATGAAGCCTGGCACAACCTGAGTGAGGGAGCGGACCGTTGAAACATCGGCGGAAGCAAGAGCATCGCCGGTAACCGCAGTAACTGCAACCGGCACGGTTTGCAGCTTGGCCTCGTGCCGAGTGGCGGTGACGATAATGTCACCTAGACCCGTGCTGGCAGGCTGGGATTCGTCCGTTTCGCTTGTGAAGTCTTGTGCTAAGGCCATCTGCGGCGTCAGCGCGGTCACTCCCAACAAGGCGACAAAAAAGCAATCATACCTTTTCATGCATCCCCCCTTGTGTAATCGAATTTTTTATTTTGACTTGTTCAAATACTCGGCAAGAAAATCCAATCGGTCATTCCCCCAGAAAACCTGGTCGTCAACGAACATCAGCGGCGCACCGTACACGCCGCGCTGGATCGCCTGGCTCCGGGCCTTGCGATATTCGTTCTGGCCAGTCGGCGATTCAACGAAGGCAATCAGCGCCTCAGCGTCGAGACCCGCTGCTTTGGCGCATGCGGCCAGCTCGTTGCGGTCGCCCGGATCGATCCCCTGGCCCCAGATCCGGCGGTAGGCATCGGTCACAAATGCCTCGGCCTTACCGTGCTCGCGGGCGAACAGCACCGCGCAATTCCAGTCTGCGCAAGCGAAGCTCGCCGGGAAGGTGAGGGGCACCCCATAACGTTCGGCCCAGCGCTCAAGGTCTGCCTTCATGACCTTGATCTTGGGCAAGACTTCGCGATTGGACGGGCCATAGTTGCCGGCGGCAATTTTGGCTTCAGGAATGTCAATCGGCCAGTATTCCACCGTGCTTCCCGCTGCCCGCGCGATCTCCGGCAGCTTGAGCTGGGCAAGGTAGCTGAACGGGCTGATGAAATCGAAGTAGAAGTCGATCGTGCGGGTCATGCCGGTTCCACCTCAAAGCCGACCATTTTGCGATAATTGTCCCAGAACCCGATGATCGCGCCCTCGGTGACGAGATGGTCGGCATCCTCGGCTCGACCGCCACCCATCGCGATGTAGGACGTCGCGCTTGCCTCGCCGACGATGGCGTTCTGGACGATTTCCACCGCTTCGCCGTCTTCCATCGAAATGAGTCCTGCAGGTCCGATCAGGTTAGCCTGTTTTAGCCGGATGGCCTGCATTTCCTCGTCGTCGTCCTGGTAGCCGAAATGGGTCCAGACCAATTCGAATTCGTCTGGGCCGTAAGTCACGGTCTGGCGTACGGCGAGCGTGTTCTGGATCTGCTGGAGGACGAGGTTGGGGTAGACCGCGAGGATCACCAGAGTGACATTGTCCGCGAACTCCTGCCGACCTTTCAGCAGCGACATGTCCTGCAGCTTGAATTCGGTGTCGAAGGTGCGGGAATCGCCGTAGGCCTGCTTGTCGGCGGCATCGTCGTTGCTGGCCGCGATCGAATAGAGCAGCGAGTGGCGTTTGTTGGCATCCATAAGCGCCTTACCGGTCTGGGTTGAGCGATACAGACCGAACGTGTTGTGGAATAGGTGCAGCAGGCTCGCGTGGTAGGGATCGCGGGTGTTCTCCGCGTAAAGCTTCCAATTCCCGCGGATGCGCTGGCGCTGGTCGCCCAGAACGGTGACGGGTTTGCACATGATCCGCTCGATCTGCTCGACCACGATCGGACCGAGGAAATCACGGCAGGATTCAACCGTTTCGGAGAAAGAAGCGAAGACCAGACCGTTGACCGATTCGGTGCGTAACTGTCTCAGATTGTGCTGGCTCATGTCAAAATCGCCAGGCATCCCGCCTTGCCCCTTGAGGCCGCGGCGGAAGGGCACGCCGATCAGCTTACCCTTCAGGTCGTAGGCCCACTGGTGGTAGACGCATTCCAGACTTGAGCGGTTGCCGCGCATTTCGCGGCAGACCAGGGCACCGCGATGGGCGCAGCGATTGACCACGACATGCACCGAGCCGTCGCTGTCGCGCGTGAGGATCACCGGCGTTTCGCCCACGAAGGTCGATTTGAAATCACCTGCCTTCGGAACTTCAGCTTCAAGTCCGACGAAGGACCAGCAGTCACCCTTAAAAATTTTCTCCTGTTCGCGATCATAGTACTGGCGATCGGTGAAAACGCGGTACGGAACCCGGCATCCGGCAGTGGACGGGGCTTGATCCAAGGTGTCTTGTTGCTGGGCAATGGACATGATTGGGTGCTTTCAACTTTGCAGCTAGATCGGGCGGACCATCATCGTATCGATGAGGTGGGTGTCGAAGATTGCGGTCTTGGAAAGGAAGCGCGAGCCAGCGCCGGAAACGTCGATTTGATCGACATATTTTCCGGAATTGTAGATCGACGTCTGACCGTCGTTGCGCGTCATCAGGACCACATAGTTGGTCTGTGTGGTGACGATCTGCCCGCTGGTCGACTTCACGCGGGTCGGACCGAGAATATGCCGGTAGCTGTGCGCGGGAAAGATATTGGCGCGGCGCAAAGAGACGATGCGATCGACCAGCATGCCGCGGCTGTCGCAGAACACCGCAGCCAGGTTCAGCGAACGATTGTGGTTCTCCGCTGAGATCACACTGTACTGGCACTTTTCTTCAAACAGGTTAGGCCATTCTTCCAACCGGTCGTCATCGATCAGTTCCGCATGAAGCGCATTAAGTTGCGCAGCGGCATGCTGAAACTGCATCTGCTCAAGGGTGGGAAGGCCCATCAGGCTGCTCCTTCGGGCTTCGTGATGCAGACCCAACCATCCTCGATTTCGACCGGATAGGACGCGATCGCCACTTGGCAGGGAAAGGCCTTGGCTGCGCCGGTCTTGATGTCGAACGAGCCGCCATGGAACGGACACTCGATGATGTCGCCATCCTGATATCCGTCGGTCAGCATGGCATTGCCGTGAGTGCAAAGATTGTCGGTAACGAAAATCTCGCCATCAACATTATATACTGCGAGGGCGGGCATTCCTTCGGCGAACGCCGCGACCGGCTCGCCGTCTTTTACGCCGGCAACTTCACAAAGGCGCAATTGGTTCGACATGATGGGGTTGTTTTCCTGTCAAGAATTGATTTACACGAAGATTGTCACAGCAGCGGAACGTCCATTCCGTAACCAGCAGCCTCGTTGCCATGACCGAAGATGTCACGGGTGTAGTATTCCTGCTGGCTCGGCGCCTGGCGCGCACCCCAGCCAAATTCCCACAGCCAACCCGACGGGTTAGCGCAGTAAAACGTCAGGGCCTGGTCGTTGGCGTGCTTGCCCAACTGGAGCGCGACGTCAATCTTCTTCGCACGCACAACGTCATGGGCCATGCCGAGATCATCGAGTTCGGTGTATTCGAACATCAGGTGATTGATGCGCTTTTCCATCGGCCCAAGACCGAAAGCAACAGAATGCTGTCGTTCGTTGCAGTGCATGAAGTAGGGCTGGGCAACCATGCCGTTCGGCAGATGAAGGTGGTATTCGACTGAACCGCGCAGACCCAGCAGTTCATAGAAACGAGCCGCCGCCTCGACATCGTCCTGGCGCAGAATGCAGTGCCCAACGCCTTGCGATCCGGTCAGGAACTTGCCGAACATCGGACGGCCAGGATGAAACGGCTTGTGCGTATCGACCTGGGGGCCGAAGAAGATCTCGGTCGGATTGCCGCCCGGATCGGCCAGCTTGAGTAGCCCGAGAACGCGGCGCTCGCGCGCTTCGGCTTCGGTGCCCACGGTGAAGGGGATTCCCGCCGCGCTCAGCTTTTCCTGCATCGCGGCGAATTCCTGCGGCCCGGCCACGCGCCAGCCCATGTAGGCCAGGTCATCGCTGCCATCAGCGTGCAGAACGATGCGGTGATGCCAAAGGTCCATCCGCAGATAGAGCCGATCCCCTTCGCCTTCATCGACGACTTCCATGCCGGCGACTTCGGCGGCGTAAGCGCGCCAGGCAGCGAGATCGGAAACGGAAAGACCAAGATAGCCGAGTTCGGTGACGACCGACATAGTTCAAACTCTCCCAATTCACCCCAAAACAGGGCCATTTTGCGATTTGCTGGCAACCTTGCTTCGATTCGAGCCGCCGGTTTCAGCCATTTCTGACCCACTACCTACCAGAACGTTTTTCATTGTGCAATACGTTGCACGAAATGATGGGATGAGGTAATCACCGTGTGCCATCTGCGGTTGATTCGCGGATGGTATTGGGTGCCCGACGCACAGAACGGGAGAGGATCGATGGAACTCAATGATAAAATCGGCGGCAGGATTGCCGACTTGCAGGGCTTGAAAGGGCGCATGCGCGCTTGGCTCAAGAAGGATCACGAGCGCGGGATCTTCCAGCTGGACCGCGCCGCTTTCACCGAAGCTGCGCTGTTTGAGCTCGAGATGAAGTACATCTTCGAACGGAACTGGGTCTACCTCGCGCACGAGAGCCAGGTTTCCAAGCCGAACGATTTCATCACCACGAAAATCGGCCGCGTCCCCATCCTTGTAACCCGGGACAAGTCCGGCGATGTCGGCGCCTTCGTGAATGCCTGTTCGCACCGTGGCGCGCGCCTGTGCCGCGAGCGGGCCGGCAACAAGCGCAACCACATGTGCCCGTTTCATGGTTGGACGTTCTCGTCCGGGGGCGACCTGCTGGACGTCACCGATGAGAGCATCGGGGGCTATCCGGAGGCATTCAATCGCGCCGATTTCGGGCTTCAACCGGTCGCCCGGGTGGAAAGCTACCGCGGCTTCATTTTTGCCAGCCTCTCCGCCGATGTCGTCCCGCTGGTCGATCACCTCGCCGGCGCGCGGGATTTCATCGATATCCTGGTGGACCAGTCGAAGTCCGGCGCAATGGAAGTTTTGCCCGGAACCAACCGCTACCGCTATCACGGCAACTGGAAGATGCAGGTCGAGAACGGGCTCGACGGCTATCACGTCATGACCACGCATGCCAACTACTTCATGACGGTTCAGCGCCGCGTCGAAGGCATTTCGAAGAACGAAACCAAGGCGATTAGCTTCAATGGCTTCACCGCGCGCGATGGCGGGTCGTTCTCGTTCCACAACGGACACACGGTGTTGTGGGCCGACTATGCCAACTTCATGGATCGCCCCAATTTCGAGATCATCGACTGGCTCGAAGAGTCCTACGGCGCCGAAAAGGCCAAGTGGATGAACAAGCGCATCCGTAACCTGCAGCTGTTTCCCAACGTCTTCCTGATGGACCAGACCAGCACGCAGATCCGCATCATCCAGCCGCTGGCCCTGGATGAGACCGAAGTCAGCACGGTGTGCATCGCCCCGGTCGGCGAAAGCCCCGAGGCGCGGGCCCTGCGGCTGCGTCAGTATGAGGATTTCTTCAATTCGACCGGCATGGCGACCCCGGACGACCTGACCGAATTCAACAACTGCCAGACCGGGTATGGCGCCGGCGAAGGCCGCTACAACGAGATGTCGCGCGGTTCGACGCGCTGGGACACCGGCCCGGGCAAGTTCGGCGAGCCGCTCGATTTCAATGTGGTGCTGAGCAGCCCGGCGGTTGCCGACGAAGGCCTCTATGTGGCGATCCATGACGAATGGCTCACGCTCATGGAAAAGGCCATCGACAGCGAGTGCAGCGAGCTTGCCGCCTTCCTTGAGCGTTCACTGGAGAAGGCACGATGACCGCATTCCATTCGCGCTGGCTGGCGGTTTCCCGCTTCATCGGTCAGGAAGCCATGGCGCTTGACGACAAGGACTGGGATGCCTGGCTGGCGCTCTATCACGAAGAGGCGGAATACTGGGTTCCAGCCTGGGACGATCACGAACGGCCGACTGCGGATCCGCAGAACGAAGTCTCGCTGATCTACTATCCCAACCGGGGCGGGCTTGAGGATCGGGTGTTCCGGATCAGGACCCGGCGCTCGGCGGCGAGCACGCCGCAGCCACGCACGGTTCACCAGTTCTCCCTGCTGTCTGCTGAGGAGAGCGATGACCAGGTGCATGCGCGGACGTCTTGGACCACGGTTTCGGTGCTGGAAGGCAAAGTCGCCACTCTCAGCGGGTGGGCCTTCTATGATCTCGAACCTCGGGATGATTCGTTCGTGATCCGCCGCAAGAAGACGGTTGTCGTCACCGATCTGTTCCAAGAAGTAGCCGATGTCTACAGCCTCTGAGCGGGTGCGCCCCGTCGTGGGGACGATGATCGGTGATCCCGCCGGGATCGGACCCGAAGTGGCTGTCAGGGCGCTGGCCGACGGTGCCGTACACACGGATTCGATCCCCGTGCTGGTCGGGTCTGCTGCGGCGGTAGAGCGGGCGCTCGATTTCACTGGCACCAAGGCACGGCTGCGGGTGATGCGCGGCTTCGAAAAACCCAGCGACGATCCCGCGATCATCGACGTCATCGATACCGGCGCGCTGCCCGATGGCGTTCTGCCCCTGGGCGAGGACACCGAGGCCGCCGGGCACGCCACCGCGCAATGGCTGGATGAGCTCGACGCGTTGGCCCGCGACGGTTCTTTCGCCGCCACGATCATGGGGCCGATCAGCACTGGTTCGCTTAAACTTGCCAAGAAGCTCGACAGGGTCATCAGCCCGACCCCGGGCGAAAGCTATCTGGTGCTGCTGACCGGGCCGCTCAGGGTTGCGCATCTCACCGACCACATGTCGCTGCGGCAAGTGATCGACGTCATTTCAGCCGATCTCGTCGCCACGGCGGTGGGGCAACTGCACGAGGCCATGCAATCGTGGGGCATCGCCCAACCGCGGATCGCGGTTGCCGGTCTCAACCCACATGCCATGGGCGACGAGGATCGCCTTGAAATTGCGCCTGGGATTGAAGCCGCGCGGGCAAGGGGCATCGATGTCGAAGGGCCTATCGCGCCTGACTCGGTCTTCCGCCACTGCATCGAGGGTCGCTACGACATGGTCCTGGCGATGTTCCACGATCAGGGCCACATCGCGGTCAAGACCTGGGGCTTTTCGGGCAATAGCGTGATCATCATGGGGCCGCCGTACCTGCACATGTCGGTGGCCCATGGCACCGCCTACGACATCGTCGGTACCGGCAAGGCCGATGCCGCGATGATGCTGAGCGCGATGCGCACTTGCGGACGACTCGCTTCGGGCCGCGGTTTCGAACAAGCTTAGGGAGAAGACCATGAACGCCGAAACCATGCCCGTCGCCGCGGGGTCGGAGCCGACTGCGGTCGATTACGCAGTCTATCACAGCCAAGCGATCTTCACTGCCGAACAGGAAAACATCTTTCGCGGACAGACCTGGTGCTACCTCGGCCTCGAAGCCGAGCTGGCCAACAGCGGCGATTTCCGTTCGACCCATGTCGGCAATACTCCGGTGGTGGTGACGCGGGCAACCGATGGCACCATCCATGCCTGGGTAAATCGCTGCGCCCACAAGGGCGCAACCGTGTGCCGCTCGCTGCGTGGCAACCAGGCCGACGGGGCGTTCGTCTGCGTCTATCACCAGTGGGCCTACGACGCGACCGGTGCGCTTGTCGGCGTGCCGTTCCGGCGGGGGCTGAAAGGCGTGGGCGGCTATTCGAAGGAATTCAATATGGCCGAGCATTCGCTGGAGCGGTTGCGGGTCGAGACATTCGGCGGCCTCGTGTTCGGCACCTTCAACCCGACCATCGCCCCGCTCGACGACTTTCTGGGTCCAGTGATGCGCAAATACATTCAGCGCGTCTTCCAGCGCCCGGTCAAGGTTCTGGGCTATGCGCGACAGTTCATGGCCGGCAACTGGAAGCTCTATTCGGAAAACAGTCGTGACAGCTACCACGGCGGTCTGTTGCACCTGTTCTATCCCACTTTCGGCATCTACCGCCAGAGCCAGGAAAGCGCGGGTCTGGTTTCGGACGAGGGCTACCACACCGTCTTTACCGTGTCTAAGCCCAAGGGCGATGTCGACTACGGCTCGTTCGGTGACGAGGCCAACCGCGAGATGCAGGGTGAGGCCAAGTTGCAGGACGAGCGCCTGCTGGCATTCCGCCCGGAGATCGCTGATGATGTCGGACTGCACATCCAGTCGATCTTCCCGTCTGTCGTTGTCCAGCAGATCCAGAACACCCTCGCCACCAGGCAGATCGTGCCCCACGGGACCGACAAGACCGAGCTGGTCTGGACCTATTTCGGCTATGCCGACGATGATGATGAAACGACTCGCCACCGCCTTCGCAACCTCAACCTGGTTGGACCGTCTGGGTTGATTTCGATGGAAGACGGCGAAGCGGTCGAACTGTGCCAGCAGGGCACGATCGGTGCCGAAGGCAAGCGCAGCTTTGTCGAGATGGGCGGGGACGATGTCCGACCGTCATACGCCCCGATGGGTATGGATGAAAATTCCGTGCGCGGGTTCTGGAAGGGCTATCTCGGGCTGATGGGCAATGCCTTGGCCGATCTCGCAGCGGAGGGCCGGGCATGAGCGTTGCAGCCGAAGTAGCGCAAGTCGCGCAAAGTGCGATCGACGATTTCAACGCGGCTTACGGGCTTTGCCTTGATGATGACCGGCTCGAGCAATGGCCTACGCTGTTCGTTGACGATTGCCTGTACCAGGTGATCGCGCGCGAGAATGTCGATAACGGCTTGCCCGCAGCTGTGATGTATTGCGACAGCAAAGGGATGCTGGCGGATCGGGTTGTCGCGCTGCGCAAGGCAAACGTCTTCCCCGAACATTTCAACCGGCACCTGATCGGGCGTGCGGTGATCACCGGCGCGGAAGGCAACCAGGTTTCTGCTGAAGCCAGCTATGTCGTCTTCCAGACCCGTAACGATGGTGAAACGCGTATCTACAATGCCGGCAAATATGTCGACTGGTTCGATCTTAGCGGTGGAACCGTTCGTCTGAAGAGCCGGACCTGCATCTACGACACGCTGCGAATCGCCACCCTGTTGGCGACCCCGATCTGAGCCGATCCCGCATTTCCTGGTTTGCCCAAAAGGAGACTATCCATGAAGCTGTTCATTAGCCCTGGTGCCTGCTCGCTCGCACCGCATATTGCCCTGCGCGAAACCGGTGCGGCGTTCGATGCGGTGAAGGTCGATCTGGCGACCCGCAAGGTAGAGACCGGAGACGATTTCCTGACGGTCAATCCGTCAGGCAAAGTTCCTGCGCTGACCCTCGACAGTGGCGAAACCCTGACTGAAAATCCTGCGATCCTGCTCTACATCGCCGATCAGAAGCCAGACGCGGCCCTGGCGCCTCGTGATGGCACGTTGGAGCGTTACCGCCTGATCAGCCGACTGAGTTTTCTGGGGTCGGAATTCCACAAGGCGTTCGTACCGCTTTTCACACCCGGCAGCAGCGACGAAGCAAAGCTCGCGGCCTCGACCGCCGTCAAGAATCATCTGGGTGCGCTGGACAAGGAACTTTTGGACAAGGAACACTATGCCGGTTCTGAATTCAGCGTCGCCGACATCTATCTGTTCGTGATGCTGGGCTGGCCGGCCCATGTCGGGATCGACATGAGCGCCTATCCCAACCTTGGTGCTTATTGCGGCCGGATCGCGCAGCGCCCGTCGGTTGGCGCAGCACTCAAGGCCGAAGGGCTCGTCTGATCGGGCATGCGCGAGGCGGCGATTTCTGCCGCCTCGCCGCATTCTTTATTTGCCAATGCGTTTGAAATAGTGCAATGAAAGCTACTGTAAGGTGTCAGTTCGCCGACTCGGTCCCGACACCATGTGGATACAAAATCAACGAAGCGGGAAAGGACTGGTTGGCTATCATGGCAAGCGCGACATTGGACACGAGCCGACCGGAAATCGCCAATTCGTTCGTCATCGGCGGAAGCTCGACCAATTATCATGACGTCGGCGAGGGCGATCCGGTCCTGTTGGTTCATGGTTCCGGGCCTGGCGTGACTGCATGGGCCAACTGGCGCCTGAACATTCCGGTTCTTGCTCAGGATTTCCGGGTCATCGCGCCCGACATGTTCGGTTTCGGCTATTCGGACAGCAAGGGCCGGATCGAAGACAAGCAGGTCTGGGTCGATCAGCTCGCCAGTTTTCTCGACGGATTGGGCATCGACAAGATTTCGATGGTCGGCAACTCGTTCGGTGGCGGGATCACGCTGGCATTCATGATTGCCCACCCCGATCGGGTGGAACGCGCCGTTCTGATGGGGCCTGCAGGGCTCAACTTTCCGATTACTCCTGCGCTCGACAAGGTTTGGGGCTACGTGCCGTCAGTTGAGGCCATGCGCGAATCGCTCAAGTACCTTGCCTGGGATCACAGCCGCCTGACGGAGGATCTGATCCAGTCGCGCTATGTCGCCAGCGCCCGGCCCGAAGCACATGAACCCTATCATGCAACGTTCGGCGGCGCCGACCGCCAGGCCAACGTGGCGATGCTCGCCAGCCGCGAGGAGGACATCGCCGCAATCGCGCACGAGACCTTGATCCTGCACGGGATTGCCGATCAGGTGATCCCGCTCGATTCTACCGTACGCTTGGCCACGCTGATGCAGCGGGCCGATCTGCACCTGTTCGCCGAATGCGGACACTGGGTGCAGATCGAGCGGATGGCAAGTTTCAACCGGATGGTTGCCGAGTTCTTTAAGCATGGCCTCAAGGCCTGATCGGAGAGGAGATTCTTCATGGCTTTGACTGGTGTAATTCGTCCTGGCTATGTCCAGCTCAGGGTTCTGGACTTGGACGAGGCCATTATCCACTACCGCGACCGGATTGGTCTAAACTTCGTCAATCGCGAGGGGGATCGGGCCTTTTTCCAGGCGTTCGACGAATTCGATCGTCACAGTATCATCCTTCGCGAGGCCGATCAGGCGGGCATGGATGTGATGGGCTTCAAGGTCGCCAAGGACGCGGACTTGGACCATTTTACCGAGCGCTTGCTCGATATCGGTGTCCATGTCGACGTGATCCCGGCGGGGGAAGATCCCGGTGTAGGCCGCAAGATTCGGTTTAACACGCCGACACAGCACGTCTTCGAACTTTACGCCGAGATGGCGCTGTCGGCCACCGGTCCGGCCGTCAAGAACCCCGATGTCTGGGTCGTGGAGCCACGTGGCATGCGTGCCACCCGCTTTGATCACTGTGCGCTCAACGGCGTGGATATAGCCAGTTCGGCCAAGATTTTTGTCGATGCGCTTGATTTCTCAGTCGCCGAGGAACTGGTCGATGAAACCAGCGGCGCCCGGCTCGGCATCTTTCTTAGCTGCAGCAACAAAGCACACGATGTCGCCTTCTTAGGCTATCCCGAAGACGGTAAGATCCACCATACCTCGTTCAACCTGGAATCCTGGCACGATGTTGGCCATGCCGCCGACATCATCAGCCGCTACGATATTTCGCTGGATATCGGGCCGACCCGTCATGGGATCACCCGCGGGCAGACGATCTACTTCTTCGATCCCTCGGGCAACCGCAACGAAACCTTCAGCGGCGGTTACATTTATTATCCGGACAATCCGCAGCGCCTGTGGCAGGCAGAGAACGCCGGCAAGGCCATCTTCTACTACGAAAAGGCGCTCAACGACCGCTTCATGACGGTGAACACCTGATCATGGACGGGGTGGTTTCGGTCCGGACAGTAGGCCACGAATTGGCGCTCAAGGCAGCGGCTGCCGCCGTTGCCATGGGTGCGGCGGCGGGCTGTCCGGTCGTTGCCGCGGTGGTCGGCGCGGGGGGAGACCTGGTCGCGTTCGTGCGCGCCAGCGGCTCCCCTTCGCCGTCTGCAAAGATCGCGCAGGACAAGGCTTACAGCGCCGCCAGCTTCCGCGTCCCGACGCCGGATCTCTATGCGATGGTTTCGGGCAATCCGGCCTTGCGCGACGGGATCGTCGCGCAGCCGGGAATAGCGATGTTCGGCGGCGGCCTACCGATCGAAATTGCCGGTGAATTCGTCGGTGCGATTGGTATTTCCGGCGGGAGCGAAGCGATGGACGTCGAGTACGCCAACGCCGGCCTCGCTGCGATCGGCGCAAGGCAATTCTGACGCCCCATGGGTTCTGGCAAAACGTAGGTAATATGCACCAATGACTTCCGTCTCCTCCTCTCCAATCACGGATACTATCCTGAACTTCATCGACGGGTCCTATCGCGAAGGCAGCGAGGGCAAGTCGTTTTCCAACGTCAATCCGGCCACCGGGGCCGAGATCGGGGTTGTGCACGAAGCAAGCCAGGCAGACGTCGCCGACGCCGTGGCTGCGGCCAAGGCCGCGCTTACCGGGCCGTGGGGCAAGATGACCACGGCCGAACGGGTCAAGCTGATCACCGCCGTGGCGACCGAGATCGAACGCCGAGCGGATGATTTCCTGGCTGCCGAAGTGGCCGACACCGGCAAGCCGCGTCATGTTGCGTCGCATATCGATATTCCGCGCGGAGCCGCTAACTTCCGCATGTTCGCCGATGTCGTCTCGACGATGCCGGGCGAAAGCTTCAACACGCCAACCCCCGATGGCGGCCAGGCGTTCAACTATACCGTGCGCAAGCCCAAGGGTGTGGTCGCCGTCGTCTGCCCGTGGAACTTCCCGCTGCTGCTGATGACCTGGAAGGTTGGCCCGGCGCTTGCCTGCGGCAATACCGTGGTGGTCAAGCCGTCCGAGGAAACGCCTCGTACCGCTGCCCTACTGGGCGAAGTGATGAACGCGGTGGGCATGCCCAAGGGTGTCTACAACGTCGTCCATGGATTCGGTCCGGGTTCGGCCGGCGAATTCCTCACGTCCAACCCCGATGTCGATGCCATCACCTTCACCGGCGAAACCGGCACCGGACAGGCCATCATGCAGAAGGCCGCGACCGGCGTTCGCGACATCTCGTTCGAACTCGGTGGCAAGAACCCGGCGATCGTGTTCGCCGATGCCGACCTCGACAAAGCGGTCGAGGGTCTGTCGCGCTCGGTCTTCCTGAACACCGGGCAGGTCTGCCTCGGAACCGAGCGGGTCTATGTCGAACGGCCGATCTTCGATGCCTTCGTGGCGCGGATGGCGGCGGCGGCGCAGGACTTCAAGCCGGGCGTGACCGGTGATCGCGCCTATCTCGGCCCTCTGATCAGCGCCGAGCACCGCGAGAAAGTGCTGGGCTACTATCGCCGTGCGGTCGAGGACGGGGCCACCGTGGTCACCGGCGGCGGCGTTCCTGAAATCTCGGGCGCGGAAGCCGGCGGCTTCTTCGTGGAACCGACGTTGTGGATCGACGTCGCCCACGGCGACACCGTGATGCGCGAGGAAATCTTCGGGCCGTGCTGCGGCATCTTACCGTTCGACAGCGAGGACGAGGTGATCGCGCTGGCAAACGATACGGTATACGGCCTGTGCGCCTCAGTCTGGACCGAAAACCTGTCCCGCGGACACCGCGTGGCGGCGGCGATGGAGGTGGGGGTGTGCTGGGTCAATTCCTGGTTCCTGCGCGATCTGCGCACGGCTTTCGGCGGGTCCGGCCATTCCGGCATAGGCCGGGAAGGCGGGGTGCACAGCCTCGAATTCTACACCGAGATCACCAACATCTGCGTAAAGCTTTAAGACGATGACTATCGACCCTAAAACCATCGAACAAGCGGCTCTGGCGCTGCGCGGCGCCGCCGAAAGCGGCACACCGGTCAGTCCGATCCGAGACCTGATTGCCGCCGGTGGCGTTGAGGCCGCCTATGCTGTGCAGGAATCCAACACCCGGCACTACCTGGCTAGCGGGCGGCGGCTCGTAGGGCGCAAGATCGGCCTGACGTCGCTTGCAGTCCAGCGCCAGTTGGGGGTGGACCAGCCCGATTACGGGATGCTGTTCGCAGACATGGACGTGCCGGAAGGTATCCCGGTGTCGCTTGATCAGGTCATCCAGCCCAAGGTCGAGGCCGAGATTGCGATCGTCGTTGGGCGGGATTTGCCCCACCCCGACATGACCACCGCCGAGATGATCCGCGCGGTCGAATATGTCGTTCCGGCAATCGAGATCGTCGACAGCCGCGTCGCCAACTGGGACATCAAGATCTGGGACACGATCGCCGACAACGCGTCGAGCGGACTGTTCGTGCTCGGCGCGGTGCCGCGCAAGCTAGATAGGCTGGATTTGCGCACGTGCGGCATGGTTATGGAGGTAAAAGGCGAACCGATTTCGGTCGGCGCCGGGATCGCCTGTCTTGGTAGCCCAATCACCTCTTCCCTGTGGCTGGCGCGGGTCATGGCGAATGCCGGGCGGCCCCTGCTGGAAGGCGACGTGATCCTTTCGGGCGCGCTCGGCCCGATGGCCGGGGTTTCTCGCGGAGATGTCGTTGAAGCGCGGATCAATGGGCTTGGCACTGTCCGAGCTACGTTTGCTGCTGACTGAATTGGAAGTGGAGGTTGGTCAAATGGCCAGGATGAAGTGCGCAATTATCGGTTCCGGCAATATCGGCACTGATCTGATGATCAAACTGCTCAAGGGCTCGGACACTCTGGAGCTGGCAGCGGTAGTCGGGATCGATCCGGCCTCGGAAGGCCTGGCGATGGCCCGCGAAAGGGGCGTGGCCACCACTCACGAGGGGATCGAGGGCCTGTGTCGGATGCCGCAATATGCCGATATCGGCATCGCCTTCGATGCGACTTCGGCCTATGCGCACAAGGCGCATGACGAGATACTCGCCCGCGACGGCAAGCTGATGGTCGACCTGACACCGGCAGCGATCGGTCCGGCGACCATCCCGCCTGTCAACCCCGCGGTCGATGCGACCGTTCGCAACATCAACATGGTGACCTGCGGCGGCCAGGCTACGATTCCGATCGTCGCGGCGGTCTCGCAGGTGGCCAAGGTGCACTATGCGGAAATCGTCGCGTCGGTTTCGTCGCGCTCCGCCGGTCCCGGCACCCGTGCCAACATTGATGAGTTCACCCGCACCACCGCGCGGGCGATTGAGACTGTCGGCGGTGCGGCCAAGGGCCGGGCTGTGATCATTCTCAATCCCGCCGAACCGCCGATGATCATGCGCGATACGATCTTCACGCTGTCGGAAATGGTCGATGAGGAAAAGGTGCGCGATTCGGTCCTGGCGATGATTGCCAGGGTGCAGTCATACGTGCCGGGCTACCGGCTCAAGCAGGACGTGCAGTTCGAACGCTTCGGTTCGAACCGGCCGCTCAAGATCCCCGGCTACGGTGAATTCGAAGGCCTCAAGACCAGCGTGTTCCTCGAGGTCGAGGGCGCGGGCGATTATCTGCCCAACTATTCCGGTAATCTCGACATCATGACCGCTGCCGCCAAGGCGGCAGGCGAGAGCTTGGCCAAGACTCATATGGAAAAGATCGCAGCATGACCTTTGATCCAACATCTGATCGGCTCTACATCCAGGACGTGACCTTGCGCGACGGGATGCACGCCATCCTGCATATGTATGGCACCGACAGCGTGCGCACGATCGCCAAGGCGCTTGACGAGGCAGGGGTGGATGCGATCGAGGTCTCGCACGGCGATGGCCTGAACGGTTCGACCTTCAACTATGGGTTTGGCGCCCATACCGACTGGGACTGGATCGAGGCTGCCGCTGATGTCATCCAGAACGCGGTGCTGACAACGCTTCTGGTGCCCGGCATCGGCACCGCCGAAGAACTCAAGCGCGCCTATGCCATGGGGGTGCGCTCCGTGCGCGTCGCGACCCACTGCACCGAGGCCGACGTCGGCAAGCAGCACATCGGCATCGCGCGCGATCTGGGCATGGACGTATCGGGCTTTCTGATGATGAGCCACATGATCGAGTCCGAAGCGCTCGCGCAGCAGGCGCTGCTGATGGAAAGCTATGGCGCGCATTGCGTCTATGTCACCGACAGCGGCGGGGCGCTCGACATGGATGGCGTGATCGCACGTCTCCAAGCCTATGACCGGGTGCTCAAGCCTGAAACCCAACGCGGCATCCATGCGCACCACAATCTGTCCTTGGGCGTGGCCAATTCGATCGTCGCCGCGCAGACGGGCGCGGTGCGGATCGACGCGAGCCTTGCCGGGATGGGTGCGGGAGCCGGTAACGCACCGCTCGAGGTGTTCATCGCCGCCGCCAACCGCAAGGGCTGGAAGCACGGCTGCGACGTGATGGCGCTGATGGACGCGGCGGACGACATCATACGCCCGCTTCAGGACCGTCCGGTGAGGGTCGATCGCGAGACGCTCAGCCTGGGCTATGCAGGCGTCTATTCAAGCTTCCTGCGCCATGCGGAAAAGGCAGCGGAACAGTACGGAATCGATACCCGCGAGATCCTCGTCGAATTGGGCAACCGCCGGATGGTCGGAGGCCAGGAAGACATGATCATCGACGTTGCGCTTGATCTGATCAAAGCTAAGGCCAACTGAGATGGACAGGCTGGCGAAATACGCGGAAATGCTCGACTCTGCACAGCGTGAAGCAACAGCTACCCCGCAAATCACCCCTGTGGACACCGCTTTCACGGTGGAAGAGGCCTATCAGGTGCAGAAGCTCTCGGTCGATCGGCGCCTGTCGCGTGGCGAACGGCGCATCGGCGTCAAGATGGGGCTGACCAGCCGGGCCAAGATGTTGCAGGTCGGCGTCGACGAAGTGGCCTGGGGCAGGCTGACCGATGCGATGCTGGTCGAGGAAGGATCCGCCCTTTCGCGCGCGCGCTACGTCCACCCCCGGGTCGAACCGGAAGTCGCCTTTCTGATGAAGGCCCCGCTGGTCGGTAAGGTGACTGCCGCCGCTGCGCTGGCAGCAGTCGAAGCGATCGCCCCGGCGATGGAGATCATCGACAGCCGTTACGAGAACTTCAAGTTCGCGCTCGAGGACGTGATCGCCGACAACACTTCCTCGTCGGGGCTGGTGATCGGATCCTGGCACGATCCCCGGATCGATTTTTCGAATCTGGGCGTGATCCTCGAAATCGATGGCGAAGTGGTACAGGTCGGGTCGACCGCGGCGATCCTTGGCCACCCCATCCGTTCGCTGGTTGCTGCGGCCCGGCTGGTTGCCGAAGCGGGCGAACAGATCAACGCCGGTGACATCGTCATGGCTGGCGGCATCACCGCCGCGCCCAACCTGGCTCCCGGCCAGACCGTGCGGACGACCGTGCAGAACCTTGGCGCGGTCATGTTCCAGGTGGAGGCCTGATATGCCGATCATCGAGGTCAACCTGCTCGAAGGGCGCCCGCCGGAAGCCAAAGAGCGGCTGATCCGGGCGCTGACCGATGCTGCCATCGGTGCGATCGGGGCGCCGCGTGAGTCAGTTCGCGTCATCCTTCGCGAGATGGACCCAGCGCATTTCGCGGTGGGGGGGGTAAGCTTTGCGGCGAAGGCCGCTGCCGCGCAGCCCCGAGTCGAAGAAGATTGGTCGAATGAGGCTTGAGCCCTACCAGATCCGGATCCTCGGAGGGGGGCAGTTCGCTTGCCCCGAGGGTGAACGCGTACTGATCGCGATGGAGCAGTTTGGTTCCAGCGATATAGGAGTGGGCTGCCGTGGCGGTGGTTGCGGGTTTTGCCTGGTTCGAGTTGTTGAAGGCGAATACCGGACCGGCAAGATGAGCACGGCCAAGGTTTCTGTCGCCGACCAGGCAAAGGGATACGCCCTGGCCTGTCGGATCTATCCGATGGATGACCTAGTCATCGAAGTTCTATGAAAACCAAGGGAGAGTTGTCATGGCTACGCAGTTGAAAAGTACAGAAAACGACTACGGCATTAAGTCCGAGTACGGCCATTATATCGGCGGCGAGTGGATTGCCGGGGACAGCGGCAAGACCATCGATCTACTCAATCCCTCGACCGGCAAGGTGCTGACCAAGATCCAGGCCGGCAATGCCAAGGACATTGAGCGTGCGATTGCCGCTGCCAAGGCTGCTTTTCCCAAGTGGTCGCAAAGCCTGCCCGGCGAGCGCCAGGAGATCCTGATCGAAATTGCGCGCCGGCTGAAGGCACGCCAGTCGCACTACGCGACGCTCGAAACGTTGAACAACGGCAAGCCGATGCGCGAATCGATGTTCTTCGACATGACCCAGACTATCGGTCAGTTCGAGCTGTTCGCTGGCGCGGCCTATGGCCTGCATGGCCAGACGCTCGATTATCCCGATGCGATCGGCATCGTTCACCGCGAACCGCTCGGTGTCTGCGCGCAGATCATCCCGTGGAACGTACCGATGTTGATGATGGCGTGCAAAATCGCACCAGCGCTGGCATCGGGCAACACTGTCGTTCTGAAGCCGGCCGAGACGGTCTGTCTTTCGGTGATCGAATTCTTCGTGGAAATGGCCGATCTGCTGCCGCCGGGTGTGATCAACGTCGTCACCGGCTATGGTGCGGATGTGGGCGAGGCGCTGGTCACCAGCCCCGATGTCGCCAAGGTAGCATTCACCGGTTCGATCGCCACTGCCCGCCGTATTATCCAGTATGCCTCCGCAAACATCATCCCGCAGACGCTCGAGCTGGGCGGCAAGTCGGCGCACATCGTGTGCGGCGATGCCGATATCGACGCGGCGGTGGAAAGCGCTACGATGTCGACTGTGCTCAACAAGGGTGAGGTCTGCCTGGCCGGTTCGCGCCTGTTCCTGCACCAGTCGATCCAGGACGAGTTCCTGGCCAAGTTCAAAACCGCGCTTGAAGGCATCCGCCAGGGCGATCCCCTCGATATGGCAACCCAGCTTGGCGCCCAGGCGTCGAAGATGCAGTTCGACAAGGTAGAAAGCTACCTGCAGCTCGCAACCGAGGAAGGGGCCGAAGTTTTGACCGGCGGCACCCGCGCCGATGCTGCAAATCTGGCGGGTGGCAACTTCATCAAGCCGACGGTGTTCACCAATGTGAAGAACACAATGCGCATCGCGCAGGAGGAGATCTTCGGGCCGGTGACCACTGTAATCAGCTGGAACGACGAAGCCGACATGATGCAGCAGGCCAATGCCACCACCTACGGCCTGGCCGGCGGCGTGTGGACCAAGGATCTTGCCCGCGCCCACCGGATCGCGCGTCAGCTTGAAACCGGCACGGTCTGGATCAACCGCTACTACAACCTTAAGGCCAACATGCCGCTGGGCGGTTACAAGCAGAGCGGCTTCGGGCGTGAATTCAGCCATGAAGTGCTGAACCACTACACCCAGACAAAGTCGGTCGTGGTCAACCTTCAGGAAGGCCGCGTCGGGATGTTCGATCAGTGATCGAGAACCCGCGATCTTCGGGAGGAACGATGTGACTGCAAGGCTCGAAGGACAAGTGGCGCTGCTAACCGGCGGCGCCACAGGGATCGGTGAGGCGGTCGTCGCGCGCTTTATCGAAGAAGGTGCCAAGGTTGGCGTCCTGGTCAGGGATGCCGCTCAGGCCGACTTGGTGCGTACGCGGCATGGCAACGCAGTAGTCGTGATTGAGGGCGATGTCCGCAATTATGTCGACAACGAAAAGGCAGTCGTCGCAACCGTGGCTGCATTCGGCAAGCTTGACGTGTTCGTCGGCAATGTCGGGATCTGGGATTTCATGACCCCGCTTGCGGACATGGAACCCGAAAAGCTCTCGGAAACGCTGGACGAGATCTTCGGCGTCAACGTAAAGGGCTACTTCCTTGGCGCCCGTGCCGCAATTCCGGAGTTGCGTAAGACCAAGGGCAGCATCATCTTTACTGCCTCGACTTCAAGCTTCTACACCGGCGGTGGCGGTACGCCCTATGTGGCGTCGAAGCACGCCGTGCTGGGCCTGATCCGCCAGCTCGCCTGGGAACTAACCCCCGACGTCAGGGTCAACGGCGTGGCGCCAGGCGGCACCCGAACGCCGCTGGGCGGTACCCATGCGGGCGGAACAGCCGATGTTCACATGGAAGATATGGAAGGGCTCGACGCGATGATTGCCGGGATGACGCCGCTCGCGCGGATCGCCGAACCGGATGATCACTCCGGCCTCTATGCCTTGCTCGCCTCGCGTCGGGACTCGGCCTACATGACAGGAACGGTTTTGCTCAGCGACGGTGGAATCGGCATCGGCAAACGCCCCGGAAGCTGAAGCGGCTTAGATCTCTCCACCCTTGGCGGGTGCTCGATTCGTCGAGCGCCCGTCTTTTTTTACGTGCGATTGCTGCGATCAAGAAAGCGGTCGGCCGAAATGACCGAACGTGAGAGGCCGGCGGCAAGCAATTGCGCTTCGGCAAAGTCGATCATCGCCGGTGGGCCACACAGATAGGCTTCGTGCGCCGCCAGGTCTGCAACGCCCGCAATCTGCTCGGTGATCAGCCCACGCGCTCCTGCCCAGTCGCTGTCTGGCTCTTCATCCGACAAGGCCGGGACGAATTCGAAAGGGGCCATCCAGCGTTGACGAAGGGCCGCAATTTTGTCGAGGGCATAGAGATTGGACTTACGGCGCGCACCGTACAGCAGGTGCACCGCCCGGTCTGCGCCCCGGTCGAGCGCCTGCTCCAGAATCGAGATGATCGGCGCTAGACCACTACCCCCGGCGATGCAAAGAATGGGGGCAGTGCTGTCCTTGAGGGCGAATTGCCCATAGGGGGCGGTAACCTTCAGCTCCATTCCGGTGCGATCGGTGCAGAACAGCCAGTCGGTAAATGCGCCGCCCGGAACGTGCCGGATGTGAAAATGCAGTTGCTGGGTGGGTTCACCAACCGTCGCGAAGGCGAATGAATAACTGCGTGCACCTTCGATGCCGGGAGCGGTCAGATCAGCGTATTGTCCGGGAGTGAAGGCCAGTGGCCGATCCAGTTCGATGGTCAGCCCGATTATATCCTCGCATAGCCGTTGTGCGGCGACGATGGTGCCGCGATATGTAGCAATGGCGATCCCTTGCGAGAGTGGCGCATCAACCGCGATTGTCAGATCCGAGCGCGGAATGGCCTGGCAGGCGAGGCGAAAGCCGCTGCGCAGTTCGTCGCCCTCAAGTGCAAGGGCCGACGGGCTCAATTCGCCGATCTTGCCAGACACGAGCTTGAACTTGCAGGTACCGCACGAGCCAACCTTGCAATCGTGCGGCATGGCCAGACCCGCGTCCAGCATCGCTTCAAGAAGTGTCTTGCCCGCCGGTATGTCAAGCGTGGTCGGCGATCCTTCCACGGTTACGGTGTTCATCTTGGATTTGCGCAGGAAAGAAAACATTGTCGGGTTTTTCCGAAATGGGCGGGCGGAATCTGCAGTTGCAGATTGTCGCCCGAATGAGGGTGGACGATTGGCCTGGCGTTCAAGTGCTGGCCAGCCAGCGCGGCCAGCCAGCCTGTGCGTTGGCCTGATCCGCCAGCTTGCGTTCGCCGGGGGTGGCGAAACGTTCGTCCCAGTCCTTGAGGCGCGGTTGCGCGATGAAGCGGAACCAGACCGGCGGGATCAGTCCGGCGGCGAAGCACAGGAACAGTGAGGGCATCTGCGGCGCTTGCGGTTCGGGCTTCAGCGCATAGAAGGGGATATGCCCGTCAAGGTGATGGTTGATGTGGTTGGTGATTTCCGCACCGATCGGCCGGACGATCGCGCCAAGGTGGTTCCAGGCGTGATGGAGCTCGATCGGCGCCCCTTCGACCCGGATCAGGCCATAGTGCTGGAAGTAGTTGAACCCCTCCACGAACATCTTGGCCATTACCATCGCGCCGACAGCGGTCAGCGCCGCGCCAAGGCCTGCCGTCAAGCCCACAAAGACGATGATACTGCCCGATAAGAGCGGCAGTAGCCACACCGGATTGCGCCATCCCAGCGAAGCATGGCCAAGCTTGCGGAGGATTTCGGCCGACTTTTCCCAAGTATCCTTGTAGGAACCCCAACTCGCCTGGAACACGAAGCTGTAGATGGTCTGCCCGCGCCGAGGGGTATCGCTATCCTTGGCCGTGTCGAGATGGACGTGGTGGGTGACGATATGGGCAATATCGCGATTGGGGTCGCCGTAGAACGCGCTCAGACACTTGGCGACATAGCGAGGAAACCAGTGGCGGCGGTGCATCAGCTCATGCGCCACCGGCAGGGTCGGCACCGCCGAGAGCCAACCCAGGCTGAGCAGCGATCCGGCCAGTTGCCAGCTTGAATTGTCGGCGCCGGTGATCGGGTTGATCGCGGTCGCAACCGATCGGGCAAAGGCCCAGACCAGCAGGATCATGCACGGGAGCTGGAGGTACATGGCGAAATCGCCAAGCAGTGCCGTGCCCTGCGCGCGCATCTTGTGGTCCGCCGGCAGCAGGATATCCAGCGTCATCAACACCGGAAAGGTCGCCGCGCCCAGCCAGACGTAGCTGCCGCCGAGCATGAATCCGATAACGCCCGCCAAGGTCATGACCGGAATGAGAAAATAGCGCAGTCCGTCCATCGGATTTCTCCTTAGTTATTCTGTTCTGGCCTTGCCCGTCGAGGCAAGGGTGAGGGCGGTGGCGGTCCGCCGCCCTCGGGCCTTCATCAGTACTTGTAGGCGAGCTTGAGGAACCATTCGCGCGGACGCGAGAAGCTGGCCGTTGCGGCGCCGCCGACGTTGAGATCGACATAGCCGCCCTGCAGATAGCGCTTGTCGGTCAGGTTCGTGACGCCCGCAGTCAGGGTGAAGTGCTCACTCCTGTCGGTGAACGAGGCACTGGTGCCGAACACGCTGTACGCGGGCTGGAACAGTTGCGGGCTGTTGACTGCATCCTTGAAGGTGCCGCTCTGGTAGGACCAATCGCCGCGCAGGGTCAGCTTGCCCATGCTGCCTTCATAGACGTCGGCGTTGATCGCGGCCGAAGCTGTCCACTTGGGAACGAAGGCGAACTTCGAATCCAGCGTGACTGGCGCCGCGCTCGGATCGATCTTGGTGTAGTAGGCATCGAGATAACCCACGCCGAAGTTCACGCGAACCTGTTCGATCGGGGCAGCTTCGCCTTCGATCTCGAAGCCCTTGATCCGGCCGGCACCGGCGTTGCGAACCTTCGGAGCGATCCCTTCGTTCACAGTGATCTGCATGTCGCTGTAATCGGAAAGGAACGCCGCGATGTTCAGGCGCAGGCGCCGGTTGAACAGTTCGTTCTTCAGGCCGATTTCGTAGGATTCGACGAATTCCGGCGTGAACGAGGGGGTCGCGATTTCAGCTGGGAAGATGCGCTGGCTGAACCCGCCGTTCTTGAAGCCTTTCGAATAGGACGCATAGATCAGCGAATTGTCGGTTATCTTGTAGTCCGCCGAGATCGCCGGGGTCCACTCCTTGGCCTTGGCCGAAACCTCGATGGCCGGCATCGTGTGGTTGCCGCCCGGGTTGGTCGCCGAAGGCGTGCAGTTCGGTAGCGGGAAACCGGCCAGCGGGCCTGACGGGAACAGGTTGGCCGCCGGGTTTGCCTGTCCGACGAGGCACTGGCTGAACGCGACGAATGCGCCCTGCGGATAGACCGATGCCAGCACTGGATCGAGTTGCGAGCGGTCGTTGAAGATCGTCTGCACAGACGGGTCGAACCGCTTGGTCTCGTTAGTGTAGCGGATGCCCGGCGTGATCGAGAACCGGTCGGTCACCTTGAAGGTGGCCTGCAGGTATGAGGCATAGCTGTCGTTGTCGATGTCGCCGCCAGTAAAGAACTGGGCAAACCCGAATTCCATCGGGGTGTAGTCAGTGCCCTTTTCCTTGAGATAATAGCCGCCCAGAACGAACTTCACCTGGCCATCCATCAGGCTTCCGGTAAACTGCAGTTCCTGCGAGGCCTGCCACACATCGATATCGCTTGCGATCCGCAGGATCGTATGCGGAGTGCCGTCGAAATCGTATTCCATGTGCGAACTCTGGTCGCGGTAGGCCGAAATCGACTTCAGGCTGAAATCGCCGAAATCGTAATCGAGGGTGAGGTTCGTGCCCCATAGATCGAAGTCCGACCGGTTGACGCCGCCAGCCCAGGTGGTGTCGATGTCGCCAGTGATCCAGCGGGTGCTGGCGCAGGCCGGGTTGCCGGTCGGCGCAAGGGTACCCGGAACGCCAAACCCGCCCCAAGGTGCTCCACAGCTGCCATCGGTGACGCGGATCTTGTTCCAGAAATACATCGAGCTGGGCGCAGCGATCTGGCGGTTGGGGCCGCCGGGTGTCGTCGCGCTGTTCGGGATATCGACGAAGCGCAGCGGCACGTTCTGGTCCTGCAGTTCGAGCAGCGAAATGGCCGTCTGCTCTTCGCGGCGGATGTTGATATCCCCGCTGAGGCTGACGGTCAGCTTATCGGTCGGCTCCCACTTGAACGCAATGCGTCCGCCGAAGCTGTCCTTGTTGCCCTGGCGGCCGCCGTCGAACAAACGCTTCTGGTAGCCGTCGCGGGTTTCATAGGAAGCAACCGCGCGCATTGCGAGATTGTCGCTCAGCGGCACGTTGATCATGCCCTTGAAATCGGCGCGGTTGAACCGGCCGGTCGCCGCTTCGAGCTTCAGGTCAAATTCGTGTTGCGGCTGGACGGAATTGACGACGATCGCGCCGCCGATGGTGTTCTTGCCGAACAACGTGCCCTGCGGCCCGCGCAGGATCTGCACATCAGCGATGTCGGTCATGTCGAGCAGCGCACCGACCGAGCGGGCGACATAGACGCCATCGACATAGATGCCCACGCCGGTATCCACGGTAATGTTGAAGTCGGTCTGACCGACGCCGCGGATGAACGCGGTGATCGTGGCGCTGGAACCGGAGATGTTGGCAACCGGCGACATGTTCACGTTGGGCGCGAACTTGGCCACCTGGGCGACGTTGTTGACTTCGCGCGCTTCGAGCATCTCGGCATTCATAGCGGTGATCGCGACCGGCGTTTCCTGCAGGTTCTCAGACCGCTTGCGCGCAGTCACGATGATTTCACCTAGACCGCCGGCCCGTTGCTCCTCGGCCTGAGGCTCGCTTGCTGCTGCATCCTGCGCATGCGCCGTCATCGGCACAAGCCCGGTAGATACTACGATCGCCGAGGCGCTGGCGCGCAGGACGGCTTTCCTGAAATACATCAATCGGTTTGTCATTTGGCATTCTCCCTCGTGTTTTATCATTACTATTTATAAAGGTGGATAGACTAAACGTAGATGTTGAGGTTCTTGCTCAACATTACATTGTGCTTGAGGATCGCTCGGCGTTTGACCAGTTGAAAGCTGTTGCCGACCTGACGCCAGATATCGATACGGTTGCCGATTAGCGAATCCTCGTCGCGTTCGTTGCGATTGCGATAAGCATAGAAGTTCGAATAGACTCGGAACTCGTCGGCCTTTTCGGTAAGCTCCACCTCGACGTTGGTGATGATATGGGTGTAGCGCGTCGCCGGATCCTCCGACCAGGCCGTTCCGGTCTCGAGCCGAGAAAGCCGCTTGAGGATTTCGGGCTTGCTGTCGTTGTAATAGGCCATCCGGGTCAGGTCGGTCACCTGCTCGGTCTTGTCGCGGCGATAGCGGGTTTCGATCCCCGGCATGTGGTAATGCAGGTCTTCCGCCAGCATGCTGGCCCAGGCCTTGTAGTGTTCATCGTCGAGCAGCCGTGCTTCGCGATACAGCGTCTGGGTCAGCGCGTGGGTCAGTTCGAGCGATGCGGTAGTCCCTTCACATGTGCGCTCGAGGGTTGCGGTGTCGGTCATAGCTGTAGTTCCTCTCAGAGCGCGAACAGGCCAGGAAGATCGCGGGTTTCGCCCACATTGCCCAGCTGCGGTTCGGGCCGTGCCGGCATCTTGCCGAATTCGTCATGGGTCATCATGTCGAGCCAGCGCTGATAGAAGCCGCGCTGGTTGGCGTCGTTGTACTGGCCGCGATAGACGATGCCCGGCAGGGTATCGTGTTCGATCTGGCGGCCGATCCCGCAGCGATAGTGCAGGCGCTCGTGCCGGGTGACGACGCCGCGGTTGACGGTGGTGCAGTTTTCCCAGTTTTCGCCGTCATCCATCTCGAAGGTGCCACCGGGGCCAAAGGTCTGCATCACGCCTTTGGTCACTTCCTCCTTGATGTCGTCGGGCATGTTCTTGTTGACGATCACCCAGGTCTTCAATTCGAACTGCATTGGCCCCTTGGGTTGCCACTGGCGGAAGGTGGAAATGCCCGGCAGGAACGAGACGTTGGGGAAGATCGATGCCGAGGCGACCGAACCGAAGATCTTCGAGCGCATCTCGCCCAGGCGTTCTGCCATCTTCGGGCGGATCTTGTTGTAATAGTCCATCACCTTGGGGCGCCCGAGCAGGAAGAGGTCGCCCACGCCTTCGGTGCCGAATTCCCAGCCGTGGCCGTTCACGCTGGCGTGATAGGAATTATCCATGTCGATCGGCGGGAACGGCTGGCCGTTGTTCATCGACCGAGTGCCCGAATCATGCGTCCAGCCGGCGTGATAAGCGTCGCCGATGAAGTTCTCGACCCCGAACTTCCAGTTCGCGCTGATCACCGACTTGATGCAGCCGCCAATGAATTCGGTGCCGCCTTCCTCGTTGTCGAGGATCATGTCGAGATACCACCGGAAATCGCCTAGCCAGGCTTCCAGGCTCGGCGCATCGCTGTTGAAGGTGGCGAACACCAAGCCCTTGTAGTTGCCGACCTTGGCGACGTTCTTGAGGCCATGGTTCTTGAAGTCGATATCGCCCGCGTCGTAGCAATATTCCTCGTGCATGCCCTTGAGGTCGCCGGCGGTGTCAAACGCCCAGCCGTGGTAATTGCAGACGAACCGACGGGTGTTCCCGGCATCGGCGAAGCACACCTTATTGCCGCGGTGCGGGCAGGAATTGAGCATGACCCGGATCGAACCGTCGGGCTGGCGCGCGACGATCACCGCGTCTTCACCCATGTGGGTCGTCAGGAAGTCCCCGCTGTTTGGGATCTGGCTTTCGTGGGCAACGAACAGCCACGACCGCGCGAAGATGCGGTACAGCTCCTCCTCGTAGATGTCCGCATCCGAAAAGATCCGGCGGTCAAGCCAGCCTTCCTTGAGGTCCATGTAGCGTGAATAATCCGGTTCGCGACCGATCCGTTCGAAGCGCATGATTGTTCTCTCCCGTCAGGCTTGTTCAGAAAAAGGCGTTGAGGTTGCTGTCCGGCAGCACGGAATGGTCCAGCACGATTTCGCGCGCGGCCAGCAGCCAAGCGCTGCCTTCGCTGCGCCAGAGGTCAGTGCGTCCGGCGGTGAGCAGGCGGGTGGTGCCATCGATCCGATTGCGGTGCATCCCCAGCACCGAATGGACCCGCACCTCGTTATCGGCCCGGGTGGCCAGCACCTCGACGTTGGAGACAGCGCGGCGGATGTAGTTGGGCGGATCTTCGGCCCAGACGAAGCCGGATTTCAGGCGATCCACCCGCATTTTCAGCCTACCCAGATCCTCGTTGAAGATTACCCCTGGGCCAAGTGGAAAAGGCGGCGAACGGTCAGCGCGGAACCTTCGGCTCTTCAGTTCCAGGCGATAGCTGACGTCTTTGCCAAGCATGGCCAGCCAGCCGTCGAGATCTTCGTTGTCGAGCAGCCGGGCTTCGCGGTGGAGTGCCTGGGTAACTGCAACGATCACCTCCACCGGGGGAGGGGCAAGCGGTCGGTCAAGCATGCTCGGCCTCCTCGTCGGTCAGCGAGTTAATGTTGTACGTGGGCACTTCGGCCCAGGTTTCCGCCATCATGTGCTCTTGCCAGCGGCGGTAGAAATAGCGCTGGTTGTGTTCGCTTACCAAGCCGGAGGCGATATCGCCGGGGAAGCCCTCGCGCTTGCCCGAGCGGCCCAGCGCCATGTTGGTGTAGACATCCATCTGCGCCGTGCGCCAGCCGCGCGACTGTTCGGTGCAGGCGGTCAGATTGTCGCCATCGTCGTTGTCGAAAAGGCCCGCCAAGCCGAAGGTCAGGCACTGGTTTTCGAGAATCTGCGCTTTCACCGCCTCGGGCATGTCGTTTTCGGCCATGGCCCAGGTCCACTGTTCGATCTGGGTGGGACCCTTTGGATGATAGACCCGGAACCAGTTGAGCCCGGGCAGCAGTTGCAGGTTGGGGAAAATGGTTATGTTGACCTGCGCACCCCACACCTGCCTGCCGCGCACTTCGCCCAGACGGTCGATCACCGTCTGGCGGTTGGCCTCTAGGTATTCGAGGATCGGCTTGGGATCAGGATAGAAGGCGTAGCCGGAAACGCCGTCGAGCGCGCTCAAGACCATGTGCCCGTTCATGCCGGCGACCGACAGCCCGCCATCGAGATCGACCCCGGAATTGCCGACGCTGAGCCCGGTGAGGTCCATCGACTGGACTGCTGCCATCGCGCCGGCATGTGCCCAGCCCAGGTGATAGCCATCGCCGCAGACGTTCTCGACTGGCAGCTTCCAGTTGGTGCCCAGCACCATCTTCTGCGTCTCGCCGAGCAGTGCCGATCCGCCCGGCATGGCATCCAGCCAGACATCGAGGAAAAACTTGGCATCGCCCAGATAGTCATCGAGGCTGGGCGAATTGGCATCCCAGCAGCCGAACACCAGGCCCTTGTACTCGGCCACTTTCGTCACCGGGATCAGGCCGAACTTGGTGCGGTCGAGTTCGCCGAAATAGGCCTCGCTTTCCAGCGGCACCCCGGCGAGCGCGCCGTCCGGGGAAAAAGACCAGCCGTGATAGTTGCAGGTGAAGGCGCGCGCATTGCCGCGATCGGCGCGGCAGATCCGGTTCCCGCGGTGGGTGCAGCTGTTAAGGAACGCCTTGATCGACCCGTCCTTCTGGCGGATCACGATCACATCGTCTTCGCCCATGAAGGTGCGGAAATAGTCGCCCGGCTTCGGAATCTGGCTGGTGTGGACCAGGAACAGCCAGCAGCGCCCGAAGATCCGCTCAAGTTCCTGCCGATAGATGTCTTCGCTCGCGTAGATCGAGCGCGATTGGCGCCCGGTGCGTGAATCAACCAGATCGGCAATGTTGTCGTTCATTTGATCCTCTCCCAACAGCATGGCTAAAGCCGCCATCGATTTTTCTTGTCGGGACAGTTATAAGCACGAATCGTGCCAATATCGTTTTCGGGCCGATTTACCGCAGTCCGGTTGGTCAATCCCACGGCGAGGCACCGTGCAGATCGACGTATATGTAAATGTCGAGGCTTAAGTCTGGGCCGGAAGTTACGAATCTGATAAGCTGACCGGATGGAGACGCTCCCAGGATACGCCGACCTTGCCAGCAAGCTGCTGTTCTCACCGGAAATGGGCCGGATCTGGCATGACGGTGAACGCTGCGTACTGCTCAGCCAAGCGGCCCTGGCCAGCTGGCGCAGCCGCCTGGTGGCCGAATTGGGGCTAGAAGCGGCCAGCCGGTTCTTCTGGGGTGTCGGTTTTGCCGAAGGCGCACGGTGCGCGATCGGCGCGAAGAAATTGCGCCCGGATGGTGATTATCTCGAAGCATTCGCGGTCGGACCGCAGGCACACGCCTTGACCGGGTTCGGCTGGACCCAGATCGAAACTCTTGAAAACGATCCCTCGCGGGGGCATTTCGAAGGCCGGTTCACGGTCCACGATTCGATGGAGGCGGCGATCCATCTCAACGCGATGGGGCACAGCACCGATCCGGTGTGCTGGATGCAGACCGGCTTTGCAAGCGGCTTTGCCACAACCTTCGCGGGACAACCGATCATCATGCGCGAAGTGGAATGTGCGGGGCGAGGCGATGCTGCCTGCGTACTTCACGCCAAACCAAAACCCGAATGGGATCAGTTGGACGACCTCGAATTGGCCGCGACGCCGCTGGTCCTGTCCGAAACGTGGCATGATGCGGGCCAAACGGTGATTGGGATATCGGCAGCGTTCCTCTCAGCCAAGACCATGATCGAACGCACCGCAGCGAGCAATGCGACGCTGCTGTTAATGGGCGAGACCGGGGTCGGCAAGGAAGTGCTGGCCAAGCTCGCTCATCGGCTGAGCACGCGCGAGGCGGAGCCGTTCATCGCGCTCAACTGCGCGGCGATCCCTGAGGGGCTGATCGAATCGGAGCTGTTCGGCGTGGCCAAGGGGGCCTATACTGGCGCGGTTGCCGCCCGGCCCGGTCGGTTCGAGCTGGCCAATGGCGGCACGCTGTTCCTGGACGAGATATCGACACTGTCGCCACTTGCACAATCGAAGATTCTGCGCGCTGTCCAGGAAGGTGAGTTCGAGCGGGTCGGCGATACGCGGACGATCAAGGTGGATGTCCGATTGATCGCAGCATCGAATGTGGAACTTAACGAGGCGGTGCGGGAAGGCACGTTTCGTGCCGACTTGTTCTACCGGATATCGACTTTACCGGTCCGGGTGCCGCCGCTGCGCCAGCGCCGCGAGGACATTCCGGTGCTGCTGGAACACTTCCGTCTGCGTTATGCCCTGCGCCATGGCCGAACAGTATCGGGCTTCACTCCGCGGGCGATTAACGCGCTGTTGGCTTACGATTTCCCGGGCAATGTGCGCGAACTTGAGCGAATGGTGGAACGCGCCGTGCTGTTGGCGGACGACGGACGAGCGATCGACGTCAGACACCTGTTCTTGGAAACCGACGGCCTCGAATTGAAGCCGGCGATGTGCATGACCAACGATGGCAGGATCAGCGCCGTTGACAATGTTGGTAGTCGCGCCAACTTGGTGCGCCAGATGCTGGATCTGATCGTCGATGAGGGCGGAAGCCTGCTGGAAATGGAAGGGCTGGTGATCCGCGAGGCCCTTGATGCAAGTGGGGGCAACGTTGCTCGCGCGGCGCGCACCTTAGGCTTTACCCGTCGGCAGCTCGCCTTGCGTCTTGAAAAAATGGAAATCCAGGAATCCGCCTAGCGCGCGTTAACTCTCGCAACGCATTGCATATTGTGCAAAGAAGGTCTATAGGGAGGTGCGCCTTCCGGCAATAAGACCGGGAAAGCACGCAAAGTTGGGAGAATCGCATGAAATCGGTAGCCGTGGTCGGAGCAAATCTTGCGGGTGGCCGCGCGGTGGAGTCCTTGCGCCAGGCTGGCTTCGATGGCCGGATCACCCTTATCGGCGAAGAACCGTGGCGGCCCTACGAGCGCCCGCCCCTGTCCAAGGAGGTGTTGTGGGATCCGGCCAATGTACCGGACAATTTCTTCCTTCATGACGAGGCCTGGTACGCCGCCAACCGCATCGAAATGCGGCTTGGCACGCGTGCCGAAGCGCTCGACCTGGCGGCGAGCGCTGTGCGCCTGACGGGCGGAGACCTGGTCCAAGCCGACCGCATCCTGCTGACCACCGGTGGTTCCGCCCGCAAGCTCAACATGGAGGGTGCCGACGCCGCCAACGTGCATTACCTGCGCACCCGGGACGATGCCACCCGGATGGCGACGGACCTCAGGGACGGCGCCCGGATCGTCATCATCGGCATGGGTGTGATCGGGGCTGAAGTCGCGGCCAGCGCGGTCAAGCTGGGGTGCCGAGTGACCGCGATCGAACCGCTTGCCGCGCCTATGATTCGCGCGCTCGGGCCGCAGTTCGGGCAATGGCTGGGCGAGGAACATCGCCAGCGCGGCGTCGACACCCGCTTCGGACGCGGCGTGAACGCGATGAAGGTGCTTGACGGGCGGGTGACGCAGGTCGAACTCGATGACGGATCACTGGTGGATTGCGATGCCGTGGTAGTCGGGGTCGGGATAGTGCCGGAAATCAGCCTAGCCCGGGACGCAGGCATCGTCACCAATAACGGCATCATCGTCGATCGGCGGTGCCGCTCCAGCAATGAGAATGTCTTTGCCGCCGGCGACGTGGCCGAACAGGAGAGCTTCTTCGGCGGCCATATCCGCCAGGAAACCTACCAGAATGCTGCCGATCAGGCTCAGGCCGCGGCGCTCGCCGTGCTCGGGCAGGGCGTCGATTACTGCAAGCCGGTGTGGTACTGGAGCGACCAGTTCGATCTCAATATCCAGTTCTGCGGCCATATCCCGGTGCAAGCCGAGGTAACCCTGCGTGGAGACATGGCAAGCAACCAGTTTACCGCATTCTTCCAGTCAGGCGAGATGATCGAGGGCATCCTGACTGTCAACCGCGCCCCAGACATGGGCATCGGCAAACGGCTGATCGAGCGCCGAGCCAATGCCCAGGCCGCGCAGCTGGCCGATGCCGATGTGTCGCTCCGCGATATCCTCAAGCAGGCTGGTTAGGCTCGTAAGGCGGGCGGGATCAGCCGATCCCGCCACCTGCGACGTAGAGGGTTTGGCCGGTGATGTAGGACGCCTCGTCGGCGGCTAGAAAGCAGATCGCGGCGGCCAGTTCCTCGGGCTCGCCGAAGCGACCCAGCGGGGTATCGCGCAAGGTCTGCTCCATCACCTCGCCAAAGCCCTTGCGGTCCGCGTCGGAATGCGGAGCGGTATTACGCGGGGTGACACGGGTCACGTTGACCCCGCCAGGAGCCACGCAATTTACCCTGATGCCACAATCCTCCAGTTCCAGCGACAACGCAGCGGTCAGCGCCGCCACGCCACCTTTCGCAGCCGCGTAGGGCACGCGATTGACCCCGCGCGTTGCCACCGAGCCGATGTTGACGATCGCGCCGCGACCCGCCGCGCGCATGTGGGGCAGCACTGCATGGCAACACCACAGCGTCGGCCACAACGAGCGATTAATTTCGGCGACGATTTCTTCGGTGGTGTATTCCCAATAAGGCTTGGCCCAGATCGTGCCACCGACATTATGGACGGCCACGTCGATCCGCCCGAATTTATCGCTTACAGCGTTGTACAGGGCAGCGGCTCCAGCCTGTTGCTCGAGGTCGTGGATGGCGGGGTGAGCGTCGACAGATTCGGCCATAAGTCGCGCAACCGCATCCAGTGTCGCCTGTTCTGCACGATCGGCAACGACGACTGTGGCGCCTTCTCGCCCTAGGCGCTGGGCCGTAGCAAAGCCGATGCCCTGGGCTGCTCCCGTGACAATCGCGATCTTGCCTGCAAATCTTACGTTTGCGTCTGTCATCTCTGATTTCTCCAAACCCGCACCCGTCCGGCCGGAAGGGTGCAATCCTAGTCACATTCGGCTTCATAAATCCGCATTCCTCCCTTGCCAAGCCCGTGGGCAATGCGTTACATATTGGCTAATGATTGAAAATCTTTGGGAGATGTTGCGTGGCGCGTGAACTGCTGACTGCTGCTGATATAAAGGGTGCCTGGGCGATCGTGCCGACGCCCGCCAAGGAAGGTGCTACCGATTGGCGCGCCACTGATACGGTTAATGTCGACGAAGCAGCCCGCATGGTCAACGGCCTGATCGAGGCCGGAGTCGACGGCATCCTGAGTATGGGAACGCTGGGCGAGGCCGCGACCATGACGCTTGACGAAAAGCTCGTCTTTATGAAGACTATCGTAGATGCCGCAGCGGGCCGGGTTCCGGTGTTTGTCGGCACAACCTGTATCAACACCCGCGACACCATCGCGCTGACCCGCGAGGCAGTCGATATCGGCGCGACCGGGACGATGCTGGGCGTACCGATGTGGTGCGCGCCGAGCGTCGATGTCGCGGTCCAGTTCTACAAGGATGTCGCTGAGGCGGTGCCCGATATCAATATTGCAATCTATGCCAATCCCGAAGCATTCAAGTTCGATTTCCCGCGCCATTTCTGGGGTCAGGTCGCCGAAATCCCCCAAGTTGTTACTGCCAAGTATATCGGTGTTGGCACACTGCTGCCCGATCTGGCCGCAATCAAGGGGCGGATCAAGCTGCTGCCGATCGACTTCGATTACTATGGCGCGGCGCGGATGGACGATTCGGTCGATGCCTTCTGGACAAGCGGCGCGGTCTGCCATCCTCTCGTCAGTACGACATTGCGCGATCTCGTCGCACAGGCCCGCGCCACCGGCGACTGGAGCAAGGCCAAGACCTTCATGGGGCGGCTCGCGCCCACGGCAGCAACGCTGTTTCCCAATGGCAGCTTCAAGGAATTCTCCACCTACAACATTCCGCTGGAAAAGGCGCGGATGACCGCCGGTGGATGGATGAACGCCGGACCTTGCCGTCCACCCTATCACTTATGTCCCGAAAGCTATCTCGAAGGCGCGCGTAATTCGGGCCGGATGTGGGCCGAACTGGGCAAAGCGCTCGAAACAGAGCGTTGAAGACGGTCAGATAAACGATCACTGGAAATGCGGGAGCAAGAGGATGGCTGACGCGACCTTGACCTGGCCGAAGAATTATAACGAAGTTCCCAAGGCGGCCTTTACGCGATCGGATCTCTACTTGGAAGAGATCAAGCGGATATTTCACGGCCCGGAATGGCATCCGGTTGCGCACGAAAGCGAGTTGCCCAACCCAGGCGATTTCCGGACGATCCGCCTCGCAGGAATCCCGCTGTTGATCTCGCGGGATGAAGGGGGCGAGGTTCGCGTGTTTTACAATGCCTGCTCGCATCGCAGCAACCAGCTCGAAACTGCGGTAATGGGTAACAAAACCGAGTTCGAATGCCCCTATCACCGTTGGCTGTTCAGTGCCAAGGGCGAGCTTGTTGGATGTCCCAACCCGCGCGAATTCGTACCCGGTTTCGACAAGGCGGACTACCCCTTGGGGCAGCCGCGCTTCGATCTGTTCTACGGCCTGATATTCGTGACGTTCTCGGCTGAGACAGAACCCCTTGACCAGTTTCTCGGCGAAGCAGGAGAAACCCTGCGCGAACTGATGGCGGGCGACGGTCGCCTTAAACTGCTGGGCTATCAGAAGGTTCGCTATGACAGCAACTGGAAGGGTTACAACGACAACGACGGCTACCATGCCCCGCTGCTCCACGCGGCATTCAAGATGCTCAATTGGCAGGGCGGCAAAGGGCGGCAGTATACCGCCACGAAACGCGGCCATGTCTGTTTCGAGTCGGCACTCTCCGTGGCGAGCGGTCCCAGCGTTCTAAAAGATAAGGATCTGATTGCCTTCAAAGGGCAGGATCCATCAGTCGGGTCACGCATCGTCCAGTTGTTCCCGACTTTCGTTTCAACCAAACATCTCGACGTCATAAACCTGCGCTTCGCGACCCCAATCGATGCCGAAACGACCGAGGTCCACTACGCCTATTTCGCCCACCAGAACGACGATGCGGACATGCTTCGCCACCGGTTACGGCAAAGCTCCAATTTACTGGGTCCATGCGGTTTAATTAGCATGGAAGACGCTTCGATCTTCCACCGGATCCACATCGGCAGCCACACGCCTGGCAATGCGATCTTCCAGAAAGGCGTGCGTGATCCTGCCAAGCTCGAGTCCGAGTTTTCGCAGAACGATGAAAGCGGTAACCTTCCGCGCTGGGAATATTACCGCTCGGTGATGGGATTCGAAAGGGCACAAGCATGATGCTTTCGCCCACCAAACTGGAATGCGCTCTTGACCGCCTGCTGCTGGCGGACGCCAACGCGCTCGACAGCAAAGACATGACAGGCTGGCTCACTAACTATGCCGAGGAAGAACAGGCATCTTATTACTGCCGTGCGGCCGAGAACACAGAACATAACCTCGAACTCGGCTTCATGTTCGACGATTGTAGGGCGCGACTGGAAGATCGCGTCACTTATGTCACAGAGATCTGGGCAGGGACCTTTCAGGACTACCGCACTCGCCATTTCGTTCAGCGGGTCAGCCATCGGCAGGTCGATGCCAGCACAGCAGAGGCCATGTCCAACTTTTCGGTTTTCATGACGCCGATGGATACCGGGGTCACTCAAATTCTTGCCGCAGGTCGCTATCTCGATATGGTTCGGCTTTCGGGCGATGGTCGGGCCAAGTTTCTGTCCCGCCGTGCCGAATTGGATACGTCAGTACTCCCGCGATATCTTGTCTACCCGATATGAAAAGTTATGCAATATAGCTAAATATTCCAGAGAAATACCGATCTATATTATAGCTTTAGCAGTAATCTTCGGAAGATTTCGATATGAGTTCACAATGTAAGATGGTGAAATTGCCAAAAGATATCGCGGATAAAATTATACGCTTTTCAACTGGAAGAACGGATTCAATGTTACAGAAAGAGCTTGGGATAAGCTATAATACGTGGAGAAAAATTAAGCGAGGACAGCCACTTAGAGAAAGCTTAGCGGCAAGAATAATATCTAGAATTAGTATAATATAATCATATTCTTATCAAGAGATTAATTTTCCTTAATTTCCTTAATCTGTCACTGACATTATCGAGCACCATTTTTTTCGATGATCCGAAGCCATGTAGGATTTATGCGGCAAAAAAATGTCCTATCAATCAGTTCAAAGAGAGAACTGAAAAAAAGTGCGCGTCGCAAAAATATCGTAAACGTTGCGATGAATGCATTTTTAGAGAGTGGCTACGATAATGTCACTATGTCTGATATTTCTAGTATATTGGGCGGGTCGAAGAGCACTCTTTGGCAATATTTTGATCACAAGGAAGACATTGCTGTTGCCGCTATTGAATTGAAAGTTCAGTTATTTAGAAATTTTCTTGATCTCGATATTTCCGAATGTAGTAGTATAACCAGTATGTTGAATTTATCTTCGAAAAGATTTTGCCATTTCTTGATGCGAGATGACACCATCGAAATCGAGCGAATTATAATTATCAACAATCGGCGCATTCCCAAGTTAGGAAATATTTTCTACTCTAATACATTTTTGTATTTTCGAGATCAAGTTTCCTTATTTTTAGCTAATTCTTTATACGACGAAGATCCGGATGACGCGGCTATGCTGTTACTTGATCTTTGCACCTCAGGATTCAATCGAAGGTTGATACTGGAGTTGCGACACGCAAACAACATTCTAGCCGACCAAATCGCTGATCGCGCGGTACAGATTTTTATGAAGATTTACCATAAGTGCCTGGTTCGTCATCATGCGGATTGATTTCATAGTCTTGCGATACGTCGGATGACGATTTGAACGGGCGGGATGAAGACCCAAGCCTTTGCCGAAGCGATGGTTTTCTCGAAGTCCTCTGCTAGGCATCGGTTTCGGTTGAGCCATGCCAACGTCCGTTCGACCACCCAGCGGCCGGGCAGCACCTCGAAGCCTTTGGCGGTATCTGACCGTTTGATGATTTCGATGGTCCATTTCGCCATTCGCCGCAGAGCCTTCCTGAGTTTGTCGCCAGCATAGCCGCCATTTGCGAAGACGTGCCGCAGATACCAAAAGCGCGCGATGATTTCGCGTAGCACCATTGGGACTCCGTCGCGGTCCTGAATGTGGGGCGTGCGGATCACAGCATGCACCAGATCGCGTTCATTCTCAAGCAGGCCGAGGATGGTACGACCGTCGAGGAGGTGTGCCGCAAAGCCGGCATATCGGTTCAGACCTACTATCGATGGCGGAGCAAATATGGCGGACTGATGCCGTCGGAGACGAAGCGGCTGAAGCAGCTCGAGGAGGAGAATGTCCGGCTCAAGCGGCTCGTGGCAAACCTCAGTCTCGACAAAGAGATGCTGCAGGACGTCATCCGCCGAAAAATGTAAGGCCTGATCGAGCTCGGGAGATCGTTGGCTATCTGCGGGCGAACTACCAGGTGAGCGAACGGAGGGCCTGCGGCGCATTTCCGATCAACCGATCGACCCAGCGCTACCAATCCCGTCGCCTCGATCAGGCCGGTCTCAAGATGAAGATCAAGGAGCTGGACACCTTCTGTCATTGGGTGCGGGACTGCAAGGTAGATCGACTTGGGGTTCATGCTTCTGTCCGTGATCGACGCGTGGTCGTCACATGATGCGGTCGGAAAAATCAGGGTAGCCGATCTCGAAA